>Ga0335079_10009230_pt1 | contig 11238 bp, 6 predicted proteins | sample Lox_Sample_33_FD_206719 | JGI IMG/M metagenome (GOLD analysis project Ga0335079, IMG submission 206719) | Soil microbial communities from Loxahatchee National Wildlife Refuge, Florida, United States - Lox_Sample_3.3 | ecosystem: Environmental > Terrestrial > Soil > Wetlands | place: USA: Florida... | reverse complement strand
CTGAAGGCAACAAATTCATGCCGGGGTTTCACATAAACGGCATACCAATTCGGTATCGCCGTCACGGCGCTCCGTTCCTCGATCATCGTTTCTGAAAAGGGACAATTGTGAGCAACGGCAAGCTGATCCACTTTGCTATCCTTTCCTGCACCGGTCACCGTCGAATGTGACGAGGCCGCCATGAAACGACGCGCGTCCTTTTTACTCCCCTTCGAGGCCTAGGGCCTCAAGAAGGGCGGAGCGGTTGATCGTAATCTTCGGCTCATTCTCATCAAGCTCAGACTCAGGCTGCTTGGAACCCCAGTAGAGCGCTTCAAAATCGAGGTCCTCGACAATGTCTCTGACCATGGCAGCATCGAGGGTCTTCTTCTCCTCCATAAAAGCCGTCAGCAGAAGATAATCACACATGATATTCACCAGCCGCGGGATGCCTCTGCAGTACTGGAAAACGATATCCACGCAGTCGTCGGAGAACGTCACAGCCTCTCTGTTGCCTGCGACCTCGAGCCGATGAAGGATGTACTCTTCTGTCTCTATTCTGGTGAGGGGAGAAATACGACAGTTGATGCTGATCCTTTGCCGCAGCTGCCGCAGTCTCGAGAGCGCAAGAAGCTCGCGGAGTTCGGGCTGTCCGACCAAGATGATCTGCAGGAGTTTGGCCGTGTCTGTTTCGAGGTTCGACAGCATTCTGATCTCTTCAAGAATATCGGGTTTTAGGTTCTGTGCCTCGTCTATGATAAGCACTGAGTTGTTCCCTCTGGCATGCTGCTCGATCAGGAAATCATTGAGCTCATTCAACATGACGACCTTGTCCTTGCCCTTAACATCGAGTCCAAAATCATCATTGATCATCGCGATGAGCTGTTCAGAGCTGACTTTGGTGTTGAAGACCCTAGCAAGGTTCACGTTCGCATCGATGCGATTTATGAGATCGCTGATAAGGGTGGTTTTCCCGGACCCTACTTCCCCGGTAAGAAGAATAAATCCCGCTCTTTCCTTGATCCCGTAATACAGGTAATAGAGCGCCCTCTTATGGGTCCTGCTCATATACAGAAAATCTGGATTGGGAACCAGTTCAAACGGTTTTGTCTTGAGATTGAAAAATGCTTCGTACATAGGTTCTTCTTCTTTCCCTATCGATTTGGCGTACAGTGATGCGTGATAGCGGTCGTTCGTCCCCGGGAATGCCCCGCCTTGTGTCTGAATGTGTTCAACGCATAGCGCTCCGGTATGTTCTTAATTATGCCGGGTTTTCTCCATCTCGGCGCATCGTTTGATTGACCAGTGTTCTGAACTTATTGTAATCAAGCGGCTTTATCATGCAGTAAGACAACGACTTATCGAAATGCTCGAGTGTCATCATGAGCTCTCTATTTATGTGATCAGAAAGGATGATGGTCGGGATCCTTTCCTGCTTCAGTTTTTCGAGAAGAAACGCACCAAAGGGATAGCTCGTTATTACCAGCCCAAAATCGCTGTAGTCCATCGTCGAGTCGATATCATGAACATCACAGATGGCATTCGTCCCGTACCCCTCCTTTTCAAGGATCGCTGAGCAGATACGCGAAAACCCCGCCTCATCAACAATTAGTATCTTTTTCTTCATCTCATCCATATAATGTAATAGAATAAGCAAGTTTAATGCCTGTCGCAAAGGCGTTTTTTTTCAAAGTAAAAAAAAGAGAATTGGTCAATGAAACAATGGAGTGTTTCCCACGGATACATATATGCAAGAATACCTTAGTTTTAACTTTGTATATATTGGAAACATTATATAAATATCTTTTTTAATCAATATATTATGAATAATTAGTGTTTCTAAGGGAAACAGTTTTCGTTCTCATAATCTTACAAACAAGGCATAGTTAATCTTCCCTGTTGTTTGATAATACTTTGTTCACATCGTCATTCCCTTTACCAAAGTTTCATTGGCCATAAGCATTTCCCATACTTTCAAACAGTTCTTCGCGCAACAAAAATTTCCGTACCCATTTATTCATAAAGGCTTCTTTCCTCTTCGGGGTTGCAGCAATACCATTTTTCGAAGGCATGCATTTTGCTTTCTCTTTATTATTTATAAATTGCTTTTTTGGCTTGTAACCTGATTTTTTTCTCGTGGTAGCCTCTGGCAGACCGGCCAAATTACTATCATGAAGAAAATTCCCATAGTTTTTTAGACATGTAAATCATGTTTGATGAATGGGTAAGTCTCATTTTAGTAGAAGTAGCACGATGTCTTGCCTAATAAAGATACAGGCTCTTTGAATCACGAAGCACGCGAAGCTCACGAAGGCAAGCATGTAGCGCCGGATGTCCTGATAACTCCTTAATGTATTTCGTGGCTTTCATAGTGCAAGCCTTTCTGTTGCGTAACTTATTTATGATGGTGAGCTGGAGAAATGGACTGCGTCGGCATGGAATCATCACATGTTTGGCAATGTCATTCATTTATATAATTATATAGGTTCCTTGCGTGATATTTTTCTGCGATGAAATAGGGAGGGATTATGAAATTAGATTTTAGAGGAAGCTTTAAATGGCAGGGATTCCCCATCTTTGACCTGATCAGGAATATATTAAGTCTTCAGTCCTCATCGACGCTCTCCCGTATTTCTAAGGTTCTCAGTATTATCGGATTAACCTGTCTGGTAGCCTTTGCAGGCATGCCTTCAGCGCAAGCAGCCTTATCGGGTGTAACGTCTATATCCGCAGGATACCATTATACAATGGCGTTGACAAGTAGTGGAACGGTGGTTGGCTGGGGGTATGACGGTGATGGCGAGACGGATGTGCCTACGGGCTTATCCGGGGTGACTGCCATATCTGCCGGATATTCTCATGTCCTCGCGCTGAAGAACAACGGAACAGTGGTGGCTTGGGGAGGGAACTATGATGGCCAGGCGACTGTGCCTACGGGCTTAACCGGGGTGACTGCCATAGCTGCAGGAGGTGCTCATTCCCTCGCGCTCAAGAGTGATGGAACCGTGGTTGCCTGGGGTGATAACGAAAATGGCCAGGCGACTGTGCCTACGGGCTTATCCGGGGTGACTGCAATAGCTGCGGGATACAATCACAGTTTAGCGCTCAAGAGTGATGGCACCGTTGTTGCCTGGGGTGCCGGAGAATCCGGAGGGACAGGCGCGGATGATATGGGACAATCAATCGTGCCTGCGGGATTATCCGGTGTGACAGCTATAGCCGGGGGATACCGATTTTCGGCAGCTCTCTTGAAAGGCGGAACAGTGGTGGTTTGGGGAGATGACTCTGATGGCGAGATTTCGAATATGCCTGCAGGGTTATCCGGGGTGAAAGCCATAGCCGCGGGATATCATCATATAGTGGTACTCAAGACTGACAACACAGTGGTGGCTTGGGGTGCCGGAGGTACCGGACCTACTACGTCACACAACTTTGATTATGAACAGTCGATCGTACCGGCACTAGATGCATCCGGGGTGATCGCCGTAACTGCAGGGCAGATCCATACCGTGGTACTTAAGAGCGGTGGAACAGTGGCGGGCTTTGGTGAAAACAGTTCTGGACAGGTATCACCTGATCTACCTGTTTTGACTAAGGACAGTATTGCCTCGAACAATACCAACACAACTGTTGCGATACCCGGCAATACGGTCACCGTGACGATCACTGCATCGGGTATTATCAGCGCTCCGACTGTAACTATAGGCGGGGATGATGAAGATATCGCCGGACATACGGCGACCGTGAGCGGCAGCGGCACAAGCTGGACGGCGTCATATATAATGACTACTAGTGATATTGTAGGGACCGTATATTTCTGGATCAGCTACAGTGACTCGGCTGGCAATGTAGGGGTACTAAAAGATCCTGCGTTGGATGGAAGCACCGTTACCTTTTCTCTGCTACAGCCAACGACGACAAATTTAGCATCATCGTCACTTACATCGTTAGCAGGCGCTCCAGTGACCTTCACGGCCACGGTCATAAGTAGTGGGACCGGCACGCCTACCGGTTCAGTGTCGTTCATGGATGGTACAACGCTCCTTGGCACAGGCACCCTGTCCGGCGGCACGCCTGACACGGCCACCTTTACCACAACTACGCTTGGTTTGGGATCACATTTGATCACGGCGGTCTACAGTGGTGATACAACTTTCTCGACGTCAACATCACCTGCCATCACCCAGACAGTGAACGCGACTTCGACATCAACAAGTCTCACGGCCACTCCCAATCCGTCTAAAATTGGCGATTCAGTGACCTTCACGGCAACAGTCATAAGTAGTGCGACCGGCACGCCGACCGGTTCAGTGTCGTTCATGGACGGTACAACGCTCCTTGGCACAGGCACCCTGTCCGGCGGCGCGCCTGACACGGCCACCTTTGCCACGTCCGCCCTTGGTTTGGGGTCACACTCGATCACGGCGGTCTACAGTGGTAACACAAGCTTCTCGACGTCAACATCACCTGTCATCACCCAGACCGTGAACCAGGCTTCGACATCAACAAGTCTTACGGCCGCTCCCAATCCGTCGATATCCGGCGCTTTAGTGACCTTCACGGCCACGGTCATAAGTAGTACGACCGGAACGCCGACCGGTTCAGTGTCGTTCATGGACGGTACAACGCTCCTTGGCACAGGCACCCTGTCCGGCGGCACGCCTAACACGGCCACCTTTGCCACGTCCGCCCTTGGTTTGGGGCTACACTCGATCACGGCGGTCTACAGTGGCAACACAAACTTCTTGACGTCAACATCACCTGTCGTCACCCAGAACGTAAATCAGTCTTCGACATCAACGGTTCTCGTGACCAATCCCAACCCGTCGGCATACGGAAGTTCGGTCACCTTCACGGCTACTGTCACAAGCAGCGGAGGCACGCCAACCGGTTCAGTTACGTTCAATGACGGAGCAACGACCTATGGTCCAGTCACCCTGTCTGCCGGCACGGCCACCTATGCCACATCAGCCCTTATCGCGGGTACGCACTTGATCACGGCAGTCTATAGTGGTGCCACAAACTTCTTGACGTCAACGTCATCTACAGTCACCCAGACCGTGAACCAGGCGCTGACATCGACTATTATCAGCGCGCCTACGGTAACGTACAACGCAAACGGAATTGTAACCGTAAACGTAACCTCGGGGACGCTCGCCGTCACAGGAAATGTGTCCCTGATCGAGGACGGCGGAACGGCAATGACGCTGCCACTAAGCAACGGCTCCGCATCCTTCACGATCCCCATCCCGGGTGTGGGCAGCCATACCTTAAGCGCATCGTACGCGGCACAGGGCAACTTCGGGGCAAGTTCGAATACTGGCATCCTGACGGTAAACCCGGCGCCGACATCGACGTCGATAACCGCGCCTGCTATTGCGTTCGGAGCTAACGGCACCGTGACCGTCACTGTGAGTTCGGGGATCCTTATGCCCACGGGCAACGTGTACTTGACTGTGGATGGCGGAACGCCGATGCTGGGATCAGTAACCATTACCGGAACAGCGACCTTCACGATAACCAGCCCCGGTTATGGTACCCATGCCTTGTATGCAACGTATGCAGCGCAGGGCAACTTCGGGGCAAGCTCGGCTACCGGCTCCTTGACCGTAGGGGGGGCTTCAACGACAACGACGATCAGCCCGCCTGCTACGGTGACATATGGCGCAAGCGGCAGCGTGACGGTAACTGTCAGCTCGGGGTCGGGGACGCCTGGAGGCAGCGTGACATTGAGTATGGATGGTGTACTAATAACGACCCCAACTGGACAGGGACTAAGCGGTGGGTCTGCGACTATCACGATTCCAAGCCCGAGTGCGGGTAGCCATACCTTAATCGCATCATACGCGGCGCAGGGCGATTTCGGGGCAAGTTCGACAACCGGCACCCTGATCGTGAACAAGGCAGTACTCACGGTGACGGCGAATAACGCGAGCAGAGCCTACAACACTAATAATCCGGTGTTTACAGCAAGTTACAGCGGGTTCGTGAACGGCGACACGTCAGCAGTGCTAAGCGGTACTCCGTCACTGAATACCGCGGCAACTCTGGCGAGTCCGGTGGGTACCTATCCCATAACCGCGGCGGCTAACAGTCTTTCGGCAGCCAACTACAACTTTAGCTTTGTGAACGGCACGCTTACGGTAACCCAGGCGTCGACGACAACAGGCGTCACATCAACCGCGAACCCGTCGATATACCTCGCATCCGTGACCTTCACTGCCACGGTCGTAAGCAACACGACCGGCATTCCAACCGGTTCGGTGACGTTCAAGGATGGCGCAACGACCCTTGGCACAGGCAGCCTGTCCAGCGGCACGGCCACCTATGCCACGTCCGCCCTTGGTTTGGGGTCACACTCGATCACGGCAGTCTACAGCGGCGATACGAACTTCGCCCCATCGACAACATTGTCAGCCGTCAATCAGGTCGTAAGTCAGATTCCGACATCAACGATCCTCGCGGCCAATCCCAATCCGTCGACTTACGGGGGTTCAGTCTCCTTCACGGCAACGGTCACTGGAACAGGTGCGACTGGTACGGTGACGTTCATGGACGGTGCAACAAAGACCCTCGGCACAGGCAGCCTGTCCGGCGGCACGGCCACCTATGCCACGTCCGCCCTTGGCGGGGGTACGCACTCGATAACGGCGGTCTACAGTGGTGACACAAACTTTGCCCCGTCAACGTCACCTGTCATAACCCAGACTGTGAAAACTGTATCTTCGTTGACGACCGTCTCATCATCTGCCAATTTGTCGGCATACGGAAGGCCGGTCACCTTCACGGCAACGGTCACCGGAACAGGTGCGACTGGTACGGTGGCGTTCATGGACGGTGTAACGACCCTCAGCACAGGCAGCCTGTCCGGCGGTACGCCTAACACGGTCACCTATACCACGTCCGCCCTTGGCCAAGGCGTGCACTCGATAATGGCGGTCTACAGCGGTGATGCAGACTTTGCGACATCGAACTCATCGCCTATTTCACAGACCGTGATTATGCCCGATGGCCAGCTCGTTGATACGGGTACTGTGACTAGCGCAGATGCTCTCAAGGCTCTTCAGATCGCGGCCGGAATCGATACGCCTTCGACATCAGATCTTGCTCATGGTGATGTGGCGCCTCTTGTGAACGGGAAGCCCCAGCCTGACGGAAAGATCGATATCGGGGATGTGGTGGTCATTCTGAGAAAGGCAGCGGGGCTGGCAACATGGTAATGCTCATGGGAGCACAGGATGGTCAGGTTCATAGCTGATTTTATCCTGTGATTGTGTCAGAAACTCGCTTTCTCCGACATTCGTTATTAGTTACACAGCGTGAATTTATATTTTAGGAGGATTAAATACATGAAAAAGATATCCCTATCGAGCTGGCTGATATTCGCTCTTTTACTGACCACTCTTTCAGCCTGCGGTGGTGGTGGCGGTGGTGGCGGTGGCACGGCGCAAACACAGCAATCTGCCACGGCGATTCTTACACTTGCCACGTCGGGAACCGGTACAACGATCAACGGAATCGACGTAACCGTGCTCCTTCCCGCAGGAGTGACAGTCAAGAGCGTAACGGCACCGCCCCAAACGGACATTGGTGTTGTCCGTTTAAGCGGTGTAGCAGCTGGTGGACCCATCACCCCACAATACGCGATCGGTGTTTACACGCCAGCGTCCGGTGGTATTCCGGGAAAGGTAAAAATAGCTGTGGTGAATGTAAATGGATTCTCTGCCGGTCCGTTCTGTACGTTAACCTGCAACATAGCTCCAGGAACTACACCGGTAGCTGGGGACTTCAGTTTGGCCAATTTTAATCCTGTGGATGCGAATGGTGCACAGATCATAGGACTCACGCCGGGGCTCTCGCTTAGTATACAGTAAGAAAGACCGGGTTCATAATCATGAAAATCCGGTCGATCATTTCCACAGGTCTTCTTGTCGTTGTTATGTTTATTTTGGCACTGTGTCGGCCTGTGCCGGCCTTCGCTACCTCGACGGTGACGATATCCCCGGCCGGGGAGGGGGTCTTTCTGCTCCGAGGCGTCGGGGTCGAGGATGCGGCTGCGCTTGATATCATTGTCGTGTACGATACGGATACGCTCGCCAATCCCCGCGTCATTGAGGGGCCGCTCATTGCCGGGGCCATGACGGCGACAAACCCGAATGTGCCCGGAACCGTGCGTATGGCTATTGTCCGCCTCACGCCGGTGAAAGGCAGCGGACTGATCGCGACGCTGGAATTTGAACGCACGGGGTCCTCCCCTGGCAAAATCATTTCACTCAGTGCCAGACTTGCAAATATCAAGGGGGATCCCTTGCCGGTGCTGACCCGGGTAACAATCCGCCCGATTCATCAGTGACGGCCTCGAATTCTTCTCAAGGCCAGGAGCCCTCGCCGGAACAACGACGTCAGGCCAAGCAAGCGCCGTCACATCAGGAGCACCATCAATAATTGCTCCAACGATTATTATTGCGGGGCCGCCGGCCAGGACCGGTGAAATCAAAGGTACGCCGGATGCGCCCCGCACCAGGGCACAAGACGTTCAACCATTCACGCCGGATATCATGTTATCACCCGGAAAAGAACTAGCAGCCCTGGCGCATAAGAACGACAGGACTTTCGGCACCGGAGACGTTATAGCACTAGCAACGCCCTCAGCACCGAAAATATTCGAGCAAAAAAGAGTTCTACAGCGTTTCCGGGAATACCTAGTCCCTGGATTTTAAAATTAGTAGTTTCTTCACTATTCATAATTATACGTATCTCTGCTCAGTTGCACGCTGACAGATTTGCTCTATCAATTAACTATAGCTTTTCAGCGGTGAATTCGGGGTAGTCTAGGCAGTGTCATGAATGCAAAAGGAACATCCTTTAATTGTCAGGATTATTTAAGGAATTCATTGTTAACAGTTTAATTGATAATGTGGAGGGTGTGTACTATGTGCGGCATCGTTGGATATATTGGTAAAAAAGGATCTCTCCAGATGCTCGTGGACGGACTGAGGAGGCTTGAATACCGAGGATATGACTCGGCGGGAGTGGCATTCCAGAACGGGAAAGGTTTAGAAATATATAAGACGAAGGGCAAGCTCAGGGATCTTCAAAGCATCCTCCCCGACCCTTCGCCAGCTATACGGGTAGGGCTTGGGCATACACGGTGGGCCACGCATGGTGCACCATCTTCCGTGAACGCGCATCCGCACCGGGTAGAGGGTATTGCCGTAGTTCACAACGGGATAATCGAGAATTATCGAGAGCTTAGATCACACCTGGAAAGCGAAGGCCACCGGTTTCTCTCCGAAACCGATACCGAGGTCGTGCCGCAGCTGATATCAAAATATCTTCGTCAGGGTCTTGTTATCACCGACGCGATCCGGGCCGCCATTGCACAGTTACGGGGAACCTATGCCCTGGGTATCATAAGCGAAACCTGCCCGGACACTCTCTTTGCCGTCAGGAAAGGAAGCCCGCTCGTTCTCGGGATCGGCAGTGAGGCATTTTACTTCGCGTCGGATATTCCCGCGATCCTCCCCTACACGCGGAAGTTCATATTCATGGAAGATGGACAGATATGTACTCTGACGCGGGACGACGTTGACCTGCGTCATGTTGAATCAAATGAGGTCATTTCATGCAGGGATAAAGCCGTCGAAATCGCGTGGACCCCTTCCATGGCCGAGAAGGACGGTTATGACCACTTCATGCATAAGGAGATCTATGAACAGCCTCAGGCTATCAGAAATACCATTGGTGAGCGGATAAATGATCCCTTGAATTTCATCATGGACCTCGGCATCTATACCCAAAGAAGGGCGGATATGCGGAAGCTGCACATCGTTTCCTGCGGCACGTCTTACCACGCAGCTCTGATAGGCAAGTACATGATCGAGAGCATTGCTAGGGTCCCCGTAAGCGTTGAGATTGCTTCGGAGTTCCGGTATCGGAACCCAATCATTGAGCACGGCACGCTCTTTGTCGCCATTACGCAGTCAGGTGAAACGGCCGATACTCTTGCGGCTCAACGCGAAGCAAAGCGAATGGGCGCACGTACCCTCACCATCTGCAACGTCGTGGGAAGCACGTCAACGAGAGAGGCTGATTCGGTCCTGTACACACGATCCGGCCCGGAGATAGGCGTAGCATCCACCAAGACCTTTACATCGCAGCTGGCAGCGCTGTGCCTCCTTGCCATCGGCATGGGGTTCGGACGACGCTGTCTAACCCAGGAAGAGATGGATACCATGAAATCGCAACTCTCCGAGATCCCTGGCCTTATAGAAATGACCCTGAAAAAGGATGCCGAGATCAAAGCGCTTGCCGCGACGGTTATAAATGCGAAGGACTTTCTCTATCTCGCTCGGGGGATCAACTATCCTATCGCCCTCGAAGGTGCCTTAAAGCTAAAGGAGATATCATACATTCACGCAGAAGGGTATCCGGCCGGGGAAATGAAACATGGTCCGATCGCCCTTATCGATAAAGGGCTGCCGGTAGTTGTCATGGCCCCTTCGAATGACCTTTTTGAAAAGGTCTTCTCTAATATCGAAGAGGTTAAGGCTCGCGGCGGACGGGTAATAGCGATAACCGATACACCCGAAGCACTGAAAGGCAAGGCGGATGACATCATCGACGTTCCGCCAACACATCCGCTGTTAACACCTTTTGTTAACGTCATTCCCCTCCAGCTCCTCGCGTACCATGTCGGTGTCCAGAGGAATTGTGATGTCGACCAGCCGAGAAATCTTGCGAAAAGCGTGACCGTCGAGTAACCGGCAGGATGTGGCCCCGCAGTGCAAGCTGCGGGAATGCCATAAACGGTCTGCCTTCTTTTTCAATGACGATCTCTCCGTGCAGCCGCTTCTGATCATTCCGTCTGTAATAGTTCTGGATTGGTATGGGGTATGAATACAGCGCCCAGATACTCCTTCATGAACTCGGGATCATCGTGCATATGCTTATAGGTGATCCTGGCCGCGATCTCGTTCACCGTACTCACGAGGCTACCGTTCATGAGCAGCATTCGCGCGCCTTCCAGCGACGAGTTGCCGAGGGACTTTATGATCTCCGGTGACCATGCCGGGAGCATGCCTATGCCGACTGCCTTCACAGCATCGATACCTGTGCCGAGCGCGCCGGAAACATAGACGCTCGCGATGTCCTTGAACGAGATGCCGACGGACCGCGTCAGCACAAGAAGCAGGGTGAACATGGCGGCCTTGGATTTCATGAATGTGTGGATCTCGCTTTGCCTGATATACAGAAAGT
>Ga0335079_10009229_pt1 | contig 11238 bp, 10 predicted proteins | sample Lox_Sample_33_FD_206719 | JGI IMG/M metagenome (GOLD analysis project Ga0335079, IMG submission 206719) | Soil microbial communities from Loxahatchee National Wildlife Refuge, Florida, United States - Lox_Sample_3.3 | ecosystem: Environmental > Terrestrial > Soil > Wetlands | place: USA... | reverse complement strand
AAGATCGGCGACCGCAGATCGAACAGCGGCGCACCGAGCCCGGCGACGTACTCGCCGCGCTCGATCAGCAGCTCGGTCGTCCTCGGCGCGACCCTCACCTTCACGCCGCGCCGCTCCGCCGCATCGAGGATCTCGAGCAGCCGCTCGTCGGAGACGCCCGAGTCGGCCACGATCACCTCTTCGAGCTTCGCCTCGGCCAGCAACTGCTCGACCGACGGGCCCGGGTCGGTCTCGGCGACGAACTCGTACTCGATCCCCGCGCGCGATGCGCCGAGGCTCGTGCGGAGCTGGTAGCGCTGCTTCGGATCGCGTCCGACGATCAGCGCGCGGCGGCGCACACCCGCTGCTCTGAGAATCGCGCTGGTGAGCACCGAGTAGCTGGCGCGCAGCAACGCGATCGCGCCCGAGACGAAGATCGCCCCGGCGATGTAGAGCCCGAAGGTGGTGACGTGCTGGCCGCTGCCGATCGCGAAAGCGAGCGTGAGCGCGGCGACGAGGAACACGCTCGGGACGATCCGCCCCGCGCCTTCCCGTGACTCCCGCCGCGAGTAGAGGCCGGCACGCCAGAAGACGAGCAGCAGCACGAGGATCAGGAACGGCAGCCAGTCGGCCGTCTGGTCCCAGAGGAGGCCCCACAGGATCGGCATCGGGTCGACGATCGCCGCCCGGAGCGCGAGCGCACCGTACAGGCCGATCACGAGCCCGGTGATGTCGATCGCGGCGAGGACGAGGACGCTCGCGGTGCGCCGGGCTGCCGCCTTCAGCGATGACGCCGAGAGAGGGTGCGCCCGGGTCGCACGGGCATCCTCGGGCGGCGGCTGGCCGGACTCCGGCCGGACGCCGTCGCTCCGTTGGGGCACTGCCACGGAGCGATCGTACCTCGGAGGGGGTCCGGCTCCATCAAGCGGTACGGTCGGCGCATGGAGCGCGTGGCGGCGGTGATCCCGAACCTGAACGGCGCCGGCTTCGTCGGAACGTGCGTCGAGGCGGCCTTGCGTGCCGGCGCCGCCGACGTCGTCGTCGTCGACGACGGCTCGCAGGACGCGAGCCCTGCCGAGGCGGAGACCGCGGGCGCGCGTCTCCTCCGCTCGCCCGGGCGCGGGTTCGCGGCCGCCGTCGCGGCCGGCTTCGCAGCGACGGACGAGCAGTACGTCCTCGTCCTGAACAGCGACTGCTTCCTCGATGCGAACGCGGTCTCGCAGCTCGCGGCCGCGCTCGACTCCGAGCCGCGCCTCGCGCTCGTCGGCGCGGGCCTGCGTTCACCCGACGGAAGCCCGGCCAAGTCGCACGGCGTCCTACTCGGGCTCGACGGGGCCGTCCGCGCGCTGCTCACTGGCAGCACCGGGCGCGGCGCCGAGCGGCTGGCTTCCGGGCTCCAGCACTGCGAGTTCGTGCCGCTCGCGTGCGCGCTCGCGCGCCGCTCCGCCTGGGACTCGGTCGGCGGCATCGACACCGGCTACGCCTTCTACTTCGAGGACTACGACCTGTGCTGGCGGCTCGGCGCAGCCGGGTGGCAGATCGCCGTGCTCTGGGACGCCGGCGCGGTTCACCTCGAGGGCGCGTCGTCGGAGGCGGACGGCGGACCGTGGCTCGGGCAATACTACGCAAGTCTCGCGCGCTACCTCCGGCGGCGCTACCCGTCGCGCTGGGTGGCATTCCCCGCCGTGTGGCTTCCCTACGCGATCGTGCAGACCGCTCGCCGGCCGCGTCGCGCAAGCGACTTCATCGGCGCCGCGAAGGCGGTGGTGCTCCCGCCGCGCTGACTGCCGAGCTTCAGCGGTCGGCGGCGACGTGGAAGTTCGGGATCAGCGAGCCCGGCCGCGTGTCGGAGAGGGGCGGATACCGGTCGAGTGCCGCGCCCGCGCGGTTCACGAGCCAGACCGGGCCACGCGCGAGTGCGGTGCGGCGCAGGCCAGCTTCGATGTAGGTGCCGATGAGCATCGCGAGGCCCGAGCCGGAGCCGGCGGCCGGCTCGACTGCGAGCGACGACCAGTCGCCGTTCCGCTCGAAGAGCAGCCGGAGCCCGGTGTGCGTCCACCGCCAGTAATCGTTCGGCGACGGGTGGTACACCTGGACGCCGTGCGTCGATGCGAGGACGCGCCCACCCGCAGCGGTGACGCGGCGGAGCTCGGACACGGCCTGCGCGGGATCGTCGGCGTGCTCGAGCACCTGGGTGCAGAGCACGAGATCGAAGCGCTCGTCGTCGACCGGCAGCGATTCGACGGCCCCGATCAGATCGGCGTACGGGCTCTCGACGACGTCGACGCCCACGTACTCCGATGCGATCCCGGAGAAGAACGGGTAGTAGGGCTTCACGCCGCAGCCGACGTCGAGCACGCGCACCGGACCGCGATCGCCGAGCTCGGCCGCCTGTGCCTGCAGCCAGCGGGCGAGGGCCGACCGGACGACCCACGTCGCCGACGACGGACTCGGGTACCGCCGGTTGGCGCCCGGCCACGACTCGGAGCTCACCGCCATTCGCGGCGTGACACTACCGCTAGGCGTTGAGCTTCTCGAACGCGGCGAAGGACGGCTTCTTCTTGCCGGCGATCGTCATCAACCCGGACTGCCAGCCGCCGAGGTTCGGGTCGTCCTTGAGCAGGAACCAGAGCATCATGTCGATGCGCGGGTTCTTCTTCGCGATGTCGAACGACTCGGTCAAGTACAGCGCCTGCTTCGCCCACGACACGCCGACGAGCTTGTCGGGCGGATTCGTCTGATAGCCGTACTCGGTGATCCACAGCCGTTTGTTGCCGTAGAGCTGTGTGAGCACCTTGATCAGGTCGCCGAGGTTGCCGAGCGTCACGGCCGTGGCCGGGCCGCCCCGAGCGCCGGTCGGCTTCGTCGTCGGCGTGTCCGTCGGCCCCGCCGGATACGGGTGATGCGACCACGCGTCGAACGTCTTCAGGCCGGCCTTCTTGACGGCCCGCAGGAATGCGATCGGAGAGATCGAGGGACGCGTGCTGCGCGGGTTGTTGTTGCCCCGGGGCGCGGTCTCGCCGCATGCGACGCGTTCGCCCCCGATCAGCGTGCCGTGAACGCCGTTGTAGACGGCGTTGCAGATCAGCGCGTAGTCCCTCGCGCTCTGGATCACGTACGCACCGCTCGCCGTCTTCCGGTACTGCGGCGAGAGGAAGATCGGGTTGTTCGGCTCGTTCCACGCAGCCCAGTCCTTGACCGCCGGCAGCACCTGCCCGTCGGGGGCGAGGAACGTCCCGCTGTACCGCTTCGCCGCCGCGTACGCGAAGTTGCGGAGGTCGGTCGGGTTCTTCGGCACGACGTTCTTCGAGATCCGACCGCTCTCCCACGACGGCGTCGCGTAGATCGAGAAGAGGACGTGGATGCCGTACTGCTGCGCGTACTGGACGGTGCGGTCATAGAGCGCCCAGTTGTACGCCGGGTCGTTCGGGTTCTTGGCATTGGCCGGCCGCTTGGTGGCGACGCCGTACGGGCCGCCCCAGTAGAGGTTCTCGCGGATCTCCTGGACGTGGAGCGTGTTCAGCAGCGAGAAGGTCTGGGGGATCGGACCGTAGAGGGTCTGTGCCTCGTCGTAGATCCCGACACGCAGGTAGCGCGACGCGGAGACGGGCTGCGCGGTCGCAGCGACCGCTGCCACCGCGAGCGCGGCGGCGACGACCCCGAGCTTCAGGCGCATCAGACGGCGACCGGCTCTCTACCGATGGCGTCCAGCCACCGGCGCAGCCCCTCCTCGAGGTCGATCTCCGGCGCCCAGCCGAGCACCTGTTGCGCACGGGTGATGTCCGGCCGCCGCACCTGCGGATCGTCGATCGGCAGCGCCTCGAACACGATCTCGCTCGGGGACCCCGTGACACGAATCACCGTCTGGGCGAGCTCGAGCATCGTCAGCTCGTGCGTCGGGTTGCCGAGGTTGACGGGCAGGTGCTCGTCGCTGCCCGCGAGCAGGTACAGGCCGCGGATCAGGTCGTCCACGTAGCAGAGCGACCGCGTCTGCGAGCCGTCGCCGTACACGGTCAGCGGCTTCCCGGCCAGCGCCTGGTGGAGGAAGTTGACGGACGCCCGCCCGTCGTTCCTGCGCATGCGCGGCCCGTAGGTGTTGAAGATCCGCGCGATGCAGGTGTTCACGCCCTGCTGCGTGTGGTAGGTCATCGTCAGCGCTTCGGCGTACCGCTTCGCCTCGTCGTACACGCCGCGAGGCCCGATCGGATTGACGTTCCCCCAGTACGTCTCGGCCTGAGGGTGCTCGAGCGGGTCGCCGTAGACCTCGCTCGTCGAGGAGATCAGGAACCGCGCGCGCTTCCACTTCGCCAGCCCGAGGGCGTTGTGCGTGCCGTATGAGCCGACCTTGAGGGACTTCAGCGGCGCGCGCAGATAGTCGACGGGGCTCGCGAGGGCGGCGAGGTGGAAGACGAAGTCGACATCGCCGGCGACCTCGATCGGCTCGACGACGTCGTGGTACAGGAAGGTGAAGCGCTCACCGCGCAGGTGGTCGATGTTCTCGAGCGTCCCGGAGTCGAGGTTGTCGACGCAGACGACCTTGTGACCTTCGGAGATCAGGAAGTCACAGAGGTGGGAGCCCAGGAACCCGGCACCGCCGGTCACGACGGAGGTAGGCATCGGTGAAATGTACTTCGAGAAGCGGCAGGCGTCGGCTTCGCTTACGAACCTTTTGCATAGTGCCCGCGGATGGGGCGAGGTTCGGTACGGTGGCTCCTGGACGTGCCCTCGTCCCACCCCGAGGCGCTCGAACGAGCGGTCTCGGGTCCCCCCGAGAGGCCCCGCCCGAGCCGCATGGGCGGGGTCTCTTCTCTCCCGCTACCAGGGGAGGCCGGCGTCCGTCCGGACGTGGTGGTCGCCGTCGTGGTCGCGCCAGCCGACCGCAAACCACAGCCCGGGGCGGGCGGCATCCTTGGCCATCCAGACCGCCGTCTGGCCCTCCTCGCCGCCGGCCAGGGTGATCGGCTCCGACGACGACGGCAGCGAGACGGTCTCGCCCTGCTCGTCCTCGACGGTGAGGCGGACGCCGTCCGCGCGTCCGGCTCCGGCGTTCCGCACGACGACCCCGTAGCGGCGACGGTCTCTGCCGTCCGGCACCGCCAGGCCCGGCGTGACCTTCAGGTCGGCGCCCCGGCTCACGACCGCCGCCGTGACGAGGGTGTCGTGCACCTCGGTCGGCCGTTCCGACGGAGGCTCGCCGGGCTTCCGAGGCGGCGGCGGAGTCGTCTCCCCGCGCAGCGCGACCACGAGCGCGAAGAGCGCGAGGATCAGCGCGCCGCCGGCGATGAGGACCGCACCGAGTGCGATCCAGTCGCTTTGGCTCAGGCTCGCCAGCACCACGGCCGGCCAGGGTACGCGAGATGCCCGGCGCTCCGCCGGCTAGCGCAGGTCCTTGTTCGACTCCATGTCGAACCACATCGCGAAGAGCGTGAACTGGCTGCCCGAGATGAGGAGCAGGGCGACCAGCACGATCGTGGCGGTCGGGATCCCGTGCCCGCCGATCCGGAAGATCGTCTCGGCGATGCCGAGCACGAGCCCGGCGGTCGTCATCAGGAAGCCGAGGAAGTAGAAGAAGACGAGCGGGTGGAAGTCGCGGATCACGTACTTCTCCCGCATGCGCCAGAAGAACCCTTTCCAGAGGAGCCACGAGATGCGGGGGACGACGCTCCTGATCTTGATCCCCGACCGCTCGCCGACTCCGTAGATCGGCCGCGACGGGAAGTCGCGCACCCGCGCGTTCCAGACGTTCAGGTGCACGAGCATGTCGTTGGGGAAGCCGTACGACGTGTAGATGCGGTCGAGGTCGAGCAGCGTCAGCATCCGCAGCGACAGCGCCGTATACCCGGCCTGCGAGTCGGCGACGTGCCAGTAGCCCGACGCGACCTTCGTGAGCAGGCTGAGGACCGCGTTGCCGAGGTAGCGGCTGCGCGGGATCAGCTTCCACGCGCTGCCCGTGAACAGCCGGTTCGCCTTCGCGTAGTCGAGCTCACCGCGCACGACAGGCAGCGCCAGCCCTTCGAGCTCGTCCGGGTCCATCTGGTTGTCGCCCGCCATTACGGCGACCACGTCGATCCGGGCGGCCAGTGCGAGCTTGTAGCCGGTGACGATCGCCGCGCCGACTCCCCGGTTGCGGTCGTGCGTCACGACCTCGACGCGCGGATCGTCGGTCGAGCGCGCCCGCTCCGCCGTCGCGTCGGCCGACGCGTCGTCGACGACGAAGATCCGGTCGACGAAGCCCGGAATCCCCTGGATCGTCGCCGCAACGAGCTGCTCCTCGTCGTGCGCAGGCACGACGACCGCCACGCTCTTTCCCTCGAGCATGCCTCGATCGTACGGCGGGGAGCGGTCAGCCGATACGCGTGTCGCCGACGACGGCGACGATCGCGCCGATCAAGAGGCCGATCAGCGCGCCGATCAAGATCGACGACTTCCGCGAGTGCGCCGACGACTTCACCGCCTGGGCCAGGGTGATCACCTTCGCGCTCTCGACGTTCTCCGAGAATGCAAGGTTCGTCTGCGTCGAAGACAGCTGGTTGAGCAGGTTGCCCTGGCGCTGGAGCGCCGTGTCGAGCTGGGTCACGAGCACGAGCTTGTTGAGCGGGTCGAGGTTGGCGACCTTGATCGCCTGGTCGGCAGCCGCGATCCGGTCGTTGATCGACTTGAGCTGAGTCTGCGTGGTGCGCAGGACGAGCTTGTACGTCGCGATCTTCGTGCCGACGTAGGGCGCCGTCGTGCGCTTCACGACCGTGGTCGCGAGCGCATTCGCCGCGTCCTGCGTCTTCGTCGGGTTCGAGCCCGTGACGGTGAGCGAGATCAGCGGCGTCGCGCGTGTCGCGCCGCTTCCGGTCGCACTGCCGACCTGGGCGACCGAGACGTTCCCGCGCAGCGCGCCGCTCGGCAGGCCGGCGGCCGCCTCGGCCCCCGACTGCGCGGACGCAGAGCTCGTGATCAGCGCGATCGCGCGCGGGTTCGTGTAGAAGCCGTTGACCAGCGAGCCACCCGGGGAGACCGGCTGCCCGAGCGAGATCAGCGTCGCCGCCTTGTAGTCGTTGCCGCCGCGGAGCGAGTACACGCCGCCCAGGATCGCCCCGACCACGAGGCCGCCGACGGGCAACCACCAGAGGCGGACGACCGCGCGGCGCCAGCGCCCGAGATCGACTTCCCGTTCGGCGTCGGGGTCGGTTGCGGGCGCCGTCATCGCGCGGCGACTGTAGCCGACGCCCATTCCCACTGCCGGGCGAGCCCCTCTTCGAGCCCGACCGCGGGGTCCCAGCCGAGCTCCGAGCGGATGCGGGTCGTGTCGGCGACCGTGCGCTGCTGGTCGCCGGCGACGGCCGCGCCGACCCGGACGTCGAGCGTCCTGCCGGAGAGCCGCTCGAAGAGCGCGATCGCCTCGGCCATCGACGCCTCGACCGAGCCGCCGACGTTGTAGGTGCCCACGCCGGATTCCATCGCGCGAACGGTGGCAGAGACGATGTCGGCAACGTAGGTCCAGCTCCGTGACTGCGACCCGTCGCCGTACAGCTCGAACGTCGACCCGGCCGCGAGCGCGAAGGCGATCCGCGTGAAAGCCATGTCGGGGCGCTGGCGCGGCCCGAAGGCGTTGAAGTACCGCAGGACGACGGCATCGAGGCCGAACGAGCGGACGTACGCGTCGAGCAGCAGCTCGCAGGCGAGCTTCGTGACGCCGTACGGAGAGAGCGGATGGGGCGTCGCGTCCTCGGGCGTGGGGAACCGCTCGGGCGCACCGTAGATCGACGACGACGACGCGAACACCACACGCACACCGTCGCGGACCGCCGCCTCGAACACTCGCTGCGAGGCGACCACGTTCCGGCTCACGTAGACCGGGAAGACGTCGCCGAAGCTCCGGACGCCCGGCTGCCCCGCCAGGTGGAAGACGCCGTCGAGGCCACGGAAGTCGATGTCGTCGACGGCGAGGTCGATCCGGCGCACGTCGAGGTCGGCGGCGTTCTCCTCCTTGAGCCGGGGGTCGTAGTAGTCGGTGAAGCAGTCGAAGCCGACCACCTCGTGACCCTGCCGGACCAGCTCGTCGGCGAGCTGGGAGCCGATGAAGCCCGCCGCGCCGGTGACCCCGTAACGCACGGCCGCAGGTTACCCGCGCCGCTCGACGAGCCCGTAGACCCGCGTGTAGCCGGTGAGGAAGAGGTGGTCGGAGTCGGCGACGACCGGGGTGTACTTGCCGTCGGGGAACGTCCAGACGGGCGCGCCGGTCGTCGCGTTGAGCGCATACGTCCGGCCGGCGAGCGTGGCGAAGTAGACGCGGCCGGCGATCACGGTCGACGAGCCGGAGATCGGCCCGTTCGCCGTGAACTGCCAGATCACGTTCCCCGTGGCCGCGTCGAAACACGTGAAGCGGTGCGAGTAGGAGCCCGCGTAGACGCGGTCGCGCCAGACCGCCGCAGAGGAGTAGACATAGCCGCCGGTCGACTGCGACCAGCGCAGCTCCCCGCTCGTCGCGCCGAACGAATAGACCTTGCCGTCGGTCGCGCCGACGTAGACGCGGCCGTAGGCGACGGCAGGGGTCGCGTAGAAGGTGCCGGTGGAGCCGAACCGCGGCTGCGCGCTCGCGCGCCACAGGATTCGGCCGGTGCGCGCGTCGAGCGAGTACACGTGGCCGGAGTAGTCGCCGACGAACAGCCGGTTCCCGGACGCCGACACGCCGCCCTTCACCTGCCCGCCGAGCGTGGCCGTCCAGAGGAGCCGGCCGGTGTGCTCGGCGAAGGCGGCGACCTTCCCGCTCCAGTCGCCGACGTAGACCTTGCCGCCGGCGACGAGGGGGGACGACTCGGACGGCGCCAGGGTGCGCCGCCAGACGATGCGCCCGCTCTTGGAGTCGAATGCGATCAGCGCCCCGGTGAGCGTCGAGCTCGGCGGGCGGTTGCACGGCGGCTGGTTGAGGAACGACTCGAAGACGAGGTGGTCGTCGACCGCGGGCGAAGCGGCGACGCAGCGGCCGGAGCCGTACGCCCACGCGAGCCGGCCGTTCGTGTTGTCGACCGCGAGCATGTTGCCGTTGTTCGTCGCGAAGAACAGCCGCCCGTAGGCGACCGCCGGCGGGAACTCCACGAGCGTGTGCGCGCGGTACGTCCAGGCGACGCGGAACGGCGGCGCGAGGGAGATCCCGCGCCCGAAGCGCTGCCCCTCGAGATCGTGGCCGTACACCGGCCAGGCGATCCCGGGCTCGACCGGCTTCGGGGGCGGCGGCTGTGTCGCGACGAATTCGATCGTCGAGGAGCCGTGGATGTTGCGCGAAGCGTGCTTGATGTGGACGTAGTAGGCCGCCCCGGCTCCGAGCACGAGCAGCACGAGCGCTCCCGCGCCGATCAGGATCCAGCGTTTCATCGCCGCTCGACCGCGAACAGGCGCGAGTAGCCGTGGAGCAGCAGTGTCTGGCCGCCTCCGGCGACGGGGACGTACTCGCCGTGCGGGAAGTCGAGCACGACCTTGCCGGTCACGGCGTCGACGCCGAGGATGCGGTGCGCGAAGGACCCGGCGTAGGCGATGCCGTCGACGACGACGGCGGCACCCGAGATCGGCCCGCCGGTCCCGTGCTCCCAGATCGTCGCGCCGGTGCGCGCCGACAGCGCATAGAAGACGCCGTTGTACGAGCCGAAGAACACGCGGCTGCTTGCCACGGCCGGCGACGAGTAGACGTACGAGCCGGTCAGCCGCGACCACAGGCGCGTGCCGTCGACCGAGAACGCGGTCATCGACCCCCCGTCCGAGCTCGGCACGAACACGCGCCCGCCGGCGACGGCCGGCGTCCCGTAGATGCGGCCGTTGACCGACGCCGACCAGCGATACGCGCCGGTCGCCGCAGAGAGCGCGACCAGGCGGCCGCAGTAGTCCCCGATGTAGACGACGCCGTTCGCGACGGCGGCCGAGGACGTGATCTTGCAGCCGTCGTGGTACGCCCAGCGCACCCGGTGCGTCGTCAGGTCGAGCGCGGTGACCCAGCCACCCCACGTCCCGAAGACGTCGACGCCGCCCGGCAGGACGATCGGCGACGACTCGATCGGCGACCCTGCGTCGAAGCGCCAGAGCAGCCGGCCGTCGGAGCGGCGCAGCACCTGGACGAAGCCGTCCATGCCGTGGACGACCAGGGCGCCTCCGGCGACCGCCGGCGAGGAAGCCATCTTCCCGCCGGCCGTGTCGTGGCGCCAGATCACGCTGCCGTCGTGCATGTCGAGCGCGCGGATCGTCTCGGTCGCGTTCCCGATGTACGCGACGCCGTCGGCGACGACTGCCGGGAACTCGATCAGCCCGCCGAGCCCGTGCGTCCACACGATCTTGAAGGGCGGGCGCAGGCGGATCCCGGTCTGCTGCTGGGTCCGGGCCGGCCCCGCCCCGTACATCGCCCACTGCAGGGCACGGCGGAAGATCCTGATCGTGGACTTCGGGTGCGTCCGGAACGAGAGCCTGACGGCGCGGGCGTTGTAGCCCGGCTTCGACGCGACCGTGACGAGCGCCTTCCGCGGCCCGATCGGGATCGACGCCACCCCGCGGGCGTTGCTGCGCGCCGCGCGCCGCCCGATCTGGACGACGGCGCCGCCGACGACCGTCCCGAGGTCGCCGTCCACGACCGTCACCTGGACCGCCTTCGGCCGGTGCGGCCGGGTCTGCGCGGGCACGTGGGGTCTGGCCCGGGTCTGACCCGGGTCTGACCCCGATTGGCTCGGTGCGGCCTGTTCGCGCGAGCCACAGCCGGCGGCGAGCACGGCCAGGACGATCAGGCAGGCGGCGCGCCTCACGCTTCCGGCGTGATCGCTTCCTCCGCCTGCTCGCCGAGCGGCTCGAGCGTGCCGCCCGCGTCCTCCAGGATCACCTGGGCGAAGTACCGCGTCATCACGACTCCCTCGCGGAAGTCGCCGAAGCGCGGCTCGGGCCGCTCGCCGACCGCGAGCGCCAGGGCCAGCTCCGGGTAGCGCGACCCCGCCGCCGTCGGCAGCGGGAACCCGCCGCCGAAGCGGGGGTTGACGTCGGTCACCTCCAGATGTCCATCCGGTTCTCGAAAGCACTGCACGTTCGCCGGTCCGATGATGCGCAACGCCTCGGACACCCGACGCCCGTGCTCGATCAGATCGCGATCGGCGATCGTCGCCCCTTTGATGGACTCGCCGCCCTTCGACTCGATCATCGTCCGCGGGATCGCGGCCAGGCAGCGAGCGTCGAGGTCGCAGAACACGTCGACCGAGAACTCCTCGCCGAGGCACTGCGACTGCACCATCGACTCGGCGG
>Ga0335079_10009228_pt1 | contig 11239 bp, 8 predicted proteins | sample Lox_Sample_33_FD_206719 | JGI IMG/M metagenome (GOLD analysis project Ga0335079, IMG submission 206719) | Soil microbial communities from Loxahatchee National Wildlife Refuge, Florida, United States - Lox_Sample_3.3 | ecosystem: Environmental > Terrestrial > Soil > Wetlands | place: USA: Florida... | reverse complement strand
GCCCTCATCCGTGCGTAAGTTCCAGTAGTAGCGTGCCTTGAGATAAGCCTCATGGGCCTCAGGGCTAACCGCGCGTACGTGGGCGAGTCGCGCCTGCTCCTGCGGCGTGAGCTTGATCCTGATCGCGTTCGCAATCGCCTGCGCGACCTGGTCTTGCAGAGCTAACAGGTCGTGCAAATCACCTTGGTAAGTCTCCGCCCAGAGGTGACGGTCGGTCGGTGCGTAGAGCAGGTTGGCGGTGATGCGCACGCGGCTGCCGGAGCGCGCGACCGTACCTTCAACGACCCCATCCACGTTCAACTCCCGCGCAATCTCTGGCAGCGCCTTCTTCGTTCGCTTGTATTGCATCACTGACGTTCGCGAAACCACCCGCAGGGCGCTGATCTGACCCAGGTTGGTGATCAGAGCCTCGGTCATTCCGTCAGCGAAATATTCCTGCTCAGGATCGTGGGAAAGGTTTTCCAGCGGCAGGACGGCGAGGGATGAGATCTTCGGTAAGGATGCGCTTTGGCGTGCCCCGACGAATATCAACCAGCGGTTGCGCACTCCCGCGACCTTGAGCGTCCCTGCCAGTGCCGCCAGAAGAAGCACCAGGCTCCCCAGCACAATCGCCAGCTGGCGATGTGGAGGCGGCTTTGTGCCACCAGGTCCGATAGGGCGCGGTAGACCTGCCCCTACAGCGCTGTAAACAGGATAAATGAACCGATACCCGCGCCGCGGCAGCGTCTCAATGAAGCGGGGGGTCTCAGCCGAGTCGCCCAATGCCTCGCGCAGTCTTCGAATGGCATGGTTGAGACCGTCTTCGAAGTCCACAAATGTATGATCGGGCCATAGCGAGGTGTGAAGCTCCTCTCGAGTCACCAGTTCGCCGGGGTGTTCCAAGAGCAAGAGAAGAAGACGGAGTGGCTGTTTGTGGAGCTCGACCACGGTCTCACCGTGGCACAGCTTCCCGGCACGGGTATCCAGCTCGTAGTCTCCGAAGCGGATCGGGGGGTGATGAGGTATGGTTTCTCGCACAGCCGCACCCATCCCTGGAAGGACCCGAACACCATGTCGCCGGAGTGGAATAACCCAATCGGCAGAGGCCTTGTTGGGCCTGGGACACATTGGCGCTCTCCCGTTCCGGTCAGCGCGACTTCCTGGACATTCGGGGCTATTTCATGGGCATTTCATGCCCGTTTCATTGATTCGCTCGGCTTCCTGCGTCAGTGTGCTAGCGCGGACATGGTTCTCGATATTAGGAGAAACGACAGTTGCCGAGGCAGCCAATGCTCGTAGCATCGGTGCCGCGGGAAGGGGAAAGACCATGAGGACGCGAAAAAGCTCGAAGTTGGATTTGAAGCCGGGCTTTCCAAAGCTAACAAAGTTGGTGGCGTGGGCGGCAGCCCTCTACATGTTAGGGCTGGCGCTTTCAGCGGCTGCTAACCATCACAAGGCCACCATCATCACATTCGACGCTCCGGGCGCGGTGAGCACTATGCCCACCGACATCAACCTGGTTGGAGCGATCACGGGATTGTACTTTGACAGCAGCAACGTTGTACATGGCTTCCTGCGCGCTCGTGACGGCGAGTTCACGACGTTCGTTGATCGGGGCGCTTGTAGATCATGCGATAACCTGGGAACCGGAGCCCTCAGCATCAACCTGGTTGGGGCGGTGACAGGGGCCTACACCGACGCGAACAACGTGAATCACGGCTTCGTGCGCGCTTCTGACGGCAGGCTCATCAATTTCGACGCTCCGCACGCGGGCAGAGGCGCCAACCAAGGCACCTGGGGCTTCGGCATCAACAACGCGGGAGAGATCGCGGGAGACTACCAGGACACGAACAACGTGTATCACGGCTTTGTACGCGCTCCTGACGGCACCATCATCACGTTCGACGCTCCGCACGCGGGCGCAGGCGCCAACCAAGGTACGGGATCCAACTATCCCGCATGCCTTAACCCGGCGGGGGCGATCACGGGATTGTACACGGACGCGAACGGGGTGCTTCATGGCTACGTGCGTGGCCCCAAGGGTGCCGTCACTGAGTTCGATGCTCCGCAGGCGGGTGCAGACCCCGGCCAGGGCACTGTCGCTTATGCAATCAACTTGGCCGGGACGATCACGGGATGGTACATAGACTGGGACAGTGTGTCCCACGGCTTCGTACGCGCTCCCGACGGCCCGATCACCACTTTTGACGCCCCGGGCGCGGTGCTCACTGAATCCGTCGGGATCGATCTGGCAGGGGCGATCGCAGGAGACTACCTGGATGCGAGCAACGTGTGGCACGGTTTCGTGCGCGCTCCTGATGGCACCATCACCCCGTTCGACGTTTCGGGCGCGGGCGCTGAAGACGGCCAAGGCACCATCCCGTATGCCATCAATCCGGAGGGGGAGATCACTGGATTCTACGTGGACTCGAGCAACGTGGCTCACGGCTTCCTGCGGCAACCGTAAGCTCGTAGGCAGTGTTTGTCGGGATGTAGCGCACGGCTCGCGTTCTGGCCCGCTCCTGAACATCGCTGTGAGTTAACGTCACTGGCGGGTTACGGAAGTAAGGGCCTGTCCGGAATCCTAACTGAAATCCAACTTCGCAGCGCCAAGGTTGACCTCCAGTGTTGCGGGAAGGGATCGCTCAGCCGGCGCAGAAAGGCGCGCGCGATCTTAGTCGTTAGAAAAAAGTCCAGCCGAAGAATATCGCATCAGGACCCACTTAGAACTAAGTCCGCTCTTTCAACTTATCCAGAAAGTGAAACAGCGAGACGGCCACGATGGCATTCAGCAGCCCGAGAACCAGAGTTCGCTGGGTTTCAAACGCTACCTGCTGCGCGAGCAACCCTCGCGATAAAGCCCAGAAGATGAACTGGTGCAGCACGAAGAAGAAGAAACCGAGGATCAGGCGGATCAGCGGATGATCGACGTCGAGCCGCAACCCGACTGAAGCCGCCACGTACCCGATGATCGTTTTGGTGATGCCGAACATACCCAACGGGTTTTTGGATAAAGAATCCTGAGCGAGCCCTACCAGCGCTCCCACGAACAGGCCGCCAATCGGGCTGCGGCGCATCAGCGCGAAATACACCGTAACGATGAGCGGCAGCTCCAGATATGCCAGGAACTGAAAGAATAGGGGGATGTAAACCTGAAACAGGATGGCGGCGAGCGGAACCAGGAGCAAGACCCAAGCCCTGAAACGCGAGATCTGGGTTTCGCGCTGGCTGTACACAAGCGAATGCTCGTCGGAGTATCTCATTGGTCGTCCGGCTTGGCGGCCCTAGGAGCCTTTGGCTGCGAGGGCGGGGGTGCAGGCGGCTTAGCTTGTGGTTCAAGTTTGGGAACAGCAGCGCCGGTGGCGGACGGCGCTTGGCTTTTCGCCGCAGGTGGTTTCTCGTCGGGTTTCACCGGCAAATTGAAATTCACCGCCTTCGAACCCACGGGATTGTCGCCGAACTTGTGGCCTTGAGCATCGCTGACATCCTTATAGTGCTCGCGGATTTTGTCGGCGTCGGTGGGCAGCACTGGAGCGTTATTGGGTCCGCCCGTGGAAGCGGCTTGGTCGGAGGCCGGCTGGTTGTCGCCCGCGCCAGTGGGCGGAAGCGGCGCCAGGTACATCGGCTCGGAGGCGGTCTTCAGTTCCGGGATCTCCTGGTGTACCCCTTCCAGGATGATGAGTACTTCTTCGAGACCGCCAGCCAGTCCGGCGGGATCGAGACTGATCTCCTGAAACGGATTTCCCGGGTGGGCCGCGGTCACCTGGCCTACCGGCATGCCCTTGGGAAAGATGCGGTCATCGCCGGAGGTGTAGAACCACTCGCCCGTCTCCACTTTCTCTTCGTTCTGCACATAGTCCACGCGGCAGTTGCCGTGGCCCAGACCTTTGAGGATGCCGCGCACGTGGTTCTTCTGGGAGACCACGCCGGCGGCGAAGCTGGGATCGGTGGCCAGGAGAACCTGCGAGGCCGTGGGATAAGCTGCCAGCACCTTGCCCACGATGCCGTCGGGAGTCACGACGGCCATGCCCTTCTCGACGCCCGACGTGGTTCCACGATCCACGAACACCGCGCTGGCCGAAGCGCCGGTGGCTGTGGCGATAATCCGGGCGCCGATCATTTTGGAGAGCGAGCGCTGTTGGAACGCCTGCAGGGCCTTGGCGCGGTCGGCAGTGGCGAGTTCGGTCTTCAGGAATTGATTTTCCAGCTTCAGGCGCCCGAGTTCCGTGCGCATGCGCTCGTTTTCGGCGCGGCTGTCGCGCAGAAACACGTAGTTTTGCAGGAATCCTTGCGTGCCGCCGCGAGCGCCTTCGATGACGCGGGCCAACGGAGTCACTGCTGTGACGGCCCAGACGCGGATGAGGCGCACATCGCTGCCGTTCTTCACCTGGTACGCCAGCAGGACGAGTTGCGCAAAAATCACCAGGAGGAGAACCGTGATGTTGCGGTAGCGGGTGAGCAGGGTCTCCATGGCCGTGAGGCGGGCGGCGCCCGCGGAGGTCAGTCGATCGAGATCTTGCGGAGCAGCCGGAAATCGCTGAGCATCCTGCCCGTGCCCAAAACTACCGAGGCCAGCGGATCATCGGCGATGGACACCGGCAGCCCGGTTTCTTCGCGAATCCTCTTATCCAGATTCTTGAGCAGCGCGCCGCCTCCCGTCAACACGATGCCGCGGTCGCTGATATCGGCGGAAAGCTCGGGAGGCGTCCGTTCGAGAGCCACGCGCACTGCATTCAAGATAGTGGCGACACACTCGGAAAGTGCTTCTCTAATTTCGCTGTCGTCGATGGTGATGGTCTTAGGCACGCCCTCGATCAGGTTGCGGCCCTTGATTTCCATGGTGAGCGGCTTGTCCAGCGGATAAGCCGAACCGATCTCGATCTTGATGGCTTCCGCGGTGCGCTCGCCGATCAGCAGATTGTACTTGCGCTTGAGGTACTGCATGATGGCCTCGTCCATCTCGTTACCGGCGACGCGAACCGAGCGCGAGTAGACGATGCCGGAAAGGGAAATGACGGCGACGTCGGTGGTGCCACCGCCGATATCGACCACCATATTGCCCGAGGGCTCGGTGATAGGCAGACCGGCGCCGATGGCGGCCACCATGGCCTGTTCCACCAGGTGCACTTCGCTGGCTTTGGCGCGATAGGCCGAATCCATGACGGCGCGCTTCTCCACCTGCGTGATTTCCGAGGGCACGCCGATGACAATCCGCGGATGCACCAGCATCTTGCGATTGTGGGCCTTGGTGATGAAATAATTCAGCATCTTTTCGGTGACTTTAAAGTCCGCGATGACGCCGTCCTTCATCGGCTTGATGGCGACAATGTTGCCGGGCGTGCGACCCAGCATTTCCTTGGCTTCCTTACCCACCGCCTCCACTTCACCGGTGTTCTTATTGAGTGCAACGATGGAGGGTTCGTTGACGACGATTCCTTTGCCCTTCGCGAATACCAGCGTATTGGCGGTGCCCAGATCGATGGCGAGATCCGAGGAGAACAGGCTAAACAGAGAGCGAAGATTCATGTGCGAGATTCACAGCGAAAGACCGGACCGGAGCAGCTCTAAAGGGAATGTTAGCATAATTCTGGACAAGCGCCTCGTGTATTTGACCCGTGTTTGAATGCGTCCGCGCGATGCAAAAATTCCGTGGCAAATTGCGATGAGTTGGGGTGTTATTTTCTCAAAATGATGACCAATCGCCGCGCGTTTTTATTAGGTTCACTGGCGGCGATGGCCTGTGGACGGCGACGCGCCACCGGATTTCCTGGTTACGCATTTGTCGCCAACGCCGGGGAACAGTCGGTCACGGCCGTGGACCTGACGGAGTTCGCGGTCGTGCGGCAGATCCGGCTGGATGCCGTGCCGTCGGGCGTTGTGGCGCATGGCGGGCGCCGCTGCGTCTATGTCCTGATGCCGCAGAATGCGGCGGTCTTCGAAATCGACGCCGGCGCCCTCGCCGTGAAACGCAAATTATCTCTGAAAGGGACAGCGGTATCCATGCGCCTGGCTCATGACGGCACGGATTTGTGGGTGCTCTGCCGGTCTCCTCACGAACTGGTCCGAGTGGCGCTGGATAGGTTTCAGGCCACGCTGCGCGCGAAACTGCCCGCCGAACCCGCGGATTTCGACCTCAGCAGCGATGGCTTGGCAGCGGCGGTTGTATTTACCGAGGCGCGGTCCGTGGGGTTTCTGGATCTGTCAAAATCCGGGGCCGCGAAGTTTTTTCCGGCCGGTGACGATCCGCGCGCGGTGCGTTTTCGCCTGGATGGCAAGCTGGCGCTGGTGGCCAACCGCAGGACTCGCATGCTCACTGTTGTGGACGCGAAGAGCGGAGCGACGCTGGTGCGTCTTCCGCTGGCCGTGGAGCCGGAGAACTTCTGTACCAAGGCCGATGGCGGCGAGATGTACATCACGGGCAAGGGAATGGACGCGGTAGTCGTGGTGTACCCGTATTGGACGGAGGTGGCTGAGACGCGCCTCGCGGGCAGAGCCCCGGGGGCCATGGCCGTGTCGCAATCGCCTGAATACCTCTTCGCCACGAATCCTGAAACCGGCGATGTCACCGTGCTCGAAGTGGAGACCGGGAACATGCTGGCCGCCGTGAAAGTGGGAGCGCAGCCGTGTTGCATCACATTCACTCCGGATAACCAGTATGCGCTGGTGGTGAATCATGGATCGGGAGACCTGGCCGTGATTCGCATGGCGGCGATCAGGCCGGGGCGCAATAAGACGGCCCCGCTATTCACCATGATCCCGGTGGGTACAGGGCCGGTGAGCGCGGTGGTGGTATGAGAACGCAGGTTTCAGGCGCCAGATGTAGGGGCGAGGCATGCCTCGCCTGACGCCACTAGTCGCGGTAATGTCTCCGCATGGCGCGGTGAATGCGCTTGATGCGGCGTTTTTCATCTTGGGCGGTGCGTTGATCCAATTTGCGGTCGAGGTGCGCCAGTTCGCGTTGTAGCTTGGCGTAGTTGGCCAGGCGGGCTTCGTCGATGCCGGCCGCGGCTACGGCACAGCCGGGTTCGCCTTGGTGGCGGCAGTCGCGGAAGCGGCAACCGGCGGCGAGCGTCGCGATGTCCGAAAATGCGGCGTCTGCGCTTTCCGAACTGCCCCACAGCTGCAGTTCGCGCAGGCCGGGTGTGTCGATGAGCAGACAGCCGCTCGGCGCGAGGAACAACTCGCGGCGGACGGTGGTGTGGCGGCCGCGGCTGTCACCGGCGCGCACTTCGCGCACCAGTTGCTGCTCGCGGCCCAACAGCCGGTTCACCAACGTGGATTTGCCCGCGCCCGACGATCCGGCGAATGCCACGGTCAGTCCGGGATGGAGATGCGCTTCAAGGGACGGCAGGCCCCATCCTTCGTGCGCGCTAATGGTGACGACCGGTGTGCCTGACGCAATTTCCGTGGCGCGATCGGCGGCTCCGGCAACGTCCATACAGACATCCGCCTTGTTCAGCACGACGATCGGTCTCGCGCCGCTTTCCCAAGCCAGCAACAAGTAGCGCTCGATGCGCCGCAGGTTGAAGTCGCCATCCAATCCGCACACGACGAACAAGGCGTCGACATTGGCCGCTATCACCTGCTCGCGTGTCACGACGCCGGGTTGCTTACGCGAGAACGCGGTCCGCCGCGGCACAACATGCGCGATGCGGCAGCCCTGCTCGAGCGCCACCCAATCACCCACGACCGGCCAATCTTCCGATCGATGCCGCAGCCGCCCGCTGACCGTCGCTTCGGCCTCGCCGGATCCGGTCCACACCACGAATCGCTGACGATCCGCGAGAGCCACGCGCGCGGGCTCCATGCCGGTTTCGTCCACACGCGCAAACTCGCCTTCAAAGTGGGAGGACCAACCAAGTCTTTCCAGGGACATTCCTGTTACCTTTCTGCACACGTAGAGGGACTTCATCGACCGCGGAACGCGGCCGGACCCGTCAGAAAGGTTTAGACAAGGACGGTCAGCGGCAAACTCTCAATGAGAGTGTAGAAGATCAGTGGAGGAGGTGGCAAGTCAAGAGATCAACTACTTCGGCGGCGGAATGATCCGGTCCACGTCGCGCACGCCGTAAGCCGGGCCGAGTTTGCGATAGTCAGTTCCGGCGCGGCCGTTGCGGTCCCAGGCGACTTTTCCGCCGCGCAGCGTCATTTCGCATTCCAGTCGCTGCTTTCCAGTAAGCTTGCCCCCTGCGGCGTCAATGAATCCGAAATCGCCGGAGCGCAGATCCCAGACAGCGACATCACCCGGCGCTCCAACCGTCAGATGTCCCAGCTCCGGATGCTGAATCTCTTTCGCCGGGTTGACGGTCGATTCGCGAATCACTTCCACCAGCGGCTCGCCCATCGCGAGAAACTTCGACATCGTCGTCGGCATGTCCATCATGCCGGCATTCATGCTGGTGCCGTGCAAGTCGCTAGAGATGGAATCGGGATAGAAGCCTTGCTCGACCGCCGGGACGGCGTTGCGGAAAACGAAGCTGCCTCCGCCATGGCCGACGTCGAAGATCACGCCTCGCGCACGCGCCCGCCGTAGGTAGTCGTAGAGCTTGCCGTGCCCGTCCACCCAGGGAACGGGCGCGCGGAAGCAGTGTGTCGTGATGTCACCCGGACGCAAGCGTTCGGTGACGAGTTGCCAATAAGGGCGCTCGGGCAGGAACCAGCCGAAATCAACCATCACGGGGATTCCCGCCAGTTTGCCTGCTTCGACAGCGCGATCGACCGACGTCCAATCCGGTTTCTCATAGTGCGCCGTCTTCACACCCACCACGACATCGTGATGTTTTTTCGCCAGCCGCGCCACTTGTTCCGGTTGGAATTCGCTCGGCTCCTGCTCGGCGGCATCGCTCAGCATGCCGAGGCCTGAAATATTGATGAACGCGAAGACCCGCGTCTGGGCGCGGTCAATCACGAAATGGCGGAAAGTTTCGAATTCGCGCCAGCCCGCGCTCCCGGCATCCACCATGGTGGTGACTCCTGTGCGGAAGCTGAAGGCATCAGGCTGCACGCTCAAGTCGCCCGCCCAAGCACCGGCCATGCCGGTGGTGTGGAACACGTGCGTATGAATGTCGACGATCCCCGGCGTCACGTAAAGGCCGTGAACGTCAACCAGCGTGTTCGCCTCCGATGCGCTGATCTCCGGCGCAACCGCGGCGATCTTGTCCCCGGCGATAGCTACGTCCATCGGGCGATCGATCTCGTTTTTCGGATCGATCACGTGTCCTCCTTTGAGCACCAGATCGTATTGGGCTTGAGCCGCCATCGAGCAGATCACGAAACAGAATACGCTACGCACGAATGATGCGCTCCTTCGCTTTGTCCCACGCCATGTATTTTCGTTTGCGATACGATTGCACACCCATCTCACACGCGACCACGCCATAGTATCCCAGCATGCAGTCGCACTTGAGCGGCTCGTTATTGCGGATCGCGCCTTGCAGATTGCGATGATGCAGCGTCAGACTTTCCGCGCCGGTCTTCTGGTGGGTGATCGGCTGCATATCTTTTTCGAAGGCTTTCTGCGGGGTGATAGTGAAGCCGGTCTGAGTGAATTCGAGAGTGGCTTTGTGGCCGCGAATCACGTGATCAACGGGGGTGTCATTGGCCATGGAAGAAATCAAGATCACGGTGGGGCCGTTGGGATAATCCAGCGTGATGTTGAATGTGTCCGGGATTTCCGCGGCACTCGTACGGAACTCGTATTTGCCGCCGGTGGCGGCGGCGCGCTCGGGGAACGTCAGGCCCAGCGCCTTGATGATGCGCGTCACGCGGTGGATGAACAGGTCGGTAGCGATGCCGCCGGAGTAATCCCAATAGCGCCGCCAGCTCAGGAATCGGTCGGCATCATAAGGCCGCTTGGGCGCGGGACCAAGAAAAGCGTTCCAATCCAGATTTTCGCCGGGACGCACGTCGGGATCGGGTGGGTTGGTGAAGAAATCCCCAACGTGGTTGCGCGAATAATCGATCTGCGCAATGACAATGTTTCCAAGGACGCCCTGCTGGATGTACTCGTGGGCCTTTTCGTAAGAATCGTCCGACATGCCCTGCACGCCGACCTGCATTTTGACGCCGGCCTGCTTGACTCGCGCAATCACTCTTTTCGATTGCTCGACGGTTTTGGTCATGGGCTTTTCGCAGTAGACGTGTTTCGGGCGGGCGAGCGCGTCCATGGTCATCTGAAAGTGCCAGTGCTCGGGCACGGCGATGGTGACGTAGTCGACATCTTTGCTGTCGAGCAGCGCACGGTAATCCTTGTAGGCCTTACCGTTGGTGAGCTTGGCCGCTGCATCGCGGCGCTTGTCGTATATGTCGCAGACGGCGACAATCTCGACGTTGTCGGAGTCTTTCATCTCGAGCAGTGTGCGCATGTGAGCGGTGGCCATGCCGCCCGCGCCGATGACGCCGACACGAAGACGTTCATTGGCCCCAAGTATGCGCGAGTAAGCTCCGGCAGTTAAGAATACGGCGGCGCCGGCGAACTCGCGGCGCGAAATAGAAGTGTGCATGTTGGAGATTGTGTCACAGCCGGACCCACGCTGATTGTGCGGCGCCCGGTTAGTCCTCAGGCAACGGCTGGCCGGCGGTCTCAGGCGCAAATAGCATGGCGATCACGCCAAGGATGTAGACGCTCGACAATGCGATGGCCGCCGCGCGAAAAGGCGCGGTGAAGCCGCTATCACGGAAGAAAATGGTCAAGCTGCCGAGGACCCAAGGTCCCGCGGCTGCGATCACGCGGGCGACGTTATAGCAGAAACCCACGCCGGAACTGCGCAGGCGCGTTGGATAGAGCTCGGGGAAATAAATGGAGTAGCCGCCGAAAACCAGCAAGGTGCAGAAGCCCATCAGGGGGACCATCCAAAGCACTTCGGAAGGCTTGTGCATGAGCCCGAACGTCATGACGACAGACGCCATGCCGAGCAGAAACGACATGACGAAGGCAGGCCGCCGGCCAACCTTGGCGGTGACGATGGTGAACGCGGAGATGCCCAGAAACGCACCAACGTCCTGGAGCATGGTGCCCATGCTGACGTACCAGTTTCGCTGGGCGAGTGGCAGGTCTTTCAGAGCCTCGCGGATCAGTTCCGGAGACCAGAAGCCAATGCCCCACAATCCGACGACGCCAGAAACCGCGAGCAGAAGGCCGATGATGGTGTTCTTCCGCCAGCGCGGATGCGTCCAAAGATCGCTCATGGAGCCGAGTTGCTTGCGATCTCCACCGGAGGCGATGGAATCGTGGATCTTCTGCCAGCCCTCGGGTTCCTTC
>Ga0335079_10009227_pt1 | contig 11239 bp, 10 predicted proteins | sample Lox_Sample_33_FD_206719 | JGI IMG/M metagenome (GOLD analysis project Ga0335079, IMG submission 206719) | Soil microbial communities from Loxahatchee National Wildlife Refuge, Florida, United States - Lox_Sample_3.3 | ecosystem: Environmental > Terrestrial > Soil > Wetlands | place: USA... | reverse complement strand
CGTCGAATAATTCGTCGCGCAAATGCAGCCGCTTCACGACGCCGATGACCACGCGATTGCCGCCGATTTGCAGTGTGCCCCACTCGATGCATTCCAGGCTGGCTGGTGATTCGGCAATGCGCGGCGGTTTCACCAGCGACGACGGTGCGGAATGCAGACCCGCATGTTCGAGTTCATTTACTCCGTAAGGCAGCGACGCGGCGCATCGGTTCATGGCCTCGGCGATGGCTTCATCCACGAGGTTGACAACAAATTCGTGCGTAGCGCGGATGTTCAATGCCGTATCTTTTGGCGTGCCATCGTCGCGGTCGGCGGGCGCAAAAGCCAGGATGGGCGGATGCGCGCCAAGCAGATTGAAAAAACTGAATGGAGCGGCGTTGACTTTGCCGTCCGGACTGACGGTGGTGACAAACGCAATGGGCCGTGGCGTGACCAAACTGGCGAGAAGCTGGTAAGCGCGGTCGGCGAATTGCTTTTCAAGGTCAAGTTCCATATCGGGAAAATCTATGGCAACCGCTTCAGACGCGCAACGTAGGCGCCGTCCACCCCGTCCACGAAGGGCAGCAATTCCTGTTCGGATTCCAATTTGAAATCGGCGTGTTCGGTCAAAAATAGCTTCACGACTTCCTGATTTTCTTCCGGTTCCAGGCTGCACGTGCTGTAAACCAACCAGCCGCCGGGCTTGAGCTTTGCCGCGGCTTGTGCAAGCAATCCCAGTTGCGTTCGTTGAAGCCGGGAAATTTCCCCGGGCCGAATCCGCCAGCGCAAATCCACACGCCGGCGCATGACGCCGGTATTCGAACAGGGGGCGTCCACGAGGATTTTGTCGAAGGTCGAGGGCCGAGAGTCGAGGGCCGGAGACAAGACAATTTCGACACAGGTCGCTCCGAGCCGGGCGCAATTTTCTTCAAGTAGTTTCAGGCGTTCCGGGGAATTGTCCACGGCCGCGATCCGTCCCTGATTGTTCATCAACTGCGCGATGAAGGTTGTCTTGCCGCCGGGCGCGGCGCACAAATCCAGAACTGTTTCGCCCGGCTGCGGTTCGAGGAGGCAAGGCGCAAGCAGCGTGCTCGGGTCCTGGATGTAAAACCGGCCTTGCCGGAAACTTTCCAGCGAGGTCAACGCCGGATGCGATTTCAGTTCAAAAACCAAATTTTCAAGCGTAGCGGCTTTCGGCAGAAAGCCAGACGATCCGATTTCAGCGAGAAATGCGGCGGTCTGCCGACCGCCGCTACGGATAAGCTCATATTCCACATTTTCCGCGCGCCATTTTTCGAGCAGTTTGGCAGCATCAGTTTTCAACCAGTTCACCCGCGCAAACGTTTTCGGCGGTGTGTTGTCCCATTCCATCAAGCGCGCCGCGCTTTCGGTGCCCCAACGTTTCTGCCAGCGCTTGACCAGCCATTCGGGATGCGACCAGCCGGGCGCCGGTTGCGAAATTTTCAAATTGGCGAGGAGTTTCCTGGTGGCGTCGGCTTCGCGTAAATAGCCGCGCAGGACGGCATTCACGAACCCGGCTTGTGCGCCGAAACCATTTTGCCGGGCCAATTCGACCGTTTCGTTCACGGCGGCGTGGCCGGGAATTCGGTCGAGCCAGAAAACCTGGTAGAGACCGAGTTGCAACAGGTTTTGCAGGGCGGGTTTTTGTTTGCGTCCGTCGGTTTTACGGGCGATGAGCCAATCGAGCGTGGCCTGCCAGCGGACAACGCCGTAGACGATTTCCTGGCAGAGGGCGCGGTCGGCAGGTGAAAGTGGCGCTCTCGCCAGCGCGTTTTCCAGCAAATCCTCAGTAAATTCGCCTGGGGCGCGCCGTTGCTGCAAAATGCGCGCCGCGATTTGTCTTGGATTTTTGCCGTTCACGATTTTTAATAAGGACATTATGCTTTCATGATGCGACAAAAACGATGCTTTTATGAGAGAGGAATTTGAAAAATTGGCCGCAGCCGGCAAGATAGAAGGGCGGCACGTGGAGCCGCTGACCAAACTGGCGACGGGGGGCTTTTGCATGCACCGCAGTTGGGGTTTTGGGCGGATCAAGACGGTGGACACGGTGTTCGCGCGCTTCACGATTGATTTCCCGGGCAAGCCGGGGCACACCATGGACCTGGCGTTCGCCGCCGAATCGCTCAAGCCGATTTCCAAGGAGCACATTCTCGCGCGCAAGACCGCCGACCTCGAGGGGCTGCGCCAACTGGCCGCGCATCATCTGGATTTAATCAAAGTCGTGTTAAACAGCTACGCCGGCCGGGCGACGGCGGACCAGATTCAACAGGTGCTCGTGCCCGATGTCATCCGCGACGACTGGAAGAAATGGTGGGAAACGACGCGCCGCGAAATGAAAAAGGACGGGCATTTCATCGTACCGTTGAAAAAGACTGAGCCCGTTGTGTATCAAGCGCAGGAAACGTCGCTACAGGACCGTTTGCTGGCGGATTTCAGGAAAGCCAAGGGCTTGAAGGCGCGAGTGGCCGTGGCCGGGGAAGTGTTCAAAAATGCGTCCGATTTGACTGATCAGGCGGCCGCCGCGAACGAAATCATCGCCGCGCTCAACATGGAGATTGCGTCGCACCAGCGGACTCAACCCGCCGTCGCGCTCGAAGCGGTCTTTGCCCGCGACGATTTGCGCGCCATGGCCGGCCTGCAACCCGGCGCCGACGAAATCACCTCCGCGCAAATCTGGGCGCAGGACGGCGTCAAGTTCGGCCCCGTGCTGGAGTTGATTCCGGCGGTCAAGCACCATCGCACGCTGGAATCGTTCCGGGCGGCGAACCCCGACCGCTGGATCGAAATCCTGCGCGGGTCGCTTAATGTCGTTTCCGCCAAGCTCTGCCGCGAGTTTGCCAACCTGCTGGTTCAGCAGGGCCAAATGGACACGCTCAAAGAAACCCTCGTGCGCCTCGTCAACCAGCATACCGCGGGCAGCGAATTGTTGCTTTGGCTCGGGCGCGACCGCAGCGACGCCTACGCCGACATCCTCGGTCCGGAAGTTTTCCGCGCGATGCTCACCGCCATGGAACGCGATCAATTCAACGAACGGCGCTCGAACCGCCTGCGGGAATTCATCCTCGACGACCACGACTTGCTCGCCGAATTGACCGCCTCCGCCGACATCGAAGTCATTAAAGATCTCACCCGCGCGCTGCAATTTTCACCTGTCTTCGACGACATGGACAAGCGTTCGCTCCTCGCGCGGCTCGTCAAGGCGCATCCCGCCGTGCAATCGCTGGTCAGCGGCGAACAGACCAAACAGGACGTATCGCTGCTCGTGTCGTGGGAAAGCCTCGAACGCCGCAAAACCGAATACGAGGAACTGGTGCAGAAGAAAATTCCCGCCAACTCGAAGGAAATTGCCATTGCGCGGAGTTACGGAGACCTTAGCGAAAATCACGAATACAAGGCGGCCAAGGAAATGCAGAAAATCCTCATGCGCCGCAAGGACGAACTGGAAGCCCAGCTCACCCGCGCCCGCGGCACGGATTTCTCCAACGCGCGCACGGACATCGCCGGGATCGGCACCGTGGTGCGGGCCGCCGACCTCAACACGAATGAACCCGAGACGTTCACCATCCTCGGGGCCTGGGATTCCGAGCCGGAAAAGGGCATCATCAGCTATCTTTCGCCCGTCGCCCAGGCGTTATTAAACCGCAAGGTCGGCGACGAGGTGGAATTTGAATTGCACGGCGCGAAACACCGGCATCGCATTGAAAAAATCGAGCCCTGGAAACTGGGAAACGCGAGCGAGCCGCCCGCGCAACCGGCCCAGGCCCAGGCGCAGGTTTGATTTACGATAACCGAGTTACGCGGCAATCCAGTTGTCGCGTGAGCGCGTAATTCGCAAATCAGATATCGTAAGTGTTTCAGGCTTTGCCACCGAAACTCACGTAATCATCTAGGTCCAGCACGTCAAACCACGTGGAGATGTCTTCGCGCTTCGGGCCGGCGGCCTTTTGAATTTCGTTGAAATGCTCGCGCGATTCGGGATTGTCCGGTGCGGCCTGCTCCTGCCAGGCCGACCAGGTCAGGATTTCCGGCATTGTGCGCTGGTATTTGGCGTTCTTTTGAATCCAGGCCAGTACTTCGGTATCGCTCTTGCCCAGTTGTTTTTTCAGCGCCTCGGGATCAATCCCCACGAATTCCAGGAATCCCTGGTCCATCGGGCAGGCATAATGGTATTCGCCATGTTTGCCGGCAACGGTGGCCCGGCCTTTGTCCAACATGCGCGGTAGAATCACGTAGCCGCCCAGGCGTACCCGCGGACTGCGCGGCGGGAATTTAGTCAAATCAGGTGTGTTTAGTGCCATAATCGATTTTGGTTGAATGTTCTTTTTCCTTTGCCGGCAACGCGCCGGACTTTTAACGCGGGTAAATTGCCCCGAAAATGCCGAATTGCAAGTGACCGTCCAAAATTTTATTTTGGTCGTGTGAAAAACTCGGGCAAAGCCCTGCTCGCCGCGCTTCGCCTCATCGGTCTCGCCGGCGCGGCCGTGCTGGTCCTGCTCGCGGCGGCGTTTTTGGGTGTGGTCGTGGGCGGGTTCGTGCTGCATTATCTCACCTGGGTGCTCATCGCGCTTTGGGCGCTCTTCGCCGGATTCACGTTCTACTTTTTCCGCGACCCCGACCCGATGGTGCCGACGGCCAAAAACCTCGTCATTTCGCCCGGCCACGGCAAAGTGGACGCGGTTGATATGGTGAACGAGCCGGAATTCATGGGCGGCGAATGCCAGCGGGTTTCGATTTTCCTTTCCATCATCAGTGTGCACGTGCAGTGCGCACCGGTGGCGGGCCGCGTCGCCTGTTTCAAACACACCCCCGGCCGGTATCTCAGTGCGATGCGGGCCGAATCGGCGCAGTTCAACGAAAACGTGCTCATCGGGCTGGAATCCGCCGAACCGCGCGGTGAGAAAATCGGCGTGCGGCTCATCGCCGGCGTGATTGCCCGTCGCATTGTGCCTTGGATCAAGGAAAACGACATCGTCCAGCGCGGCGAACGCATCAGCCTGATTCAATTCGGTTCGCGGGTGGATGTTTACCTGCCGCGCCGCGCGAAAATCACAGTGAAACCCGGTGACAAAGTGACAGGCGGCGAGACCGCCATAGCCGCTTTCGAATAAAATGAACGGATCCATTGCTCCCAAACCGGCGAACGACGATGCGGACGCGAAGTTGAAGATTTATTTTCTGCCGAACCTGTTGACGGCGGGCAATCTGTTCTGCGGCTTTGTGGCCCTGACCAAAATCGTCGAGGCCGATCCGCTGGCCGATGATTACTTCGGCCAAATCAAACTCGCGCTCGGCTTCGTTTTGTTGGCGTGCATTTTCGATTTGCTGGACGGGCGCGTGGCGCGGCTGGGCGGGACCGACAGCCCGTTCGGACGCGAATTCGATTCACTGGCCGACCTGATTTCGTTCGGGGTCGCACCGGCGTTTCTGGTGCAGCGCGTCGTGCTGGCGGACGTGTTTGGTCAATACCGGCAGATCAGTTGGTTCATCGCTTCGATTTATCTGCTTTGCGGCGCATTCCGGCTGGCGCGATTCAATTGCCTGTCGGCCATGGCCAACAGCGGCGGTGGCAAGGATTTCCTGGGCTTTCCCATTCCCTCGGCGGCGGGCCTGGTGGCGTCGCTCACGCTGCTCATCATTCATTTTCACGAACGGGACAAGAGTCTCGGCGCCTGGAACTATCTGTTGGCGATCGTGCTCATCTTTTTATCGGCCATGATGGTCAGCACCGTGCGGTATCCCAGCTTCAAATCGCTCGGCCTGCGTTCGCGGAGCACCTTTACGAAGGCCATCGGCACGGCGCTCTTTCTTGGCTGTTTGCTGGTTTTGCAGGAACGAGTGCTTTATTACGTGTTGCCGGCGTTCTTCACGCTTTACCTCATTTATGGTTTCGTGCGCCCCAGTATCTCACGCGCCTGGCGCCGTGAAATTGAAGAAGAAGACGAGGACGAATCGGGGGAGGCACACTAAGACCATGCCGAACCACATCAGCATTTTCATCGCTGCGCCCACCGGCTTCTTAATCGGCATGCTGTTGTCCATGCCTGTTGGCCCCGTGAATCTCACCATCATCAATGGCGCCGCGCAGCGGGGATTCAAATATGCGATGCTCATCGGCCTGGGCGCGGCGACGATGGATGTGATTTATTGCACCATTGCCTTTACCAGCTTTTCGTCGTTCTTTGGCATTCGCATGGTCAGGACCTCGATGGAAGTGTTCACCTTTGTGTTCATGCTGTTCCTCGGGATTAAATTCCTCACGGCCAAAACGGTGACGGCGCCTACGCACCTCGGCGCCGCGGCCAGGCGGATTGAACAGCGCATTGATGAAAAGCTGCATCCGCACACGGCTTATATGATCGGTTTTACCCGCGTGCTGGGCAACATGGGCGTATTGCTGTTTTGGATTGTGGCGGCCGCGTATTTCATGTCGCACGAGGCCTACTTCACTTCTTACGAATGGGTCGAGGACACGGTCGCCGCCAAAGGAGCGTTTATTACCGGCGTTGCGCTTGGCGCCAGCACCTGGTTTTGCACGCTCAGCTATGTGGTGTCGCGCCACGGTTACGGCCGGTTCAGTGAAAAAACCCTGGTGCGCATGCAACATTTGTCCGGCTTTTGTCTGCTCGGTTTGGGATTGTATGACGGCGGACATATCGCCTGGCAACTGGCCCACCTGGCCCGGCACCGGATGTATTGAAATAAACCTTTCTGCGCCGGCGGCATCGTGGTAATCCTCCATCACCGCGCCGGCGCGGTAACAAAGTTTGCTATGCTCAAGGCCGGAATCATCGGTCTGCCCAACGTGGGCAAATCCACGTTGTTCAACGCCGTCACCCGTTCGCACAAGGCGCCGGCGGAGAACTATCCCTTCTGCACCATCGAACCGAACCTCGGCGTCGTCACCGTGCCCGAACCGCGCCTTGAACCGCTCGCGAAGATTGCCCGCGTCGCCACGCTGATTCCCACGACCATTGAATTTGTGGACATTGCCGGCCTCGTGAAAGGCTCGTCGCACGGTGAGGGCTTGGGCAACAAATTCCTCAGCCACATCCGCGAGGTTGACGCCCTCGTCCACGTCGTGCGCTGCTTCGAGGACCCCGACATCATGCACGTCACCGGCAGTGTTGACCCGGTGCGCGACATCGAAATCGTCAACACCGAACTGGTGCTCGCGGACATCGAGACGGTCAAGAAACGGCGGGAGAAAATCGCCAAAGACGTGAAACGCGGCGACAAACACGCGTTGCTGGAAGAGCACCTGCTCGAAAAGATTGGCGCGCATTTGAACACGGGCAAACCGGCCAGCACCCTCGGGCTTCCCCTGGCGCCCGACGAAAAACCCATCGTCCGGAGTTTCTTTCTGTTGACCGACAAACCGGTCGTCTTCGCCTGCAACGTTAAGGAATCCGACCTCGCCACGGCGGATCGGAATCCCTTCGTCCAGAAAGTCCGCGACTACGTGAGAACGCACCTTGCGTGCGAAGCGGTCGTCGTCAGCGCGCAGATTGAAAGCGACCTGGGGGATTTGTCGCCGGAGGAAGCCGGCGCTTATTTAAAAGAACTGGGCGTTGCGGAATCCGGCCTCGGGCAGCTCATCCGCGCCACGTATCACGTCCTCGGTTTGCGGACCTTTTTCACGTTCAACGAAGAGGAGGTCCGGGCGTGGACGATTCGCACCGGCGACACGGCGTCAAAAGCCGCCGGCACCATCCACACCGATTTCGAACGCGGATTCATCAAGGCTGAAACGGTGAATTACGAGGACCTGGTGAAAAGCGGCTCGGTCAGTCACTCCCGCGAAACCGGCCATTACCGCATCGAAGGCCGCGATTACGTCGTCAAAGACGGCGACGTGCTGTTGTTCAAGTTCAATGTCTGAGTTTTCGCCACAGAGTCACCGAGAGCACAGAGGGGAAAATCGGGAAAATTAACTCTGCGTGCTCTGTGCCTCTGTGGCTGGATTTAGCCTAATTTGTACCTTCGCATTTTCGGGTCCACCTCTTGTGCCCAGGCATCAATGCCGCCGCGCAGACAGCGCACATTAAGCAAACCGTGCCCCATGAAATACGCCGCCGCGTCCAGACCGTTCTTGCCCTGATGATCAATGATTACAATCGGTTCGGTGTTCGAACCACTGGCCATAAGCTGCTGCATCACCGGTTGCGACAACAAAATCGAACCTTCAATGTTCACCGCCTCAAATTCCTCGCGCGACCGGACATCAATCAGCTTCACCGATTTGTCGTTCTGCAAAAACCCGGCAAGTTCCTGCGGTGAAATCAAGATTTTCGCGTCTTGCTCGTGGCTGGACTGGATATGGGCAAGCACTTCGGCCACATCCAGGTTGCCGTTCCGCGCGCAGACCTGCGCCAGCGTTTCGTCCGAGGCGAACCCGCAACTGCTGCATCCGCCGATGTGATACCGGCGGAACAGCGCCCGCTGAGCGCCGGGAAAAGCCTCCAGCACCTCGCGCATCGGTGAATCCGGCCTGATTTTTTCAACGACTGTCATGCGCCGAAAAATTTCTGAATTTCCTTGATCACTTTCACGAACCGGTCCACCTCAGCCTTGGTGTTGTAGAAATAAAAGCTGGCGCGGGCGGTGGACTCCACGCCGAGCCGGTGCATGAGTGGTTGGGTGCAATGATGCCCGCCCCGCAAGGCTACGCCGGCCTGGTCCGCCAGCGTCACCACGTCGTGCGCGTGAACGTCTTTGAGCAGAAAACTCACGAGACCGGCGCGGCCGGTTTTCGGTCCGAACAACCGGATGTTTTTCAGCGCGGCGAGTTCGGCGTAAGCGTAGTTCGCGAGTTCCCGGTCGTGTTTCCAGATGTTTTTGCGGCCGATGGCATCGAGATAATTCATCGCGGCGTGCAAACCAATCGGACCGGAAATGTCCGGCGTGCCCGCCTCGAACCGGTGCGGCGCTTGCTTGAACTCGGTTTTCTGGTACTCGACGGTCAAAATCATTTCGCCGCCGCCTTGATACGGCGGCATGGCGTTGAGCAATTCCTGGCGCCCGTAGAGAATGCCGACGCCCGTCGGCCCGCAAATTTTATGACCGGAGAACGCGAGAAAATCGCAACCGATCTGCTGCACGTCCATGGGCATATGGCCGGCGCTTTGCGCGGCGTCCACGAGCGTGGTGACGCCCAGCTTGCGCGCCCGGGCGCACAGGTCGGCGACCGGATTCACGGTGCCCAATGAATTCGAGATGTGCACCATCGAGAAGATTTTGACGCGTGGCGTCAACAAGGACTCGAGTTTCGGTAAATCAAGGAGCCCTTCGTCGCCGGTGACGGGCACGTAGGCGAGCTTCGCGCCGGTGCGTTGCGCGAGCAACTGCCAGGGGACGAGGTTGCTGTGATGTTCCATCTCCGTGAGCAGAATCACGTCGCCGGATTTTAGATTCTTCGTGCCCCAGGAATTCGCAACCAGGTTGATGCCCTCGGTCGTGCCGCGCGTGAACACGATTTCCCCGGCGGCTTTGGCGTTGATGAATTTGGCGGCGCGCGCGCGCGCGGCTTCGTAGGCCGACGTGGCGCGATTGCTTAATTCATGAATGCCGCGATGGACGTTGGCGTTGTCGTGTTCGTAATAGTGCACCAGCGCGTTAATCACCGAGTGCGGCTTTTGCGACGTGGCGGCGTTGTCAAAATAAATCAGCGGTTTGCCGTGGACCTGCTGATCGAGGATCGGAAAGTCGGCGCGCAGGGCGGTCCAATTTGGGCTTTGGGAATTCATAGAGGCGCGCCCGGGAATTCCGAAGCTCGAAGCCCGAAGGCCGAATGAAACCCGAAGCCTGAAATCCGAAAGTGCCTGTGACGGCAGCGCTTTCGACCTTCGGATTCCGGACTTCTTTCGGATTTCGACATTCGGATTTCGGGCTTCAGTTGAAAACTGCCTGCGTCGCCTGCTACATCAGCCCGAGCTGCAATTTGGCCGCCTCGGTCATCATGCCTTGGTTCCACGGCGGGTCCCAGACCAGTTCGACGTTCGCCTCGTCAATCGGTTCGAGCGAAAGCAGCTTGTTTTGCACGTCCTGCGCCAGCGTCGGACCCATGCCGCAACCGGGCGCGGTCAGCGTCATTTTCACGTCAGCCTTGAAACTATTCTCGCCGGCAGGCGTGAGGTGGCAATCATAGATCAGGCCGAGGTCCACGATGTTGACCGGGATTTCCGGGTCGTAACACGTCTTGAGCGCATCCCAGACCTGTTTTTCGAGTCCTTCCTGTGTGACCGGGCCGGTCGCGGCCGCCACGACTTTGGCCTGGACTTCCAGGCCAAGCGCGTCGGCGTCCTTGTCCGCGATGCGGAACATGTTGCCGTTGACGACGACCGTGTAGCTGCCGCCAAGCGATTGCGTAATGTACGCCGTCTCACCTTTCTGGAGCGTGACCTTGGTGCCGACGGGCACGACGGCCGCCTCCACGTCGCGGTTCAAAGTTTTTGCTTCGTTCGCATTCATAAAATTGCTTCAGTTTAGTTTGCTTTCGACATAATCGCCGCAGTCGCGATTGAAATCAACCGCCGAACTCCATCGAATTTAAGCTGAAATCGCGTCGTTTCATCTGAAAATGCCACTCTTTGAGAGCCCGTGAAAATCACAGAAGACCAATTCCAGTGTTACTTGAATGCCGCTCCTCCGGTTATTTGGATGTGGATTTATGGCGAACTGCAGGAGGGGGAAGCAAAATCAGCGTTTTATAAATTTGCATTTGATGAAACAGAACATCTGCGAGATTTAACGCCACCGCGGATGCACGCAGAATTCACTGATCTCATTTCAAAATTTCCTGAAGTTGAGCTTGTCGCAAGACGTGCGGCAACCGATTTTTATATCAGAAATTCTTGGCGTAAATGGCTTCCGTGGAATTTGGCAAGGTAACGCTTACGTCTGTTCGTTTTCCGTGCTGACGGGTTTGGCGTCGCCTCGCAGCGCCGCCATCACGGCGTGCCAGGACAAAATCGCGCATTTGACCCGCGCCGGAAATTTGTGCACGCCGGCAAAGACCGCCAGCTTGCCGACATCTCCTTTCACGTTGCCGGTGGTGACCATTTCGTGGACCCGGTCGAACATTTTTTCCACGTCGGTTTTCGTTTTGCCCCTGGCGAATTCCGTGAGCAACGACGCCGAGGCCTTGGAAATGCAACAGCCGGAGCCGACGAAGCTGATGTCTTTGATTTGGTCGCCATCCAGCGCCAGAAATAGTTTCAACTGGTCACCGCAAAGCGGG
>Ga0335079_10009226_pt1 | contig 11239 bp, 7 predicted proteins | sample Lox_Sample_33_FD_206719 | JGI IMG/M metagenome (GOLD analysis project Ga0335079, IMG submission 206719) | Soil microbial communities from Loxahatchee National Wildlife Refuge, Florida, United States - Lox_Sample_3.3 | ecosystem: Environmental > Terrestrial > Soil > Wetlands | place: USA: Florida... | reverse complement strand
CCAAAAAACTTCTTAGCGAATTTCTGGTTAATGATGACCACGCGGGGCGAGAAGTCATCTTTGTCCGGCCCGTGCTTGATCTCGTCGACGTCCTTGATGGTGAAGTCCCGGCCTGCTTCAAACGGAACGCCGAGTGTGTTGAAGTAGCCCGGGCTGATGGAGTTCATGTAAGGCTCCGGGTTCTCGCCCTGCTTCGGTGTAAAGCCTTCCACGGTCACCGAGCTATCCCACTCGTTATCTTCCAGGATGCGCACCCCTGCCAGGCCGACGGACTGCACGCCGGGAATCGCGCTAACGGAGTCGGTGAGCTGCCGGTACAGCGCCTTCGCCCGTTCCGTGTTGTATCCGTTCAATGAGGGGTCGATGTTAAACGCGAGGAGATGATCTTGCGGGAATCCTGGTCCCAGGTCGTGCAAGTTGCGCAGGCTGCGGATAAACAGTCCAGCGCCGATCAGAAGCAGAAGCGAGAGGGTGACCTGAGCGGTGACGAGGCCCTTGCGTAACCGTACCTGGCCTCCGCCACCGACCACCGCTCCAGCCTGATCCTTCAGCGTGGGAGCCAGATTAGGACGAGTGGATTGGAGTGCGGGCGCCAGGCCAAAGATCAGGCCGGTGAGACACGCGACGCTGGCGGTGAAGAGCAGGATGCGAAGGTCCGGAGCGGTGGAGAGGTTCAACAATGCAGAGTCCGATGGCAGGAGAGTAAGGACCGCGCGGTTGGTCCAGGTGGCGAGCGCGACTCCGAGAATGGCGCCGGCGCCAGCGAGCAGCAGGCTTTCGACCAGAAGCTGACGCACGATGCGGAGACGGCCGGCGCCCAACGCCAGGCGGATAGCGACTTCCCGCTGCCGGGTTGCCGCGCGGGCGATCAGCAGGCCGGCGACGTTGGCGCAGGCGATCAAGAGCACGCCGCCGGTGACGGCCATCAGCAGCCAGAGCGGGGTCTGAAGGGATCGCCGGGTATAGGATCGGCCTTGCGATCCGGGCAGCACGTCGATGATGTTCTTCAAGAATTGTTGGCGGTCGTACACCGAGGCATTGCGAAAGGCCGGCTCCTTCACTTCCATTTCGAGCATGCTGTGGAAGAACGGCTGGAGCGAGGCCTTGGCCTGCTGCGCAGAAATTCCCGGCTTCAAGCGGCCGAACGCGTTCACCCAACGCCAGCGCCGGTCCTTCATCCCATCCCACAGGGGCGTCATCTGCGCCTTCATCATTACAGGGACGAAGATCCGCGCCGTGAATCCCAGCTCAACGCCGTCGAATCCAGGCTGGGCCACACCGATCACGGTCATGTTATGTCCGTTGACCACGACCGTTTTTCCGATGATGGTGCGGTCCGAGGCAAAACGCGACTTCCAGTAGGCGTAACTGAGCATCACCAGCGGATGGCCGTTCGGAACCTTGTCCTCTTCAGGTGTGAAAGTGCGGCCGAGAGCGGCGCCGACTCCGAGCACTGGGAAGTAGGTGCCCGAGACCAGTTCCATAGAGACGCGCTCGGTTTGGCCGCCAAACGACAAGCTCGCGTAGTTGGGGAAACGGCAGAACATCCCGCTGAAGACGTGATTGTTGTCGCGGAAGTCGGAGTACATGGGGTAGGAAAGCGCATTGCCGCCCCAGTTGCTGCCGTAGTGCATGCCTTTCATCGACAGCAGGACGAGTTGCTGCGGCTCTTTAACGGGAAGCAGGCGCAGCAGAATTTGATCCACCAGGGAGAAGATGGCGGTGTTGGCGCCGATGCCCACGGCCAGCGAAACAACGGCTATGGCGGTGAAAACGGGAGACTTGCGCAGCATGCGAAGGGCGTAGCGGAAATCGTTCCAAAGAGGGCTCATGGTCTCTCCTTTAGACAACGCAGGTTCGCGGCAGTTAGTTCTTTACAGAAAACTAAGGAAAGAGTGGAAGGTTACAGCGGGGCCTATAACAGGTTGTTGTGCCGCGCGAACTGCAGGGCGTCGATGGCCGCGCCGCGAGCGCCGGCGGTGTCGCCGTTAGGCATGACATGAATCGGGATGTCCGCCTGCTCTTGTCTCTGGGAAGGCATGCCCGCGCGAATCTGGTCGAGGAACCAGTGTTGGAACTCTTCTTTTGTCTCGAGAGCCCCACCGCCGACGATCAAAGCATCGGGGTCGAACGTGTTCACCATCTCATCGAAGAACAAGCCAAGCGCATTGGCCTGAACCCGGAAGACTTCCTTGGACATGGGGTCGCCGTTCTCGGCCAGGCCGCGCACCAGCTTCGCCGCCTGATGCAGGTTACCGGTTTTGCCCAGTTCGTGACCGGGATAGCGGGGCAGGAAGAGCGGAAGCAACGAGTTTTCAATCGCTGTTAGGGAACACAGCGACTCCAGGTCACCGGTGCGGCCGCAGTTGCATTTGGGCTTCAAATCATTGACCCCGGGAATGCTCTGGTAAGGAATCAGGACATGGCCCAGCTCGCCGCCAAATCCTTTTCGCCCCTTTACCACGTTGCCATCGATGATGACGCCGCCGCCCAAGCCCGTGCCGATGATGGCGGAAATAGACGTAGCCTGACTGCTGGCGCCGAAGAGCACGAAGTGCCCCCAAAGCGCCCCAGCGTTCCCGTCGTTGAGATAGGTGACGGGTTTGCCGAGCTTCTTTTCCAGATTCTCGCGGATATCGTAACCGGACCAATCCGGATGCACGAAGTTCGTGGAACCCTCCGCGCTGAGGACGCCGGTTGCACTCGCAGGGCCGGGCGTATCGAGACCCACAACTACCGTGTCGGCGAGCGCAATGCCCGCCTGTTTGGCAGCGATCACGAGTCCATCGGCAATCTGCTGGAGGCAGATGCCGGGGCCTTCTTTCGAACGCGCTGGATGCTCGCACATCCGCTGAATGAGAAACTGTTCTTTGGTGTTGAGGAAAGTATAGTTAATGGCGTTTCCGCCAAGATCTACTCCGGCGACAATCTTCAAGGTGTCTGGCCTCTATTTGAATGATTCGCTTGCTGAAAAAGGCTCAAGAAACGGCTCCCTGTGGTTGCGGCTCAGAGGCACGTTACCGAGCCGCGACCGAAGGGAGCGGAGAGCGCCCAGACTTTCGGCATCCTGCTAGGTGGCTGCCGTGGCTGCTTTAGGCGCTTTGTCGGCCGCGGGCTTCTTCCCCGTTGCGCTGGCGTTATTCTTTTTCGCCTCCGCCTTCTTGAGTACGGCCCACCTCTTGCGCTGAGCTGCGGCAATCTTGTTGCGGGCCGCGGCACTCATGGTGCGTTTCGCCGGTGCGGGCTTTGCCTGGGCCTTGGCAGCGGCCCATCGTTTGCGCTGCGCCGCGGCAATGCGCTGTCGCGCGGCTGCACTTAAGGTTCGCCGCGGCTGCTGGTTCGGCGCAGCCGCTCGGCTGCCTCCGGCTGCCAACTGCCGGCGGATACCCGCTATTTTTTCGTCGATGTTCTTCATCATCTGCTCGAATCCCGTCAACGCAGCTTCGAGCATGGATTTGTCAACCGCCAATCCTCTTCGTCGTCCTGGCATGAATGGCCCCGCCTCCAATCGAAGTAAAATGGACCTCGATTATAGCGCACGCCCGCGGTGGGCGTGCCACACCGGGTTGGAGTTACATCGTACAGGGAATCGACGGGACAGACGGCTCTTGCCTACTCCTCCACTCGCACAGGCACAGTTGTCGAGTAAGCGCCCTGCGTGATGGTGAAAGGAATGTTGTGGCCGGTTGGAATATGATGGAACGGCACTTGGGCTTCGATCTGGTAGACACCGACTTGATTGGGCATCATTCCTGCGGAAAGAACCCAGATGTTTGAGCCGCCGATGGTGATGGTGGGAGTGGTGGCGACGACCGCTGGCGGATCGGACGGACCAGCATCGCCGGTGTTGACCGTAGGATTGGTGGCGCCCATGCCGGTCAGGTAGATGGTCAATTTGGCATTCAGATGAATGGGCGTCGAATCCGTAATGGTTTTGCCATCCGAGTTCCGGATGATCAGGGGAAGACCATTGTTCCGGAAGATGGCCGGCGCGGTCGCTAGCGGCGTAAAGCTGAAGGGCGCCGTCATTCCGCCGGAAGTGGTGAGAACCATATTGGCGCTGGCTGCCACATCGAAAGGCAACTGTGCGGTGATCTGCCCGGGAGAAACCATGGCCAGCGGCAACGCCTCTGAGTTCACGTAGAGGCAAACATCGCCGAGCGCGGTGGACAGGGGAGCGTGGCTATTGGAATCGGTGGAGCTGCTGAGGTTCTTTCCGGAAATGGAGATCATTCCTCCCGGCGCCACCGCGGGTGTCAGGTCGGCGGCATTGTTGACCGCGTGGAGGGACGGAACGCCGGAGAGCGTGTCGAAATTCCACGGCACAACCATCACGCCGGAGGTGGAAACCTGAACCAGGGATTGCTGGTTAGCCAACGGCGTCAGGGTGCGACTGAAGGGGAGAATGGTTTCGCCAATCTGACCCACGGGGGCAGTCTGCAGAGTCGTGGTCAGCGCCGGCGCTTCGGAAGTCCGCACGGGGCGGACGGGGGCCAGCGTGTCCGTTCGGAAACGCTCGAGCGTTCCGCTGATGCCTGCCGACGGCGTTACGCTGCGCAGGCCCAGGCCACTGATGGGAGCGAGACCCGAGGAAGACCCGGCCGTAGCATCGAGTTGTCCGATGGGAACCAGCGTCTCGTCCAGCACATTCACATCCACCACGAACTGGTTGTCCGACAGGGCGGTGTAAGCGCCGCTCAGTCCGCTGAGGTCTTTGCGCGACGCCACGAAAGTGTCCGACGCGGCTTCATAAAGCGCGACGGTTCCATCCGGCATGGCCATAGCAACGACTCCGCCCGAGGGCGATGCCATCAGAACCGCATTGTTGTCGATGGTGTTTTTAAAAATGCCGAGTGATGCGGGCGCAGTGGCCACACGGTTGGCGAAGTCGATGCGAACCACTTGCTGCAAAGGTCCGGACACCCTGCAGGTGGCGAGAATCGCGGTGTTGGAGACGGCAATCGTGCGCGGATAATAGCCGGGCGGCATCACGATGAATTGCGACGGTTGCAGGGTATCCAGATCAAATACGCTGGCGATCTGGGAATTATCGTTTCCGACGATCAGGTACCGGGAGTCTCGCGTCATGGCCATCTGAACGGGCGTGTTCCCGGTTCTCAGGGAGGTAATCCGGTTGAGACTGGTACCGTCAAACACCTGCACCAGATTCTTATCCTGACGAATCACGTAGAACCGGTCGCGAGCGGGGTCAGCCAAAACGTCCACAATCTTACCGGGGATGTCGAGCAACTTACCCTTCTGATCGGGATCGCGCGTATTGATCAGAAGGCGCACGGGCGGGGGAAGGTTCACGGCAGATTTGGAGCTGATCTGCAACTGAACCACGGTGGTGCCTTTCTGGGCCTGGTACTGGGTGGGATCCACCGTGATGAGAACGCGCGCCGGAGTGGTGCCGCTCGTGGCAGAGATGGTGACGCCGGGAGCGTTTGCCGGAACCGTGCTCAGAGTGAAGTCGGTGTGGTTGCCACCCGGATCCAAAATGTTGAGGCCATTCGTCATGGGCTTGTTGTCGCAGCCACTGCCCCCGAAGACGATATCCTCCAGCCCGCCGAGAACACGGTGGGTCTTTGAGAGTGAGCCGATTGGGAACATCGTAATGCCGCTCGCCGAGACCGAGTACATGACTTTATCGTCACTGCTTAACAGGGATTTTCCCGCGAGGTTTTCCCGCAATTGCAGACGATCGCGAACGGTCAGGTTGTCCGAATCCATGATGTGCAGCGTTGGAGTCTCTCCAGTTGCTCCCGTGGGCACGTTGGCGTAGACCAGGCCGCGCTGCCAGTCGATCGCATGGCTGCCGACGTTGTACGCCCCGGTGGGATACGGGAACTCGGCCAGACTGACAAATTGAGTGTTGAAAAGAATCCAGCCGGTGATGAAGTTGGCGCCGGTACCGTCCACGCTCACTGCTGTGGGTCCCAGCGACGGAGTGGATGTGATGCCGACGAGCGTCAACGCACCCGTGGCGACACTATATTGCACCACGGCGGACGTTTGGGCCGAAGAGTACGAATCCCACAACACGTAGATCATTTGGCCGTCTCCAGAAACGCCCGCGGAGGCGCGCACGATCTGGGGAGGAAATGTGGCCCATGGCACAGGAAGTCCCTGGGTGTCGAATGGATTCAGTTGCAAGGACTGCGAAGTTGCGCTGGTAGGATCTACAAGCAGAACGCCGTTATTGGTGACCACCAAAGCCTGCGAGCCGGCACCAAAAGCCACGGCCAGGACCGACGAACCATCCAGGTTGGAGGTCTGTATCGTATTGGCATTCAGATTGATGATGGTCAAAGCGGGCGATGGCGCGGCTGGGTTGGCGTAGTGACCTACAACCAGAAACTGCCCGTCAGGTGAAAGGGCCAGGGTGGAGGGCTGGTTGGCAACGAGGAGGGGAGTCTGAAGCGAGAGGTTGGCCGTGGAGACCACCTCGATGCGGTTCGCGGTGAAATTTGCGGCGTAAAGGAGGCCCCGCGTCTGGTCCAACGCGATGTCGGAAACCTGGCCGCGAATCGGCACGACGGTGCCGAAGGTACCCGCGCCGGCCACTCCGATGAAGCCCGAAACCACCACAGCCAACGCCAGGGCACGAGCGGCGGAGTGCAGAGAGCCACGCGCGACGGGAGGTGCTCCATTCCCATCGCAATCTTTCAGGGTACGGATTTCATTCGTTCTCGAAATCATCGAACATCCTCGTTAACTTTGACTTATGGCAGGTCAGCCGAAACATGAATTGACAGTCAGAAGGCTTTCATCGTCGAGACTTTGACTCAACAGGTCAATTGTTGGGCATCAACACACTGAAGGCAATAATGCCAAAGGTGCATAAACTGAAGTTAGTGTTTGAGGGGCGGGTTTGCTGAGCGATGGCCGGGCGTGCCCGGCCACTACACGCTAGTTCTTTTTGCCGCTGATCTGCCAATCGGTGAACGGTGAGCGGGCGCCGCGAATTTTGACATTCAGACAATATGGTTTGCCCGAAGCGAATGCGCGTTTGATGGCGGGACGGACCTGGTTCAGCCGCTCGATGGTTGCTCCGGCGCCACCGAACGCCTCCATGATGCTGTCGTAGCGTGCCGCTGTTAATTCAGTTGCGACCGGCGTGCGCACAGAGGTGGTTTCTTTCTGTAATTCCCGTTCCAGACCCCAGCCGGCGTCGTTTCCGACGATAACCACGATGGGAAGCTTGTGCCGAACCACTGTATCCATCTCGGCGAGATAAAAGCCTAGCGCGCCATCTCCGGTGATCACGGCGACGGGCTTATCCGGATTGGCTAACTGGAGCGCGATGCCGTTCGGCAGAGAGGATCCGATGGTGCCGAGCGGTCCAAGTCTGAGCCAGCCGCCAGCGTTCAGAGCCGGAAGGGACACGCGGCCCCAGTGCGCAAAATCGCCGCCGTCCCAGGCATAGAGAATGTCCGGGGGGAGCGAGCGGCGCAGCTCGCGGAAGAAAGCGGCGGGATGCAAAGGCAGAGAGCCATCCTTAGCGACATGCTCCAGATCCTGTTCGTGCTGTTGGCGCAGGACCCGCAGATGCGCGAGCCAATCCGACCGATCGACGCCACCTGACCAGGCTTCGGCGAGAGCGCGCAAGGCTTGCGCGGCATCCGCGCACAGGGGCACGTCGAGCTTGCGGTTCATGCCCAGCTCCTGCGCGTAGATGTCGACCTGGATGAAGCGGGTATTGGCGGGGAAGACGCGAGGACCGCCGAGCGCGAGACGGTAGTCGAGCCGCTTTCCAATGACCAGAAAGAGATCGGCTTCGCGGTAAGCTTCGAGCGCCGCGCGGTTGAGCGCCGGGTCCGCGTACCCCATGCACAGCGGATGGCTGTCGGGAAGCACGCCGCGTGCCATGGTGATGGTGTAAAGGGGAACAGAAGCCGTTTCAATGAAATTCTGCAAATCGGCTTCTGCGCCGGACCACCAGATTCCACTGCCGGCAATCACGACGGGGCGCTCGGCGGCGCGCAACATCGCGATCACCTTGTCAACGTCAGCCGCGTCCGGGGCAGGCGCGGGCTTTTCCGGCGGGACGTGCACCGCCGGCACATCTGCCGTTTTTGCCGTGAACAGGTCTACCGGGATGGTCAAGTGCACGGCGCCTCTCCGCCCGCTGTTCGCTTCGGCATAGGCGCGCGAGAGATAAAACGGAATCTGCGCGGCATTGGGGGGCTCGGCGGCCCATTTCACCACCGGCCGGGCCAGCGAGACCTGATCGATATCCTGAAAGCCGCCGCGATCTGCAACGGTGGTGGCCCGGCTTCCGCTGACGGCAATGAGCGGGCTGCCGGCCAGGTTGGCCGTGGCGATCCCGGTCAGCGAATTGGTGTGTCCCGGCCCTCCGGTGACGAGCGAAATCGCGGGCCGCCGCGTGAGACGCGCCCAGGCATCGGCCGCATGAGTCACGCCGGATTCGTGGCGCATGTCGATAATGCGAATGCCTTCGCGGGCGGCCACCGCCAGCACTTCGTTCAGATGGTCGCCGACCAGAGTAAAGATGTGCCGGATGCCGAACTGTGCGAGAGTCGTGACGAACAATTCGGCGCCGTTGGGCATCTAACGCACTCCGTTTCCGCTCACGACGACGTTGGAAGGCCGGCCATTGAGGAAGTTCCAGATGTTTTCAATGGAGAGTTCGAGACCCGCTTCGAGCGCCTCCGGAGTCACGCCGGCTGAATGCGGGGTGAGCACTACGTTTTCCATTCGCGTGAACGGATGTCCGTTGGGTAGCGGTTCGGCTTCAAAAACATCCAGACCGGCGCCGGCTATGCGACTGCCGGCGAGCGCTTCGCACAGCGCGGATTCGTCGACGATGGCGCCGCGCGCGGTGTTAATCAAGATGGCGGATGGCTTCATTTTTTCGATCTCGGGCTTGCCGATGAAGCCGCGGGTCTCCGCGGAGAGCCGCAGATGCAGGCTCACTACATCGCTCGAGCGCAACAGATCGTCGAGCGGGACCAGTTCGACGGCGAGGGCCGGATTCGGATGCATGGTCCAGGCAAGAACGCGCATGCCGATGCCCTCACCGAGCCGTGCGAACTGGCGGCCCACGGATCCCAGTCCGATGATGCCCAGCGTCTTGCCGTGCATCTGTGAAGCCTGGCCGCGGGGCCAGCCGCCGTGGCGCACTTCCGCGTCCAGCCGCGGTATGCGGCGCGCGACGGCCAGCATAAGCGCGAGCGAATGTTCCGCAATGGAGAAGGCGGAAATGCCGGGCGTGTTGGTGACGGTAACGCCGTGGCGGGCGGCCGCCCCAAGATCCACGTTGTCGGTACCGGTGCCCCATAGCGACAACAGCCGAAGATGGGGAGAGCGGGCGAATACGCTTTCCCCGAACTGCGTCGAGGACCGGATATTCAGCACGATGTCGGCTTGGGCGATACGGCCGATCAATTGGTCCTCGTTTGCCGGCAACGTGCCGTAATAATCCACCGGCGCGCGCTCGAGCAGCTTGCGGTAAGCGGCGCTTGGAGCCATGACCGGCGGCGCGTCGTCGGGAATCACGATCCGCGGCATGGGCCGGTTATTTCAGCTCGATGACGAGCGTCCGGTAAGGTTTGGAGCCCTGATTAATCAGCACCGGAGCATCTTCGCCCTTGTGATGAAAGATCACTTCGCCCGATTTGCGTTCCCGGATGGTTTTCTCTTTCGTTTCGGAGTCCGTGCGCTGGTAGCGGCAATCATCCAGGAACACGATGACCTGGTCGGTGGGACGGATGTAGCGCTCGCGCGCCACGCCGGGCGCATAGACCACTTCGGAAATTCGGACTTTGGCGTTTTCGAGTTTCACCGTTGAAGGCACTGACGCGAAACCGGAGGCCCACACGGCCGCGAGCGTCAGAGCGGATGAGAGCGCAGCAGTCAGACATAGCCATTTCTTCATAGAGACACCTCCCTTGGTGCGTAGTTTTCTCGCACCAGAAAAACATATGCCAGAATCCCGAGAATCAAAAAGAACCAGATGGCTTGCATGGGGGCATCATAGCTACCGGTAGTTTCCTTGAGCCAGCCCGTGAGGATTGGAGCCACGATGCCGGGAAGATTGGCTGCGCAATTTTGAACGCCCACGATCCGGCCGATCGCGCCGCCCGGGATGAGTGTCTGCGTCAGCGCCCAATAATTGGCGGTCGCCAGGCCGAGGCCCGCCAGCGAGAAGACGGCGAAGAACAGCGCAGTGCCAGCCGAATTCGAGAGCCCGCCGACCACCTCGGTAGAAGCCATCAGGAAGCCGGCGACGGTGAACGCTTTCCGCACGCGAACGGGATCGCCTCCGCGTGCAATCAGGCGGTCCGCGGCCCATCCCGCCAGAGCAGCCACGACAGCCATTCCGGCGAAACTGAAAAACGTGTACAGGCCCATCGAGGTCAGAGAAAGATGGCGCCGCTCGACGAAATAAGCGGGCATCCACGTCATGCAGAAATAAACAAAGTACATGTAACAGAAAGTCCCGATGATGGTGCCCCAGATCACGGGGCTGGCCATGACACGAGTGAAGGGCACGTTTGCCGCTTGGGCGTTCCTCGCGGCTTCGTTCTGTTCCATCTGGCGGCCGTTGTTGCGGGCCAGCAGCAGCCATGGGACGAGCCACACCAGGCATCCGAGACCGAGCACCACGAACATCGCGCGCCAACCGTACGCGGCGATGAGCCAGGCGGCAACCGGTGCAGCGATCGCCGGGCCGAATTTGGTGCCGGACATGAATACGCCAACGGCTAACCCGCGCTGCTTCTCGGCAAAGTGGAAGCGGATCCAGCGCATGCTGGCCGGGACGGCCACCGATTGGCTCACACCCAGCATCACGCGAAGCGCCAGAAGCTGCGACACCGAACCGACCAGGCCTGTGGCGGCCGAGATCAGGTTCCAGGCCAGAAACGCGATGGCGTATGGAATTTTCACTCCATATCGGTCCACCAGCCAACCGGCGGGGATTTGTAGAAACGCATACGACCAGAAGAAGGCGGAGTTCAATGTGCCGCGCTGCGGATCGGTCAGGTGGAAGAACTGTTTGAAAACGGGGGCCGCCAGCGCCACCGAAATGTTCGACCGGTCAACGTAGGCAATCACCGTACCCAGGGTCAGCAGGCCGATGATGAGCCAGCGGCGGGATGCAGCGGAGCCGTTCTCCACGGAGACTGGGCTGGGGGCGGAGGTGCTCACAGTCTGCTCAACATATCACCCGGCAAACGGAGGCGGCGGGTTTGACTCCGGAGTGCCGGCCAGC
>Ga0335079_10009223_pt1 | contig 11242 bp, 8 predicted proteins | sample Lox_Sample_33_FD_206719 | JGI IMG/M metagenome (GOLD analysis project Ga0335079, IMG submission 206719) | Soil microbial communities from Loxahatchee National Wildlife Refuge, Florida, United States - Lox_Sample_3.3 | ecosystem: Environmental > Terrestrial > Soil > Wetlands | place: USA: Florida... | reverse complement strand
CCAGCGGCTGGTGATCCACCGCGATCTGAAACCCGGCAACATCTTAGTTACCGCGGACGGTATTCCGAAGCTGCTGGACTTCGGGATTGCCAAGATCGTGGATCCCTCCGGTGAGTCTACAACAACGCAGTTTTTGCCTCTGACACCAGAGTATGCCAGCCCGGAGCAGCTCCGAGGCGAGCCCATCACCACGGCCACTGACGTCTACTCCCTCGGGATCGTGTTGTATGTTCTGTTGACGGGCCGCTCGCCTTATCGTGTAGATCGTCGGAACCTGGCAGACCTGGCCCTCGCGGCCACCGAGACAGAACCGGAGCGGCCGAGCGATGCGGTCGAGCGAAAAGGCGATACGAATCACTCGCTCGGTCCGGACGGTGCGATCGCCAAATTGCGCCGGCGCTTGCGCCGTGATCTGGACACGATCGTACTGAAGGCGCTTCGCAAAGAGCCGCAGCACCGGTATTCGTCGGTCGAACAGTTCGCGGAAGACATCCGGCGCGAGATGGAAGGATTACCGGTGCAGGCGCGCCGCGGATCCTGGAGCTACCGGGCGGGCAAGTTTCTGGGGCGGCACAAAGTCGGGGTGGCGGCCGCGATAATAGCAGGCGCCGCCATCCTGGGCGGTGTGGCCACGACGGTCCGCGAGGCGCGCATCGCCTCCGCAAACGCGCAGAGGGCCGAAAGGCGCTTCAACAATGTGCGGGCCCTGGCCACGTCGAATCTGTTGGAGCTGAATGATGCGCTTGAGAAATTACCGGAGTCCGCATCGGCGCGCCATCTCCTCATCCAACGGTCGCTGGAATCCTTGGATCAACTGCGGGAAGACGCCACCGCCGATCGCGACCTGCTGCGCCAGATGGCTCTGGGGTACGAGCGAATCGCCCAGTTGCAAGGACGATTCACCGGGGCAGGCGTGGGCGATGTGAACAGCTCGGTTGAAAGTTACCGCAAGGCTCTGGCGATCCGCTCCCGGCTGACGGAAATCTCGCACCAGGCTGCCGACGAAGTAATCAGCGAGGTCAGTACGCTGGGCAGCTTCACCAGAATCCTTCTGAACTATGGCCGGCTCGGAGAAGCTCTTCAGACCGCGCGCACCGGAGTGGCGCTCTCCGGTCCACTGGTAAGCAGCCGTCCGAAAGATCGGCAGTCCCTGCTAGCCCTGGCGACTGCCGACATCTGGTTGGGAGGTGCTCTTGGAGGAAACGGTGCTTCGCCCAGTACTCGAGAGCTTGACGAAGCCATCGCCCACGACCTCGACGCCATCGAAACACTCGCGCGCCTGAATGACACCGATTCACAGGCTCGCCGGTTAAGTGTGCTCGCGCGGCACCTCCTCGGCATGCACTACTGGAAATCCCGTGCCTTTGGCAAGAGCCTCGAAATCTTCAACGGCGTGCTAGCGAATGAAACGCCGCAGTCGGTGGGGCCCGTCCTGATTCTCCGCTTTCAGAACTTGAGGGGGCATGTCTTCGCGAGCTTGGGTGACCATCGGAGGGCATGGCAGGATTACAAACAAGGACTGGGTCTGGCTCGCTCCGACGCCGAGGCGCATCCCGACGATATGGACGCACGCCTGAATCGGGATATCTTCACCGGGCTTACGGCCATCGAAGAAGCACGGCTCGGCGATCCCCGAATCGGATTAAAGCATTTGAACTCGGCAGTCATCAGCATTGAACAGATGTTCGCGGCAAATCCGGAGTTGTTTTATCAGCGAATCCTGGTGGTCGGCTACTCGTTCCGCGGAGAAATCCTTTCATTACTCGGAGACCAGGAAGGAGCACGAGCCGAGTTGTCGCGGAGCCTTTCGATCGCCGAGCGGCTTGCGCGAAATGACGCGCTGGATCTCGATTCGCAACTCGAGATGGCCCGGGCGCACGCCGCTCTTGGCGTCCTCTGGACTCGGAGCGCCCGGTTTAGCGAAGCGAAAGAGGAACTCTCTCGTTCGATGAGAGTGGCGAGACAGCTCCAGGCGGGCCGGCCAGGAGATCAAGAGGCGATCTACCTGGCGCGGACCGCGGAAAGGCAATTTTCGGCTCTCGCAAACTGCCGTGAAGGCAAGCCCTGCGCCTCGGCGGCGCAGTTCCAATTGCCTTCCTTGGTCCTATGAAACGGCGACATACCCCTGAGCGGTTGCCGCTGGCCACGGCGGGATAACCGCGAACCCGCTAATTGCTTCGAAGGCTGTTCAGCAGCCGCTCGTAGGCGTCGGTCACCGCATCCCATGAGTAACGCTCGCGCACCCTCTCCATCGCGGCGCGGCGGAGGGCGTCGCGCTCGGGCTCCGGCATTTCCAGAACCAGCCGCAGCTTCGAGGCGAGATCGTCGGGCTCGAAGGGAATGCCGGCGTCGCCGGTCACCTCGGCGTTTTCGGGCGTGTTGCGGTAAAGCACCAGAGCGCCGCGGCCCATCGCTTCAATCAGCGCCGGATGGGTGCCGCCGACCTCAGTCGCGTGGACGTACGCAAAGCAATGCGAACCCAACTGGCGGTAGCCTTCCCCGTAGATGGCCCCGGGGATGATGACGCGCGGGTCACGCGTGTCGCGCACGCGCTGAATGTAGTCGCGCGCATAGGGCGCGTCGCCGATGAGGGCGAGCTGATAGGGTGTCGTGACGCTCTCGAATGCCTGGCGCACCTCGAGCGCGCGATTTTCGGGCTCCATCCGGCTCACGTAGAGAAAATACTTGCCCGGCTCGAGCCCGAGCTTCCGGACCAAGGTCGCATCCGCGACGCGGCCCAACTCGGCGCCGTACGGAATGAACCGGCTCTCTTTGCGGTAGCGCTCGCGGTAATAATCCTGAATGGCCCGAGCATCGGTGATCATCGCTGTCGGAAAGATCGTGGCGAGGCGTTCCGAAACCAGGTACCAGGCGCGGGCGATCCGATTCCACTTCTCGCGCTTGCGTTCGATGCCATCGACGTTGAGCGCGGTGGGAATCCCGAACATTCGCGGCCAGAGCGTGAACAAGGCATTCGCCGCGTTACAGTAGAGCGCCATGTCCGCGCGATGCGCCAGAAGGTGCACGGTCGAGACGAAGGTGTGGGCGACGGTGTCGAGATATTTGTGCCGGATGGTGGGGAGATATTGGAGATGCACCCCGCGAAATTCCCTCGCGCCGCGGCGCGCGCGGCAATAGACCGTGACGCGATGGCCGCGCGCCGCTAAGCGAGTGGACAGTTCTTCGGCAAACGTTTCAAAACCGCCGTAATTAGCAGGGATGCCGCGCGTGCCGAGAAGCGCGATGCGCATGCGCTCTCAGGTTCGGGCGGCGGCGGAGCGGGAACGGATGAGTCTCTTCGGAGCTGCCTTGCTCACAGGCTTGTATTGGAACCAGCTGGCCATATATTCTTCATCGACGCGGCGGCGGGCCTGAATCACACGCCGTTTCCCGAGCGCTTTTTTCCAATTTGTGGCGAGAAACCAAAGAGCCTTCAACGAAGTCTGCTCGCGAAGGACGCAGCACGCCACCACCATGATATCGCGGGCGGTAATAGAGACGATATTGCGCCAGTAGAGGCCCGGTGAAATGTTTTTGATCCGCATGAGAAAGCGGTTTTTCACCGAGTGCATATTGATTTCCGGCGGCAACGCGCGCCGGTTACCGGGCAGGACTTTGCGGACGTGATAGCCGCGCGCGAACGGCACATACAGACATTTCCAACCCATCAACTGGGCGCGCCAGGCCACGTCGGCATCCTCGCGGTAAACAAAGAAATCGCAATCGAAGAATTCGCTATCGAGGGAGACATCTTCGATCATAGCGCGGCGGTAGAGGGCCGCTGCCGCAGTGGCTCCGAATACATACTCGTAATTCAAGTAGTGGCCGTTATCGACCTCCTGGCTTCCGCGGTCGAGATGACGCAACATCGGATTGAAGTAGATACCGGTGGAGTCGACAACTGCGCGAGCCGGAATCTCGAAATGAGGAGACATCGTCAGCAGTTTGCCGCAAACCGTGCCGATGCGTGCGTCGAACTGTCCGGCCTCGACCAGAGCCTGAATGAAATTCGGCAGCAGGAGCACGTCCGGATTGAGGGTCAGCACCCATTCGCCTTGCGATTGCGCAATGGCCTGGTTCTGCGCCGCCGCAAAACCAACGTTCTCCTCGTTGTAACGAATTTGGCAAGTTTCTTCGAATTGTTCAAGGATATCAATGGTGCCGTCAGTCGACGCGTTGTCGATGACGATGATTTCCTTGAGCGAGTACTTCTGCGCGAGCACTGATTCAAGACAACGCTTAATAAAGCGCCCGCTGTTATAAGTCACAATCGTGACGGAGACAAGCCCGTTTTGCGCCATGAGCGAAAGAACCTGAGTTGCGAACTTTTTGTACTTCCGCCTACTTGTACAACTAGAAAACAGACGACCTTGAATCAGTCACCTGGCCGAAGAAATATCGGACGGCAAGCCGGAAGACTTTCCGATAGGCCCGGAACGGCCCCAAGCTCCGTGTCAGGGCCGATTCGCCCATTAAACGAAGCACAGAGCCTAACATCACCGCCGCGCAAACCATGCGCGCCCCGCACGCTGAGAAGTGCTTGGCCGAATACCTAAGTAGACTACCATACCAGTAAACACGCCGTCTCTCCAGTGCCAATTTCACGATCGAATGCGCCCCTGTATGTTTTGCAACAACGTCGGGGACAAAATACCAGCAATAGTTGCGATCGGCGGCACGGCGGCAAAAATCCACATCTTCAAACCATAGGGGCCAAAAATCCTGATCAAAACCGCCCAACTGTTCCCAAATGTAACGACGAATCATGAGAAATGCCCCAGCGGGTTGCTCGACGGGCTGCCGCTTGGAATAATCCAGATTCAGCCCACGGTACGCCCGATTCAGGGGATTTCCCGGCCAGAGCCGATTAAGCAAAAGAGTTTCCAAAATCAACACCGCAGGTGTCGGAAATCTCCGAACCATAAATCCAACCTGAGGCTTGCCCTCGTCACTCAGCAAAACTCCGGATGCACCGGCTGCTCGCGGCAGGTCGCAGGCTGCCCGAAGGGGCTCTAAACCACTTTCAAGGACCGTATCGGGGTTCATCAGTAAGATATACGGGCAGTCCAGTAAGGAAAAACCCTGATTTACCGCGGCTGCAAATCCGACGTTTGTCGAATTCACCACAACCCGGACTCCTCGGCGCGCAGCCACGGCGGCCGTGTTATCGGTCGAGGCGTTGTCAATCACGACAATTTCTGCATTGGTTCGAACGGCTGCGTTCAAACATGCATCAATGACTGCCGTTGAATTGTAAGTTACAATCACGATCCCGACATCCGCCATGTGTCACTTTGACCCAGCGAGGAGGAAATACAGCCGCCAATAGAGGTCAAAACCCGCGGCGATTTGTACGTCGTGAATCAGGCGTTCTTGAGTTCGGAAGAAGCTTTCCGGTAATGGCCGAGATCGAGCGTGAACCTGTGTGTAGGCACGAATACCCTGAAGCTTGCCATGCAGCCAAGCCCGACCCGCTCCGTGACGGGTGGCGAGCGCTCCCCACAAGGTCTGAGCCACGAAAGTCGGCCAAGTGTAACGGCTGGGGTAATACAGCGCCATCAGGTAGCACTGATTTCGCGCGATGCGGCGCACCGTTTCGGGATGCCAGCGGCCGAGAGTGGCGCTGCCGTGGTGCCAGGCTACGGCGTCGGGAACATAAGCCCCGGTAATTCCTTGAGCCGCGCAGCGAAGTCCGAACTCCACATCTTCAAGGTACGATTCGAAGCTTTCATCTAAAAGCCCGACGCGGTGAAACAACTCGGCGCGAACGACGATGGCGGTCCAGGGCGCGAGTGCGATTTCGCGGCGTGTGGAAAACACAGGTCCATCGGGGCAAGCCTGGCCCACGCGCCAGGCGGCGCCGCCGCGGCAGATGGCATCGAACGTGGCATCCAGACGATCTTTTTCCACAGCCGAAAAGATTTTGCCGGTGGCGAACGGAGCGCCGGCGGCGACGAGCTTCGCGAGATACTCCGGGGCCAGTTCCACATCACTGTTGAGAACGGCGATACATTCGCCGCTGCTCTCGCGGATGCCCCGGTTCACGGCAGCGGCAAAGCCGGCGTTGCAACCCATCGCGATCACGCGGGCGCCGCGGGAGCGGGCCATGTCGGGCGCTCCGTCGGTTGATCCATTATCGACCACCAGAACCTCCGACGGCCGCAGGGTTTGTGCCTCGAGCGTGATCAGCAGGCGATCGAGCAAAGCCCGCCCGTTCCATACGGGCACAATCGCGGTCAGATTCATTGGAAAACGTCTGGCCGAGAGATCGGGAAGGCCGCTGATATGATGGGGGTGATGAAACGGCTATTGGCGCTGTTGGCGGTTTCCGGTGCGCTCGCCGGCGCACAGGATGTCGCGAACGTGCACTCTGTGTATGTATTGCCCATGGCACACGGCTTGGACCAGTATCTGGCCAATCGTCTGACCAACGAACACATTTTCCAGGTGGTCACAACCCTGAAGGGCGCCGATGCCGTGTTCACGGATCGAATCGGGGAGGCATTCGAGAGCGAACTGTCTGAACTGGGAGGAAACCCGGAACCGGCCAAGCCCGCAGCGGAGGGTGACAAGTCATCCCAGCAGTCTGAAACCAATGCGCCGCCACCCGCGCCGGCTGGACCCAAAGCGACTTTCGGACAGGGAAAAGGCACCGTGTTTCTGGTCGATCCCAAATCGCACCGAGTCCTATGGTCAGCGTACCGGCCTGCCAAGGGATCGAGTTCCGATGATTTGAATCGCACAGCCTCCGACATTGTAAGCCGTCTGCAGCACGATCTGAAAACCAAGTAAAAACGCCGTATTTCGAGGCACTCTCTGGCGGGGCGTCTCGAAAAACGCTGTGATATACTTCCCGACAATCGGGAAAGGAGACGCGCCTTGAGATATCAGGTCTGCGCCGTTCGGATTGCCGCTTTAGCCTTGTTGGCAGGGGTTTGCGCGTGGGGTCATCATTCGCCATCGGCCGAGTTTGACATGACGAAAAGAATCACGCTGACCGGCACGCTAACCCAGGTGGATTGGATCAATCCCCACATCAAAGTCGCGATGGAGGTGAAGAGCGAAGCCGGGAAGGTGGAGAACTGGGGATTCGAAAGCAATCCGCCGGCTTGGTTCCGGAGAGTGGGCGTAAGCCGCGCCGATCTGGCGAAAGCCATCGGTCAAACCGTAAAAGTGGAAGGTGTGCGCGCCAAGGATGGGTCCCTGTATGGCTACCTGCAAAAGATCATTCTGCCGGACGGAACGTCACTGGAATTGGTCAGTCCCAACGCTGCCGCGGAGGTTGGAAAATGAAAGTCCGGCTTGTTTGGGCCGTTGGGGTATTGGCTCTTCTCCCACTGATCGGAGCCGCCCAACCGACTTCGAAGCTTTCCTCTAACAGCATCAAACGGACCGCCGACGGTCATCCGGACCTGAGCGGGATCTGGCAATTCGCGATCGATCTGCCGCCGGTGGCGCTGAAAAAAGAGGTGAACGGGAAAGTCGCGCTCAATACCCTCGATCAGAGCGCACGCCAACCCGTGCGCGAGACAATCTCCGGCGCTCTGCCTTTCACGGCAACACCCTCCTACAAACCGGAGTTTCAAGAGAAGGTCAAGGATCTGCTCGATCACGAGAGCAAGACCGACGAAGTTTTCTACTGCGGCAAGCCCGGCGTACCGCGCATCGGGCCACCGCGAAAAATCGTGCAGCTGCCGAACGAGATCATCTTCTTTTATGAAGACATTTCCGGCGACCCGTACCGCATCATTCCGACCGACGGACGGGCCCACCGAAAAAGTCCAAACCCGTCTTATTACGGAGACTCGGTCGCCCGATGGGAAGGCGACACGCTGGTCATCGACGTGACCGGCTTTGTGGACTCGAGTTGGTTCGGCGAAGAGGGCTACTTCCATAGCGACGCGATGCACGTCATCGAACGCCTGTGGCGCAGCGGCGAGAACCTCGCGTATCAGGTGACGGTGGAAGATCCCAAGGTGCTGACCGCGCCCTGGACCGAGCCGCCGCGCATCATCAAACCGTCAAACGATCCGCTGGAAGAATCGCCGAGGTGCGTTGAGACCGACGGCAACAAGCTGACGAATCTCGATCATCACGGGCAAAGGTAGCGGAGTGGGGCGGACAGTTCTGCCCACAGCCGGCTAGCCGCCTGCCGGGCGGCCGCAGCCAAAACTGGCTGCCCTTCAACTTGGAGGGGACATGAGCAAGAGTAAGAGCAAGGGCCGCATTTCCCGCCGCAAATTCCTTGAAGGCACCGGCGCGGCGCTGGTGGCTGCGACGGAAGTTCCAGCCATTCGGGCGCAGAGCGACACCGGAACTTCCATTCGCCTGACGGTCAACGGCACAGCCCATCACCTCAAGGTGGAGGACCGCTTGACTCTGGTCGAGGTGCTGCGCGACCATCTCAAACTCACCGGCACAAAGATCGGCTGCGATCGCGGCGAATGCGGCGCCTGCACGGTCATCGCCGACGGCAAGCCCGTCTACTCCTGTAGCCAGCTCGCGGTGTGGATGGATGGCAAGTCGATCGAAACTGTGGAAGGCCTCGCGCACGGAGACCAGCTCGATCCGGTCCAGAAGGCCTTTATCGAGCACGACGCGCCGCAGTGCGGATTCTGTACTTCCGGCCAGGTGATGGCGGCAAAGGCGCTGCTCTCGCACAATCCGCACCCAACCGAGGAAGAAGTGCGTGCCGGCCTGACGGGCAATATTTGCCGCTGCGCCGCGTATAACCGGTATGTGGAAGCAACGCTTGCGGCCGCAACCGCGGTTCCTGCTGGCGGCACCGCGCAATTCATTCCCGCGGACGGCAAAGCGTTGCCGGCGCTGACGACAGCCGGCCATCCCACGCCGCGCATCGACGCCATGGAGCGCGTCACCGGCAAAGCCACCTACACGGGCGACTTCCATCTCGCTGGCATGCTCTACGCTCGCGTGCTGCGCAGCCCGCACCCGCATGCGCGCATCCGCAGCATCGACATCTCCAAGGCCGCCGCAATGCCGGGCGTCAAAGCCGTGCTCACGCACGAGAATTGCCAGGTGGTCTGGGGCGCGGGCGGAGTCGCCGGCGGCGTTCAATACAACGATCAGATCAAGAAGATCACCAAGCAGCGGCGCTACGCGTTCAATAACCCGGTGCGTTTTGTGGGCGAGCCGGTCGCCGCGGTCGCAGCTACCGACCGCCACCTCGCCGAAGAGGCGCTTGCCAAGATCCAGGTGGATTACGAAGTGCTGCCGCACGTGCTCGATCCTGAGGAGGCGTTAAAGCCAGAGGCTCCGAAGCTCTGGCCGGACGGTAATCTCGCGCTGAACAACCAGAACGAGGCTAAGCCAATCGGGCAGCGGCGCGGCGATGTCGACACCGGTTTCACCAAGGCCGAGCACGTTTTCGACAACCGCTTCAGCACCGCGTTTGTGCACAATGCTCAGATGGAACCCCGCGCCGCGATCGCCGAGTGGGAAGGCGACAAGCTGACCGTCTACACGCCCACAGGTGGCATCGCCAACTGTCGCCACGACATCGCGCGCGATCTCGGAATCCCCGACGAAAAAGTTCGGGTTATTTCGCAGTACATGGGCGGCAATTTCGGCAATAAGAACCAGAACCAGGATGCCGATTTGATCGCGGCAATGCTCGCCAAGCAGGCCGGAGCGCCGGTGAAGCTGGAGATGTCGCGCAAAGAAGACTTCATCGGAATGCACGGCCGCTGGCCGACCGTTCAATACTTCAAGGTCGGAGTCGATCGCGACAACGCGCTCACCGCCATCCAGCTTCGCGGCTATAGCGGCATGGGCGGTTACCGAAAGAATTCGGGAAACATCGGCGGCATCGATGCGTTCGACTGCCCAAATATCCAGGAGACGATCTACCCGGTGTACACCAACCGCACCGTCTCCGGAAATTTTCGCGGCCCCGAGTTCCCGCAAGGCTACTTCGGGTTCCAGTCGATGATGGACCACGTCGCCTACCAGGTGAAGATGGACCCCGTGGAGTTCGCGCTGAAAAACCGGGTGCGCAAAGCGAACGGCACGGCCGAATTCACCAACTACACGCTCGAGGAATGCATCCGCCGCGGCGCCGAAGCCTTCGACTGGAAAACCCGCTGGCGTCCGGAGCCGGGCTCGGACCGCGGGGCCATTAAGCGCGGCGCTGGCATGGCCTACATGGCGTTTCGCTCCGGCGTGGGCCGCAGCAATGCCGTGATCCGCGTCGATGCCAAGGGCCACTATTACGTGCACGTGGGTGTGACCGACGTCGGCGCCGGGGCGAAAACCACGATGGCGTTGATCGCCGCCGAAGCGCTGGGCGTGCCTCTCGCGAAGATTACGCTCGTGTGGGGCGACACTGAAAGTTGCCCGTATTCAGTCGGCGAATCCGGTAGCCGAACCACAATCATGACCGGAGATGCCGTGATTGCGGCGGCCCGCGATCTCAAGCAGCAGATCGCGGACAAAGGCCTGCCGACGGGAACCAATTTCACCACCGTCGAAGCCGCGCCCAATCCGACCGTCGCTGGCGGCAAGGTACGCAACACATTCGGGGCGCACTTTGTCGAAGTGGAGGCCGATACCGAGCTCGGCACCATCCGCGTCCTGAAATACCTCGCGGTCCAGGATTGCGGCCGCATCATCAACCGCCTGACGGCCGAAGGCCAGATCAAGGGCGGTGCGCTGCAGGGCATCAGCATGGCGCTGCACGAAGATCTGCTCTACGATCCACGGAGCGGACAGCCGCTGACCGCGGGGTATTACGGCGCGCGCATCATTACGCATCGCGACGCACCCAATATAGAGGTGCTGTTTATTGAAAGCGACGACGGCTACGGCCCGTTCGGCGCGAAGAGCATTGGAGAATCGGGCAAAGTGCCGGCGGTGGGCGCGGTGGCCAACGCGGTGTTCAACGCGCTCGGCCATCGCTTGAAAGACTTGCCGATCACGCGTGACAAAGTGCTGGGGGTGCTGGCATGAAATCGTTCACGAATGCCAATCCGCGGGACCTGGCCCAAGGGGCAAAGCTGCTTCAGCAAGCGCAAGCGTCCGGCCGGCACGCCGCAGTCGCCGGCGGCGGCAGCGATCTGCTGGGGATGATCAAGGACAACCTGGTCGCGCCCGACGTGTTGGTCCACTTGAAAGGCGTCAAAGGACTCGACCAGGTGGCTTCCGATTCCGGCGGCGCGCGCATCGGCGGCCCGAGCACGCTCGATGCGCTCAGCAGCCCCTCGATGATCCGTAGCCGGTACGC
>Ga0335079_10009222_pt1 | contig 11242 bp, 11 predicted proteins | sample Lox_Sample_33_FD_206719 | JGI IMG/M metagenome (GOLD analysis project Ga0335079, IMG submission 206719) | Soil microbial communities from Loxahatchee National Wildlife Refuge, Florida, United States - Lox_Sample_3.3 | ecosystem: Environmental > Terrestrial > Soil > Wetlands | place: USA... | reverse complement strand
AAAGCGACCGGCCGGGTTGTCCCTCTCCCGCGAGGGGAGAGGGAAAGTAAGCGCTCGGTGGGCTCCCTCCCCGCTTGCGGGAGAGGGTCGGGGTGAGGGGTAAGGGCCACGCTCAATCCCGCTACAGCGCCAGCATGCCCGGCGCTTCGATGATCTTTTTGAAGGCCTGGATCCATTCGGCGCCGACGGCGCCGTCGATGACGCGGTGGTCGCAGGCGAGCGTGCAGCTCATCACCGTGGCGACCGCGAGCGCGCCGTTCTTCACCACCGGGCGCTGCTCGCCCGTACCGACGGCGAGGATGGCGCTGTGCGGCGGGTTGATCACCGCGGTGAAATCCTTGATGCCGAACATGCCGAGATTGGAGATCGAGAACGTGCCGCCCTGGAATTCCTGCAGCTTGAGCTTGCCGGCGCGGGCGCGCGTGCCGAGATCGCGCATCTCGGCCGAGATCTGCTGCAGGCCTTTGCGCTCGGCCGCCTTGATGATCGGCGTGATCAGCCCCTGCTCGATGGCGACCGCAATTGCGATGTCGGCGGTCTCCCATTGCAAAATGGCGTCCTCGCTCCAAGAGGAATTGACTGCCGGCACCTTCTTCAAGGTCAGCGCCGCCGCCTTGATGACGAAGTCGTTGACCGAAAGCTTCAGCCCAGCCGCGGTGTTGATCTGCTCGCGCATGCGCAGGAGCGCGTCGATCTCGCAATCGACGGTGAGATAGTAGTGCGGGATGGTGAGCTTCGATTCCACCATGCGCCGCGCGATGACGCGCCGCATGCTGGTGATCGGCACTTCGGTGAATTCGGGATTCCCGGCGAGCGCAACCACCTGGTCGCGGTTGTAGCTCGGCGGCGCGATCGCACCCGGCGCGGCGGCAGCCGCCGGCGCGCGTGCCGGCCCGGGCGCGCGCAGCGCCGCGGGACCCTTGGCGAGCGCCGCATCGATGTCGTGCTTGACGATGCGGCCATGCGGGCCCGAGCCGGTGAGTCGCGAAAGGTCGATGCCGGCCTGCTCCGCCATGCGCCGCGCCAAGGGGCTGGCGAAGAGGCGTCCCGCCTCGGCATGGCCGTTACCGCGCGTCGCCGGCGCCTTGGCCGCGGGCGGCGGCGGGGCAGTCTTGGGCGTTTCGGGCGCCGGCGCGGGCTTGGCGGCGGCGGGCGGCGTCGCGGCCGCGGCCGCAGCCGGCTTTGCCGCCGGCGCAGCCGGCGCTTTGCTCAAGGCGGATTTGTCCTCGCCCTCTTCGAGCAGCAGCGCGATCGGCTGGTTCACCTTGACGCCTTCGGTGCCTTCGGGCACCAGGATCTTGCCGAGCGTGCCCTCGTCGACCGCTTCGAATTCCATCGTCGCCTTGTCGGTCTCGATCTCGGCGATGACGTCGCCCGCCTTCACCGCGTCGCCTTCCTTCTTCAGCCATTTCGCGAGGTTGCCCTCGGTCATGGTCGGCGACAGCGCGGGCATGAGGAGCTCGATCGGCATCGGTCTTTCCCTCGCTCAGCGATAGCTCACGGCTTTCGCCGCATCGACGACCTCCGCGGATTGCGGCAGCGCCAGGCGCTCGAGATTGGCGGCATAGGGCAGCGGCACATCCTTGCCGGCAACGCGCTTCACCGGCGCGTCGAGATAGTCGAAGGCGTGCTCCATGACGAGCGCGGCGATCTCGGCGCCGATGCCGGCGAAGGACCAGCCCTCTTCGATCGAGACGACGCGATTGGTCTTCTTCACCGAAGCGATGATGCCGTCGAGATCGAGCGGCCTGAGGCTGCGCAGATCGATCACCTCGGCGGAAATCCCGTCGGCGGCGAGCGCTTCGGCGGCATCGAGCGCCACCTGCACCATGCGCGAGAAGGCGAGGATGGTGACGCCGTCGCCCGTACGCGCGATGCGGGCGCGGCCGAGCGGCACGAGATGCTCGCCCTCGGCCGGCACCTCGAAGCTGTGGCCGTAGACCAGCTCGTTCTCGAGGAAGATCACCGGATTGGGGTCGCGGATCGCCGATTTGAGCAAGCCTTTGTGGTCGGCGGCGGTATAGGGCGCCACCACTTTCAGCCCCGGCACATGGGCGTACCAGCTCGTGTAATCCTGCGAGTGCTGCGCCGCGACGCGCGCGGCGGCGCCGTTGGGGCCGCGGAAGACGATCGGGCAATGCATCTGCCCGCCCGACATGTAGCGCGTCTTGGCGGCGGAGTTGATGAGCTGATCCATCGCCTGCATGGCGAAGTTCCAGGTCATGAACTCGACGATCGGCCGCAGCCCCGCAAAGGCGGCGCCGACGCCGATGCCGGCAATCGAATGCTCGGAGATCGGCGTGTCGATGACGCGGCGCGCGCCGAATTCCTGCAGCAAACCCTGGCTCACCTTGTAGGCGCCCTGGTATTCCGCCACCTCCTCGCCCATGAGGAAGACGTTGTCGTCGCGGCGCATCTCCTCGGCCATGGCATCGCGCAGCGCCTCGCGCACCGTCTGCGTGACGGTGGGGCCGGCGTAGTCGCGCTCTTCGCCGACGGGCGGACGCTTCGGCTCGGCGGCGGCACGCGGCGCCGGCTGCGGCGGCCGCGCTTCGGCCCCCGGCGCGACCGGCGCTTCCTGCGCCGGCGCCGCAGGCCGCGGCGCGGGCTTTGCTTCGGCCTTGGCCACGGCGTCGACCGCTTCGCCCTCGCCGGCAATGAGGGCAATCGGCAAATTGACGGCGACGTTCTCGCTGCCTTCGGGGACGAGGATCTTGGCCATGGTGCCCTCGTCCACCGCTTCCATCTCCATCGTCGCCTTGTCGGTCTCGATCTCGGCGAGGATGTCGCCGGCCTTAACCGCGTCGCCGGGCTGCTTGTGCCACTTGGCGATCTTGCCCTCGGTCATTGTCGGCGAGAGCGCCGGCATCAACACCTCGATCGGCATGGGGTGCTCCTCACGCCTCGCCGTAGACGTCGGTCCACAGCTCCGCCGGATCGGGCTCCGGGCTCTGCTGGGCGAAATCGGCGGCGGCGGTGATGATGTCCTTGATCTCCTTATCGATCTCCTTGAGCCGCGTCTCGTCCGCCATGCCGCCATCGATGAGGCGCTTCTTCACCTGATCGATCGGATCGTGCTCCTGGCGCATGCGGCTCACCTCGTCCTTGCTGCGGTATTTCGCCGGATCGGACATGGAATGGCCGCGATAGCGATAGGTGAGCATCTCGACGATGTAGGGCCCCTTGCCCGAGCGCGCATGCTCGAACGCCTCGGCCGCGGCCTCGCGCACCGCGACCACGTTCATGCCGTCGACCTGGTGGCCGGGGATCTCGAAGGGCGCGCCGCGGCTGACCAGATCGTGCGAGGCCGAGCTGCGCGTGATCGAGGTGCCCATGCCGTATTTGTTGTTTTCGATGACATAGACCACCGGCAGCTTCCACAACGCCGCCATGTTGAAGCTCTCATAGACCTGGCCCTGGTTCATCGCGCCGTCGCCGAGGAAGGTGATGCTGACCTTGCCGTTGTCGCGGTATTTGTGCGCGAAGCCGAGGCCGGTGCCGATCGGCACCTGCGCGCCGACGATGCCATGCCCGCCGAAGAAGTTCTTCTCGCGGGAGAACATATGCATCGAGCCGCCTTTGCCCTTGGAATAGCCGCCGCGCCGGCCGGTGAGCTCGGCCATGACGCCCTTCGGGTCCATGCCGGTCGCCAGCATGTGGCCGTGGTCGCGATAGGAGGTGATGATGGTGTCGCCCTCCTCGGCCGCGGCGAGCACGCCGACCACCACCGCCTCCTCGCCGATATAGAGATGGCAGAAGCCGCCGATGAGCCCCATGCCGTACATCTGGCCGGCCTTCTCCTCGAAGCGCCGGATCAGCAACATGTCGCGATAGAGCTGCAAGAGTTCGGCCGCCGATACTTCCGGCTCCTCGACCCTCGCCGGTCTCGGCTTGCGCTTCACCACTGCCATGGGCCACCCTTTTTCGGCTGCGTCAGCCCCGCTCGCCGGCTCGGGAGCGGAGCGCTGAGGACATGCGGCTAAGATACGCCGCACCCGCATGAATGCAAGCCGATTGCCCTTAAATTGTTGTTTTGCAATGCAAAATGAAACTTAACTGAATTCTCGTTAATCGAGTTGAAATGGCGCGGCAAGGCAAGGTTGGAACCGCTCGCAGCCGGCGGGACGCCGGCAGTATGTTACAATGGGCGCTGCTCCAGCCGGTGTCGCCGGAGGTCCCGTTTGCCGCGCCTGCACTTTGCCTTCGCCGCCCTCCTCCTCCTCATTTCCGCCCCGGCGGCAGCGCAAGCGCCGGCCGCTTCCGTGTCGCCGGAGCTGTCGCGCTATCTGGTCAGCTTCGCCCATCGCAACGCCGTCATCGCCGCCGCGCGCCAGAGCAATGCACTGCTGCCCGATGCCTGCGGCACGATCGAGCTGGAGCCCACCCTCCCCGTGCAGATCGAGCGGGCGCCGCGCTTCGATGCCTTTGGCCGGCTTATCGAGGGCACGTGGTCGGAGCCCGTGACCGTCACCGGCTGCGGCCGGACCCGGCGCTTCAACGTCGAGACCATCGCCCTGCCCCATCAAGAGCCGCAGTTTTTCGGGCTGCTGCCGGGGACGAGCCGGGCGGATGCGCCGCTGCAGCATGACGGGGTGCGCCACGTGTTCATGGCCACGGCGGGCCTCGTCAAGGGCTGCGCGCGTCTTGCGGTCACCGATACGCGCTTTGAGGATTACGAAGGCGGGCCGGCGCTGAAGCTGAAGCCGGGGCCTGAGCCGCGGCGGCCGTGGCGCGAGCTTTGGACGGTTTGGCGCTGCGGCAAGATCATTGAGGTCGAGCTGCGTTTCGTCCCCGATGCGAAGGGGACGACGATCAACGCCAAGCCCGAAGCAGCGAAGCCACGCGGCTGAGCCGGCGCTCAGCGCGACTTCGTGTCGAAGATGACGATGTCGTTGGGAGCGGCGAGATTGAGCTGGCTGCGCGCGCGCTCGTCGAGCATGTCGCGGTCGAGGTGATCGGGGCGTAGCAAGTCGACCCGCCGCTCGAGCGTTGATCGCTCGGCCTCCACAGCGGCAAGGGTCGTCTTGGCCTCGCGGACTTCCTGATTGAGGCGCAACCACGCCTCCAGGCCCCGATCGCCCTGCATCAGGTGATACGCGAAATACGCGCAGAGGCTGATCCCCAGGATGGGCCCGATGATCAGTCGCGCACGCCGGCGTATTTCGAGGACAATCGACACGCCAAAGAGGGAATCACGGCCGAGTCGCGCCGTCAACGACGCCGAGTCGCGACCTCGGATCCCGAGTCAATTTGTCGCATCGGCGCCCGCTGCGGCGGCACCAGCCGCCACAGCAGCAACACATAGAGCCAGACCGCGACATAGATCGCGGCGAAGGCCCAGAGCGGCAGCGGCCAATAGATCAGCCGGTTCACCAGCCCGGCGATAAGCGGCTCCCGCGTCGCGCCCGCGCCGGCCGCGCGCAATAAATCCCCTTGCCAATCCGTCAGGAAGCAGACCTGCCCCAGCACCGCTTGCAGCGCCACCACGGCAAGGCTCGCCAGATGGAGCACGCGCCACCAGAAGCCGCGCACGAAACGCCAGCAGCGCCAGGCGCCGAGCGGGATGACGATCAGCCCGCCGACATTGAACAGGATGACGGCGAGATGAACGGCGAGGATCAGCTCGGCGAGGACGGTGTAGTCCATGCTGCAAGACGGTTCATGCGTTCTTCGACAGGCTCAGGATGAGGACGTTTTCTTTTGGGCATCTTCCAGGGGCCACAAAGCAAGGTCCTCATCCTGAGCCTGTCGAAGGACGCGCTTTGGGAATGCAGCGTCCTACCGCCGCAGCACGCTTTTGCCGGCGTAGCGGGCGGAGGGCCCGAGCCGCTCTTCGATGCGGATGAGCTGGTTGTACTTGGCGAGGCGGTCCGAGCGCGACAGCGAGCCGGTCTTGATCTGGCCGCAATTGGTGGCGACGGCGAGGTCGGCGATGGTGGTGTCCTCGGTCTCGCCCGAGCGATGCGACATGACCGCGCCATAGGCGGCGCGATGCGCCATCTCGACCGCGGCGAGCGTCTCGCTCAAGGTGCCGATCTGGTTGACCTTGACCAGGATTGCATTGGCGACGCCCTGGGCGATGCCTTCGGCGAGGCGCTTTGGATTGGTGACGAAGATGTCGTCGCCGACGAGCTGCAGCTTGCGCCCGAGCGCTTCGGTGAGCGCGCGCCAGCCCTGCCAATCATCCTCGGCCATACCATCCTCGATCGAGAGGATGGGATAGCGCGCCGCGAGATCCTCGTAGTAGCGCACCATACCGCCGGCATCGAGCGTCTTGCCCTCACCCTCGAGCACGTATTTGCCGTTCTTGTAGAACTCGCTCGCCGCCGGATCGAGCGCCAGCACGACGTCCTCGCCGGGCTTGTAGCCGGCCGAGGCAATCGCCTTCATGATGAAGCCGAGCGCTTCGTCGGCCGAAGCGAGATTGGGCGCAAAGCCGCCCTCGTCGCCGACATTGGTGTTGTGGCCGGCATCGCTGAGCTGCTTCTTCAGCGCGTGGAACACCTCGGAGCCCATGCGGACGGCATCGGCGACGTTCGGCGCCGCCACCGGCATGATCATGAATTCCTGCAGGTCGATGGGATTGTCGGCATGAACGCCGCCATTGACGATGTTCATCTGCGGCACCGGCAGGATATGCGCGTGGGTCCCACCGACATAGCGGAAGAGCGGCTCGCCCAGCTCCGCCGCCATCGCCTTCGCCACGGCGAGGCTCACGCCCAGGATGGCATTGGCGCCGAGCCGCGACTTGTTGGGTGTGCCGTCGAGCTCGATGAGCCGCTGGTCGAGCGCCTCCTGCGCTTCCGCCTCGCCGCCGGAGAGCGCATCGAAGATCTCGCCATTCACGGCCTCGACCGCGCGCCGCACGCCCTTACCGCCATAGCGCTTGGTGTCGCCGTCGCGCAGCTCGACGGCTTCATGCGCACCGGTGGAGGCGCCGGAGGGCACGGCGGCACGGCCGATGGCGCCGCTGTCCAGCGTCACCTCGACCTCGACCGTCGGGTTGCCGCGGCTGTCGAGGATCTCGCGGCCGTGGATGTCGGTGATGGCGCTCATGGTGTCTCCCGATCAGACGCCCGGAGATAGCCCGCGAGCACCGGCGAGGCAAGAGAGCGGAGCGGCTTACGCCGACTGCCCCTGCTGCTGCTCCCGCAAGCGCCGCTCGCGCAGCGCCAGCATATAGCGCCGCGTCCAGGCGATGAGCGCGATCAGCACCGCGAACGCCATCACCGGCGAGATCGCCACGACCTGCGCCGGCGCCAGGAACAGCGCAAAGCCGACCCGGAGCAGCGCCTCGACGAGATAAACGCCGCCCCAGATCGCGGTTACGAACCGCAACGCCGCGCGAAAATCGGGAAATTGCCAAAGCCCGTTCCACCATTCGATCCGCGCCGGATCGTCGCCGGCGACGAATTGCCGGATGATGTAGAAGAGCAGCGGCCGCGCCGCGAAGAGCGAGCCGAGACAGATCAGGCCGAAGGTCGCGGTCAGAAACGATTCCTTGATCAGCACCAGGAACACGCTGCCCGAGATCAGCGAGACCGCCGTTCCCACCGCGAGGAAGGTCATCACGATGATGCCGAGCGGCTCGAGCCGGCGCGACTTGACCCAGATGCGCAGATTGTTGAGCGCCGGAGAGAGCCCGCCCGCCGCCAGCGCCCAGAGCGTCGAAATGCCCGCGCGCGTGAGCAGATTGAAGAGGATGATCGGCATCGCCACGTCGAAGAGCAGCGTCGGCAGCATCTGCGTGAAGCTGAAGCTGCCGCGAGGCTCCCCTGACGCTGGATCGGACATGCGCGCCTCTTAGGCGCCGAGCGGTTTCGCCTTCGCCAGCCGGTCGAACTCTTGAAGGTCCGCCAGGAGCCCCGGCATGTCCTCGAGGCGGACCATGTTCGGCCCGTCCGAGGGCGCGCGATCGGGATCCTGATGCGTCTCCATGAACACCGCCGCGACCCCCAGGGCAACGGCGGCGCGCGCCAGCGCCGGAACGAAGCGGCGCTCGCCGCCGGTGGCATCACCCTTGCCGCCGGGCTGCTGCACCGAGTGCGTCGCGTCGAAGACGACGGGATAGCCCGTCTCCGCCATGATCGGCAGCGCGCGCATGTCGTTGACCAGCGTGTTGTAGCCGAAGGAGACGCCGCGCTCGCAGAGAAGGATGTTGTCGTTGCCTGCGGCCGAGACCTTCTTCGCCACGTTCTTCATGTCCCAGGGCGCGAGGAACTGTCCCTTCTTGATGTTCATCGGCCGGCCGGTTTTCGCCGCGGCGACGAGAAGATCGGTCTGGCGGCAGAGAAAGGCCGGGATCTGCAGCACATCGACAGCTTCGGCGACGATGGCGCATTGCTCCGGCGCGTGCACATCGGTCAGCACCGGGCAGCCATAGGTCTCGCGCACCTCGGCCAGGATCGGCAGGCTCGCCTCGAGCCCGAGGCCGCGCTCGGCCGCGATCGAGGTGCGGTTCGCCTTGTCGAACGAGGTCTTGTAGATGAGGCCGAGACCGAGCCGCGCCGTCATCTCGCTGAGCGCGTGGCTCATTTCCAGTGCATGAGCGCGACTCTCGAGCGCGCAGGGCCCGGCGATGATCGCCAGCGGGCGATCGTTGCCGAGGGTGAGATTGCCGATATGGACGTGATGGGGCGCGGTCATGATGTGCGTTATAGGGCCGAAGCGAGCCCTACATCACCCCCCACCCCAACCCTCCCCCTCAAGGGGGGAGGGGGAAACTCTCTCCAAGTTAAATTGCGCCTCCCCCCTTGAGGGGGAGGGAAGGGAGGGGGGTGGATGCAGCGCACGCCCTCGCCTGCCCTACACCAACCGGCTCTGGTCGAGCGCGGCTTTGATGAAAGAGGTGAAGAGCGGGTGCGGCTCGAAGGGCTTCGATTTGAGCTCGGGATGATACTGCACGCCGACGAACCAGGGGTGATCGGGGAACTCGATCGTCTCCGGCAGCTCGCCATCCGGTGACATCCCGGCGAAAACGAGCCCGGCATCTTCGAGCTTGCCCTTGTAATGGATGTTGACCTCGTAACGGTGGCGATGGCGCTCGCTGATATGCGTCGCGCCGTAGATCTGGCTGATCCGGCTTCCCGGCGCCAGCACGGCGTGATAGGCGCCGAGCCGCATCGTACCGCCGAGATCGCCGCCCGCCGCGCGCCGCTCGAGCGCGTTGCCGCGCGTCCACTCCGTCATCAGCCCCACCACCGGGTGCTCGCAGGGGCCGAACTCGGTCGAGCCCGCGCCCTTCAGACCGGCGAGATGGCGCGCCGCTTCGATCACCGCCATCTGCATGCCGAAGCAGATGCCGAAATAGGGGACCCGCCGCTCGCGCGCGAAACGCGCCGCGGCGATCTTGCCTTCGCTGCCGCGCTCGCCGAAGCCGCCGGGCACCAGGATGCCATGCACGGCCTCAAGGTGTTGGACGGCGTCCTGCTGCTCGAAGATCTCGCTATCGAGCCAATTGAGCTTCACCCGCACGTGATTGGCGATGCCGCCATGGGTGAGCGCTTCGGCCAGCGATTTATAGCTGTCGAGCAGATGCGTGTATTTGCCGACAACGGCGATATTGACCTCGCCCTCGGGCCGGCGAATGCGGGTAACCACCTCCTGCCAGCGCGCGAGATCGGGCGCGCTGCCGCTGATGGCGAAATGGGCGCAGACCTCGCGGTCGAAGCCTTGCAGGTGATAGGCGTTGGGCACGTCGTAGATGGTGTCGACGTCGAGCGCGGGAATGACGCGGCTCTCGCGCACATTGCAGAAGAGCGCGATCTTCTTGCGCTGGCTTTCAGGGATCGGCCGGTCGGAACGGCAGAGCAGGATGTCGGGCTGGATGCCGAGGCCGAGCAGCTCCTTGACCGAATGCTGCGTCGGCTTCGTCTTGAGCTCGCCGGCAGACGGTATCCACGGCACCAAGGTGAGGTGAACGAACATCGAGCGGTCGCGACCGAGCTCGTTGCCGAGCTGGCGGATCGCCTCGAGGAAGGGCAGGCTCTCGATGTCGCCCACCGTGCCGCCGATCTCGCACAACACAAAATCCTCATCGCCGTCGAGATCGGCCTGGATGAACTCTTTGATGGCGTCGGTGACGTGCGGGATGACCTGGACGGTGGCGCCGAGATACTCGCCGCGCCGCTCGCGGCCGATCACCGTCGAATAGATGCGGCCGGTGGTGACGCTGTCGCTGCGCCGCGCGGCGACCCCGGTGTAGCGCTCGTAGTGACCGAGATCGAGATCGGTCTCGGCGCCGTCATCGGTGACGTAGACCTCGCCATGCTGATAGGGGCTCATCGTCCCCGGATCGACATTGAGGTAGGGATCGAGCTTGCGCAGGCGCACCTTGAAGCCGCGCGCCTGCAGCAGGGCGCCGAGCGCCGCTGCCGAAAGACCTTTACCAAGAGAGGAGACCACGCCGCCGGTGATGAAAATGAACCGCGCCATGGACCTCCAATCTAAGCAAGCCGAAGCGGCGGTACAACCGAAAGCGTCCGCTCGCCGCGCCAACCGCGGATTTGCTGGGGTTTCCTTCGCGTTCTCGGCGCCATCGCGGGTAAAATTCACCCTCGAATGGGGTCCGGGCGCGGGGGGAAACCGGCGATTGACAACGAGTCGCAGCGAGTCGCCGCCACCTGGACACAGCTACTCTGCGGCTCTCCCGCCCGCTTCGCGCCGCTACTTCGCGAGCGGCGCGCTGGGCTGAGCCGGCGGCGCGGGCGCCGCGGGCGCCGTCGGCGAGGCCGGTGCAGCCGGCGGCGGCGCCACGGGCTGGCTTTGCGCCGGCCTGGTGAGCAGCTCATCGGTCGCGGGCTGGCGATTGCCGGCGAGATAGGCCAGGACGAGGCTGGTGAGGAAGAAGGCCGCCGCCAGGATCGCGGTCGTCCGCGTCAGCAGATTGGCGGTGGAGCGGCCGGTCATGAAGCCGGACATGCCGCCGCCGCCCATGCCGAGCGCGCCGCCTTCGCTCTTCTGCAGCAGGATGACGCCGATCAGGGCGGCGGCGATCATGAGATGGATGACGAGAATGACGGTGGTCATGACGGATATCGCGGACGGGTCGGGAAAAGCGTTATGTAGCGCTTTCGCCGCGCAATTGCCAGAAGGCTAGGCTGCAGCTTCCGCGATGGCCCAGAAATCGGCGGCAACAAGGCTGGCGCCGCCGACCAGGGCGCCGTCGACATTGGCGATGTGCAGCAGCTCCCGCGCGTTATTCGGCTTGACCGATCCGCCATAAAGGAGCCGCACCGAAGCG
>Ga0335079_10009217_pt1 | contig 11243 bp, 14 predicted proteins | sample Lox_Sample_33_FD_206719 | JGI IMG/M metagenome (GOLD analysis project Ga0335079, IMG submission 206719) | Soil microbial communities from Loxahatchee National Wildlife Refuge, Florida, United States - Lox_Sample_3.3 | ecosystem: Environmental > Terrestrial > Soil > Wetlands | place: USA... | reverse complement strand
CGGCCCCGTGCGCGACGGCCCCGTGCGCGACGGCCGGCACTGCGGCCATCGCGAGTGCGGGTGCGGACATGACGGTGACTGACACGGTCACCATGGTTAGAAGGCGGCGCATGTATCCCCCGAAGAGCTTCGGAACGCGTTCAGGTAATTACAATGAGTAACCAGACTAGACTAGAGCTGCGACGGACGTCCGCGCGGTATTTCAGCTTCGGTGGGTCGCGGTGCCCCGCCAGGCAACACGCCCGGCCCCGCCAGGCAACACGCCCGGCCCCGCCAGCCGCCACGCCGGGCCGCGCCAGCCGCCACACCGGGCCGCGCCAGCCGCCACGCCGGGCCGCGCCAGCCGCCACACCGGGCCGCCAGGGATGTCTGATCTGATGGTGAAGCGGTGAGGCGCCCGCCACACGCTGTGGTCCGTGGAAACGATGTGATCTGTGGAGGTTCCTGTGCACGAACTGGTGGACAAGCGCAATGCACGGGGGATAACAGCGGGTGCCCTGTGGACGGCGAAAAAATCCTGACACCCGATGGGCAAAGCCCTTGTGTCCGCTGGTGAGGAGGCAGTAGAACTGCTTTCACCGTTGGAAACGGGCACCATCCGGGAGAGACTCCGGAACGCGGGGAGAGCTGGGAGACTGGCTTTTCCGGCGGGTGCACGGCCCCGGCGGGTTCCGCTTTAGGCGCGGTGGCCGGGCAACCGGCATGCTGGGCAGCGGGACGGGGCGAGGCCCCTCCATCTCATACATGGAGGGGCCTCGTTTTTAGGCGCGTGGCCGGGGCAACCGGCATGGTGAGCAGCGGGACGGGGCGAGGCCCCTCCATCTCATACATGGAGGGGCCTCGTTCCTTCTGGTGCCCGCGCCGAATCCGATTCCGGCCGACGGCTGCACCGTAGCCAATGTCGCCGTCGTATCCGACAGCACCGCAACCGACAGCACCGCAACCGACAGCACCGCAACCGACAGCACCACGACGGACCTCGGGTTTCCTCGCGTGCTGCGTTCCATTGTGCTGGACTGGCCACTTACCCGACCGGATCGACGCGCGGGCAATTCCGGGCATTACTACGCGTCTGGTGGCGTTGTACCCACCGCTGGGGATGACCCGGCCGAACATCTCGCCCGGCAGCAGCAGCGCAGGCAGCTCAGCGGCGAACGCCGTGGCCACTGTCGTGAGCCGCCCGGTGATAACCCGGGTGTCGTCGAGCAGATCCCCGGCGGCGATGAGCGTGTTCAGCTCGGCCAGCGAGGCGACAGCAGGTGAGAGAGAGAAGAGACCGGGACGAGGTGCCGACAGCGGAAGCGGGCCGATCCCCTGACCCGCCCTTTTCGTGTGCACCGTCCTTGCCCGGGCGGCAGAAGAACGAGTCGAACAGGTTTTTAGCGCGCCAACGCCAGCACGTGCCCTTGCAGGAATACCTCCTGTGCCTGCGTCGGCGAACGCGACATGGAACGCCCGCCCCGAGTGCGGCAGCCGCATCACGAACATCCACAACTTGAGCCAGACCCGGGTCGTGTAGAACTCCCCGAAGTCGACCTCCGCCCCCGCCCTGGGTGCGTGGGTCTGCGGCACCGCGCCGATATGACTTGCCGCGCAGGCGGGACCGCGCTCTGCCACCGCCTGACGCACCGTGCGGAGATGCACACGATGCCTGTCCGCGGGCTCTCGGATCGAGAGCCTCTGGACTCGGTGGTCTCGCCTGATCTGATCGAACAGCTCCCCTCTCGACCGTGCCACTTCCGACCTCCACGCCTGCAACATCGACCCTCCACGCGGGCAACATCGACGTCAAGATCCGAACCAAGGTGGGCCAACATTCCTGACGACACGCGGCACCCACCAGCAGCGCGATCACCACCCAGGCGGGGCCAACATTCCTGACGACGAACCCGCCAGCCGGGGCCAAGCCAGGTGATCACACCCAGCCGTTCGCCGATCCCCCGGCGACGACCCGTGGTCACAGGCGTCGGCAGCACGGCGGGCGTTCGTCGAGGTTTATCCAGACCAGTCCGGGGGGGCGGCCGTGTCGCCTACATTGGGACATGGCCAGGGCGCCAAGCGCTCGGCAGCGAGTACGACGAGGGAGCAGATATGAAGCGAGCGCTGATGCTTGCCGCCGCGGCCGTAGGCGTGCTGCTAGTGGTGGTGGCGGCGTTCGCGCTCGGCCACCACGTCACGCCAGCCAACTCCGTCACCCACGCGCGGGCGGTCGCCGCGACGGCAAACGGATCGGCCGCCGTCGACAGTGCCACGACACTGAACGGCACACCGTCAGTGCCGTGCGCCCTCACCAACAACGGCTTCGCTGTCGCCGGGAATCCCGGCGGCAACTCGATTCCTGGGCGATGCACAGTCTCCGTGGTCAGCACGTCAGGAAACGGCAAGGTCAAGCTGCACTGGCCAGGCGGGCACGGAACCAGGCCGGTGACCACGACGTATGTCCTTGGCGTGCCTGCGCGCTGAGCGGCTGCCGCTGGCCCATTGGTCCTGACCGGCTGCCACTGGCCCTCGGTCCTGACCGTTGCCACTGACCCCTCGGTCCTGACCGGCTGCTACGAGTTCCTCGGTCCCGAGGGTCGTCACCGTCGTTTCTGGCCTGGGCGCGGGCCTCGCCCACCGCCCGCGCTTAGTGCTGACCGCCGCCACCGTCTTCGGGTCCCTGGGCGCAGACCGCCTGCGACCGGCGAATCCCCCAGGATTGCACGTCGAGAAGTATCGGGCGTCAGGAAGGCGGGGTCGGCTCCGACTCACGACTAAACGGCGCCGATCGGGCGCCACCGACCACGAGGAGCAGTCTGTTGAGGTACATGCTGTTGATCTACCAGAACCCCATCACGTGGCAGGGCTTGCCGGAGCCAGCACGTCAGGCGCTGATGAACGAGGCCGGGGTCGTCGTGAAGAACTGGTCGCGTCCGGCGAGTGGGCGGGCGGCGATGGGCTTGCCGACCCGCTACTGCCACGTCGGATCGGGTTCGCGACGGCGTGCCCGCTGTAACCGACGGTCCCTTCGCCGAGGCTAAGGAACAAATCGTCGGCTACCGCATAGTTGACTCTGACAGCCAGGTGCGGCCCTCGAGATCGCCACCCGTTGGCCCGACGCCCGATTCTGGGGCATGGAGGTGCGGCCCATGCTAAGCCAGGACGGGGCCGAGGGCTGACCGCGCACGCCGGGATCGAGGGCTGGGAGGCGCGACCTCGCGCCGCGGGCCCTCCGCGCGTTCGTGCCGCTTGCCGTAGGTGGGATGTCCTCCTCACGAACCCTCCTTACTTGCGCGCCCAGGTGGCGTTCCAGTTCCCACCGCGGCTGAGCGTGGAGACAGTGTCCTTGTTCCTGCCACGCCGGTTGACCATCACCAGCTTGGCCGGATGGAGGGCGCCGATAGCTGACCCGTCAACGGTGGTATTGGTAAAGTGCGCTGTACCAAAATCGGCCAGGGGGAGCAAGCCGCTGTTCGACGAGGGCGCTTCCACGATCGCCTCGGCAGACGAGCGCGCGGCGCCCTGGTGGGTGACATGAACGGTGTCCGTCCACCCCTGGGTCCGATCGGCCAGCCTAAGTGTGTACTTGCCGCTGCCGTTGTAGGTGACAGAACCGGCGAACTGATCGCCTGGCGCCACTGACTGGGCGACCTTGGTCGAGGGAGCGGGGAAGATTTCCATCCAGGCGCTGTACACGGGCCGACCGGCGTTGCACCCGACGGAACTGCCGGTTTGCTCGACGGTGTGGCTGCCGAAGCCGTCCAAGCCCACCCAGAGACCCGCGAGCTGCTCGCCTCCGTGACAGGTGCCCGTCGGCTCTACCCAGCGCGCCGAAACGCTCCGGTACGGGCCGCCGCTTACCGCGTAACCGCTCCAGTTGTTGCTCTTCAATTTGTTGCTCTGCAATCCGTAGCGGGTCATGTGACGGGACATTGGAGCGTGTGCGTTACCCGAGATCCTGGGTACCAGGAGGGCCCCGGTCACCGCGAATATTGCGGTCACGGTTGTTGTCATTTTCATTTTCAGTCAGCTCCTGCTCAACTCTGTTGACGCCGGTTTTCTGCGCAGGCTGGCTTTTGTTCATTGATGCCTCTTAGCTGTCCCGGTAGCCGCGCATTGGGCGGTCCGAGTTGCGCTGAGGCCAGCGTTTACGTCGGCGGGATCCGAGCTGACCTGCTGGCAGGCCGCCATCGACATGTTCTGAAATATCCGCATTTCTCCGTCTCTTTCTTACGATCGGTTCAATTACTTTCACCATACGCCGGGAAAATGTAAAGTTTAGACTGAGCTTTGTGATTTACGATACTAAAGCTGGCTGGCCGAGCAGAATTGCCAACGGGGCGGGGATTTTCGCTCGGCAGTACTGATAGTTCGATACGCAGAACGCCCCGCCGCTGCGGTACCGGCGGGGCGTTCGATGTCAGAACCTGTCGCCCGCACCGCTGGTCGTGCCCGACCGCGCAGGACGAACACGACGGTTGGGTCTGACGGTCTGCCGCCGCCACTGTGGGACCAAAGGCTCATCGCGTGGTGCCGTAGGGCTCTCGCCGCGATGTGATGCCGCGGCGACGCTGTTGCCAGCGGCGCGCTCCTGGCCGGCGCAAGCCGGAACCTCGATGTTCGACGGTGGTTCCGCGCGACATGGGCGGAAGGTGCGGCGATGCGGTGGGACACGATTGTCCGGTCAGGGTCGGCCGTGGTCGGCGCGACTATCGCGGACTATGAACGCGCGCGAGCGTCCTGGTCGCACGCGAGGGCAGAGCTGGATGGCTTGCCTGGCGGGTGCCTGGGCATCGCTTACGAGGCCGCCGGCCGGCATGCTGCCGGCGACCGTGCGGATGCGGTGGCGGTCGGCCGTGCGGGTGAGGTGACTGAAGGAAGCTACAACGATCTGCGGTGGACGACGGGCCGGTTAGGCGCCCAGATCCCTGCCGGCACTGGAGAGCGCCATGGCTGACCCGACGGGCTTTCTCAAGACCCCGCGCCAGGATTGCGCCCGCCGCCCAGTTCGGGAGCGTGTGCGGGACTGGAACGAGGTCTACGACAGACCAAGCTTGCTGCCGGTGATCAGGGCGCAGGCAGGGCGCTGCATGTTCTGCGGCATGCCCTTCTGTCACCACGGCTGCCCGCTGGGGAACCTTATACCCGAATGGAACGATCTCGTCTGGCGCGGCGACTGGGCGGCCGCGAGCGAGCGGCTGCACGTCAGCAACAACTTTCCCGAGTTCACCGGCCGGCTCTGCCCGGCGCTGTGCGAGCCTGCCTGCGTGCTGGCGATTGACCAGCGCGCGGTGACGGTCAAGAACGTCGAGGCCGCGATTGCCGACCAGGGGTGGGAACGTGGTTACATCACGCCGTGGGTAGCAGAGCGCGTGTCGGGCAAGACCGTGGCCGTTATCGGCTCTGGCCCGGCGGGTCTGTCATGCGCCCAGCAGCTCACCCGGGCCGGGCACATGGTCACGGTGTACGAGCGAGATGACCGCATCGGCGGGCTGCTGCGGTACGGGATTCCCGAGTTCAGAATTGAAAAACGCCATCTCGACCGGCGGCTGGAGCAGATGCGCGCGGAGGGGACCCGTTTCCGCACCGGCGTCGCGGTAGGCACAGACCTGGACGCGGCCGATCTGCGGCGGCGCTTTGACGCCGTGGTGGTGGCTGTCGGAGCCACCGCGCGGCGCGAGCTGCCGGTGCCGGGCCGAGATCTGGCCGGGATCCACCAGGCGATGGAGTACTTGCCGCTGGCCAACCGGGCCTGCGCGGGCGATTTCGGCGGCCCGTCCCCCGTCAACGCGGACGGCCAGCACGTCGTCATCGTCGGTGGCGGCGACACCGGTGCGGACTGCCTGGGCACGGCGCTGCGCCAGGGCGCAGCCTCGGCCCTCCAGCTGGACATCAACCCCCCGCCCGGCAACGAGCGCGCCCCGGGCCAGCCGTGGCCGGTGTACCCGAAGGTCTACCGGGTCTCCTGCGCCCACGAGGAGGCCCGTGAGCTGGCCGGGCTTCGCCGGGAAGACTGGGAGGGCTCCGGCGTCCCGGTGCCGGGGCCGGACGGCGACGTGCGGGTGTTTTCCGCGTCCACGTTTCGCTTCGACGGCAACCAGAACGGTCATGTCCGGGCGCTGCGCCTGGTCGGGGTGGAGCCGCGGCAGCGGTCGCCACAGCCAGGCACCGAGCGGGTGATCCCGGCCGATCTGGTGCTGCTCGCGCTGGGCTTTAGCGGACCGGAACGCGACAGTGGCATCATGGAGCAGCTCGCGCTGCGGCTGAACTCGCATGGCAATTTCGCCCGCGGCACTGACTTCGGCGCCGGCCCGGATGGCGTATTCGTGGCCGGCGATGCCGGACGGGGACAGTCACTGATCGTGTGGGCGCTCGCAGAGGGCCGCAGCGCGGCGGCTTCCGTCGACCGCTACCTGATGGGCTTCACCGCACTTCCCGCGCCCATCAGACCAACCGACCACCCGCTGGCGGCTTGACATAGTGCCCTGCCCCGCCGCCGGGCTGTCCCGCTGTAAAGGCCCATGCTAAACCCGGTCGAGGTCGACCAAGCCGGCTTGGCCGCCCAGCCAGCGCCGCACCAAAATGCCAGCCGCGGATCTCAACCACCTCCTGCGGCCGGAAACAGCTACCCGCAACGCCCTTGTTCGCAAGGTCCTGGCTGTCTTCGGCCGCGAACGCCCGTGTGCGGATTAAGATCGGCTGGTTCTGCGGGTCGTGACGGCCGCACAAGATCAGGGTGGGTGAGGTGATCTCGGCCAGCCGGGAGGCATAGTCGAAGTTTGAGTGCCGCGATGCCATTCCGGGTTCCGCACGCCGGTGTCGCAGCCAGTCACCCGGGCTGCACCGGTTGGATTGCGGCCTGCCGCGGGTCAGCGAAGGAACGCGATGGATGCAGTTGGTCAACCAAGGTCTAGGTCGCCTCCGGCTTGCGTCCGACGGCGCAGAATTGATCAACGTGGGCCCGCTCGGTAAGCTCGCGCAGCACCTGCTCATCGGCTGCGGACAACGCTGCCGGCTCCTGGCTTGCCAGCCATCAGGTCAGTCGCTGCTGTCTCCTTTGGATCAGGGGTTACACTACGAGCCCGGGCGACGACCCCGTTATCCGAGGCAATGGACGTATGAGTTCCGTAAGCGGGCGTCTGTTTCCGGCGTGGCGGGGTGATGCTGGCCGTAGCCGGTGAAAAGGGACGTGGGCGCGGTGATGGTGGTCAGCGTGGGGACGGTCATGCCTTGCGGACGCGGACGCCGCGGATCGGGCTTGGCCGGGCGTGGCTGACAGCGCGCCGCAGCGTTCCGGCCGGGGCAGGCTGCATCTGTACCTCGGGGTTGCGCCTGGCGCTGGAAAGACTTACGCGTTGCTCGCCGAGGGCTGTCGGCTGGCGGCTTCGGGTGCCGATGTGGTGGTCGGGGTGGCCGAGACCCACGGTCGGCCGGACACCGATGCCCAGATCAGGGATCTGGAGAGGGTGCCGCCACGGCGGGTGGCCTACCGGGGCGCGGCGTTCGAGGAGCTTGACCTGTCCGGCGTGCTCACCCGCCGCCCGCAGGTCGTCTTGATCGACGAGCTGGCCCATACGACTGTTCCCGGCTGCCGAAATGGCAAGCGCTGGCAGGACGTGGAGGAGCTGCTGGATGCGGGCATCGACGTCGTGTCGTGCCTGAATGTCCAGCATCTGGAGAGCCTGAGTGATACGGCGCAACAACTGACTGGCGTTGCTGTGACCGAGACGGTCCCCGACGCGGTCGCCGCCGCGGCCGACCGGGTGGATCTGCTCGACATCGGCCCGGCGGAGCTGCGCGACCGCATGACCCGCCTCTACCCGCCCGACACAGCTGAGCGGGCGCTGAGCGGTTACTTCCAGGAGGGGAACCTGGCAGCGCTGCGCGGCCTGGGCAGGCGGTGGATTCGCGGGCACAGTTTCGATGGGACGCTGCCGTCCGCGACCCCATCGCCTCGGGGCGCCCCGATCATCGCCGCCCTGGCCGGCGAGCCCGAGGGCGGGCACGTGCTGCGCCGTGCGGCACGCCTTGCGGCGACCGGCGGAACGGAGCTGATCGGGGTGTACGTCCGTGAGCCCAGCGGCCTGGTCCAGCCCGAACCGCCGTGGCTGGAAGGCCAGCGCCGGCTGCTCGCCGAATTGGGCGGCCGCTATGCGGAGATCACCGGTGCCGACGTGGCCATGGCTGTACTCGACTTCGCCCGCGCCGAGCATGCCGCCCAGCTCGTCCTCGGCGCTACCCGGCGCACTCGCGCGTACGAGACGCTGCACGGTTCTGTGATCGCCCGCACCATCCGGCACGCCGGCCCGATCGAGGTGCACGTCATCCCGGCACTCCAGCCACCCAAGCACCCGCTGACCGCGCACCTAAGGCTCCAGCCGCGCCACCGAAGGGTGGCGTTGCCGCCGAGGCGACGGCTTGTGGGATGGCTGCTCGCCGTCGTGGCGCCGGTCGCCATCACCGCGGCCCTGACCCCGCTGCGGTCCTCGCTGGGCCTGGCAGGTGCACTGCTGTGCGTCCTGCTGGCGGTCGTCGCCTCGGCGCTGGTCGGGGGCATCCGCCCGGCAGCGGCGGCCACCGTGATCGGCTTCCTGGCCGCGGACTTCTTCTTCACGGTCCCGTACTACAGCCTGCGAATCGACCGCACGATCGACGTGGTCGGGCTGATCGTCTTCGCCAGCGTCGCGGCGGCCACCGGCCTGCTGGTCGACGTCCTGACCACACGAGGGATTCAATCAGCGCATTCACAGGCCGAAGCTGACAGCCTCGCCCGCCTGGCAGCGGAAGCACTGGCGCTGGGCCCGGGCGCCCGCCAGGGGATGGCCGCCGCGCTGCGGCGTACGTTTGAGCTGGACGCTGTGGCTGTCTTCCGGCGCGCCGGTCCGGGCTGGCAGGTCATCGCGGCAGCGGGCGAACCGGTGCCCACCGCACCGGACGAGGCCCAGTTCCAGGCCAAGCTCACCGGCGGGGACATCCTGGCCCTGGGCGGCAACAGGCTTGCCGCCCAGGACGCACGGCTGCTGCGGGAATTCGTCACCGAACTGGGGCTCGCCCAGGAGCGGATGCAGCTCCGCCGCATCGGCCCGCGCCCCAGCGGCGATCCAGCTACCGACGGCGCGGACCAGCCCGCGCCGTAGACCTGACATGGCGAGGCGACCGCGGACATGACCCTGGTAGCCGGACTCTCGCTGGCGCACGGATTGAGGAGGTCCGTGGGTGCAAGACATCGCGTTCGTCGCGGCGATGGTCCTGCTCACGGCGGTGGTGGCGCTGTTCATCGCTGCGTGCAACATGCTTATGGGACCCGGCGAGCAGGTACTGGCCGAGAGTGACCGTGGCGACGCCGACGCGGCCCGGACCGACAGGCGGCCTGACATCACTGGCGATGACGTGACCAGCATCATCATCGCTGTCCTTTTTGGGGGCCTATTTGATCTACTGGTGACCCGGTAACGGATACGGATCGACCGCACCGACGCGCTGCGCCGCGTCGTCAACCGCCTGGCCGGCATCCCGCGCGGGGCTGCTTGAAGACAGGCGCCGGCTGCGACGAGCACGCCGCCTGGGGACATCGCAGCTAGCGCTAGCCGGGTGCCGTATAGACCTCCGCCTCGCACGCTACCGCCGCCCTGTGCCCGATCCCCGGGCGGGCCATCGGCATGCCTGCCGCATTCTGATCGCAAAAGGCTCCCGGACCTCCCGTTGACAACAAGCGCGATGGGGTGTCTCGTCCGTCTTCACCGCGGACGTCGTCTAGCAGCATCTACGTGTCGTCCGCGCTGATGGCCTCGTGGGTGTGCAATTGAATACGAATCCCGAAGGGGTCGACCACGTCCAGCGCCCAGCCAAGATGAGCCTGGCGTGGGCTGGTGTGCTCGGCCCCGAGTTCGGTCAGCCGCTTGTCCCAGAGCACCAGGTCGGCACGGCTGGCGACCCGGAAACTGAGCACCGCGACCGCGCTCCCCAGCCCATGCCATGCCGAGGCCAAGTCCGGCGGCTCTCGCAGACACAGCAGCATCCCCTTCGGGTGCTCAAGCATGACCATGCTGACGCGGTCTTCCTCCTCCTCGATCAGGACGCGCTCGAAGCCAAAGACGCGCTCGTACCAGTCGCCGCTGCGATCTAGGTCCTTCGCTGGCAAGCTCACATGGTGAAACCCGCAGATCTGCGCCATATCCCGACCTTAAGACCGCGCCGCCGCCGTAGCATCGCCCGCGAGCATTCTCGAAAACAGTCGGGACCGGCGGGATTTGATTCCCTGTGGGGCTGGTGTGTCACGGGGGTCGCAGGAGGAATTTGTGGCCTGTTGGAGCCGGGTGGAAATGCTGGCGGGGTCTTCGGTGTAGCGCACGTGGCTACGCGGGTGGAAGGTGCCGGTGTAGGCGAAGGTGGCGAGGTCGTCGAGGATGTCGTCACCGGCGGATTGCAGCCATTCGTGGAGGCGGGCGGTGAGGTCGATGAGTTCGCGCAGGTCGTCGGCCTGGTCGGGATCCAGGATGTCGCAGATCACGTACAGTCTGCCGTGGTCCAGCACGGTCCAGGCGCGTTCGGCGAGGTGCCCGGCGACGACGAAGCAGCCCTTGAGGTGGTGGCGCCGCGTGCGGTCATCCGCAGGTAGTAGATCCTCGCGAGCTGGGGATCTTGTTTTCGGGCGGGTCGGCGACGCGGACGAAGGTGGCGCGCAGCAGCGGCGGCCGGGCCCTGCTCGTCGGCTGGCCCTTGCGGTCGGTCTCACCGGTCTGGCTGGCCCGTGGCGCTAGCCCGACGAAGGACTTGAAACCTGCGCCGTCGGGGAACCGGCCGGGCCGGACCCTCCCGGCGACCAGGACCGGGGCGCTGACCTGCGCGAATCCGGGCATGGGAGCGGGCGAGCTGGCGCGGATCGACCTTCTTGCAGCGTTTCTCGCGGGCAGCGGCATGGGCGGCCAGCTCAGCCTGGACAGCCGGTGCGGGTCAGGTTAGTGCCGGGTGCATCTCGGGGCGGCCTGGTCATCAACGTCAGATTCCCACAACAGTATCGGGCAGCAGAAGTGGCTAGGGATTGGCGCGTAGGGGCCAGGACCACGGGCATCAGCGCAGGCTGGGGGAGTATCCCTGGCGGCCTCGGAGGTGGTTCGGGCTGCGGGCTGCGATCCCTTATTGACTTTGACGGCCCGCGCTTTCCGTCCGGCGGCCGCGGGGCGGCGTGCGCTGCTACCGCCAATGAACAGGACTTTGGCCGCTACCAGCGCCCGCGGGTGCGGCGCATTCTGATAATAGCCGCC
>Ga0335079_10009214_pt1 | contig 11244 bp, 10 predicted proteins | sample Lox_Sample_33_FD_206719 | JGI IMG/M metagenome (GOLD analysis project Ga0335079, IMG submission 206719) | Soil microbial communities from Loxahatchee National Wildlife Refuge, Florida, United States - Lox_Sample_3.3 | ecosystem: Environmental > Terrestrial > Soil > Wetlands | place: USA... | reverse complement strand
TACAGCTATGGTCGCGAGAAATGAATCCCAAACGCGCAGAGGAACCTTCTCGGTCCATATCAGATAAAAGATCAAAATCAAGAATGTCAGAAGAAGAAGAATGAGCGGCCAAATGGCTTTTCTCAGCGACGGATAGATCGCCAAGGCAAGGAACCCGGCTGCAATCATAAAGAAATAAGGAATAGAATCTACATCATCAAAAAAAGGTTCGGGATAAAAATAGGATGCTACCGCACTGAACGCATTCTTTTCCGTACCCGGTATATGAAGAACAAGATATTGAAGATTAGATAATGAATACAGTTGTTGGTCGGGAAAGAACCAACTCATGAACAACTTGTAATCATTGAAGTTCCATCCCACATCGTAATAGGTATCTTTTACATTAGATGGATGAACCCGTGGCGTATCCTGAAGCTGTGACCTGACATCGCTATAGGCATAAAAAGAGTCCCACTGCGGAAAAGATTTCAAATAAAGTGTATTGAATAAATAAAATAAAGCTACTGCAAGGATGGCTGCCATTGAGCTGATGATTAGATACTTAATATCAAAGAAGCGATAGATGAATAACAAGGGGGGAAAAATCAAAAGTAGAACCAGCAGAAAGGACTCGATGCGAATCAAACTGCCCGCCACAACCAACAGACATCCAAAGACGAGCATCCACCTGGAAAATCGGAGGCCATTATAAGTCGCCGAAAGAATCAAAACAAAGCCAGAGATCACCGCGAATGTCGCTGTCGTTGTAAATGTGACATTAAGCAAAAACAAACTATCCGCTAGAAGGATGGCCAATATTCCCAAGAATTTATAAACGAATTTCAACGGCAGAGAGAAGACGATATACACAAGGCACCAAACGGAAAGAAAATTCACTGCGAAAAAAAACATAACTTCCCAATTCAAATTTGTAGGCAGTTGATAAAGGAGGTTTAGAAGAAAGCCGAGTGTCACATTGCTAAAGACCACGAATGGCACTGGCGTTCCGCCCAGATAGCCGGATGCCAATTGGATCATGGTAATATCGTCGTCCACTTGATACCCTGGACGAAAAACAAATAAATATAAGATAAAGAGTGCACAAGCAACTAAGAGACTCGCAAGCCAGGGAGTTAATAAAATCGCCAATGCACCTTTTTTAGTTTGCAAGGTCTGGTTACTTTTATTCATGATACACATACATCAAGGAATCAGAATCTTTTCGTATGCAAATGCGTGATGGCAATCGCCAGCGCATCGGCGGCATCATCGGGCTTGGGGATTTCAGGCAAAGCCAATAACACACGCACCATTTCCTGGACTTGTCTCTTTTGTGCGCTCCCATAGCCAGCCACTGCCTGCTTGACTTCATTCGGAGTATATTCCGCCACGTCGAGTCCGGCCTCGGCAATGCAAAGCATCACCACGCCGCGCGCCTGCCCCACCGCAATGGCCGTCGACACGTTACGCTGGAAAAACAATTTCTCCACCGCGCAAGTTTCAGGGCGCTGGAGAGTGATCAATTTTTTTAAATCACGGTAGAACATCAGGAGGCGCTCATGAGCGGGCATATGGGCCGGGGTTAAGATCACGCCAAAGGTAACGGCTTCCAGACTTCCGTCCCGCGTGAGACGGACAAGTCCGTAGCCGGTAGTCGCTGTCCCCGGATCAATTCCAAGCGCAAGAGTCATGTTTTAAAAACACAAAGGACACCAAATGCACGAAGGAATCCTTGGTGACCTTTGTGTCCTTTGTGTTTAATTACGAGGCTTCGATGGCGGCCAACGCCTCTTCAGTGAGCTTGACGTTGTGAAATACCTCTTGGACGTCATCAAGTTCCTCAAGGGCTTCGACGGCTCTCATCACCTGAAGCGTCGCATCCACATCCAATTCAAGTTCCTGCTTGGCCATCATGCGCAGGCCCGCTTCATCTGGCGTGACGTGAGCTTGATGAAGAGCATTGGCAATCGTCTTGAAGGTCTCGACCGGTCCGAGGATTTCAATCGACTCGCCAGAATCTATGACATCATCCGCACCGCCGACCACGCCGAGGTCAAACGCTTTTTCAAAAGACATCTGACTCGACGGGAATGAAAAATACGCTTTGCGATCAAACTGCCAGCCGACCGCGCCCGCTTCCGCCATGTTGCCGCCCGTGCGGCTGAAGGTGTGACGAATATCGGCAACGGTGCGGTTGCGGTTATCCGTCACGCATGAGACGAGTATGGCAGAGCCATGAGGTCCATAACCTTCGAGCATGATTTCCTCAAAGGTCGTGGCATCCTTATCTTCACCGGTGCCGCGTCGAATGCCGCGCTCGATATTATCCTTCGGCATATTTTCTGCCCGCGCTTTATCCATCGCAAGGCGCAGACGAAAATTTGATTCAGGATCACTGCCGCCTTCGCGCGCCGCCATGACAATTTCTCGAGTCAGACGCGTAAAGACCGCGCCGCGCTTGGCATCCGCTGCGCCTTTTTTACGTTTGATGGTAGACCACTTGGAATGACCGGACATACATTCTCCTTACGATACCACGGTTGTGGGAATTTACACTTGAGCGCCAAAATTATACCATCAGATAAAAAAGCCAACCGCTAAAGCACCCGGTCCGGCATGGGCCACGATTGCAGGCGGCAATCCATAGATCGGGATTTCGCCGCACCGCATCTCGGACTGGAGCTGGGACGCCAAGTCATTTGCATCATCCACTGCGTCAGCCTGCATCACGCACAAATGCGACTCATCCGTTTTGGAGCATTGCTCTTTAACAATCTCGACCAGACGCGCCAATGCATGTCTCTTGGTCCGCTGTTGTTCGAACGGTTCAACCTGCCCATCACGAATGGTTAGGATTGGCTTGATCTGCAACAACTCACCCACTAACGCCCTGGCTCCGCCGATGCGCCCGCCTTTTTGAAGGTATTCAAGTGTATTGACCAGGAAGTAAATCCGTCCGCGCGGGATCATTTCATGAAGACGATTAGCAATCGCATCGATGTCCGCGCCTTCCTTCGACCATTGATCCGCCATCAAAACGAGCGAACCCAAATTGCCAGCAATCGTAAACGTGTCGATCACACGAATATCCAGTTGCGGAAAATCCTGCGCGGCGATTTCTGCTGAACGAAAAGTTCCACTGGCCCTCGTGGTTGGAGCAACAACAATCACGCTCTCGCCTTTTTCCTGGGCCAGCCGAAAGATCGGATAATACAGCGGCGGCTCAGGTGCGGCAGTCTTAGGCAAGGTCGATGAGGCTTTGAGCTTTCTAAGAAATGTGGGAGTATCGAGTTCAGAATCGTCATGGAAAGACTGATCGCCAAAGATGACGATCTGCGGAATGAGCCAGATGCCGCGTTGGTGGAGCATCTCGCGCGGCAAGCCACAGGTGGTATCGGCAACAATGATGGTCATAACTCGCCTAACAGTATTGTATGTTAAAAAAAGTCATGCTGGCTATATGTTTTTTATCCCCTCTTTATTACAACCAATTCATTGACTCCGCGGGCAGATGGGATTACGTCTTGTGCCAAGATTCATCATCCGTCGAGATGATTTCCTGCGCAAGTTTTTGCAAGGCTTCGGCCTCTTCGACCTTCGCGGCGCGCCAATATTGATCCAATAAATCGAGCGGACTCAAACTACTGACGGTTTGATCGGCAGGCAGACGAATGCGCGCTTCCATTTGCGGATGTTTGACCAGATGAAATTCAAATGCGTCTTCAGCATATTTTCGCAACATGGATTCGTCAATCAACGAATCATATTCGCGCGGATATTCAACGATCAGCCGGATGATGGCGCCTTCGATTTCTTTTTCCTTTGGCAACGCAGACTTGAGATTCTCCATCACGTTCTCACTGGACGTTAGAACGATTCGCCGGTCAATGAATCGACGCGCACCTTCCAATTTTTTCCATTCCACTTTTGCTTTACCGCGCGTCACGTCAGCAATGATAAAGTAGCGATCATCGGCGGCCTCGCCAAAATCGACGCGCTCAATCGAACCGGGATAAATTACTGGCGGTTGTCCACCTTCGTTCAAATCCTGCGGCTTGTGGATATGTCCGAGTGCCACATAATCAAAACGAGAATCCTTGACCAGAGCAGCGGGCAGCACCAAATCGCTTCCCAGCATCACCATCCGTTCCGAGCCAAACATCGCGCCTTGTACCGAAGCGTGCGCGGTGAGAATCAGTGGAAGATTGAGATCCGCGTCTTCAAGCCAGCCTTCGATCAACTCTGAGATGCGAGATTCGATGTTCGCAAAGACTTCCGACGAATCCGTTGCGCTCATATCGAGCGACGCGATTAATCCGGAGCGCGAGATCCACGGCATGGCAATGACTTGGACCGGCAAATCCCATAAATCTTTTGGCTTCAAAAGTTCAGGCTCCTGCAGAACGCGGACATACGGCACGTGTAACGTATCGAATTCTTGAATCGCATGTGCGCGGCCGACAGCAGGCGAAAGATCATGATTGCCAACGAGAAGCAGAGTCGGGATTTTGGCTTGGGATAAGCGAATGATTCTTCGTCCCCATTCACGCTGAAAGGTCGGCGCGGGCGAACGGTCTTTATACGCGTCGCCTGCAAAGATGACCATGTCCACTTTTTCGTTGATGGCCGTATCCACAATCGCATCCAGCGATTTGAGAAAGTCGAGCACACGCAACGGCAGGCCCGTTTCGGGATCGTGGCGTCCATAATTAGCCATGTCAATGTGAGCATCGGCAAAATGTAGAATGCGCATTATTGGACTCCTAGAGTCTGCAAACCCTGAATCGCAGGTGGATAATTTGGATGAATCTTCAATGCAGAGCGATAATCATTGACCGCCGATTGGGTCTCGCCGACGGCGGCCTCCGCCATGCCGCGCCAGTAGAAACTCTCCTCCAGCGTCGGTTCCGCGATCGTTTTGTTAAGAGTCGTATTCGCCAGGTTGACCACATCCTGATAACGACCCGCATAATAATAAGCGAAGTACGGCCCCGATTGATACCACAACATGCGAAAGGGCGTGGTGCTGTAGTTGAACGGCAAGCTGTTATAAATTTGAAAAGCCTGATCGTAAGCGAAGGCGGCGTCCACATATTCCTTCAAGGCCACGTGACTCGTCCCCACATCGAACCATGCGAAGAACTGGTCGAGGCCGGTCAGGGATTGGGCATCCGAAGTCCCGAGGTCCAGCGCGTGATGCGCCGCCCAATTTTCGTCCGCGTAGGAGCCGAGCAGATTCATCACATCCGCTTCACGATCCGACGGATAGACAACCACGAAGATGTAATTGAAGCTCCGCCATTCCTTCATAAACTCGTCATACGATACATGATAGTTCGGACCGCCGCCTAATGAAGTCTTGTAAGTATCTTGAATGATCAGCGTTTGAGTATTGTCATCGTAGCCGGTAATGTATTGATAATGACCCATCCAACTGAGCTGGCCGGTCAGGTCATATTGTTGTTCGCCTTTTTCCGCCACGACCGGAAATCCGCCAGCGACCAGCCGTTTGATCAAATCTATATTCCCGCCATAACGCAGCACGGAGCTCATGCCCGCTACATTCTCAGTAATGAAGTCCTGCAGCTCATAAGGCATGACGTTCTTATCCGGGCTGGCAGATGGATCGCCCGCTTTATTGAGATTGCCCGGCATCAAAGCCTTGCCGATGACATCGCGGTCCCCGTTCCAACCCCAGAAAGTCAGCGCCATGGAGAAGTTGGTCGGCCCGCAATAATTATATCGGCCGGATTGATCCTCATACTTGACGCCGCTCAATGAAACGATGGCCGGTAAAGGTTCCGATGTGACCGTGGGAGTCGCGGTCGGATCGTTGGACACGCCCACGCTTGTCGCACTGACTGAAAGCGGAGTCGGCGTTATGGAATTCGCCTGCGCCGTCGAATAAGCCTGCATCGTCGCGCTGACGATGGCATCAATCGCAACCTGTTGCGAGACCTGCGGAACAAAGACGGCTTGACTGGGAGGTTGGAAAAAATAAATAATTCGCGTTTGAAGATCTTCGAGTCGCCACGCCAGATGTTCATGAATGGGCGGGACATAATACAATCCGATGGCAATGGCGATCAACAGTGGGGTGGCTAAAATACCGATAAGAGTCTTACGCATAAAAAATATTCTAACATATGGATATTAATATGTTCTCAGAGTTATAAATACCTCACACTCGCCTCGTCTCCTCGTCTATCCGCATTGCGGATCGTTCAACAGCAAGGTCGAAGGTCCCATGCTTTATCGCATCAGCCGCATTGTCGGGAATACGATCATTTTATCCGTGGGAAGAAGTCAATAAGATGCTTCCACAGAACGGGATTAAACTGCTGAAATTGTAGCGCGTTTTGAGAAAGCGCCAGCAGAATACTGATGATGACTGAAATTACCATCAGCATCATCCCCGCCACAAGATACCACTTTCGGAGGCTGGGTTTGTCAGTCATGAACCGATAGCCCTGCCAAAAGCCTATGAGGCTAAGTAGAATCAGGGACGGCATAAAGTCGAGGATGTAGCGCGCGTCCACCCAAAAAAACATAACCAGAGGTGCGAAACCGAACAGGGATGATCCTGCCAGGCTGATCGTCAGCCAGTTAAATGAATAAGTGTGGTTCTCTCGATCTGCCTGATTTCCCGCGCTCTTTTTTCTCAGCAACAAGAATACCATGGGAATAATGGCAAATAAGATAAACGGTGTACTGGGTAATATCCCGCTGAGATTGTTTGCATAATAAACCCTGGGCAAAGAAAGAAAAGGGAATCTGCTGGCACCAGCCCCTTGCCCGGCTTTTACGTACGGAAACGTCCGAATGATTTTAGGTCGTACAAACAGATAATTATAGAGATCCGGCAATAGATAAAGCGGAGAAAAGAGAACGTGGCTATAAAGTTGAAGGAACGGGCCTGCCAATTGATACATGAGGCCGGTCTCAAAGACAGAATTGAAACGCGCCCAGTCATACCATCCAAGAATAGCCAATCCGAGGATGGATGGCAATGCCAGCGAGATGAGGGGACGAACGGCTGTTGAGAAAAGCCTGGTCCCGGAATGGATTCGAAAGGCCCAGAATGCGGCCATGAGGATCATAAAACCAACGGGCAGAATCAAGGTCAGCCTCGACCCGACCGCCAGCATCCACAAAGTCCCCGCGACAAGAAATCCTCCGACCGAAATGGATTCACGCTCCATGGCAATGATCAGGAAATACAGGCCAGCCAGGAAAAAGAATTGACCGCCAGTGCTGGCAGCCTCATAAACTCTTGCCAACGTCAATATCCACGGCATGGGAGACATCAGGCCGCAGAACAAAATGCACAATGGAATCATCCAGGCCGGGATGGTATGGAAAAAGCGCCTCCATATTTTTATGATCAATAACGATTGGACTATAAAGATCCCTGCCGCAAATACAAAAGAAAGGGTTTGGTCGCCAATATTGTCGAAACCCAAAAGCCTGAGAAGCAATAGGAACAGTGCCGGGGTCGGTCCAAAGTAAAGATAGTATTTACCGTTATACAATGAGTAATCCAAAGGATAATTCAAGGAATGACGCTCGCCAGGGTCGTATGGATTGTGAAGTGCCAGCAAGGCGGGGCTTGGTTTGGCTTCAAGCGCCAAACTGCCATGTTGGAAGGCGCTGGCAAGCTGGGTGTAATCGTTGGTGGTGTTCGGCCACTCTACCCATAATCCACAACTGATAAACCATACATAAGCGACGAGTGCAAGTAGTACAGTGAGCGTTGCAAAAGCAAAAAACCAACTGGATTTCAATTGAGGGGAATGTTTAAAAGCGTGCTCTTCTTTCAGTCGGCTTCGACCATCGATAGGTTGATCTTGATTCATACCCGTATCCATGTTCCTTGTTGGCGATTATACACCGGCCAAAAATAGTACATATGCCTCGGGGTTTCATTTTTTATGGGAACACCTTCCCCGCTTTGTTCATAGCTTGGACGACGGGCGTATCAGAGGGCACAGAGAAACCTACCTTATGATTTGCTCATAACATGGATCGACCGGAGAATATGGATTTATGAAGGAACCGATGTGGAAACTGGCGCGTAGGCGGGCCTTGCGTCTGGCTTGTTGGTAATGTCGCTGTCGCGGTTACTCAGCAACCGCTATTTGGTTCTTACCCGCTTTTTTAGCTCTAATCAACGCAATATCAGCCTGGTTAAGCAAATCGGCCACGCCTGTGGATTTCTCGTTTATCGCAGCTACACCGATGCTAATCGTTATATTTAGTTGACCGTGCAAAGTTTCTATCGGCGTAGCAGACGTGTCTTGGCGGATGCGTTCAGCGACCGCGCAGCCGCCATTTAGATCTGTCTCCGTTAGTAGAACTACGAACTCATCCCCGCCCAAGCGACCAATGAAATCGGCTTCACGCAACTGTTTCTTCGCGTTCTCGGTAACTATTTGAAGGGCCTGATCGCCGGCCAAATGGCCATGAGAATCATTTATGAGCTTTAAGTTATCCAGATCAAAGATAAGAATCGTTATGGAATGGTGGTAACGTTTGGCGCGTTGGAATTCATGCCCCGCTAATGTGAGGATGTGACGGCGATTGTAAACTTCGGTCAGACTGTCCGTGGTAGCTAGGCGCTCAAGTTCGACGGATTTTTCAAGTAATTTCCCGCGCTGGATGGTCAATGCGGCCAGATGACTGCTGGTTACCACCAGTTGTATATCCTGCCGGTCAAAAGCTTTCGCACCCAAATCAATCTTGTATGCATAGATCAGGGCGACAACCTCCTGCTCTATAATGACAGGTGCACACAGCACAGAGCGAATGACAGACTGATTATTATCACTTTTGGATGAGTCTGAGTGAGATGGCAGGTCCGGGATGATTACTACCAGACGTTCCTCAATGGCTTGGCGGAGAACAGAGCTGGGTAATTCCAAATCATCGAGCTGGTCGAAACGATCCGCCAGAATCACAGCGCATTTCTCGGCTCCCACCGCGATCCGGGTCAGCTCCGAGATTTCATGCAAACCAGTTTCCAGGTCAATGATGGTCGTCAGCCTGCTGGCGACAGCGTCCATGAATACAGCGTTCTGATCGATCGATTCAAGCATAAGTTCGCGTGTCAGGGGCCGGGTGCCCGAAAGTGCCGCGATAAGATTGGTCGACCCGCTATTTTCCTTAAAAACCACAGTGATCACATACTGACCAATCCGAATCTGGTCATCTGGTTGTAAGACATGCGGCTTGCTGATGCGCTCGCGGTTTACAAACGTTCCGTTCAGGCTTCCCACATCATAAATAACAGCCAGATCATTCTGGCAATAGATCTCTGCGTGTTCGCGTGAGGCGGACTCGTCGGCGATGATAATATCGTTATCGAGCTTGCGCCCAAGCGTATTTTTGCCGGACTTCACTTCATATTCGACAGGCACACTCAAAGGAGAGCGAACTGTCAGATTCCACATAACGTCATTCTACCCTAATTGGTAATATGGTGGGACTCCAACCGACGCTTGAGTTTTTCTACTTTCGGCCGGAACTGATTTTGCGCTGTTGACACGGCAGGCTGAACGCGGAACTCCGGGAAAATTTGGGAGCTCTGCTTTTAGCGTCGCACTTTGATCATGGCTCGGATGACGAGCGTACCAGAGGACCTGATGGAACGAACTCTGTCGGAGAGGGCGGCCAATTTCAGGTAAGATTGACGCTGACATCTGATTACCCAATCTGGAGTCCCTCATGAAAACCAAGGAAGAAATTATCACCAACTGGCTGCCGCGCTACACCGCCACCGCCCTCAAGGATTTCGGCAAATACATCTTGCTGGTCAATTTTGACGACTACCTGCAGATGTTCTCGGAGTGGTTCCACGTCCCCGTCCACGGCGCTGACAAGCCCATGCCCAACGTCACCGCCGAAGGCATCACGCTGATCAACTTTGGAATCGGCAGCGCCAATGCCGCCACGGTCATGGACTTGTTGGGCGCCATCAAGCCCAAGGCCTGTCTGTTCCTGGGCAAATGCGGCGGGCTGAAGAAAAAGAATAAACTCGGCGACCTGATTCTGCCGATTGCCGCCATTCGCGGCGAAGGCACTTCCAATGATTATTTCCCGCCCGAAGTTCCCGCCCTGCCCGCCTTCAATCTGCAAAAGGCGGTCTCGACCACCATCCGCAACTTTGACCGCGATTATTGGACGGGCACCGTTTACACCACCAACCGCCGCGTCTGGGAACATGACGAGGGATTCAAAGCCTACTTGCACCGCATCCGTGCCATGGCAATTGATATGGAAACCGCCACGATTTTCAGCACCGGTTTTTACAACCAGATTCCATCGGGAGCCTTGTTACTGGTCTCCGACCAGCCGATGATTCACAGCGGGATCAAAACCGCCGCCAGCGACAAGCTGGTGACCCAGAAATATGCCGATATGCACCTGCGCATCGGGATCGATTCGCTCAAAGAGTTGATCAACAATGGCGTGACTGTCAAGCACTTGCGGTTTTAATATCCTCCATCCTGACCACATTGCCCGCCAGGTCAAGCGCCTCGGCCATCACCTTTCCCAGCAACCACCATTCAACTGCACTTTGTAATGCGTTATTTGCCCGTCACCGCTTTCTTTTCCGGCATGGCGGATATCAACGCGCGCAACGCCTTGTTCACCTGCTCCGAGGAAGTAAAGACCTTTGCAACATCCGGTTCGATCATCACGATCAAAGGTTCATCCTTCATGCGCGCGGCAAAACGATTGGGCTTCGCCTTGCGATAGTCAAACCGATATTCGGAAGCCATCTCTTGAACTTTACGGGTTTTGGTTGCGGGCGTTTTCTTCATAATCTTTTATTTCCTGCCGCGTCGCTGGACGCGCGCTGATAACACGAATGACATCTTCAAGTCGTTCCACGAAGCACACCAGGACCATCCGGCGCAAAGTAGAAATGCCAATAATTATTTCTCGGTGTTCTTCTTCTGAGTGAGCCTCGTCATCGAAGATCAAGGCAAGCGGATCTTTAAAAACCGTGACTGCTTCATCGAAGCTAACGCCATGTCTCCGGACGTTGCTCGCGGCTTTGGCACGGTCCCACTCGAATCGCATGGTCACATTTTACCCTGTTTTGATTCTCAATAATCAAACCCGCTCATCTTCAAGCCATTTTTACGCGTTCTACCTCTCCTCCTCTCTTTGCATCACCCCATACACCACTGCCACAATAAAAATCACCATGCCAAACGTCAAGTACATCTTCTGCACGCCGATGTATTGCAGCAGGAC
>Ga0335079_10009213_pt1 | contig 11244 bp, 16 predicted proteins | sample Lox_Sample_33_FD_206719 | JGI IMG/M metagenome (GOLD analysis project Ga0335079, IMG submission 206719) | Soil microbial communities from Loxahatchee National Wildlife Refuge, Florida, United States - Lox_Sample_3.3 | ecosystem: Environmental > Terrestrial > Soil > Wetlands | place: USA... | reverse complement strand
CTGTCGGTCTCTACGGCGTAATCAGCTATGTGGTGAAGCAAAAGACGTTTGAGTTCGGTATCCGGTTGGCTCTGGGCGCCAGCAGAAGAAACATTTTGTCAAAAGTCACCTTGGGAGCCTTGCGCCTGGTGTCCTTTGGCCTAATTCTTGGATTTGCGCTTTCCCTCGCACTCACACGCACGATTAGCAGTCTTCTCGTTGCAGTTACGGCGAGCGATCCCGTCGTGCTTTTGTCGGTTCCGTTGCTGCTTACGATCGTTGCGCTGGCCGCCTCGTTGCTGCCCGGCTATCGCGCCCTATCCACGCAGCCGTGGAAGATCCTTCGCAACGAATGAGTCGATCCCGAACCCCGTGAAAAATAAGAATGCAACAATTCTCAGGCAGTGCTGTTAAGAACCTCGATCGTGCAGGAATGTCCGCATCTTTGCTTTGTGCCGTCCATTGCACATTTCTGCAGCTGCTGCTCGCGGCCCTCCCAGTTTTGGCTTGGCGTGCAAAGAACCGGGTGACCTGCGGACCAAAGCGAACGCGTTTCTCCGGATGTCTCGACAGTTTTTCCAGCGCGCGGTCGCTGCGATCCGTGAAGGCCGGCCCGCAGACTTTTCCAAAACAATTGCGAACAAGCCAACCGAAGTTGTCTTCGCAGGCATCCAAAACGAAAATCTGGCGTTAGTGGTGCGAGGACTTGTAGCCGATTGGAGCGGCAAAATTCATATTGAGCGATTCGAGAGCACGGCGCCGCGATACCCGCGATTGGGCTACTTCATCGGTCTGAATGGCCACATTCGCAGTTACTTGAGAACGCATCCGAACTGGATCAGGGACGACTATCGTGAGCTCGCACGACGCCTGGTGCAGTTGGAGATTGAAGCACATCCGGACATTGCCGGTCCTCCTACCTCGGAGCTGCAAATTGAAAAAGACGGGGAGGTTCACTGGCTCGACAAAGGTGCTTGCGATAGCGCTAGATCGATTGGAACTACTGGGGAGATAATGGGAAATTAGTTCTGGCTACGTCTGCTGCAAAACTCTGAACTAGCCATTCCTATCTGCCGAAAAATGAAGCAATTTCTCGATGTCTGGCAGCCCACAGTGTACGACTGCGAGGACAGTTCGTTGCGGTATCGGCGATTGTTCTTGTTCGTGGCAGGCACACTTTTCCTTCTATTCCTGCCGTTTGTGGGCCTCGCTCAGAAAGCGCCTAACGCCGCGAAACCTCTCGGCACGTCTTTGAAGGGTACGGTTACGGCGCAGAATGGCCAGGCGGTAGCGGGAGCCACCGTAAAGCTGGCCAAGAATCCACCTATCGGTTTTCCGGCGACCGCGGAAAGCGACGAGAACGGACACTACGAATTCCACAATTTGCAAGCGGGAAACTACTCGATTTCGGTGGAGAGTGCGGGATTCAAGAAAGCGGAAAAGGCGATTGTCCTGAGAGATGAGGAAGAGAGCGTTCTGGATTTCCGCCTGGATATCGCGTCCGTGGTAGAGACGGTACAGGTGACCGGAATGGCGCCAGTCATGTCTACCGAGAGCTCCACAGCGCCGGTGTCGGTTGTCACTAACGCGCAGCTGGTTACGCTACCGACGCAGCAGGAACAAGTCAAGGAAGTGATTCCCGTAACGCCCGGGGTCGTGCGGACGCTCGACAGCAAACTCGTATTCAAAGGATCGGACGAGAATCAAAGTCTGCTGATTATCAATTCGACGAGAAACACCGACCCGGTCACCGGCAGCTTCGGAATCACCGTGCCAACCGATGCCGTTGAGTCGTTTGCGGTGTACAAAACACCTTATGATGCAAGCCTTGGAAGCTTTTCCGGCGGGTTGACCACCATCGAGACGAAATCTCCTGCCGACAGCTGGGACTTCAATATCACCAAGCTCGGACTCACAGTTTTAGGGAAAAATGGCCACATTGCGGGACTCGGTGGTGCAAATCCTTCCGTCACCGTCGAGGCGCCCTTGATCCCTCACAAACTACTCTTCTCGGAAGCCTTCCAATATGAAATGAAGAAGACCACCGTTGAAGGTTTACCCTGGCCGAATGACATCAGCAAGAAACAGGGATTTAATTCGTATTCGACCCTGGAGGCGATTCTCGGAACGAATCACCTCCTGACGTTGACCGTGAATGCCTTTCCCTTGCGAACCGACCACATCGACATCAGCGCACTGATTCCGGAACCGGCCTCCAACAGCGTGAATCAGAGCGGCGTGGCCATCGCCTTGTCGGACCACTACGAGTTCGAGTCCCATGCCTCACTTTCCACGGTGGCGCAATACACGCGCTTTGACAGTGATGCCCACGGCTACGGTGAGGAAGACATGGTGATTACCCCGCAAGGCTACGGCGGGAACTACTTCAATACCTGGTCGCGTCGCGGCAAGGAGTTTCAGTTTCTCTCAACGTACGAGTTCTCGAAGAAGGAGTGGCACGGCTCCCATGAAATCCGCGCGGGCGTAGATGTTGACTGGCGGGGCTTTTTCGGCACCACGGAGTCGCACCCCATTCAGATCTTGAGAGCGGATAATTCGCTTGAGGAGACGATTACGTTTAGCCCGGTTCCTGCGCAAGCGCCCTCCGACACCGTTTTTGGCGAATTCGTGCAGGACCATTGGTTGTTGAATTCGCATGTGAGTGCCGACTTGGGATTCCGCCTGACCACGGAGACAACCGGCCGGCCAGCGGGTGCGGCTCCGCGGGTTGGGTTGGCCTACGCGCCCGGCCGAGACGAAAAAACAGTCATTCGCGCCGGCGCCGGTCTGTTCTATGGGGTGCTTCCGTTGCTGGCCGCCGATTGGGCGGATAACCCGACACGAACAATCACTCAATTTAATAGCGCCGGCGTGCCGACCGCGCCTCCTACCACCTATACCAATGTCTACACGGCGGGAGTCAATCCTCTTGTCTCTCTGGCCTTACCCAAGCAACCCAATACCACGCCCCGCAACGTTACCTGGAATCTCGGCGCGGTTCGGGAACTGCGCAAGAATATGAAGCTCGACCTGAGCTACCTGAACAGTCGCACCAGTTATCTTTTCGTTGTCGAGCCGTTCATTGCTGCAGCGCCAGCCGCCGAGTCCTTCCTCGGGCTTACTAACAGGGGTTCCTCCAACTATCACGAGCTGGAAGGTTCCCTGCACTATACCTTTCGCGACAGCGACCAATTCAATGCGTCCTATATATGGAGCCATGCCCGCGGGGACCTGAACAGTCTGTCCAGCGTCATGATTCCTTTCGAAGCACCTGTTTTTCGCCCCGACGTGTATGGAATCTTGTCTTCCGACATACCTCATCGATTTATCGCTTGGGGAATTTTCGCTCTGCCCTGGAAGGTTACTTTCAGCCCGCTAGTCGACGTCCACTCCGGCTTTCCTTACTCGTCCGTCGACGTCACCCAAGAGTATGTCGGCACCCCGAATGGGCTCCGATTCCCGACGTATTTCTCGCTCGATCTGAAGGCTTATCGCACATTTCGGATACCGCTTTGGAAAGCGAAGAACGGGAAGGACCATCATTTCCGCTTGGGAACCTATTCGTTGAACGTTACCAATCATGGGAATTTCAACACGGTTTATAACAACGTAGCGTCTCCCAACTTTGGCCAGTTCGTCGGTCTCCTCTATCGCCACGAAGGCATGACCCTCGACTTTGTGGATTAAATCATTTCTGACGCCCCAGGCACGAAAGGGAAGTCCGTTTGCCGGTGAGCTGCTGCTAGCAGCTGTATCGCGCTTGACGGCTTCCACACGGCCACTCCTTTTTCCGGCGCGCCCGCAGACGACGCGAGCGCACCAGCAACCCGCGTTCGCGCATCACTCGCAGCACGCGTTTGCGATTCACTAGAAGATTTTCCTTTCTGCGCAGCCACCAGGTCACCCGGCGATACCCGTATGCCGGTTTTTCCCCGCAGGCCACCACGATCTGTTCGTCGTACCTGCGATCTGCTCGACTCCCTCGCGGCTTCTTTAGGTAGTACAAGCTCGACCGGCTGATCGCCAGCGTCGCCGCCACCAGCGTCGCCGTGTAACCCTGCGTCACCATCTCTCGCGCCTGGGAATGAACCGCACCGCAGCTCATTCCCCCACGACGTTTTTTAGGATTTCGATCTCCAGCGACTTCCGCCCCAGAGTGCGTTCCAACTGCCGGATGCGATGGTCTTTCTCGGTTTCCGCCGCGGCAGCGCTTTTCCCCCCAAGCGCTGCCTTTGCTCCTTGCTCTGCTTCATCCTTCCACCGATAAAACAGATTCGGAGCAATCCCGTGACGCCGGCACGCCTCCGAGACGTTCCCACTCTTGATGCCTTCCTGGATGATCTGCCACTTCTCTTCCGGGGTTCGATCTATGCGTGGTTTTCTGCTCATGCTGCCTCCTGTTTGGAGGCCCTGAATCATACCGAATCCGGCAGTCTAGTTTGAGCGGGGAGCCCTACAGGCAGTCTCAGATTCCTCTTGCCGGATTTGGGTGAACTGACGGATTTTCACGTTTCCATTCGGCATCTTGGCGACGATTTGCAACTCGCCGCCCATGGCTTCAATGATCTTGCTGAGTGTGCTGATGTACATATCCGACCGCCGTTCCATCTTGGAAATCGACGCCTGTTTGACATGCAGCGCATTCGCAAGCGATTCCTGCGTCATGTCCATGGCGGTGCGCAGTTCCGCCAGGCCCATTCCCGAAATCATCTTCTCGGCAGATGCCTCACTGCGGAGCCGCGCTTCGCGCGGCATCTTCTCTTGAAGTTCTTTGAAGTTTTTGGCCATGGTCACTTTTTCTCCTGTTCCTTCTTCAGTGCCTCAAGGTGCTGATCGTAGAGTCCGTCCGCAACCGGAACGAATTCTTCATACCAGCGATCATTGCCCGTCTTGTCGCCACCAATCAGCAGGATCGCGCAGCGGCGGGGATCGAACGCAAAGAGCACGCGGTAGGGCCTGCCGGAATGCTGAACCCGGAGTTCCTTCATGTTTGCGTGCCGCGAAGAATGAATCAGATCGGCGTGCGGTCGCGGAAGGCTTGGTCCGAGCTTTGTAGCAGGATCACTTTCGCGTTCACATCGACTTGTTCAGCTTCGGAGAGGCCGTTCCACCAATCTTCGAACTCGCGGGTGAATTCGACCTCCCATTCCATGAAAGGAATATAGCTTATAGGCTATAGATAGTCAAGATCGCCTTATCAAACAAAGAGACCGTTGTAGTTGACACAGTGTTCTGTATAGCGTACATTAATGGCCCGGAGTCTGCTATGTCCTTCCTTGAGTCCAGTCATCCGCGCAAGGTGCTGTGTCTTTTCTATTCCTCCGCATTTCTGTCAGCCCTCATATTCGGCGCTGCGTCTTATGTTTCAGTTTCTTACCAAAGACCTTTGCTTGTCCTCGCTCTTGTGACAGCTCTCGCCGCCGCCTTTTTCCTCGTGCTTTTCTTGCGTTCGAGAGATGAACGCGAACGCCAGATCAATTACCGTGCGTTGACATTCGCGTTTGTAGGCACGTTCGTCTTCTCGTTAGTTGTCGGTCTGACACAACGACTTGGCTTTCATTCATTGTCCTGGCTTGGCATCCCGGTGCTCATGATCACCCTGTGGAGCGTGGGCCTGATTCTCAATTCCTGGCGGGACCAATGAAGACGCGACTTCGGGTATTGAGAGCGGAAAAAGAATGGTCGCAAGCCGAACTGGCGGCCAATGTCGGAGTCGCACGAGGCACTATCAACGCCATTGAAACCGGCAAATACGACCCGAGTGTCTTATTGGCTTTCAAGATTGCGCGTGCCTTTGGAAAGAACGTGGAAGAGGTTTTTCTGTATCAGGAGAACGAACTACCAGCAACGACGAACCCCGGCGTCTAGCTAGCAAGTCCCACTCAATGTTCCTTGGTTTGCCCCTCCGGTTGCGTTCCATCGAGCTACCCGGCCCGAGAAACTTGTTCTCTGTTTGCCTCAATCAACCACTGCGTGATTCGGAATTGGAAATGCCGCTATGACTCGCAGTTTCGATGTGTTTGACCGCGACGACTTCCGCAGTCCCGATGATCTTGATCGCGGAGCAAGTGGAGGCTCAGAGTCGTTTTGGAGCGTGCGCGTACGACTCAGCGAACTCCACAGAAAGGAAGAGCGTGCCGATGCCCACGACCGGGAGGCACTGGATCGTTCAGGTAGAGAGCGTCCGCCGCTTCGCCGCGAGGGTCGCGTCCGGGAGATTCTGGCGCAACGAGTCCGCACCGTTTTCAGGAATCGTGACAAGACACACGAACTCAGGGACTCCGAAATTCATCTGCTTTCGGAGGTGGGAAAATTTCGGGTCGTGGCGCAAAACGACCTGGCGCAATTTGCGTACAACGGCGACCGGAACCGCGCCGAGCGGGATATCGAGAACCTACAGAGGCAGGGCTTGGCCGAAGTCAAAACGATCCCAGATGTTGAGTACAACAACATGAAGGTCGTTACCTTGACTAAGGAAGGAAACAAGCTCCTGCGACGAGGCGGGATTCTGGAGCCTGGCCAGCGCACCTATCACGGACTCAAGAAACCAAACGAAGCCGCGCACGACGCCGACCTGTATCGCCTCTATCACAAGGTCAGCGACGAGATCGAATCCCGAGGCGGGAGAGTCGTGGGTGTCCGCCTCGACTATGAGTTGAAAGACGAACTCTATTCGAGAATTGCCCGAGCGTCGAAATCGAGGCAGCAGACTCCGCAGGCAGTTCGCGAGGAGATAGCCAAGGGGTTTCACCTCAAGGTGGTGGACGGGAAGATTCCCATTCCAGACCTCCGCATCGAGTATGTCAACGAAAACGACTACCAGCTCCAGCGCCGAGACCTCGAGCTTGCCACCGACCACTACCGGCCCCGTGGACTCTCAGAGAAGGCTCGCGCCGGCTTTCAGGTCTATGCCCGTGCCGAAGACACCAACCGCTTGCGAAGCGTTCGGGACCGCGAGGAGTTGATGACCACGATTCTCAGGATGTAGGAACCCATGCCTATTTCAGCGGACCAACTCGCTCCGCTTCGATCCTTCGGCTACACCGAAGTTGAATCCCGTTTCCTCTATCTCGTGGCGACGCATTCCGGCTACTTCACTGTGCGGCAGTTCCTAGACTTCGCCCATGCCAAAAGCGGCAAGAGGAACGCTCACCTTATCGAGAAACTCTTCTCTCAAGGCCACGCGACCGCGCAGAGATACCGCCGGAGGAGCTGCGTCTATCATTTGCATTCTCGCGCCTTGTACGACGCCATCGACAAGGGCGAACTTCGCAATCGGCGCAATCACAAAATTCGACACATCAAGGCGCGTCTTTTGGCCCTCGACTACATCCTGGCGCATCCAGAAGACGACCATTTCGAGACGGCCGAGGCCAAATGGCGGTACCTAGTAAAGGCGGTGAAAGCACCTGAGGGAATCTTTGGACCGGAAACGGATGAGCCCGAACTGATCACGTTCCCGGACCGGTTTTTGATAAGCATTTCGCGATCCATGGCTGAATCCACTCCTGAAGTCATCTTCACCTACATCGATTCAGAGCGTGTTGGACTTGGTCCTTTCATCAAGCATCTGCGGACGTGCAGTCGGCTTTTTGCGGCCCTCTCACACTTCCAGTTTGTTTATGTTTCGACTGCTTCGAAAGAACAGGAAGAGGCCGCCGAGATTTTCGCATTGCTGATTCAAGGTACTGGTTTGGCCGATCTGAGGCGGTATTTCGACCTGAAAACGAAATGGGACAACAAACAATATGGACAGGTTTCAGAGAAAGAACTGATCTTTCTGAGTGAGAGCCGCAAGCGCTACACGGGCGAAATCTTCGGCACTTTGTACTACCTCTGGAAGAGGAACCAACTGCCAAAAGATCTGGGAGGCGAGGATTCTTCCAAGAAGAACAGCACATTCGGCGTAATGACAGTTAGCGGTCACGACGCAGTTTTCGGTACGGAAACGAAAAGATGGGGTGACGGTTGGAAGCTGCGAGGCAATTCAGGGACGACTTCACCTCGTGGTTCACTCGGACTCGGAGAGCAAGTCCTTTCGGCTAAAGCAAATGCGTAGGAGAGAGAGGTGACAAATGCACGCGGCAAAAACACTAGGATGGGCGGGAGCGACCCCGCTTTTGACGGCTTTCAGCCGCCCAAAGCAAAGTGGGGTCGCTCCCGCCCGCCCCGAGCAGCTCGGGGCCGTGTTTTTGCCGCGTGCATACAGAAATGTAAGCAGACCGACTACGGAGTCGAAACAGTTCTGAATTTAAGAAGGAGAAAATCTCAATGGCAGTCTTGAAAGCACCACCGAAGCAGCCTAAAACGAGCGTCGTACAGCTTCGGCTCCACGACGATGCAAGAGGGAAGCTCACAAAGTACGCCGAGTTTCTCAATTCTTCTCCGTCATACGTTGTCACCGAAGCATTGAAGCTCGTCTGCAGCAAGGACAAAGAATTTCAGGCTTGGCTCTTAGGCCAACACACGAAGGGTTCGCAGCCAAGTGCAAAGGGAGGGTCATTCCAACTTGAACTGAAATAGCAATTATGCACCAGCGACAACAATTCGATATGCGTGAGAGCCCAGCGTCCGACCGACGACATGGCTCACGCCGAGAAGCATCGGCTTCGATGATCTTCGAGCACGTAGCGGCAACTTCAGAGCTGCATGCTTCTCCGGCAACTGCCTCATCAGGGCAAACCGAACACACGAACGATGCCGCGTTACCCCACGCGGCCACAGGGGAAGCGTCGAAACCGGATGAGGTCGCGCGCGAGTCCATCCCACACGATGGAAATAGGGCTGTCGAACGCCCGCTAACTTGCGAAGAAGCTGCTCAGTTTGTCCGCGTTCATCCCAAGACAGTGAAGCGCATGGCGCGGAGTGGCGAACTGCCAGGTCACTTTCGGTTTGGGCGCTGGTATTTCTACGCATCTGAACTGGACTGCTGGATGAGAACAGAGTTACATTCGTCACGTCACTCGTGCCGCTAGAACAGGAGCAATGGTTATGTTCAAGCGAGCACGGCATCAGTTCGGTTGGTTGGAGAAACGAAAGAGAAAGCGAGGTCCTGAGGTTTGGGTTTGGCGATACCATGCGGATGCCATCGGCAACAAAGCCAGCAAGCCTGCGGTTGTAGTTGGAGATGTAACGCGGTACCCGACGAAGTCCGAGGCTTGGAAGGCCGCCGAAGGTATTCGATTGGCTGTCGGAAACCCCGTACAAGCTGACCTTGTGACATTTGGTGGGCTCGTCAATCGCTTCCTCAAAGAAGCGTTGCCTGAGCGAAAAGGAACTGCCGATCGTTACCGTTCATGGATTCTGAATCACATCAATCCACGATGGGAGGCAGTGCCTCTTTCGAATGTCAAACCATTGGCTGTCGAAATATGGATCAAGGGCTTGAAACTCGCGCCAAAGAGCAAGGGGCACGTACGAAGCGTCATGCACATTCTGTTCGAGTGGGCGATGCGCTGGGAACTCATGGAATACAACCGCAATCCAATGAGCCTGCTAAAGCTCAAAGGGCTCACCAAGCGTGTTCGGCAACCTCGCGCTTTGGCGGTTGAGGAATTTCAGAGTCTCTGGTCGCAGCTCGACGGGGATACACGAACAATGTCTGTCGTGGTGGTTTGTCTTGGGCTTCGAGCAAGTGAAATGCTTGGGTTACGTTGGGAAGACTTCGACTGGAAAGGTTTGCGAGTAAGAATCCAGCGTTCTTGGGTCTACGGCAGAGTAGAAGATGTAAAGACCGAAGGCTCCGAAAAGTGGTTGCCGCTGGACGCGAATCTTGCGGACATTCTGCAACGGCATCGGGAGAAAATGTCCGATGCCTTGTTGAGAACCGGTTGGGTCTTTGTCAGCCCTTTCACAGGCAAGCCATGGTGGGCGCACAAACTTGTGCGGTATCACCTGCGGCCTGCGGCGGAAAAGGCCGGGATCGGTCGCGTTGGTTGGCACACGTTTCGTCACACGTACTCGACTCTCTTGCATGCCTACGGGACCGACATGAAAGTACAGCAGGAATTGCTGAGGCATTCGGACATTCGAACGACCATGAACATCTACACGCACACAGTGTCACCAGCGCTGCGGGAAGCGAATAGCAAGGTTGTGCGAATGGTTTTGCCGGAAAGAAAAACCGCGTGAAATTCAGATCGAAAACGCGGGGGCAATCCGGGGGCAAATACAATTCCGACCCAAGACAACAAACGACTTACGACTACAACTCGTTCCGCGGAGTTCCTTTAGATTCCGCGCCTTGATAAATTCGATCCCCACCGCCCCTACCATACAACTAGTTGACATGATTCGACTTCATCTCCAGCTTGGCCACATCTGTGCACAGAATTCGGGCCACTTTTTCCGCCGCATCCCGTTGCTCTGATCCCAGGACGTGCAGGTAGTAGCGCGAAGTCGTGCTCGCGTCCGCATGGCGCAACTGCTGCTGTGCCGTTTTCAAAGACGCGCCGGCGGAATGCAGCAAACTGCCGTGCGAATGCCGGAACGCGTGCATCCCGCAACGCGGAATTTTCAGCGCATCCAAAATCGGCCATAGCCGCTTTTGCACGAGCTTGTTTTCGCTGTGCGGGTTCCCCCGGCGATTCACAAACAGCAACCGCTTTTCGTTCTTTTGCCACGTTGCTAGGTATTTCGTCAGAACGTCCGCCAGCGGCCCCGGCATAGGCACCGTCGCCACACTCCGCTCACTCTTGGGCAGAATGAGATGGCGATACCACGCCGACCGCCGAACGAAAATTAAACGCTCCTCGAAATCCAGATCGTCTACCGACAGCCCGAGTACTTCTCCTGGCCGCAGCCCCGTAGTCGCCGCCACTGTGAAAATCGTGTTCCACGGTTCCGTAGCCAGTTCGATGATTGACCGCACCTGATCCGCCGTGAAGAAGCGCCCCGGCTTTGCTGGCTTGGACGATGGGATCACCAGTTCGCTGTAACTGAATCCGGCGACGGTATAGCCCCACGCCTTCGCCATCCGCAAAACCGATTTGAGCGTTCCGAGCACGTTCAGGATTGTGTGCCGGCTGCGCCCCTTCGCCAGCTTGCCGACAAACGTTTGCACCTGCTCTTGGCCCATCTCGTCCAACCGCGTAGGACCGAACTGCGGAACAAGATGGAAACGCAGATGTGAGTTCATCACCTTCGCTGTCGAAGGTTTCAGCAGATCAATCACCTGTTTCTTCCAGATCGCCGTAAATTCGGAGAACGTCACTCGCTTGGCCGGCCTGTAATCCAAACGGTTCACGCGCGCCAGATACGACGCCG
>Ga0335079_10009212_pt1 | contig 11246 bp, 9 predicted proteins | sample Lox_Sample_33_FD_206719 | JGI IMG/M metagenome (GOLD analysis project Ga0335079, IMG submission 206719) | Soil microbial communities from Loxahatchee National Wildlife Refuge, Florida, United States - Lox_Sample_3.3 | ecosystem: Environmental > Terrestrial > Soil > Wetlands | place: USA: Florida... | reverse complement strand
CTGTCTCCGACGCCATATCCAACTTTATGGCTGATAACCCGCACACGATCCAACCGGGTCATAAGGTTGTCACGGCGCTCGACCGACAGCGCGTTTGCCATCTTGAGGGCCTGCTCGAACATGCGCACCAGCGCATCGAAATATCCCTCATCATCACTAGCAATGTCGCTGCAAAACCCTGCGGCCCGCTCGCAGTAGAAGACCATCAACTCTGCCAGCCCATCCGGATCGCCAACTGCCTTCTTGTAATCAGAGATGGCACGCTTGGCTTGGGAGACCGAGGTGTCCTGCTTTCGGAACAGGTCAGGCCAAAGCCACCGATCAATGGTTTTCTTGTACGGCTCCAGCACGCCCTCGCCTAAGCCAAAGCGGGCATGAAGAAACATCTGATTGTCTTTGTGCGCAGAATAGAGACTCTGGATCAAACCCAGCAGTGCTGCCCGGTCGAAATCTGCGAGTTTTGTTTTGACATCAGTCCATGTGGGTTGCGACTTCGACTTACGGTTAGCCATACACCTCCACAATTCTACCCATCCGGGCCTAACACGGGAATCGGGGCTCGTAATGAGTCACAAGCCAGAGCGGTCCGTGCGAAAATGAACCTCCGCACATGAACGCCATTCCTGAGCGCAGACCCGCGACCGAAGAAATCTCCGGGCTAATCGAGCGCGTCACCTTTCACAACGAAGAGAACGGCTTTTGTGTCCTGCGCGTGAAGACGCCGGGGCACCGGGACGAGATGACAGTCATCGGGTCGCTGCCGTCCGTAACCGCTGGGGAATGGCTGGTCGCCGAAGGCTGGTGGGTCAGGGACAAAGAACACGGGCTGCAATTCAAGGCGAGCAGCATGAAGACCGTGCCGCCGACCACGGTCGCAGGGATCGAGCGATACCTGAGCAGTGGCTTGGTGAAGGGCATCGGGCCTGTTCTCGCGAAGAAGCTGGTCGGACGGTTTGGTGCCGACGTTCTCGCCGTGATTGAGAAACGCCCCGCCGAACTGCAATCCGTGGACGGGATCGGCCCAAAGCGCCGGGAGAGGATTGCCCGCGCATGGCAGGAGGCGCGGCAAGTCCGCGAGATCATGCTCTTCCTGCACAGCCACGGCGTTAGCACCAGCCGAGCGGTGAGGATATTCAAAACCTATGGTGAGCAGGCAATTGAAAAGGTGCGCGAGAACCCGTACATGCTCGCAAAGGACATCTATGGGATCGGCTTCGCAACTGCCGACCAGATTGCTCAGAAGGTCGGGATTCCCAAAGATTCGATCAACCGGGCAAGGGCGGGTGTTGACCACGTGTTGTTGGAGGCGACCTCGGACGGTCACTGCGCCCTGCCGCTGGAAAAGCTCAAGCTCACGGCGGTGAAGCTGCTGGAAGTGTTCGAAGCCATAGTCGAGCAAGCCCTATCACAGATGCTCACCAGTGGGTCTCTGCTGCTGGAGGAAATCGACGGCGAGCCGCTGATCTTCCTGCCCCATTTGAGGAAGGCGGAAGAGGGCATCGCGGCAAAGATAAAGTCTCTGGCAGGAATGACGACGCTCTATCCGCCAATCGACTTCGAGAAAGCGGTCACATGGTGCGAAAAGCAAACGGGCAAGACGCTCGCCCCTAGCCAGCGAGAGGCGCTGAAGACGGTTCTGGCGAACCGGGTCGTGGTCATCACGGGAGGACCGGGTGTGGGCAAGACCACGCTGGTGAACTCGATCCTGATGATCCTCCGTGCAAAGGGCGTGAAGTGCATGCTGTGCGCCCCAACCGGAAGAGCGGCGAAGCGGCTCTCCGAAACCACTGGACTGGAAGCAAAGACTATCCACCGACTGCTTGAGATCGACCCCGGAACCGGACGCTTCACCCGCAACGAATCAAACACGCTTGCCTGCGGTCTTCTGGTCGTCGATGAGACCTCAATGGTGGACGTGCCGCTGATGCATTCCCTTGTGCGGGCGGTTCCCAACCGTGCCGGACTCATTCTGGTCGGCGATGTAGATCAGCTTCCGTCCGTAGGTCCGGGTACGGTGCTCCATGACCTGATCGAGAGTGGCGTGGTGCCGACCGTGCGTCTTACAGAAGTGTTTCGTCAGGCGGCGGATAGCCATATCATCACCAACGCGCACCGGATTCGCCGGGGGCAGATGCCGGACATGCGCGGAGCAGACGCGAGTTCCGACTTCCATTTCGTCGAGCGGGACGAGCCTGAGAAGATCGTCGCAACACTGGTCAAGCTGGTGCAGGAGCGCATTCCAGAACGGTTTCGTCTCGACCCGATCCGCGACGTACAAGTTCTGTGCCCCATGAACCGGGGATCGCTCGGGGTGAGAGAACTCAACACGGCTCTACAGCGGGTTCTCAACCCGGTTCGTCCCGGCGAGCCCAGCGTCGAGCGGTTCGGCTGGCGGTTCCAGATGCGCGACAAGGTGATCCAGACCGAGAACGACTACGACAAGGACGTGTTTAACGGGGACGTGGGCATCGTGGACCGGGTAGACTTAGTCGAGCAGCAGGTCGCCATACGCTTCGACGACCGGGTAGTGAAGTACGACTTCGGCGAACTGGATGAAGTTTCTCTGGCTTACGCGGTCACAATCCACAAGTCACAGGGGTCGGAGTTCCCGGCAGTGGTGATCCCGCTCGCCACGCAGCACTACATGCTCCTGCAACGGAACCTCATCTACACAGGGATCACGCGGGGCAAGCGGCTGCTCGTGCTGATCGGGCAGAAGAAAGCACTGGGCATCGCAGTGCGCAATGATCGTCCGCAGAGGCGGTATTCGGGGTTGCTCGCAAGCCTGAAGGGCGATGCGCCTTGCTTTGCGGCTAATCCAAGTGTCGAAAGACTTCCTCGTTGATCGCTTTGCCCCCCATGATAGGGAAAGTCAACTGTACCAGACTGATCCGTGGCTTAATTGTTGCTTTGCTTTCTCGACAAGCGTTCTAAGTTCTTCGCGGATCGCAAGGACTCGAAACTCCCGCTTACCATGCTCGGCATTCTCAGCTAGTGAATGGCTACTGTGACTGCGGTAGTCGCGTTCCTCCTGCTGAATCAGTCCAATCTCTCGGCGAAGCTTTTCTGTCCGGCCCGCGACTGAACTGTCGTCCATGTGTAAACTCTACGCCTACGCTGGAAAAACAAAAAGGCGCACCTACGCCCTGAGTAGAATGCTTAATGAGAACAACAAGGGATTTGCAGATAGTTCCCAATGAGAACCTTGAGCGACACTGAGCCTCTAACTGAAGCCCAACTCGACCGCGATCGCCAATCAGGTACGTGGCACGTCGGATGTGTCGCCAGTTACCACTTCATCAGGAATGTCCGTCATACTCCTGAAGGGATTGTCGGCGTAGAATTTCTGCCCAATAGTATGTCCAAGCTAACTCGCCGTCGGTTCTGTGAAATTGCGCTTGCTGCCCCTGTGATCGGCGTGAGGGCGTTCCGCGCATCCAATGTCACGCCCGAAAACCTCAAAAGGATCGAGCAGGTCGAAAACAGCCTAGTGGAGTTTTTCAACAAGTTGAGAGATGCTGAACAGTTTTGCAGACTCAAGTTCGTGATTCGCAATGGAAAGCCTAGTCGGTGATGGGGAATTTGCATGATTTGACAGTTCCCAAACAGTTGAGCTCTGGCCAATGCTTAGTAGATGCCTGCTGTCGGTCAAGATTCGGTCCGGGCGGGCGGCACGCACCTGAGAATGGCAAGGAGGAATGGTCAATGCTGCGAACTGATTCTGACAAAACGAGTGAGAGGATTATCAGGAGAGCATTGCTTTGCTTCTTCACTTCGATACTGATGCTGAATCTCCCCGTGTTCGCTGCCGACAAGCAGAAAGACGAGGACACCCTTCGGCACGCAAATCTCCTGTTACAGGATATGCTCAACAGCAAGGACATCTCGCCGAGTTCGTTGTCAAAGGCTTCTTGCGTGCTGATACTTCCTGGTGTAAAGAAGTTCGGCTTTGGTGTTGGCGGCAGCGGCGGCCGCGGGCCCTTGCTCTGCCGCACTGGCACGAACTTCGGCGGCAAGTGGTCAGCGCCTGCGATGTATTCGGTCGGCGGTATGAGTGTTGGTGCGCAGGTAGGTGGCTCGTCCAGTGACTTCGTCCTTCTACTCATGAACGAGAAAGTCGTGAATCAAGTTCTGAACGGAAAGACCAAGATGGGGACTGATGCGACGGCGGCGGCAGGACCTGGCGCCACGGCGGCCAGTGCGTCTGACGCTGACATTCTGACCTACGGGAGGGCGAAAGGAGTGTTTGCTGGAGTCTCCCTAGGAGGCTCAACTGTGGAACCAGACAATGATGCGAACTACCGCTTGTATGGCAAGACGCTGACCGCAACCGACATCGTGCGCGGGACCGATGTTAAGCCGTCGACTGAGGGTCAGTCTCTGGTTACAGTGCTTAACAGCAAACTCCCAAAACGCAAGTGAGAGCGGGCTCCTGTCCTCGAAATGCACTTGGAGACGATGTAATCTGAGCTAGATAAGGGCAGCGTATTTGTCGCATTGGATAACTGTCGAAACCAGACGTTCACACTCAAATTTCGACCCCTTTCGATTGAGTTTACATCGGAGCGTTTTGCGGTCGAGAAACGGAGCGAGCCTCGTCGCGCAACGCTTCTCCTGACATAGGCGTCTGCCAAGGCGGCGTGACGCATTCTCGCGGCATTTCCCTGAGCGCACTTATTCAGTTCGTCATGCCTCCGGGGATCATGGCGAGCAGTTTCTTTTCTTCCCGTTCGGCATCGGCAATGCACGCTGGGCACATATCACTCTTGGCGTTATACGGCTTCAGGAACGGGCCATGCCTGGCACACCGCAGCGTCGGCCGTGTGGTTGGAATCTCGATCACTGGAACCGGCGCCTTCGTGGCAGTCTTACTTTCTGCGGCCCTCTGTCGCCCAGCCGCCAGCCTCGCCATAACCGAATCCTCAGCGCTGATATCGATTGTTTGCTGAGCCTTGCCGTCCCGCCTGTCCGTCAAATAAGCCATCACCCTGAATTGAACGTCTTCCGATTTCGAGTTCACCAAGCGCCGCCATGCTTCCAGCTCATTGATATTGGCCAAAATGATGGCAGCTGTGAGGGGTTTCATTCCCGCCCGTTCACTCGTATGGTATAACTGTTATACTGATGCGCTTTTACTTTGATGAGCGGAAGAGTGAACGTCTAAGAAAAAATCCGAAAAGAAGCATCGGGTTCGAAGAAGCACAAGAAGTTTTCTCGCGCCCGTACTACCTCGACCAACGTTCGGACTTGATCGAGCAGTATCGGGCGATCGGCTGGGTGGGTGAGCAGTTGTACACGGTAATTTTCGAAGCGCGGGAAGACGAAGAAGGAGAATACTACCACCTCGTAACTCTCTGGAGGTCCACTAGGCAGGAGCAACAACTTTATGCAGAACACTCGTAGACGTCGGAAACCGATATCGGCAGATTCCATCGCCCGCCTCGCGGACCATGGGAGGGATGTGTCACGGTTCTTCACTAATAACGGGCGGATGATGGGTCCGATACAGAGGGTGAACGTTGACTTGGCGTCGGGTATGCTGGAAGAGCTGGATAGAGCTGCCGAAGAGCTGAACATCAGCCGACAGGCGGTGATCAAGACGCTGATCCGTCAGGCGCTCGATCAGCAATATCTGGCGCGAGGGAGTCGGCCCTCTGCCAAAGGGAAGTAGAACCCTCGGAGCAGTTGCTCACATTGCAAAACTACCAAGGTTCATCTCGCAGAGACATTCCCGCGCTGAGGGTGAGATAGCTGGGGTCGGTAGATTCTGCAATCAGTTCGCAATCACTTAACGTGAACTACCAGGTCCTTCCACGTCCTTGAAGCGCCGTCCGTGCTTTGTAAGTCCTTCAATTGACGTTTTCAGGTGGATTCGAGTCCTACCTGAGGAGCCAATTTTTCTCAGTTGCTGAGCGAGATGTTCTTCCCTTAACTGGATGGTTTGGCTGGACGTTCGTTTACGCGGCGGTGCCGGCGGGAGTTGTGTCGTGAGCCAGGGGGACGCGGGCGACGATGGTTGTGCCCTGCTTCGGCATGGAGTCAATAGAAAGCTCACCCTCGACCAGGCGCAGGCGCTCCCTCATGCTGGTCAAACCTAGTCCGTGTCCGTCCCTTACTGTCTTTGGGTCGAAACCTGCGCCGGAATCGTGCACTCGCAACCGGAGTTCATGCGATGCGCCGATGAGGGACACTTCAAAATCGTCGGTACCGCTATATTTGACTGCGTTGTGCAGGGCTTCCTGAAGAACACGGAAGAGACAAAGTGAGACTTCATTGGAAAGGTCTTCGGGAACGCCATGGCTGTGTAAGTTGATCTTGATATTCTGCCGCTCGGAAAGCTCCCGGCAGAAGCTGGCAATTGCTGCTTCGAGGCCGAGGTATTCCAGCTTGGACGAATGCAAACGGTGGGACAGAGCCTGAATATCTTTTTCCAGGCCGGAAACCTGCTCGCAAGTCGCATCGATGTGTCGAATGGTTCTTGGTTCGGAGTGTGAGAAATCCTGCTTCAGCATCTTGAGCCCCACGGCCACCATCGCCAGCCGCTGGTTGATATCGTCGTGCAATTCTCTGGCGATGCGGGTACGCTCTGCTTCCTGGGCTTCGATCAATCTGCGGCTGAAACTGGACATGGCTTCCTCGGCCAGCTTTCGCTCGGAGATGTCGGCGAACACTGAAAGGACGCACGGCTCACCATGGACCTCGATTATTTCGGCGGAACCGAGAGACGTTCGGATTTGACCGTCTCTTCTGCGAAGCTTGACCTCCAGGTCTCGGACGGTGCCCTTTTCCTGAAGTTCCCTCGTAAAGGCAGTTCTTTGATCGGGATGAACCCAAAGGTTAATTTCAAGGGGGGTTCGACCGATGGCCTCGTCGCGCTTCCAACCAGTTTGAACTTCGAAAGTGTCGTTCACTTCAACGTAGTGACCATCCTTGAGATTGACGATGGAGATAGCGAGGGGGCTCTCGCGAAAAGCCATGGCGAACTTTTCCTCAGATTTCCGCCGCTCTGTCTCTGCTTTCCGTCGTCGCGAGCGTTGCCAGAACAATCCGAAGATCAAAAAGGACTGAAGGAGAATCACTGCGATCGCAGTAAGGAAGTATTTGCGTCCCTGCTCCCAGAGTGTGGGCTCGCGGAATAAGACCCGGACGCCCGGAGGCAACGCCGACTCGGGGATATTCCATCGGCGAAGCTGCCGCCAATCCACAGATACCACGGCCTCGGAGTTCTGTACGACGGGAATGTCGTCCACGCGCTGACCAGACAGTACTCGTGCCGCTAACTCTCCAGCCAAAACAGGATCTATGGCGGGATCATAGGAGGCTCCGCCAACGCCCCCGTGGCCCACGGTAAGGTGCGGCAAGATGGAATAGGTGGGAAAGCGCTCAGTTACCGCCGCCAAGACATCCAAGGCTCCAAACGCAGGTTGATCTGCATCTTCGGGGTAGAGTTGAAACAAAACGACGGTATGGGGCGGGAGTTCGGCAACTCTTTGAAGCAATTCAGGGGTTGCCGGTCCAAGGAGGTCGATCTCCCTGACTTTGTCTTGATGGCGAAGCAGTTCGGCGTGCTCTTCCTGGAACCAGTCGTTCTCCGGGCCCGATGGCTTACTGAGGACTGCAACGGCTTGTGTGTCGGGGTGGAGGCGAAGCGCCAAGTCAATTGTTTCCCGAACTCCGCTAGTGGATTCGACACCGGTCACTCCCGGCCACACCTTTTCCGGAAGCGGACTGATGTTTGACATGAAGACGATGGGGACGCCCGGAAATAATTTGTCACGGTATTGCACGGCAAATTGGAGTGCGATGGTCATTACCGCGACTACGAGATCCAGTTTCTCCCCGGAGTATCCAGCTCGAATCGCTTCCGCAAGATTGTGCTGGTAGGCTTTCTGTTCGAATCGCGGGTTTTCGAGGTCCACTATCGAGAAGTTCACTGGTCCAGCAAAATGGGATCGGAGCGAGGACTCCATCAGGTTGATCGACACACGCCCGCGACCACCAGACAAGATCAGTACGTTTTTTTGGTTGGCCTGTGCAGTGGTGGGAGGAACTGAAGCAAGCAGCGCACCGAGCGCAACTGCGAGAGTCCCTAGCCGCGGAAAAAGGCGAAAGCTACCCATACCACCAAGCCACGGGGACAGGGAGATCTTCCTCATCACATTCTCATATCTTTAACCACAGCAAGCGCTATCTGGGCTGGAGGTTGCGGCCCGTTGCGCCAATTGAGCAGTCTACACCTAGAAACCAAAGCGCAGAACCAACTGCACAATTCGCAGCGCCCAATGATCTCCACTCCAACGTGGGTCCCGGCACGCGTCGCAAGCACCCCTATGCGGTTGTATGGGCGGTCGGCTTGCCGTGGTCACGTGTCGTTTCCTGAGCAAGTGGAACGCGAGCGAAAATCGTTGTGCCTTCTTGCGGCCGGGAGTAGATTGAAAGTTCTCCACTGACCAGTTTCAAGCGCTCCTTCATGCTGGTGAGACCTAATCCATGTCCATTGCTTGCTCGTTTGGCATCAAATCCAGCGCCCGAATCATGCACCCTCAGATAGATTTCATGTGACGTTCCATTGAGGGCGACTTGGAATTCGTTTATGCCGCTGTACTTCACAGCATTGTGAAGAGCTTCCTGCAGAACGCGGAAGAGGCAAAGCGAGACTTCACTGGACAGGTCCTCGGGAATGCCATGGCAGTGAAAGTCAATATTGACGTTCTGACGTTCTGCCAGCTCTTTGCACAAGCTTGAAGCGGCCGATTCAAGTCCGAGGTATTCCAGCTTTGACGAATGCAATCGGTGAGACAAGGACTGAATATCGCTCTCCAACTCGGAAACACGTGCGCCAGCATCGTCGAGGAGGCAGCCAGCTTTTACATCAATCGGAAGGCTCTGTTTCGCCGTTTTCAGAGTGACTGCGACCATGGCCAGCCGCTGATTGATGTCGTCGTGCAATTCTCGGGCGATGCGAGTACGTTCCGCTTCCTGGGCTTCGATCAATCTGCGACTGAAGCCGGAAATGGCTTCTTCGGCGTGTTTTCGCTCGGTGATGTCGGCGAAGACGGAAAGAACACATGGTTCCGCGTTGACCTCGATCAATTCCGCCGAACCCAGGCTTGTCCGGATTTGACCATCCTTTCTGCGAAGTTGGACCTCCAGATCTTTCACATTGCCTTTGTCGAGGAGCTGCTTCATGAATGCCATCCTGTGATCAGGATCAGTCCAAAGGCCAATTTCAAATGGGGTCTGGCCGATGACCTCGGCGGGGCTCCAGCCAGTTTGGAGTTCGAAAGACTCGTTGACTTCGACGTAGCGACCATCGCTGATCTTGACGATTGTGATGGCGAGAGGGCTCTCGCGAAAGGCTTTGGCGAACTTTTCTTCGGATTTCCGTTGTTCGATCTCTGCCTTCCGTCGTCGCGAGCGTTGCCAGAATAATGCAAAGATCAAAAAGGACTGAAGGAGGATCACGGCAATTGCAGAAAGGAAGTACTTGCGGCCCTGCTCCCACAGGGAAGGTTCGCGGTACAGGATCTGGGTACCGGGTGGCAAAGCCGACTCCGGGATGTGCCAATGTTGGAGAGCTCGCCAATCCACTTGGGGCCGAATACCGGTGACGTGTCCGACAGGAATCTTATCGACGGGCTCACCCGACAATACACGGACCGCCGCGCTTGCGGTCAACTGGATCATGTCCGCATTTTCTCCGTACACGCCACCAATACACCCGTGGTTCAGACAGAAATTCTGCCAGGCCGAAAAGGTGGGAACCCGCTGCGCGATTGCTTCGAGCAAGTCAAAGCCCGCGAGCGGTGGCTGGCCTGAATCCTGTAACGCCAGATGAAACAGGACGATGGAGTGAGGAGGCAGTGCAGCGACTCTTTCGAAGATCTGACGGCCCGGAGACCCAATGAAGTCTATCTCTTTCACCTTTTTCTGATAACGACTGAGTTCTTTGTGGGTTGCCGCCAGCCAGGGCGGATCGTCCGGGGAGATTAATGCCACGGTCTCTGTGTCTGGCTCAAGACGAAGGGCAAGATCAATGGTCTCCCCGAGGCCTACATGGCCGGTCACACCGGTCACGCCTTTCCAACTTTCACCTGCAAACTGCCATTCGCTGACTCCCGAAAAGACAACCGGCACGCCTGGAAGCATTTTTTCGTGGTAGCGCTCTGCACATACCAGTGCCCATGGGCCAACGGCCACGAGGAGATCCAGCTTCACACCCGCAAACCTACGACGCAGATTCTCTGCAAAGCCCTCCAAATAGTTTTTATTCTCCCTAGGATCCGAGCTTTGCGGGCCCTGCGGGCCTTCCAGGTAGGCTTCCTCGAATGTGATATCGGCTTTAACCTGGGCCTGTACCGAAGACTCAAAGGCCTGCAGGAACTGACTGCGTTGCTTATATTCGGCAAACAGCAGCAGTACACGTTTCTCGTCGGGCTGTTGCGCAGCCGTGGAGGCGGGAAAAGAGCACAGACAAAGGAAGAGAATCGCAATCCAGGCTGGCGAACGGAGCCTCACTCCGCAACGCGAATTGCAGTAACTACACCACATCACGACCGCCCCATACCTCATCGGACTACACCAATATGTACTTCGCAGTCAACCAACGTTTTGCAGATCTAGTATCTGCTAGAACCCGATGCGCAGAGCCAACTGCATGATTCGTGGACCCCGATCCCCTGTGATCCTGCCGAGAGCTGAGTTGACCTGTTCTCCAGTCGACGGATCGAATAACGCAGTATTATTCACGCTGGACCACTGCGGGTGATTGAACGTGTTGTACATCTCGACTCGCAGTTGAGTGTCGACGCGTTCTCCGAAGCGAAAGTTCTTTGCCACGACCATGTCCCAGTTATTGACCCCAGGTCCATAGAATGCTGCGCCGTTCCATGCCGTGCCGATCTGGCCCGTGGCGGGCAAGGCGAACACATTCGGATTGAAATAGTGGTCGAAGGAGCGCTGACTCTTGGCCAGGACCGGATTTCCAGTCAGAATCACTTGGGCGCCGTCGCCTCCGCCCGTAATGTTTTCATTGTTTGTGGTACTCAAGTTGACATTCATTGGCTGCCCAGAGATGAATGAGGCTATCCCCGAAACTTGCCAGTTATCCAGGGCCCAACGGCTGAACCCATTGTTCCAGTGCGTGCTCACGCGGGGCAATTCCCAGATCCAATAGGGTGTCAGACGATTCCGCATATCGTTGCTGCTGGGGCCGTACGTAAGAGAGTACGGGAGGTAGGTCGTGC
>Ga0335079_10009211_pt1 | contig 11246 bp, 6 predicted proteins | sample Lox_Sample_33_FD_206719 | JGI IMG/M metagenome (GOLD analysis project Ga0335079, IMG submission 206719) | Soil microbial communities from Loxahatchee National Wildlife Refuge, Florida, United States - Lox_Sample_3.3 | ecosystem: Environmental > Terrestrial > Soil > Wetlands | place: USA: Florida... | reverse complement strand
AACCGCCTTCAGCGCCTCGTCATACGGCAACCCAAACGCAGTCGCAAAACCCGCCTGGTACGGCAGGTTCCGCGAGTTGTGAGCGTCGTAGGAAGCGAACGCGATTTTCACGCCTCGCTTATTCAACTGTGCCGGCAGGCTGTATACAGCGTCATACCGCTCATCGGGTTTGGGATCCTCATAGATCGGGCCAACAATCACCGGCACGTTGAGGCTGGCCACATAATCAAGCACCGATTGCGCGTGGCTAATGTGGTTGAGCACAAATTTCAGATTGAACTCGCGAGCTAAGCCGACAGCAGTCTGCAGATCGTTGGACTCCTCGGCAGCCAGCACCACCATCTTCTTGCCCTGCAAATACGGCAAAAGCGCTTCCAGCTTGAGGTCCCGCTTCGGCGGCATTGGAGGCTGCTTTTTGTCTTTTTCCTTATCCTTTTCCTCTGGCTTGCCGGAGGCATCAGCAGCAGCGCTCTTCCCTTTCTCGTAGTCTGCCTTCCTTCTTTCGTAGTCCGCCCAATGCTGCGCGTAGTCCTGCGCATCAAGAAACGCCTGCCGCAATTGCGCCGCCAGTCCCATTCTCGTAGATGGGAACTTTCTCCGGTCGAATGGCCCTTGATTGCGCCTTTGTGCAGCGCCGAAATTCAGAGGCATGGCGATGTCGCGCACTTGCAGCATCTCTTCCCCTGACTTGCCCGCGAGTTGTATGAACGAATCCTGGCCCGGCAGCGTGTCCCGGTTTTCAGGGGCTACGATCGCGTTGGTAATACCGTTCAACCGCGTTACCGGGATGAGTTCTGACTCCGCGTGGAACGCATCATAGACGTGCATATGCGGCATGATCTCTTCGCTCGCCTCAACCAGGTCGTTGGTCATGTCCTCGGCGGAAATCTCAGTCAGCCCCAACTGCGTTTCCGAATCGATTATTCCCGGATACACCGTCATGCCCTTCACATCGATCACTCGCGCATCTTTCGGAACTTTCACCGAACTCGCCGGACCCACCGCTACGATCTTTCCGTTCTCGATCACGAGTACACCGTTCTCGATCGTCCCGTGCGAAACCGTCAGCAGTTTGCCCCCGCGCAGAGCTACGGGTTTGTCCTGCGCTAAGCTCCATGCGCAGAGGAACAGCACACAATTCCCAACCAGCAACATTCGCAAAAAGAAGGAAGCGGTCCTCATTACATTCCCTCCTTGTAACGCGGCATCCCGAAACCCGGAAGCGACCGGTCGAAGTAGACGTCTCCATCAATGAAGACTTTGTTGGGCACGCCGTAACTCGACAGCGGATATCCGTCCCAGATCACCAGATCCGCATCCTTGCCGACATCAATGGAGCCAACTCGATCCTCGACTCCAATGATCCACGCTGCATTGATGGTGATCATCTGCAGAGCCTCCTGCTCCGTCGCTCCGCCATAGCGCATGGTCTTGGCGGCTTCCTGATTCAGCCGGCGGGCGAAATCTTCCGAGTCGCTCTTGATCGCGACCTTCACTCCCTTGCGCATCGCCAGGACGGCGTTCCACGGAATCGCGTCCCAGGCTTCGTTCTTGTAGCCCCACCAATCGGAGAATGTCGCAATGCCGACGCCGGCAGCGGCAAGCTGGTCCGCAATTTTGTACGCCTCCAACGCGTGGTGAAAGGCTCGCAGCTTGTAGCCGAATTCTTTGGCCATGGCGATTTCCGTTAGCATTTCGTCGGAGCGATAACAATGGATCTGCACCAGAAGCTTCCCACGCAGCACATCCGCCAATGCCTCCAGCTTCAAATCGTGCTTCGGCGGACTGGCATCCTTGTCGCCATTCTTAACTTTGGCGTCGTACGCATCCCACTCGCGCATGTAGTCCTGCGCCTGCACAAGCGCCTCGCGCTGCACTTCAAAGTTGCCCATGCGCGTTGAAGGGAGTTGGTCCTTGCTGCCATAAACCCGCTTGGGATTTTCTCCGCTGGCAAACTTGATCGAACGCGGCGCGCCAGGAAACAGCATCGCATCGCGCCCGGCTCCATACTTGTGCTTGATGACGATCGCCTGCCCGCCAATCATGTTGGCCGACCCATGAAGAAGCAGAGAGGTCGTCACTCCTCCGGCCAGCCCGTGATAAATCTCCTTATCCTGATAGTCGAACGCGTCGATCATCATCATGTGCGGCGTGACCGGATTCGTAGCCTCGTTTACATCGTTATCGAGCGCAATGTGCGAATGCGAATCGATGATGCCCGGCGTCAGATATTTGCCTCCGGCGTCGATGACGGTCGCGCTCGCGGGCGCGCTCACATCTTTTCCGACCGCAGCAATCTTGCCGTCCTTGATGTACACGCTTCCGTTTGCAATGTTGCCGTGAGTCGCCGTCATGACCACGGCATTCTTAATCAACACCTCGTTGTGGGCAGAAGCGGCCGCATTCTGACCAAGAGCAACTGTGGTGGTCAGGGCGAGTATTCCTAGAATCGCGGACAGCGGCCTCGTCGGCGCAAAGAAACGAAGAAACATAGATGCCCCCTCGTCAGAGAAAGTATTGGACGGCAAAGAGAGGGAATTCTATTAACGTCGGGGTGCAATTGGCAACGCAAATCTCGGCAGCCGCACTCCGCTCGCGGATCCAGGGCAAGCATTAGTGGTTTAGGCTTTCGTTCAACTCATCCAACAACTTTGTATTCTTCTCTAATGCCTGCCGGAGAATTTCGGCTTGCTGCTCTGCTATCGGCCAGTCTTGCTTTTCTACTGCTTCGGTTAATCCCGGAAGTTCGAGGTGCGCGTAGGTGTATCGGGCGCCATAGAGGATGTGTTTGAACCATGGGCGTCCGGGAATGCCGTCGGGGTTGAGCCAGTTGTGTTCGAGCCGCATCATGCCATGGTTGAGGGTGTCGGCTTGTTGCGAATCGATTGATCCGGTAGAGAGCTTGCGGGTCAGGGAGGCGTTTAGCTTCTTTCCTGCCGCCTCGAAGTTGTCGATGGCTTGCATCACTGGCACGAGATCGAATGCATCGTGCGAACTCCCGGAGGGGCCGGTGATGGCACCGGCAGACACGGGGTCCTTCGACTGCGTGACGGCTTTGCTTCGCGAACCCTCCAGTCCGCTCAGGATGACAGATTTGTTGTCGTTCGCCAGATCCCTTACGAATTGGCGGACGTTGCTTGCGTAAGTGGCGAAATCGAATGGAAGAAGATCTGCATTGGCTAATCGTAGCGCGGTGACTCCCCAGAGTTGGCTCATCAGTGTGTGGTACTTGTAGCCGGGGTCGCCGAAATGGTTCATCCAGAACAAATCATCGTAGGCGGAGTGGTAGACGCCGTAGTCGCCCTCGAATCCGAGGCCGAGAACGGGCATACCGATGAAGTTCAGGAAGACGGTATGGTCGCTGCCGCTGCCGATGCGCGTGTCGGCGAGAGTTTCGCCCTCGACTCCGGAAGAACTGAACTGGCTGGATTGCGCTCCTTCTTTTTTCTCGCGCTCAACCGTTTCCTTCCACGCGTCGTAGAGACTTTTCCCCGAAGGATCCTGCAAGGTTCGCGTAGCATCCTCCAGCATTGGTGCCAGCGAGGCGACGGCTTGTCCGTGAAAGTCGCGGCCTGATGTAGCCTCATCGACGTTGATGTAGGCGACTCCCTTGCCACGGAGATCGTCGGCGAACTGCTCTCCCCATTCGGTGGAACCGGTAAGGCCGATTTCTTCGCCGTCCCAACTGCAGACGACAATCGTGCGGCGCGGGCGCATGCCATGCTTCTTGAGCTCCCCGAGAGCACGAGTCATTTCCATCATGCTCGCGGTGCCGCTCGAAGGATCGACTCCTCCGAAAACCCACGCATCGCGATGGTTACCGAGGACGACCCATTCGTCGGGAAGCTCAGAGCCGCGAATCCGGCCTTCGACGACGTAGTAAGGTTGAAGTCCGTTCTCCATTTCGATTTTGAGGTGTACTTTCGCACGGTCGCCGCCGAGGTGATACGGAAAACCGAGACCGCCTTGCCACGAGTCGGGCGCGACCGGACCGTCCATGTTCTCGAGGAGAGGCTTGGCATCGTGCCAGCTTAGCGGGAGGCCCATGATCTTTGGCGCGGAGACGGCATCTTCGATGGGAATGCGCCTGGCTCCGGGCACCGAGGCCCATCCGGGAGTTTGCGGATCGCCGGGAACCATGAAGTCATAGGTGATGGCTCCACGCTGGATGTGGTATTCCGGACCCCATGGCCCATCGGGATCCACTTTGCCGCGCTTGAATCCGTCATCGACGGGATCACTGTAGATCAGGATCGCAGCCGCGCCTTCGCGCTGCGCAGTGAGCGCTTTGAATCCGCGATAGCTATATGGATTGGAGTAGCGCACGAGGACGACCTTGCCTTTAACGTTGATGCCGTTCTTGCGCAGCAGGTCATAGTCTTCGGGATTGCCGCTGTGAGCGTAGACGACCGGGGCCGTCACTTCTCCAGAGATCGACATGCCGAACCACGCGGAAGAGATAGCAGGGTTTTTCGAGTCTTCATCGCCGGGAATGAGAGTTTCGCGCAGCGTAGCCGTGTAACGCGTGGGCGCGATCATTTCGAGCGAAGCGGATTTCGGATTGGTGCCGTAGACGTCGTACCGACGGATGACTACGTCTTCGAGGCCTTGTCTTTTCCACTCCGCGGCAATGTAGTCGGCAAGCTCGTTGTTGCGTTTCGATCCGGCGGTGTGCGGCTCCCGGGTGAAGATGCGATGCTGGCGCCGCTCTTCGTCGGGAGTGGGGATGGATTTGAATTTGGCCTCGATCTCGGTTTCGCGGGCGGAGGAGGCGGGCGTAAAGCCGAGAATGGATTGCGCTGTTGCTTCGCAAACGAGAATCACGAGCAATGAGACAGGGCCGAAAAGTCGCATGGGCGGTATGCGATTCTACCTCAGAGACTGAGGCCAGCGGAGAATCGTTGCGCGCCCGAATGGCGCGGCCTCAAGCCGCGCCCTTGGAGGCGGGCCTATTTCGCCTTCAGGATGTCCGTTAGCAGATCTGGTTTAGATTCGTCCCGGACCAGGTGCGGGTACTTTTCGCCGCCGTGATAATCAAGCTTGTACGTCTTGTAGTACTCGGTGTTTTCGATCAGCAGATCAATCGTGGCCGTAGAGTTTTTTGCCGCTTTGATCGCGTCGCGCACAACCTCAGGCGAGAACTTGCGTCCGTTGACGGCAATGACTTTCATCGCCGGTCCGATGCCAGCTTTAGCGGCGACGTCTCCTTCGACGGTGTCGGCGATGTTGCCCTCTCCGTTCAGTTGCAGACCGAGGCTAAACGCGGACGGAACATAGTGGTAGGCGCCGGCAGAGGCGTTGAGCATCTCGGAAGGAGTTTCGTCATACACGAGCTTCCATCCGCTCCCTTCGATGCCGCCGAGCGGAGCGCCGGGACCGTGATTGGTGAGGCGTTCCGTCCAGAATCCGCGCCAATCGTAGGGAGCGATCTGGTTCAGTGCGTTGACAATGTCGTCGAACGTGTAGGTCTTGAGCGCGGGCCCGGTCGAAGGCGCGCCGTGGAACAAGTGGCAGAAATCATCGATCGACTTCTTCCCCTTCGACTGCTGGCGAATGATGACGTCGACCCAGAGCCAGTTGAGCGTGTCTTCGCTGTAGAAATCTGTGCCGCGGCGTTCGGAGGACCACGCCTGCGGGGCGAAATAAAGTTGCGGAGCAGCGTCGGCGGTGTCTTGCAGATTGCGCCAGGCGCGGCCCGGAGTGTGATCGAGGGACGCCGCCGTGAGCGCAAGATCATCACGATTCTGCTCGGGAGTGAGCAGTCCACTGCGTGCGGTGAGAACCCATCCGAGATAGTCGGTCAGGCCTTCGTAGACCCAGAGCAGGTCATCCTGCATGGGTTGCTGATAATCCGGCGTCGCGAGATCGGCGGGGCGACGGTATTTGCCATTCCAGGAGTGAACATACTCATGGGGCAGCAGACCGGCAGAAAGTTTGCGCGAGGTCTCGTCGACCAGGGCGCGCTCATCGACGCGGCTGTCGTCAGATTCATGGTGCTCGAGTCCGAAATGCGCCACGTGATCGCTGAGCGTGTAAAGAAAGTGATAGTCGCGGTAGTGATGCGCGCCGAAAAGTTTCTGCGCCTGTTCCACGAGACTCTTGTAGTGATCCCATGTTTCAGACGGTGCGTCGAGGGCGGCAGCGCTGTCGGCGGCGATGTCCATCTCGGTAACTGGATCGCTGGCAAGAGGAACTACTTTCAGAAATTCTCCGGTAATCACGGGAGAATCTACGAGAGTCGTGAGTGAGACCGTGCCGAAGTGAATTTCACTTCCGCTTTGACTCGTGACTGGCAACGGCGTGCCGAACTTCCAACCATCGGGAATCTTCAGCGACGCGGTGTAGTTAATGTCGTCGGACTTCCAGCCTTTCGGATAAAGCAAAACTTGGTTCCAACTGATGACGGCAAGCTTGGCGGTGGCAGACGAGCCGGCGGTGAATCCGCCCTCGAAACTCGCGGGAGAGAGAAAGTCGAGTTCGGCGACCACTTCGGATTCTCCGCTGGGAACTTCCACGTGGATAGTAAATCCGTCGAGAAGATCGCGGCGCCATTTCAGAATCTTGCCGCTCGCGCTGAACTTGAGGCCAGCCAGATCGATGACGGGGCCGTCGGGAGCATGCTCGCCAGGAATCCACTTTGGGTAGTAAAGAGTAAGGTCTCCGGCGGTCGCGGGAATTCTCAGCGTCGCGTGAAATATCTTGCGCGGCGCTGTCGTCGCGTCGACGGAGATCGTGACCTTGGGCGCCGTGCTGGCGAAGGCGGAAAGAGTAATGGCGAAAAAGCAGAGGACTCCCAAAACTCTGGAGAGCTTCATTCGTTCAGGCCCCTAAATTGTTTGATCGATTCCCACGGCGCGGATGTATTCACTATAGCAGTCGGTGGCGGAAACGGTACAGAGAGCGTTGCGGGGCTGGTATCATTCCGCTGAATGTCACGGCGCGGAAAATTCATCACCTTCGAAGGGCTCGACGGAACGGGCAAGAGCACCCAGATGCGCAGGCTCGCGGCCGTGCTGCGCGATGCGGGCCATAAGGTCGTCGAGACGCGCGAACCCGGAGGAACGACAACAGGAGAAAAGATCCGCAAGGTGCTGCTCGATTCGGGGACTGCGGGACTCGACTCGCGCGCCGAAATGGCGTTGATGTTTGCTTCAAGGGCACAACATATTGCTGAGGTCATCGAACCCGGCTTGGCGTCGGGCGCGATTGTATTGTGCGACCGTTTCACCGATTCAACGGAAGCGTACCAGGGAAGCGGACGGCGGCTAGGCAGTGACGCCGTGCTCGAGTTGCATCGGGTGCTGTGTGGGAATCTGCGGCCCGATCTCACGATTCTGATGGATTCAAATCCGCATGCCAGCGTTAGCCGCGCACGACGCAGGAATAAGCGCGTCTCTAAGAGCGGCGGCCGCAGCCATGACGAAAACCGCTTCGAGCAGGAGACGCGGGCTTTCTTTGGCCGAGTCCGCGAAGGATTTGCGGCGATTGCGAAACGCGAGCCGGGGCGCGTTGTGCTGGTCGATGCACGCGGAACTCCAGAGCAGACGCACGCCAAGATCATCGAAATCGTTTCCGACCGACTGGGCCTGATGAACTCCCGGAGAAACCAGAATGTCCGTTAATCGCAGGAAGTTTCTGGAAACTGCCGCTCTCACCGCCGTTGCGGCAAAGATAATGCCGCGCGGCTGGGGCTTTGCTTCTACCGCACCGTCGAATGCGAGCGACCACAAGCCCTACGGTTCCGGCTATTTCGGCGAGTGGACTGTTGACGAGTTCGGCCTGCCCGCCTTTCGCTACACATGCGATCAGATCAACGACAAGAAAGCCGTGACCGAAGTGAACCCGGGAATCCTGGGCGCGACGGAACACATTCATCAGGTTGGAAATGATCGCATCGTCGCAATCGCGTCTAACTACGGGCACGTGCGCGTGCGACAGGATGAAGGGGCGCCGAAGTTTCTCAACGACTACGCGCCCGACCGTGACTGCTACGCCGGTGGCTTTGGATATCTGACAGACGGTAAGGCGACGCTGAGCACATTCTATCCAGGAAATGCGGACAGTTTCGATCGCGTGTTTGGAGTGGGATATTTCCGCAAGAGCGTTTCCGGGCACGGATACAAGATTGATCACACGATTTTCGCTCCGTTCGGCGACGATCCGGTTCTGATTTCGCAGGTCACGATCGGCAATGCCGGATCGAGTGCGGCCAACCTGCGGTGGATCGAGTATTGGGGCTGCCAGATTTATCAGTTCTCGTTCCGCGCGTTCATGGAGCTTTTTGCTGGGAAGTCGATGCATGAAACGCGTCGAGATTTTGGGTTGCGGTTTACCCATCACTTCCGCAAAACGGACGCTGGCGACGGTTTGATGGAAACGAAAGAGTTTCTCGGGCCCGACCCGGCGGACGAACAAAGGTTTCGGGGAGTGATCGAATACCTCAAGAAGAGCCCCAATGCGTTTCTGACTGCTCCCGATAAGGATGCTCCCAACGACGCGAGTTTTGAGGATCTCAATCCTCCGCCAACGTTTCTGGTCTCGCTGGACGACGCCCCCACCGGAATGACAACAAATGCCAAAGGATTCTTTGGGGCAGGTGGAGTTGAACATCCGGCAGGGATTGCGAGCGAACTCAATGGAGATCTCTCACAGACCGGCCCGGAGAGCGGATTCCTGCTGGAACGGAAATTTTCCCTCGTGCCCGGAACAAAGAAGACTCTGACGTTTCTCTACGGCTATCTTCCTTCCGGCTTCGAGCTCGCTGACTTGGTGGCGAAATATCGTGAGAACCCCCGGGGCGCCTTGCGCGATTCGAGCGAGCAATGGAAATCGCATGGGCTGCGGTTCAGCACGATCGAGGAACCGTGGGTGGAGCGCGAAGTGACGTGGAACCACTACTACCTGCGCAGCGGGTTCACCTTTGACGATTACTTCAAAAACCATATCGTTTCGCAGGCCCAGATTTATCAGTACGTGATGGGATTTCAAGGAGCGGCGCGCGATCCGCTGCAGCACGCGCTGCCGTTTCTCTTCAGCGATCCTGCTCTGGTGAAGGAAGTTCTGCGCTACACGCTAAGCGAGGTTCGTCCGGATGGATCAATTCCATACGGCATCGTTGGGCATGGCATGCCAATGCCGACCAGCAGCGATAACTCAAGCGATATGCCGATGTGGCTGCTGTGGGCAGTGAGTGAGTATGTCCTCGCGACACGCGATCTGCAATTCCTGGACTTGGAGGTCGTAACGCTTTTCGGAGAAAGCACGGGGCGCGAGTCGGTTCGCAACCTGCTGGCGCGGTGCTACCGGCATCTGACCGACGATGTGAAAACCGGAGAGCACGGCCTCATGCGCATGCTGCAGGACGACTGGAACGACGCCCTGGTAAATGCCTGGAGCACGCTGGCGGAAAACAAAGAAGTAGTGGAGAAGGGTGAGAGCGTCTTGAACTCGGCGATGGCTGCGTATGTCTTCGACTACTACGCACGGATGCTGAAATATGCGGGGGCGAACGAGGATGCCATCTTACCGATTCGGCGGAAAGCAGACGAGCATCGCAAGGCCGTGCGCGAGCAGTGGACGGGTACGTGGTTTCGCCGCGCATGGCTGGGATCGACGGACGGTTGGCTCGGAGAAAAGTGTATGTGGATCGAGCCGCAGCCCTGGGCGTTGATCTCCGGAATTCCCAATGAACAGCAGGCGCGCACCCTGGTCGACAGCATCGATCGCGAACTGCGAAGTCCTTCGCCGATTGGCGCGATTCAGCTGACGACCGGACCGGACCAGGTGCAGAAAGGCGCATGGAAGACGGAGCCCGGGACGTCCGTGAATGGCGGCGTCTGGCCGTCTCTGAACCAGACGTTGATCTGGGCGCTGGCCGGGATCGACGGCACCATGGCTTGGGATGAATGGAAGAAGAATTCATTTGCGCGGCACGCGGAAGTCTATCCGGAGATCTGGTATGGAACGTGGAGCGGGCCCGATGTGCTGAATTCCGCGTTAAGCAAAGATCCGGGTAAAACGACCGGGGGCAAGCCGTTTGGGTGGACGGACTTCCCTGTGCTGAATATGCATACTCACGCGTGCCCCTTGTACGAACTCACCAAGCTGATCGGGTTGGAGTTCATCGAATCGGGAGTAAATCTATCCCCCAAACTTCCACTGCGCTCGTTCCGCTTTGAGTCGCCGCTGCTGGGGCTGATCAAGTCGGATCAAGGATACGAGGGATGGTACAACCCGGCGTCCGAGGGTACATATGACATTCATTTCGAGGTTCCGGCCGGGGAAGCAGGCAAACTTTCGCGAATTGAGGTCAATGGGAAAGTAATGGCTGGCCCCTCTAAGGCAAAATTCATGATGCGCGGGCAAGGCGGTAGAGGAAACCCGCTCCGCTGGTCGGTACGCAGGTAGTTCATGACCTTCGAACGACTACTGTGGTTGTTTCCAATTGCGTTGACGCTGCACAACGCCGAAGAAGCGATCTGGATGCCAAGCTGGCAGGTACGCCACGCGGGGCAATTGCCGATCCATCCGCCAGGAGCAGTGCAGATTCGGGTGCTGCTAGTGCTGCTGACGGTCGCCGCTTATGCTGTTACTTGGCTCAGCGTGCGGCGGGGGCCCGGCAGCGTCTGGGTTTATCTCACGTTCGGGTATATCGTCGCAGTGCTGGTGAATGTACTCGTTCCGCATGTTCCGGCTGCGATTGCATTTCGCGGATACGCGCCCGGCGTGGTTACAGCAGTGTTGATCAACCTTCCACTGATGAGTGTCCTTATCGTGGGGGCTGTTCGCGAGCGGTGGGTCTCGGGGTGGAAGGCGGTCGGGTTCGGGGTAGGCGTTCCGCTGGCCGGTGGAGCGCTGATTGCATTGTGGTTGATGCGGACTTCATGAACGAGTCTGAGAAATCATGTTTTCTGACTTTCATGGAAATCCTGACGTAATCCATCGCCTGCGCGACATGCTGGCGCGCGATCACCTTCCCCACGCCGTCGTACTGGCCGGCGGCCTGGGCTCAGGCAAGTACACGCTGGCTCTCATGCTGGCCCAGGCTTTGAATTGCTTGCAGCCTCCTTCGTCCGATGGGCTTCCCGACTTCTGCGGAGTGTGCGCAAACTGCACCCGCATTGCGCAGGCGAGAGACCTCGACGCCCGGTTTGCCGAGGCAGTTGAAGCGCGTGAAAATCTGCGCGAGACCGACAAGAAGGAAACTCGGATTTTTGTCCAGACCCATCCGGATGTGCTGGTGATCC
>Ga0335079_10009210_pt1 | contig 11246 bp, 7 predicted proteins | sample Lox_Sample_33_FD_206719 | JGI IMG/M metagenome (GOLD analysis project Ga0335079, IMG submission 206719) | Soil microbial communities from Loxahatchee National Wildlife Refuge, Florida, United States - Lox_Sample_3.3 | ecosystem: Environmental > Terrestrial > Soil > Wetlands | place: USA: Florida... | reverse complement strand
TTCCAGTCGACGGGGAGCTGGCCTTTGCCGGCAACGGTTTCAAGCAGGAGCAGACGGTCGGTGGAGAAACCGAGGGGGCGGTTCTGCAGGCGTTGGAAGGATGCGACGAAGAGCGAAGACAGAAAGAGGACGAGGAAACAGAAAGCCACCTGAAGAGCGATGGCTCCACGCAGGAGACGGCGCGACGAGTGCGGATCACCGCCTTTGAGCGCTGCAACCGGCCTGACGGCAGAGGCTCGTAGAGCAGGAAGCAAGCCAAGCAGTAGAACAACGAGGATAATGAGCGCGAAGCCGAATAAAAGCACTCGCCAGTCGGCAGGAAGGGCGAGACGCGCAGGGTTGTCGGGCGGATTGACGAGGCTGAGCACAAAGGGCGCCGACCACGCCGCGAAGAACGCACCAAGGATGGAAGCCAGGAGAGCCAGCAGCGCGCTCTGCGTCAGGATGAGTTGCACAAGACGACGACGGCCGGCGCCGATCGAGATTCGAAGTGCCATCTCCTGCGCGCGGGCGGCGGCCTGGGCGCTCATCATGTTGGCGACGTTGACGCAGGCGATGAGCAGGACGACTGCGACCAGCAGACCAAGGACGCTGAGTAGGCGGAGATAGTCCTTCTGGAGGTCGGAGATGCCGGCGCCAGCGGGATCGAAGACGAGCGTCCTATCGAGATAACGATTGATGGACGCCCGGGTCATGCCGTGGGCACGCTTGAAGCGCTCCGTATCAAAGGCCCGGTCAAGGGCGGAGAGGTGCTGGCGCAAGGGCTCGAGGGCAGTGGCAGGGTTGACGCCGGGTTTCAAGAGCAGGAAGTTGCGGTGCCAGACGACGTTTTCCTGGGTAGCGAGCCTGTTGAGGCTGACGGGCAGAAAGATGTCGGTGACAGTTCCCTTCTCGGTTCCAGTGAAATCGCGAGGCCCGACGCCGATAATTTCGAAGGTCTGGTCGCCAATGTGGAGCGAGCGGCCGAGAACGTGCGGATCGCGACCGAAGCGGTTGTTCCAATAGTCCCAGGAAAGCACCGCATAGGGGGCGAGACCGGGGCCGCGGTCATCGGCGGAGACGAGCAGGCGGCCGAGCGCGGGCTCAAGGCCGAAGAGCGAGAACATGTTGCCGGAGACATAAACGACGTGGGCCCTCTCCATGTCGTCGTCGGTGGACCAGGTAATGTCTGTGCGGTCGGGGTAGCTGATGGCGATCAGGTCGGCCTGGTCCTTGACGGCATCGCGCATCAGGTTGAACTCGGGCGTGCTCCACGCGTCGTCTTCGGCAGGTTTGCCGTACAGGCCCATCATCTTGCGGGAGAGAACATAGAGCTTGCTTGAATTGGCGATCGGCAGCGGGCGCCAGAGCAGAGCGTCCATAAGACGGAAGGCGCCGACGCAGGAGCCAATCCCGAGAGCGAGAGAAAGCACGGCAGCAAGGGACGCGACCTTGTTGCGCCAGAGCTGCCGCCAACCGAATTTCACATCGGCGACAAGCGACTCAAGCCATCCCGTTGCACGAATGCTGTGGCTTGCCTCACGGGCATGCAGCGCCGAGCCAAATGCACGGCGCGCTTCCTTCGGATCACGTCCTGCGGCAATGGCTTCTTCAACGTGCGCCTGCAACTCTTCCTCGATCTCACGATTTAAGCGCTCGCCATCCATTGCATTGCAGATACGCGACCACAAAGACATCTCATGCCTCCCTGAGAACGCGGTTGATTGCCAAGCTGACGGACTGCCAGCGCGACTCTTCAGCGAACAGTTGCTTTTTGCCTGCGGCGGTCAGTTCGTAGACACGGGCCCGGCGACCGTTATCCTTCTTTGTCCACTCCGCGCGAATCCAGCCCGCTTCCTCCATCCGGTACAGCGCAGGGTAGAGCGAACCTTCCTCGGCGCGCAACACTTCGCCGGACGTGCTTGCGATGGCAGCCATGATTGCGTAGCCGTGGAGTCGCGAGCGCCGCGACAATATCTTCAACACGAGCAAATCGAGTGAACCTTGTAAAGCGTCGGTCTTAGCCATATTCAGATGTCTTTATATAGATATCTAAGTATAAAGTCAAGGACGTACCTCTCACCCATTCAGGGCGAAGACTTCGATTTTGCTGTCTATCTCGGGATGGGCCCGCTAATACGGGGATGAAGGATGGAAATGCGTCATTCTTGTTGACAACCGATGAGTCTCCTGCCATATTGTCAGGATTCCATTTGCCGCGCTTCCCCCGGATTTGTTTGCGCAGAAACCAGAAATTAGAGTGACGAGTCGTCAAGGAGGACCCGCGATGGAGTACAGCGCGTCGCAACTTCTTTCGATGTCGCAACAGGATCTCGACAACCTGTTTTCGAGCAACCCTGCCGGCACCGTCCCCAACGGCGAAGCACATGGTACAGCGATCATCGCTCCCGGCACAAAGTTCAGTCACGAGATTGCGTCGCTCATTAACATCTTCGTCTGGAAAGGGAAGACCTTTGACGCTGCTCACGGCACCCTCCGCAACCAGATCTCCGCATTTGGATTGAATGCCATCGTTGCCGAGGTTTATAAAGCGCCGAGCTGGTTCGATAACAAGGAATGCATCGTTCTTGATTATTCAAAAACCTCGCTTGTCGCGGAGCACATTCGCGATGAGATCCGGCAGATTGGCACCGGAGTGTACCTCGGCCTCGTGTATTGGGACAAGAACCGCACGATTCACTTCGCGCTTCACTTTCCTGGCGCATGACGATCGAGTCCAATCCAGACCGACCGATACCGGGTGCCAACACCGGCTCAGCCATCTTGAATTGGCTTAGCGATGCATCCACAGCTCTCGTGCACCTCGAGCGTCGCTTCGACCCGTTTTTCAGGCCTCTCTTCGATGCACTTCTCCGCGGTCCACTCACCAGCTTCGCCACCGCTTTGATCAACATGGGCCGACCCAACGAGGGACTGGGAATTGCGGAGGAAAGGCTGCTGCCCAACGAGGAAGGGTATGTCGATTCCATTATTCAGAGCTTCACGACCCAGATGAATCTCTTGTGGAAGCCCGGCAGATTTGAACGCGGCGGCAACACAAAGACGCATGGAATTGTTCGCGGTGAGTTCATCGTTCACGACAATCTTCCCCAGGAGTTTCGCCACGGTATCTATGCGCAGCCGTGCACCTATCCGGCGTGGGTTCGTTTCTCGGGTCCGGGTCCCTATATTACTTCGGACATCGACGATGTCGGCTTCATGAGTATCAGCATCAAGCTGATGCGTGTGCCCGGCCCGAAGCTGATGGAAGATGAGAAGTTTACCCAGGATATGTTCGGCGTTTCGCCGCCGACGTTTGTTACGCCCGATGTGATCGCAAACGCGCAACTCCAGAAGCAGAGCATCAAGAACGCGCAGATCTTCTACTTCCTCAATCTGACGCAGCACCATGTCCTGGATCTCATCATGCAGTCGCTCTGGATCAAGACACAGAGCAGCCCGCTCGAGGCTCCCTACTTCAGTTGCGTTCCCTACCTGCTGGGAGAGGGACAGGCGATGCAGTACTCGATATGGCCGAAGAGCAAGCGGCATACTCGGGTGCCTCGCCTGCCGTTTCGCCCACCCGACAACTACCTTCGCGACGCCATGGTTAAGACGCTGGCAGAGGAAGATGTTGAACTCGACATCCGCCTCCAATTGCAGAAGGATCCGCACCTCATGCCGATCGAAAACAACGGGGTGTACTGGCCGGAGCGCATTTCGCCGCGCGTTTCGGTTGCCACGCTGCGGATTCCACGTCAGAAGTTCGATTCTCCCGCACAACTGGACTTTGCCAAGCGGTTGTCGTACAACCCATGGCACTGCATCGCCGAACACCGGCCCCTGGGAAATCAAAGCCGCGCACGCCGCCGTATGTACTGGACGCTTTCAGCACTGCGGCAAAGCATGAACGCAACACCACGCTATGAGCCTACTGGCGATGAGGTCTTTGAGTAACGCACGATGACGCCGCAGTCCAACTTCATGATTCTGGCGGTCGTCACTCCATCTCGGGGTGCGGAGTTGCGTAGTCTGCTCGCGGAGATGAATAAAGAGCCGGGCGTGCTCAGTCCTGGAAATGCTCTGGTTCCGTTTGAGCAGTTCGATCGCGTGCACTTCGCGCGGTTCATAATCCTCGAGGATCAGACATTGGACGACATCAGGGGCTATGGGTTGCCTCGGGTGGATTTGCCAACCTATCTGGCTTTTCTTGGAGACCTTGACGGTTCGGTGGAAGATTTCTTCATCGAGTTGGTGCGCCGGGCCGGTGACGGGCTGCGAAGAATCTTCATGCACTGCGACAGCTTCACTTCCGGGACAGATTTGTTGTCATGGATCAAGAATCACAATGTTGCCCCGGGCGCCAACTATGTGAATTGGATCGGACGAACCACGCTTCAGATCAGGGAAGAGAATGCGCTACGGAACGCACTTGTGCGGTTCTCCCAGGACAGGGCCGCTTCCATGAGCGGATTGGCGCCGGCCAAGATTCGCGATATGCTCAAAACCTTTGTGGCGGGCGAATTGCAGGCGCGACGCCTTTCCCTGACGCCACCGGCGCCCACGCCGTTGCTCTGGCAGCTTCGCAATCTCATCAATCTTCTTGGCCTTCCGATCCTTCTCTTGATTGTGTCGCCTCTTCTATTACTGGCATTCCCATTCCTGTTGATTCTGCTTCGAAATGCGGAGAAGTCTGATCCTGAAGTTGCGCCTCGCGTCGATGCCGATTATGCGAGGCTGCTGGCTTCCATTGAAGATCACGATGTGTCCAACCAATTCAGCGCGATGGGAAGCCTGAAGCCGGGCCTGTTTCGCCGTATTGTCATGATCGGGGTGCTCGCTGCGATCGACTACACAGCGAGACATATCTTCAATCGTGGTCGCCTCGCTCGTGTTATTTCCATCCAGTTTGCGCGATGGGTCTTTCTTGACGGAAAGAGAAGAGTGTACTTTGCAAGCAATTACGACGGAAGCCTGGAAAGCTACATGGACGATTTCATCAACAAGGTTGCGTTTGGCCTCAACGTCGTCTTCAGCAACGGCATTGGGTACCCACGAACCAACTGGCTTTTGTTGAATGGAGCGAAAGACGAACAGACATTCAAGAACTATCTGCGACGGCATCAGATGCCCACGCAGGTTTGGTACAACGCGTTCCCCGGCCTGACGGCTCTTGATAAATGGAGGAATGCGCTCATCCGTGAAGGGATCGAAAAATCATCGATGACAGACCGCGAGATACGTGAGTGGCTGCGACTCATCTGAGGGACGGGTGTTATGAGCCATGAGCCGGTAGACATGAAGGACATCCAGGGCATCGTGCGGTTTGGATATAAAGCCCTGACGGAAGCCTGTTTTCTGTTGCTGGCCATCCGGGACGCAGCATCCGCGCGCGCGTGGCTCAGGTCCGCCGCAGTCACCACTGCGGAAAAGCTGAACCCGCCGCCTGAAACGGCGCTGCAGGTGGCGTTTACACGGGAAGGCCTGCAGGCGCTCGGTGTTCCTGATGACGTTCTTGCCGGATTCTCCTCCGAGTTTCTTTCCGGGATGGCGGGCGATGAGAGCCGTTCGAGAAGGCTCGGAGACATGGACGACAGTACTCCCAGCTTCTGGAGATGGGGAGGTCCCGGAAAGGTCCCCCACGTGCTGGCGATTGTCTATGCAAAGCCCGGCCAAATCGATGCATGGATGCGGACCATGAAAGGCGACAAGTGGGATTCGGCTTTTACATTGATCGACTGCTTGCCCACTTCAGATTTGCAGGGCGTTGAGCCGTTTGGGTTCAAAGACGGCATCAGCCAGCCAGCGCTGGACTGGTCTCGCCAGCGCGACCCCCAGGGAGATGAACTCGAGTACGGAAATCTTCTTTCCCTCGGAGAATTCCTGCTGGGCTACCCAAACGAGTACAGCAAATTCACGCCTCGTCCTCTCCTGCCCGCGGATGCGCCGTTCAGCTCTCTGCTGCCTTCTGCGGAAGATGCACCGAATATGCGAGATCTCGGGCGCAACGGCACCTTTCTCGTATTCAGACAGCTAAGCCAGGACCTCCGCGGTTTTTGGCGATTCATCGATGAAGCTTCCGGCTCCAATCCGCAGCTTCGACAACAGCTTGCCGAGTCGATGGTTGGCCGCCAGATGGATGGCAGCCCCCTTGTGCCAGTGGAGCGAAAACCGATTGCGGGAATTGACGCGGGTACAGCGGCAACGAACCAGTTCACCTACTTATCCGATCCGGACGGAGTTCGCTGCCCATTCGGAGCCCACATTCGCCGAGCAAATCCGCGCACTCCGGACCTCCCGGCCTCAAGTGATCTGATTTCCCGCCTGGGACACATGTTGGGGTTCGGCAACCCAAGATATAGCGATGACGTGATCGCTTCGACCCGGTTTCACCGGATGGTTCGACGTGGCCGGGAATACGGAGAAAAACTCTCGCCGGCAGACGCGATCGCGGATGGCCCGGATCCTGGAGAACACGGCATCCATTTCATTTGCATCGTGGGCAATATCCTGCGCCAATTCGAATTCGTGCAGAATTCATGGGTCATGGGTACGAAGTTTGACGCACTGAGCGATGAGAGTGACCCTCTGCTTGGCAATCGGGCTCCGATCGCCGGGCGTGCCGCCAATACTTTCTCCCGTCCCACACAGGCGGGCACAAGAAAGCGCTACGAGGGCCTGCCTCAATTTGTGACTGTGAAAGGCGGCGCCTACTTTTTCCTGCCCAGCATGAGCGCGCTTCGCTATCTTGCAATGCTCGGCCAGAATCAGCCCGGCAGCATTTGACCACAACAACAAGGAACCTGAACACGGGAGGGCGCTTGAACAGAATTCATATCCCAGGGCTTGTCGATATTGTCCAGACAGACGACGCTGCCGAGATCAAGTCCATGGCAGGCGATCAGAATCTCGATCGCGCCTATACAGACCATTCCATCCCGACCAATGCCCACATACTTCAGAGAGTGCGCGACATCTTGCAGATCGACGGAAAACCCTTTCCAACCGTTGCGCCAAGGTGCGCAGCAGGACGCGCCGAAGCTCAAGAGGCACTTTGGAAGCGGCTGACGGCACTCGCTCCCAACTACTCTGCTGGACCGGAGTCGCTGGAGCCTCTCGCGGCGTTTGTGCGAGGGGTTGGAGATCTCGACACATGCGGCCCGCTTGTACAGCAAGCAGTCGGAAGCCTGTTTGCAACGAATTTCAAAGCGACACAAGAGACTTGGAATGCCGCGCTGGTCCTCGACGAGGCTCCGCGAACCTTGAACCCGGTGCTTCTGGCAAAGTGGGCCGTAACCGGAGAAGTGGATAAGGCAAAACAGCTGTTAGCTGGTATGTTGGAGGGCGACCTCGCGGCTGTTCATGCCGTCGGCATCGCAGTACACAACATTGTGAAGGGAGTGAACCTGATGCGGCAGCTCTATTGCGATCCGAGCAGCCGGGCCGCACTTACTTCTGACAGTGTGGCGAGCAGGTGCGTCTTTGCGCCCGACAAGATTCTGCGGCAGCCGATCGCACCGGAGGATTCGACGAGCGGAGAACTCGCGACCGGAACGCTGATCATTCTCAATCTCCAGGCTGCAAATGCTAACGCGCCGGACGCTGGTCTCGCCTTTCTGAGAGGAGCCTGGAGTCAATGCCCCGCTGAGGCCTGGGTTCCGGCGCTTCTCGAAGGGATATGGCGGCGTGCCTGTTCTTGACAATGCGAAGACCAACTCGACACCGGCATTAATACCCGCATGCGACCAAATCAGTATCGCCGAGTCGTCGATGTGAGAGCGCAGGGGTGAAACGGCCGGTTGAGATAAAAAGCGACTCCATCCCAACTCTTGACTAGCTTCCGAGGCGTTCAAAGACCCCTGACTCAATTCAAAGGCGGAGAGGTAGGCTCTGCGCCTTCTGTGTTTTTATCGGTCTCGCTCGGATGCATCTTTTTGAGCACCGATTCATCTGAAGCCTTCCGCAGGTTGCGGGTCTTTTCGAATTCAGCATTTGCTTCCGCGGTCTTGCCTATCGACTTGTAGAATCGGCCGAGGCGGAAATGAACGCTCTGGTCAGCGGGGTTGAGTTGTTCGGCGGTCTTCAATTCGCGGAGCGCATCGTCATTCCGCCCCTCATCGATGTAGAGAAGACCGAGATCGAGATGCGCCAACTGGTCGTTCGGGTAGATGCTCACTGCTTTTTCGAGAAGCGGCTTCGCGGCTTCAGAATGGTTTAGCTTTATTTGCGAATCTCCCAGATACGTAAGCGCCTGAACGTGATTAGGATTAATCTCGAGCTCTGCCTGGAACTCCCTCGCAGCTTCATCGAATTGAAGTTGACCCCACAGCAGGTAGCCCAGTCCGAAATGTGCCTCGGGCAACTTGGGATCTGATTTGACAGCGGCGCGAAACTGCTCGATAGCACCGGGTCTATCTTTCATCTCATCGAGGGCTTCCCCGGCCAGCATGTCGGCTTCGGCTGATTCCGCGTTCAAGGTCAGGATCTCCTTGTAGACATCAAGAACGCATGGATACTGTTCTGATCGGAGGCAACTGTGTGCAAGGGCGAGACGGAAGGGGAGATTCTGCCGATCAGCGGCGGTTGCCTTTTTCAAATAAGGAACTGCAGCCGCGTATTGACCGGAACCGTAATCAGCCAAACCAATCAGGGTTGTGAGGCGTAAGGCTTCAGGAGAGTCTTCAGGCTCAGTCTTCAGGAGCGCCGAGAAAATATCGATGGCCTCCTTCATCTCGCCACCTTTGAACAGCGCGAGACCGAGATTTAGCTGCAGGCTGGGCATTGTCGGATCTGCGGCCAGGGCTTTTTTATAGAAACTGACAGCATCGCTGTAGTGTTCCTGGCGAGCCTCAAGAAGACCGAGGTGCGCATTGGCTTCAGCATCATTGGGGTTGGTCTTCAAGACAGCCTCCCAAGCAACCTGAGCCTGAGCGGCATCTCCCTGCTGTTCGAAGGTATAAGCGGCCTGGCGCTGGTCGTCGGGAACTGCTGGGGCCTGGGCCAAGTCGATGACCGGCGGGAGGCCGAGCAGAAGCGCGACGATCAATCTCCATACCAGACGCGAGTTCATACCCAATGGGATTCTCTCGTGCCGGAATCACAGCACGCAAGATCAGGAAGAGATCAAAGAAACGGCGCGCCGGGAAGAACCGGCGCGCCGGAGTGCGGAGAGCAGAAGCTAGAAGCTAAGCTTGCCACCTAACTGCAAGGTACGTGGGCCGTAGTCGCTCGTGATCTTGCCGAAGTTGCCGTCGTGGTTGTTCATGTCGACGCCCTGCGGGTTGACATGGTTGAAGGTGTTGTAGGACTCGAAGCGAAGATCCAGATGCACCCTCTCACTCGATGTGAACGGAATCGACTTGAAGATCGACATGTTCCAGTTCTGGATTCCGGGTCCCTTCACAGCATCCTTCGCCGCGTTGCCGAAGCCCTGGTTGGGGCCGCCGAGCCACGGGGCAACAGGATCAGCAAAAGCGTCCGTGTTGAACCAGCGGTTCGTGGTCGCGCTGAGTTGTTTTGGATAGGAAACGGCTTTGACTTGATCTGGACGGTTGGAGGTGCCTCCCCCGAGGCCCAGAACGTCGCTGCCGGAGTAGCCAGGTTTCAGAGGCAATCCGTTCTCGAAGAAGGTAATGCCGGAGATTGTCCAGCCGCCCAGGAGCAGGCGTGCAGCCATATTCGAGCTCTTGTTGTACCACGGAAGCGCATAGACGTAGCTGATGTTCAGAATATTGCGGCGATCGAAGCCGGTATCAGAACCCCAGTCATAGTGCGCATTGAACGGATTGGAAATAGTGTTGAGATCGTTGGCTACGATGCTCATCAGGTGCGACCACGTATAGGAAACCTGGGTGGTGAGCCCGTGACGGTTCTCAACGCGTACGCCCGCCTGCAACGAGTTGTAGTTGAAGTTGGTCTCGTTCTCTTCCTGGGTAATCCCTGCAAAGCCCGGGAAAATGCGATACAGGTTGGCATTCACTTTGCCCGCGGCGACTTGTGAACGATCGTAGTATGGGTTGGTTGGGTCCGGGCTGGCCGGATCGAAGTTAGACAACGGCAGGGTGTTGATTGCCCGATCGTTGTTTTGGCTGAAACCTGTCGAGCCTACATACTGTACGACCGCGATGATCGACGCAGCCAGCTGGCGCTGGATTCCCATGCTGTAGTTCTCTGTCCCCGGAGCGTTGTAGTCGTACTTGATGTTGGTTAGACCGGACGGGAAGTGATTCAACGTTGTGGCGCCAGTCAGGACGCTTGTATTCGGGTCGGAGAAGTAGACGTTGGTGGCGGATGGGATATAGGCGAACGGCGGGTTCAGAGCAGCGTTATAAACATCGTTGCCCTGGATACGTTCCCAGAACAGGCCGTAACCACCGCGGAAGACGGTCTTGCCGTTGCCTGTGATGTCCCACGCCCATCCCACGCGAGGCTGGAAGGTGTAGTAGTGGTTTTGGACATTGCCGCGCGGGAACCCATTCACGCCCGCTTCCCGGATGCCGTTCAGATAGAACTGTTCGGTACCGGTTGCCGGGAAGGTCGACAGGAACGCCGGGTTGATCGTGCCATCCGCGTTCATGGGGTACCCCTGCGTTTGGTCGTAGTCGGCAATCACAAAGTTCGAGAACTTGTCATAGCGCTCGAAGGCGTGCGGCAGGCCGTCGTAACGTACTCCGAGGTTGAGAACCAGCTTGGGCGTGATATGCCAATCGTCATTGGCGTAGCCGGTGTAGTTATTGTTGACCCAGTGCTTACCCCAAAGGTATTCCAACTGCGAATAGCTGGATGCGAATCCCATGAGGTAGTTGACATAGGAGTCGCCCGAGAAGTTGCTGGAGTTGAACGCGATCACGCCGTTGGTGTTGTACTGCAGTTCCTGGTTCTTGTAGGTGTGCAGCCAGCTGGCGCCGAATTTGAACTGGTGACGACCACGAGTCCACGAGACGTCGTCCCGGTACTGGAAGCCTTCATATCCGTTCTTCCAGGGATAGTAGCTGGGGCTCCATGTAACGTTGATCGGCGATCCCTGAAGCTGAACCTCAGGCATTCGGTTCAAGCGGTTGTTCGCGTCCGGGAAGAAGCTGGTGGCGTCCCAGCCGGCGGGCTTCACGAACTGGCCGCCGCCGGGCCCTTGAAGCGGCGTGAGCGTAATTTTGTTGCCGCTGTAATTGAACGCCGTCTCATTGAGCAGGTTGGGCGAGTAAGTCTGGGTAAACTTGATTACTGCCGAGTAAGACGGGTTATTCATCGCCGTACCAACGGTCGGATAG
>Ga0335079_10009209_pt1 | contig 11248 bp, 7 predicted proteins | sample Lox_Sample_33_FD_206719 | JGI IMG/M metagenome (GOLD analysis project Ga0335079, IMG submission 206719) | Soil microbial communities from Loxahatchee National Wildlife Refuge, Florida, United States - Lox_Sample_3.3 | ecosystem: Environmental > Terrestrial > Soil > Wetlands | place: USA: Florida... | reverse complement strand
CTTGTCGACGGACACCCCATGAACAACAGCCTGGCCATAGGCGAGTCGTACATCGGGCGCGACCTACCCGTCCCACTCGCGGCGGTGCGGCGCGTGGAGGTGGTCAAGGGCCCGGTGGGCAGCCTCTATGGCCCGACTGCCTATCTGGCAGTGGTGAACCTTGTCACGACCGGGGGCGCGCCGCGCAACGAGGTGGCAGCCTACGGAGAGGCGGCGCAGGGGGCCGTCCGAGGCGGGAACGGGACGGCCGTGGCCAGCGGCCAGACCAAGGATCTCTCCTGGCTGGTGAGCGGGGAAGGCTATGGGACGCGCGGGCTCGACGAGAGTTACCCCGAGCTCACCCCCCAGACAATCGTTGGCCGGAACCAAGCGCAATCCTACCAGAGCTACGCTCGCCTCTCCTGGCGCGGCCTCGCCGCCAACGTCTCCTGTGGCGACTTTCAGCGCGGGCTCGCCTCCGCTCCGTGGTCGTCGCTGGTCGGTGATTCGCGGAACACGCTCGAAAACCGCACCTGCTTTGCGCAGCTTTCCCTGTCACGCGACCTGTCCCGTACCGTCGCCATCGACGCGCGCGTCGCCTACGACCACTTCCAGTACTGGGACGAGATCGCCTACCCTCCCCCACCAGACGGACTCGGCATCTTCAAGGACTACGGTCTCGACCAGTGGATCTCCGGCGACGTGCACGCGACGTGGCAGCCGCTATCGAAGACGCGACTGGTGGCAGGCTCGACGGTGGAGGCGCACGACACCATCCAGCATTCGTACGGCCTGAACGACCCGACGGTCGGGGTGGGCGTCATCGCGAAGTCATTCAAGACGATCAACAGCTATCTCCTGCTGGAGCAGGCATTGCTCCCGTCGTTGACGCTGCACGGTGGCCTCACATTCTACGTCCACGAGCTGTTCGGCGATCGAGTCACGCCCAAGGTCGCCTTGGTGTGGCATCCAACCCAATCGGACGTTGTGAAGGCACTGTGGTCTGAGGGCTTCCGCGCCCCGACCGCTGGCGAGGCGTACTTCCAGGACGGGTCATCCTACCTGGCCAATCCGCAGCTCAAGCCGGAGCTCGCGCGCTCCCTCGAGATCGCTTACGAGCGGCGGTTCTCGAGCATCGCCTCCGTTGCGCTGAGCGCCTTCCAGAACGAGTACAGCAACCTCATCACCATCGTGACCGTGCCCGTGCCTGGCGTCACGGACCCGCAGACCTCGGCCGACTATCGGCAGATGTCGGTGAACGCGGGCGCAATGCGTCTGCGGGGAGCCGATCTCGCCCTGACGCTGCGCTGGGGGGACGTCGCGCAGGCCTGGGGCGGCGTATCAGTCCAGTCGCTCGACCAAGTCGACCGCTCGAACTTCCCCTCCTGGACAGGCAACCTCGCCGTCTCGTCGCGCGCGCTCTGGCACCCGCTTGTGCTCTCGCTCAACGGCTCGGCCATCGCGCCGCGCGCCAAGGCTCCCACGAGCGGTGCCGTGGCGGGCTCGGTCCCGGCGGCGATGGTCCTCAACGCCTTTGCCGCGCTCGATGTCCCGCGAGTGAGTGGCCTCACGGTCGAGCTCGGCGTGCAAAACCTCCTCGACGCCGCCGCGGTCGACCCGGTGTCCGGCGACTTTGCCCCCATCACCGCCATGTCGCAGCCAGCGCGCACCATCCGCGCCGGCGTCCGCTACCGCTTCTAGATTCCCGATGCTCTCCAGCCGGCCGGCCACTGCCCTCCTTCTCGCCGCCCTCGTGGCGCTGCCGTGGCCGGTCCAGGCCGACGACCTTGCTCCGCGCAAGCAAGCCCTGCTGTTGCTCCGCGTGCTCGTCTACGACCGCAATCTGAAATCGCGCGCAGGCAATTCCGTGCGAGTAGCCGTCGCCTTCCGCGCCAGCGACCGCGAGTCGGAGAAGCGGCGCGACGAGCTGGTCTCCGCGTTTGAGCAGGTCTCGCGCGAGGTCGTTGCCGCTGGTCTTCCGGTCGAGGTGGTGGCGGTGCCTTACCGCGACGCCACTGACTTCGAAGCTCGCCTCGCCGCGGCGCATCCCTCCGCCCTCTATGCCTGCGTCCAGCTCGAGCCTGCGGCAGGGATCATCGCCCGGATGACGCGACGGCTGCACATCCTGTCGGCGGCCGGTTCCCGTTTCATGCCCGAATCCGGCCTCGCCATCGGACTCGTCAGCCGCGGGCAACGCGCCGCCGTCATCGTGAACCTTCGCGCCGCGAAAGGAGAGGGAGCGGACCTGGATGCGGCTCTCCTCAGCATCGCCGAAGTGCTCCCTTGAACTGACGCTGCAAGGCCCTCGCGCTCTTGCCTCCAACATGTTCGGTGACCGGGGGTCGCTCTCCGGCTGGCCGCCCGACAGCTCACGGCGAACAGTCGACATGCCTTCAACCATTGCTTCAGCGTCTCCTCCTGGCATCCGAAGCCGATCCATGCGGGTTCTCCGGTGTCGAGATTGCTGACGATTGTCACGAACTTCTCATCGCGAAGGTTTCGACAGCGCTTGAGCGCATCGACCACGTAGACGCGCCCCAGTTCCCGGAGAACCGAATCGTTCTTCTGGTGGCGCAACAGGTGAACTCCCGAACTCGGTCCGCCATGGTGTAACGGCTCTCGATATTTGGGAGCCGCGGGTGAGGTCACTTCGGTGCAGGCGACCAGAGAGCAGCTCGAGGGCGAGAACATCCTCCCGATCCGGTGAGGTACAGCGTCATCGACCGCAACGTCCCCGGTAACAACGTGATCGTCGAAGGGGTGGAGCAGACCATGCGCGTGTAGACGACGTCGAGAATTGGCTATGTCTTTGTATATGTCATTGACCTGGGCACATATTCTTGGTAGCCTTGCGAGCATGGTTGACTCGGAAAGGGGTGACTCCGATGGACTGCAGCATCGAGGCGATGAGCCACACCTCCTTCGAGAGGTCTTCAGAACCTACCAGGTGCTGATGTCGGGCTTCGCACGCGCGACCGGGATGCCTTCGTCCCGGTTCGCGCTGATGCGTCTTCTGGCGAACGCGGAAGGCGACGTCGGGATCACCGACCTCGCACGCCAGCTTGGGATCAATCCCGCTGCCGTCACGCGGCAGGTCCAGGAACTGGAGGCCGACCACCTTGTGAAGCGGCGGGCTGACCCCAAGGACGGTCGACGCACCTACGTTGCTCTCTCGACCAAGGGGCGGAAGCAGTTCGAGGAGATTCACGCCCGCACTCACGAGTTGGAGAGTTCACTCACGTCGGTGCTCGGCGCCGAGGAGATGAAGAGAGCAGCAGTGGTCCTTTCAAAGCTGCGCACGTTCGTCGAGGGCCGTCGATGAAGGAACGCAACGGACGGAATCATTCGACAGATCCTGCGATGCGTGGTCACGGTGCGTCCGCATGAACGGGAAGCGCGGCAAGCAGAAGCCTGGTCTCTTCGCTCCAACGATCGACCGCACTAAGTGCGAGGGTGGCTACCACGGTGCCTGCGCAGAGGCCAAGTGCCCCTGCGTCCCGGCCTGCCCTGATTCCGTCGTGGAAATCCGCCGGTTGACTGCCGGGCCCTCGCTTAGGCGAGAGGCTCCGAGCATGGATTCACGGCAACCGGCAAGCCTACGTGGTCAAAGCCGACCAGTGCACAGCCTGCGCGGAGTGCGTCAAGGCCTGTCCGCAGCACGTTATCAAGTTGAAACGCCGAGTCCCGGCGAGAGAAGAAGCGCTGGGATCATTTTGCGAGCAGGCAGCGGCACAAATCGAGGGAGCCGATGCAACAACACGCGGGACCTGTCATGGCAACTGAGAAGGAACTGAGCTTGGGCAGCATCCAGAAGACGCTCTTGCTGCCGCTTTGGGGAAGGGCAGTCGAGACCGGTGGACCGCAGCCCTTGTTGGTTGATCGCCCGGCGGCAGAGTTGGTTGGACGACTTCACTACGACTTTGCGACCATCTCGGAGAGCATCCCTGCCGTCGTTCGCCTCGGCTGGATCGCACGAGCGCTGCACGTGGACCGCGCGGTGAAGGCGTGCCTGGCAGAGCGCTCGCAAGCCACCGTAGTCAACCTGGGCTGTGGTCTCGATACCACGTTTCAGCGCGTCGACAACGGTTCCATGCGGTGGATCGACCTCGATCTTCCTGATGTCATTGCACTTCGGAGCGATCTGCTGCCCTCGAGGCCGAGGCAGCGGTCGTTGGCCGTCTCCATTCTGGACCCCGGGTGGATCGGCGAAGTCGATGCATCGGATGGAGTCTTCGTCGTGGCAGCGGGGGTCCTCTGCTACTTCGAGGAGCAGCAGGTCCGCGACCTCCTCGTGCGGTTGGCCAGGGCGTTCCCCGGGGGCGGTATGGTCCTCGACACGTTCTCGCCTCTCGGAATGGGCGTCTCCAACCGCCGGATCCTCCGTGACAGCGGCATGGATGCGGGGGCTGTGCTCCGTTGGTGCATCAAGCGCCCCCGCGACATCCAACACTGGGACGACGCAATTCGCGTCGCGTCTTGCAGTGGCCTCTACAGCAGTCTCTCCGGTCGCCTCCCCTTCGTCCAGCGCGTCGGCCCGTGGGCTGCGGACGCGGTCGGCCTCATGTCTATGACGGAGCTCCGCTTCGCCCCGGTCTCCGGGAGCCGGAGGTCCAGGTGAAGCCCGGGCACGAGAGCCAGACCGCTGTCATGGTTTGCGCGGCACGAGCGGCTGCACATGGCAGGGCCCAACCCCGGATGAGACCAGCCTTTGTGGCTGGACCACGCCGGACCGGACGCAAGCGCGAACCGACCTGTCCAGCGTGGCGGCGAGAAAACTGCCGCCATTGCGGGACAGCTCTTAGCGGCACACGAACATGCCCGTCTTCTTGGCGGCGCAGATCTCACCCTTGGGCGCCATCTTGGCGGCGACGAAGTCACGGAAGGCGTCCACCTCATCGTCGGCCAGGACACGCGCACCCTCATGCATCTCGTCGAGCGAGAGGAAGTAGTCGACGATGGCGCTCGGGTCGGTGATCTTCAGGACGTCGGCGTAAATTCGGGTGTCGACCTCGGCGAAATGCTCGCGCAGCTGCTGGGCGCCGTTCTCCAACGAGAAGGCGGCGATGACCGATCCGAAACGCGAGTGAGGCGCCTGGCCTGCCGCTGTGCCCTGCGCGGCGCGGGTGCTCCTTCGATACTCGCGCAAGAGCCCCTTGAGCTCCGCCAGACTGTCGACGCTCGCCGTCGTGGCGTGAAATGCCCCGCCCTCGCGCAAGACGCGACAAGCCTCGGCGATCGCCCGCTCGCGATGCGGCACGTGATACAGCATGTTGTTGGCGAGGACGATGTCAAAGGCGCGATCGGGACAAGTGATGTCCTGCGCATCCATGACGCGCAACTCGAGACGACAGGGAATCCCCTCGAGGCGCCGTCTGCTCTCCGCGAGCATGCCCTCCGAGCTGTCGGTCAACACCAGGGTCCAGCTCGCGGGGACGCGCCGAGCGTTCGCCTGCCAGAGCAGCCCTGTGCCGCAGCCGAGCTCGAGGACGCAGCACCCTTCGCGTCGCTCGAGCTGATCGAACAGCCACGCCGGCCATGGTTGAGGATTGGTGCTGAACCTGGCGTGCAGGGCGACGCGAGCGTTGAACTTGCTCGCGTTCTCATACTGCGCAGTCCCCAATGCTTGACTCGTGTCCATGCGCTGTCGCTCCTTATGGCGAGAGGTCGCGGAGAGGTGTGGCACTACGACTAAAAGCTGTCCCGCAATGGCGGCAGTTTTCTCGCCGCCGCGCTGGGCAGGTCGGTTCGCGCTTGCGTCCGGTCCGGCGTGGTCCAGCCACAAGGGCTGGTCTCATCCGGGGTTGGGCGCAGCGCTGTGCCGACGTTTCGCCGAGCCACCATCGCCGATGGGGATGGTGTCCGCCACGTTTCCTCAACGGACGAGCCGTCGAGGGCGTTCTTCGCGGTTGACTCGGACCGGGCGTGCCGTTGCATCCAGATCACGGATGGTAATCGCTGACAGGAATAGGTGATCAGGTCGTTGCAGAGACGGCTGGCAACGTGAACCAGAACGTGCTGCCGCGATCAGGCTTGCTCTCCACCCCCATCGCGCCGCCGTGCGCCTGCACGATCTCGCGCGAGATGTAGAGGCCGAGGCCGAGACTGCCCCGCTTGGCTCCGGGGACCTGGAAGAATCTGTCGAAGAGTCGCTCCTGGTGCTGCTCCGGGATGCCCGAGCCCGTATCGCGTATTTCGAACCGAGCGTACGGCCCGGTGCGCGCGACGCGCGCCAGAATGTCTCCTGCCACCGTGTGGCGGACCGCATTGCCGAAGAGATTCGCCAGAACCACGGCGATGCGTTCGGGATCGGCCAGGACGGGCAGCGGGTCGTCCGGCGTTTCCACCTTGAGCTCGAGGCCGGCCGCGCGCACGGCAGATCCAGCAGCCAAAGCGCTGTCCGCAAGGAGCGTTCGCGCGTCCACCGACCGGGCCTCGATCTCGATACGCCCGGCTTGGATGCGCGAGAGGTCGAGCAGATCCTCCAGGATCCCCTCCAATCGCTCGCAGTCGTGGCGGGCTCCTCGAACAAGATCCGCCTGTTCATCCGTGAGCGGCCCGGCCGCCCCGTCGGCGCACATATGGATTGCCATCTGGAGCGAGGTCAGCGGCGTGCGGAACTCGTGGGCTACGGTCGCGACGAGATCGTTCTTGAGCTCGTCGAATCGTGCCAGCCGCGTCACGTCCTGCAGGACGATGGTGACCCCCGTGATGACCCTCTCTGCCGAGTAGAGCGCGGTAGCCCGCGGCAGCAGGCGGCGCGGACCGTCGTCGAGATCGACCCGAACCGCTTCGTCCAGGCCGTGCGGCGCGAACGACCCATGGCCACCCAGCACGTGCGCCCGGACGGCCTCAAGCCGCTCACGCAGCGCGGGCTCAAGCGCGTGAGACAGACTGCCCGGACCCTGGCCATCCTGCAGGCGCAAGAGCGACCTGGCTGCGCTGTTCAAAGTCAGCACCACACCCTCGGGGTCCAGCACCAGGACCGGATCGGGGAGGCTGTCGATGGCTGCCTGCGCCAGCTGTTGCGCCTGCAAGAGCTGCCCGAGCGTGCTCTTGCGATACATCTCGAGTCGGTCAGCCATGGCGTCGAACTCGCGCCCGATGGTGGCAATCTCGTCCTCGCCCCGGGGGCGCACGCGGGAGTTCAGATGGCCCTCACCGAACCGGCGAACCGCCTGCGTGAGGGCCGAGACCGGCCGCGCCATGCGCGCAGTGAGGGTGGCGGCGGCGGCCAGGCCCAGGGCGAGGGCGGCAAGGGTGACAGCCGTCATGACGTGCACGAGCCCGTGCGATGTGCGCTCGGCCAGGCCACTCTTGCGGGCCATGGCCTCCTGGTTCATGGCCAGAATCTCCGCGGTTGCCGCGCGCACCGCCAGCGAGGCGCGCTGGAGAGGCCCCTGGTAGGCCACCATGAGATCGGGGGCGACCGCCGCCGCGTCATTTGCTCGCAGATAGGCCTCCCAGGCGATGCGCAGCCGCTTGGTCGCGGGCCCTTCCCCGATCTCGGTGATGTTGTCTTCTTGGATCCGAAGTTCTGACTCGAAGCGGTCGCGCATGGCCAAAGCCTGCGCCGTGACTGCTCGGCCGACGGCGCGCAGGAGAGCATCGCGGTCCATTCCATCGAGTGCCGCGGCCATGCGCTCCGCCGCCAGGACGCTCCGATAGTTCTCCTTGAGGATGTTCTTCGGGCTTACTCCGAGGCGATAGATACTTCCCAGCGACCCCGCACTCACCACTACGAGGGCGACTGCCAAGGGCGCCTGGGCCAGATACAGCTGTCGCAAGAAGGTCACTTACGGTTTCCTCCCCCGAAACGGGACCCGCAATCCATCGCGCGCGACGACCGACCGCGGTGAAGGAATGCCAGCGCAGGAACGGCAACGCCATGTCAGACCTCGCCGCCACACCGCGGTATTGGAGGGGGGCTGGACACGAAGTGGTGGTTTTGCGATGTAGCATCGGGACCGCGAGATGCCCCCCAAGAGTTACCCGCGCCAACCGCCCTCGACGGATCATCCTTAAGACGAGGCAGCCACCATCAGCAGTCGAGATGGTGGCTCGGTGAAGGGCCAGCATGGCGCCGCCCCAACCCGGGTGAGACCCGCTCCCGTGCCTGGACCACGCAGGAACGCGAGCGGATGCGAACCGCCCTGTCTCCGGTGGCGATCGGAAGTCGTCATCGCGGGACAGTTCTTAGAATCACCAAGATTCAGGACTCATGGTAGTCAAGCAGAGTGCACCCCACATGAGGCCGCTGCAATCCGCCATGAAGACCTCCCTCGACGCCGCCTCGCCCGGCTCGCTTCGTGTGCTCATCGTCGATGACGACCCCGCCATTCGCCGGACGCTCGCGCTCTGCCTCAAGCGTCTGGGGTGCGTGGTCGAGGAGGCCGCGACGGGGCGCGAAGCGCTGAGCACGGTCCAACGGGAGGCCATGGACCTCGTCTTCTGTGACCTGAAACTCGAGCGCGAGAACGGCCTCGACCTCGTTCCCCGGCTCGTGTCCGAGCGGCCCCAGCTCGATGTGGTGGTCATCACCGCCTACGCAGCAGTCGACACTGCCGTCGAGGCGATGCGGCGAGGAGCCAAGGACTACCTCCCCAAACCCTTCACGCCTGCGCAGATCCACCAGCACGTGGAGCGGTCCCGGAACCGGCGTGCTGCCGAGATGCGCGCGGCGGCTCCCGACGCGACGTTCGACGAGGCTGCGCTCCTCATCGACAGCGCCTCGCAGCACATGCGCGCCGCGCTCCAGGTCTTGGCGCGTGCGGCGACCCACGACGTCCCGGTGCTGCTGCGAGGGGAGCGCGGCGCCGGGCAGGGTTTCCTCGCGCGCAGGCTCCATGCTCAGAGCCCGCGCTGCGGCCAGCCTTTTTCCGCGGTGAGCTGTGCCACACTATGCGTGGAGGATCTCGCCAACGATCTCCTCGGGCTCGGCCGGAGCGCTGCTCCGGGAGCCGGAACTGGTGCACCGGAGAAGAGTAAGCCTTCCGAGGGAGGCACCCTCTTCCTCGACGAGATCGGCGACCTCTCCCCGGCTGTACAGGCCAGGCTCCTGCCGTTGCTCCGCGAGGGCGAACATCGCCCCCGGTCTACCGACGTGCGAATCGTTGCAGCGACCTCGCGCGATCTCGCGGCGGAGGTCCGGAGCGGCCATTTCCGCGAGGACCTGCTCTACGCGCTCAATGTGGTCGAGGTGGCGATCCCGCCGCTGCGCGAGCGGACGGAGGACATCCTCCCGCTCGCGCGCGCCCTGCTCGCCCGGCTAGCATCCCACGCCGGTCGCGACGTGCCTGTTCTGTCGCGGGCGGCCGAGGCGCGTCTCGTTGCTTACTCCTGGCCCGGCAATCTCCCCGAGCTCCGCAATGCCGTCGAGCGAGCGCTCATCCTGTCGCCGGCCCGGGTGCTAGATCCTGACTGCTTTCCGGAGCCGGTCCCCGAGCCATCCGCCGCCGAGCCCGTCCTGGGAGGCAGGTTCAGCGCTGAGGAAATCGAGAAGGTGCATGCGCAGCGGGTGATGAGCTGGGCGGGTACGCTCGAGGAGGCTTCGCGCGTCCTCGGTGTGGCCGTCACGACGCTGTGGCGCAAGCGGAGGAAGTGGGAGCGCTGAGGGGCCGCCGGTCGTCACCGACCGTGCATCACCGAAAGATCGTGCCGCCAGCGTGAGAATCGAGGGCAGCGGCCCCGGAAGCGGAGCGGCGAGGCGAGCCCCCCCAGGGCTCGCGCATCGGGGCGCGAGGGCGACCGCCGTGACGCCAGGAGCGCGCACATGCGCGCCAAAGAACCTGCCCCACATGGCGAGCCAAACTCACGGACGGTGGCACATCCTCGCCTCGCTGTCTGACCACGCAACTTAGGAGCGGGACTCCTTGCGCAGGGCTCGACCGGCCAACACTGCGCCAACTGAGCAACCGGCAAGTACCAGCCCAAGCACGATATACGTCGTCATCGGACTCCCCTATGTGGTTGGTTGTTTGCACATCGCAACGATGTCAGTGCATATTGCAATCATGCGGCCAAGTCCCAATCCCTGAGATCACGGGCCAGGAATCCATGCGAGGTCAGCCACCTGCTCGTCTGGCGGGCAACTCCGTGCTTGGGAAGGCACCACCGTTGCGGTGAGCGCGCGGCGAGCCGGGTCACCCACACAGGTCTGGCTTCAAGTCGGGAGTGCGCTGGACAGAATGGTCGGGCGATCGGCGAGGTGGCGCCAAAGATGGTGCAACTTGCACTCCCCCACGAGCCACCTTCGGCAAGGTGCTGCCCCTCGGAAAGTCTTCGCGGGGGCCGAGGACGAGGGCCCGTCCCCCCGAATCCTACCCGCGCGCCAAGAAGGCGATGAGAAGATGCGTGATGGACTGCTGGATTCCGGATGTTGCGCGGTTGCCCGAAGACCGCGCGCCTCAAGGCAGCCCACCTTGACTGGCGCCCGTCTCTCCGATTGGCCCGTACCGCCCTCTCGGAGTTGGATTGCGTTGTCCGGGCCTGCTTTCATTCGCTCGGCGCCTCGGGAAACCCAGGGAACAGGCACATACGGTCCGTTGAGATAGACAGCGTCTGTGGCGTGTGTCCCAGGCGCGCGCCTGAAGGCCGAACCCTGGCACGGGCCCGGCGTCCATCTCGCTGCAAGCGCCTCGCAGATCGTCGAAGCCGCTGACTTCTTCGACATCGTCGAGCGAGTTCGGCGGCCCGACACCTTCCGGCGTGAAGGCGCTCGCGCGGCGGTCAATGAACCGAGAGCGCAGGCCACCGAAAGGTCCACACGTTCACAAGAGCCACCAAGAATCAGACTCGACTCGTCCCCGGCTTGCCCTCGTGGGCCCGTCTGGCAGCGGCGACATTTGGCGCTCTCGCACAATCGCAATTGGCCTCCAGGCGTATCGCACTCACTGAAACAAATGGCTCAGCACCAATACGCAAGCGTCTCCCACGTTGACCAAGCTCCGCTCGACCCCTCTTGGCGCCCTGGACATCGATGCGATCAGCCATGCAGAGCATGGCCAGCTGCGATGTGGCCATCATGAACAGCCTGAGCCATGCCTGGCCCCAAGAGCGGCGCGCTCGGCCTCGTCGATGCCGCCACCCGCCGGACAGAGACCGACAGCTTCAACGCGTGACGCGTCGTCGCCTCGCTCCACCATTCTTCGGGTGAAGTGTCACGCCATAGTAACGTTGATTCCACAACGGTAGGGGTTACTTGAGCGAAGTGGATACCTTGCGACAAATCCGTCCGGCGCCCCCTCGAAGCTGATAGCCTGCACGATTGCAA
>Ga0335079_10009208_pt1 | contig 11248 bp, 10 predicted proteins | sample Lox_Sample_33_FD_206719 | JGI IMG/M metagenome (GOLD analysis project Ga0335079, IMG submission 206719) | Soil microbial communities from Loxahatchee National Wildlife Refuge, Florida, United States - Lox_Sample_3.3 | ecosystem: Environmental > Terrestrial > Soil > Wetlands | place: USA... | reverse complement strand
CTCCAACGGCGCGCGGGCCCTGCAGAACAATTACCTGCTCGATGGAATCGACAACAACGCTAACCTGGGGGATGTGTTGAACGGCAGTGCGTACGTGATTCAACCCTCGGTCGATGCGATCGGCGAATTCAAAGTGCAAACGAATTCCTACAGCGCCGAATTCGGCCGAGGCAACGGGGCCATCATGAATGCTGTCATCAAGTCAGGGACGAACGCATTCCATGGCAACGCTTACGAGTTTTTCCGGAACGATAAACTCGATGGACGGAATGCTTTCGATTTCTTTGGGCGGCAACCGTATCAACAAAACCAGTTCGGTGCCACCCTCGGTGGCCCGATCATCAAGAGCCGCACATTCTTCTTTGTCGATTACGAAGGCCTACGCATTCGTCAGGCTCTACCGCAGCTTTTGCTGATTCCTACGCATGATCAGTTGGGCGGAGACTTTTCGAGTTTTCTCGATCTAAGCACTCCCATCCTCGATCCCCAAACGGGATCCACTGTTCTCGATTGCAGTGGCAACCCGACCTACCAAGGTGAAATCTTCGACCCACATCTCACGCAGACGGTGGCCGCAAGCGGCAATTATCCGAACGGAATGTGCGGCGTTCCTGTTGGAGTAACTGCCGGCGGACTGCCGACAAACATCATCCCGGCTGGTTCGATCGACCCTGTTGCGGCGCAATTAGCTGCTCTGTATCCCGCGCCGGTGCCCGGGTTCGACATTGGCGGTAATAACTACCTGGTGGATCCCAAAAAGAGTCTTGAACAGAATAACTTTGATGTCCGCGTGGATCATCGCTTCTCCAGCAGGGATGACTTTTTTGCGCGCTTCAGCTATGAGGATCAACCCATCCACACTCCCGGACCTTTCACGAATTACCTCGACGGCGGGGGATTCACAGCCGGCAACCAGGACAATTCCTATCGGAGTGTAGCAATAAGCGAAGTCCATACTTTCTCGGCGAGAGTCATCAACGAATTTCGTCTGGGGTACAACCGCATCAACTCTCATCGTTTGCAGCCCTTTTCGAACACCGACGTCTCGGGTCAACTCGGGCTGAAAGGGGTACCGTTCTCGCCTGGATTTGGCGGCCTGCCCAGCATGTGCTTTGTGAATTACTCGTGCATCGGAGCATCTGATTTTCTGCCCTCCATCGAGAAGCAGAACAGCTATGTGCTCAATGAGAATCTTATCTGGGCGCACGGGCGTCACTCGATGAAATTTGGCACGGAGCTCCGATTCGAGCAGTTCACGATGGGTCAGATTTCAGCTCCGCGTGGGGACTTGAGCTTTGGTCAGGATTTCACTGCTAACCCGGCGCTGCCGGTCAATGGAGATGGGTCAACGAGCGGAGGCGAAGACATTGCATCATTTCTCCTTGGGGTACCGGACGGGGCGAACATTGTAAACAAGCACATTCCCGACTATCACCGGAAGATTTTCGCGTTCTTCGGACAGGATGACTTCCGTGTCAGCGACCGGCTCACGCTAAATCTTGGCCTGCGCTATGAACTCTTTCGGCCGGTGACCGATGGCAAGAATCAGATGGCCTCGTTTGATTTCGGCTCCGATACCCTCATCGTTCCCAAGGGGCAAACGGCCGAGCTAACACCGACCATCAGTTCTTTTCTTCCCATCATGCGAAATGGGTCGCCGAGTCTGGTGAATCCCGATTACCGAACCTTCGCGCCCCGCATCGGCTTTGCCTACAAACTCAAAGAACCCCTGGTCCTACGCGCAGGGTACGGGATCTTCTATGGTGGGCAGGAGAGCGGACCTTTCTCGTTTCCCAGCCCCGGCTTTAATCCCCCCTACTTTTTGAGTCAGTCCTTCAGCTCACCCTGCGGGAGTCCCGTGCCTGCGAATGCGAACTCAGCTGATCCAGGGAATTGCGCGATCGGCCTTAAGGAGAACGATTCCAGCCAGATGATCGCGAACTTCTGGGCCCAAGGCTTCCCCGCAAATTCGCTGTCGGACCCCAATAATCCACTCCTTTATTCCATCGACCGTAACATTCGAACTCCGATGATGCAGCAGTGGCACCTTGGACTGGAGTATCAACTGCCCAGCCAAACTGTTCTAGGGGTGTCGTACGCGGGATCTCACGGTACTCACCTCTATGGGTTTTACAACGGAAACCAAGCTGTGCCCAGCACGGACCCCAATGAACCCTTGGCGCCGCGTCGTCCGTTCCCGTCGGTTGATGGCACGATTGACGCCTTCCGGGCGAACACCAACTCTAACTACAATTCCTTGCAGGCGAGCCTGGAAAAACGCCTAACTCACGGGCTCATGTTCCAGGCGGCGTACACCTACGCACATGCGCAGGACGAAGCTTCCAGCGCGAGTCTCGGTTCGTTGGGCAACGGCGATTTTCGTGATCAGCGCTTCCCCGGCCTGGAATACGGAAACTCCGACTTCGACGTCCGTCATCGTTTCACCATCAGCTATTCCTATGACTTGCCGTTCGGTCACGGCAAGCTCTTCGGCGGAAATGCCAGCGGTGTGGTGAATCAGATCATCGGCAATTGGCAAATCGCCGGCATCACCTCGGCCTCCACAGGAAACTACTTCACCGTTACGGATCCGTTCGTGAACAGTGCGAATAACGATTGCGGCGGAACCGTAAGCTATAACTGTTCACGGCCAAATGTGGTGGACGATCCGAATGGCAAGCCTTGCATTGCCGGCACGTTTTTCAACACCTGCGCTTTTGAGAGCAATCTAGTTCAGGGAACATACGGAAATGAACCGCGCAATTCAGTACGTGGACCGGGTTACCAGAGCTGGGACATAACGGTGGGCAAGCTGTTCCCGATCAAAGAGCAGATGAGGATCGAATTCCGCGCAGATTTCTTCAATGTCTGGAACCACATGAACCCTCTCTGGGGGCCCATCGGAGCCGCGGGCCAGGTTGAGCCCGTAGCCATTGAAGTGGGTACACCACAAGAGGGCCAATATCAGGCGGCCCGTGACCCGCGTTTCATTCAATTTGCGCTGAAGTTTTATTTCTAGCACGACTGTGAACTGCAAACGAATTGTAAGGAGAGGCCGAAAAACGATCGGCCTTTTCTATTAAGGAAGCCTATGGCGAGTGCACCGTCAAGCAATCCGTCAGGAACGATCAGCCTGCGCCGGGCTCTCGGCCTGTGGGACCTAATTCTGTACGGGATGATCGTGATCCAGCCGACGGCTCCCATGCCCGTTTACGGCGTCATGAGTCAACGTGCGCACGGGCACGCGGTGACGACGGTTCTGATTGCGATGGTGGCGATGCTCTTCACCGCCGTGGCCTATGGACGCATGGCGCGGGCGTACCCCAGTGCGGGATCAGCGTTCACCTATGTGGGCTCCGAAATTCATCCTGCGTTAGGCTACGTCACAGGTTGGAGCATGGCCATGGATTACATGCTCAATCCAATCGTGTGCACGATTCTGTGCAGCAAGTTCGCTCTCAACTTCTTTCCGGAGATTCCCTACGCAATTTTCGTGATCTTCTTTATTTCACTATTTACCGGCTTGAATCTTTTCGGCATCCGCACCTCGGCGCGCATTAACGAAACCCTGGCCGCTGGCATGGGCATCGTGATCCTCATTTTTCTCGCGACCGCCGCGCGATACGTGCTCCATACTCCCCACGATGGTGTAGCCTTTTTTACGCATCCTTTCTATGACCCCCAAACTTTCAGCAGATCGGCGGTTTTGGGCGGCACCTCGCTTGCCGTACTGACTTACATTGGGTTCGATGGCATTTCTACACTTTCGGAAGAGGCCGAGAATCCACGACGGAATATTCTGCTTGCAACTGTTCTGGTATGCCTGATCACGGGTGTGCTTGCTTCGGTTGAGGTCTACGCGGCGCAACTCGTGTGGCCGGGAACACAACCGTTTCCGGACGTAGATACCGCGTTTGTGCATGTCGCAGGACGGGCTGGGGGGGCATGGTTGTTCTTGCTGATCAACATTACATTGCTGGTAGCGACCATCGGCTCCGGCATGGGATCGCAACTCGGAGCGGCGCGCCTGTTATATGGAATGGGGCGGAGCAATGCGCTTCCCAAGTCGTTCTTCGGGGCAATTGAGCCGAAGCGCCGCATTCCGCAAAATAATGTCATATTTGTCGGCGCGTTGGCGCTCGCCGGAACTGCCGTGCTGACCTTTGAGCGTGCCGCCGAGCTACTGAATTTCGGCGCCTTGCTGGCCTTCATGGGGGTCAATGCTGCGTCCTTTACGCGATATTTCCTGCGGGAACGTCAAAGAACGCTCATCAACTTTCTTCCACCCATTCTGGGCTTCACCATTTGCCTGGTGTTGTGGATGAACCTCAGTCATCCCGCCAAAATCGCCGGCATCGTATGGATGGTGCTGGGCATTGCCTATGGTGCTTACCGGACAGGCGGCTTTCGCGCGGAGTTGGTTTCCTTCGATGTTCCCGATGACGCCGAAAAAAACGTCGGAATGATTGAACCGTGATTCAAAACGAGGAGGAAGTATGGCCATCATCTTGCGCTTGGTACAGCAGTTTCAACACTCCAGGACAGACGAATTCATGGCGCTTGAGAAAGAATTCTCGCAGCTAGAGCATCGCGGTATTCTTCCGCGCGGTGAGCGCTTGATCCCAATTTCAGGACGCGGGCCCAGGAATACCGTGATCTGGCAGCGCCGCTTCGAGAGCTTGGCCGACGCGGAAGCAGCACTTAAGCTTTTCGACACAAACCCCGAACATACCGAACTCGCCAACAAACAAAAGCATTTCTTCGAATGCACCTGGATCGAGTTTTATGAGGTCGTCGACTGGTAGGCGAAGCGTTCATGATCAAGATTTTCCTGCGGGACACGTGGAGTCACGTACAACAAGCTTGGGGATGACTTTGCGATGTTTCGGTGGCAATGTGAGATTATTCGCAGCCGCGCGCATCAAGTCCTCGATGATTTCGGCGCCCAACGAACCCTGCAGTTCAAGTTGCTGCTCAATGGTAGTCAGCGGGGGATTGTAAAAAGCCGCGCTCGGGATGTCGTCAAACCCCACGATCGAGCAGTCTTCCGGTACTCGTCGTCCCGACTTCGTAAGTGCCCGTATCGCGGCGCAGGCGCTGAGATCATCAAACGTAACCATAGCCGTAAAACGGGACCGGCGGCGCAGGAGTTCCTCGGTGAGCTCGTACGCTTCCCGAAACGTGGAGTTTCGTCCCTTGATCTGCACAATGAGGTCGGGATTGACTTCGAGACCCGCCTCTTGGGCAAAGCCTTCCAATCCCTGCCACCGCTGAATGCTGTCAACCAGGATATCTGGACCCTTGATAAACGCCAATTTGGTATGGCCCAAATCATAGAGATGTTGGATAGCGAGCCGGGTTCCAGCAGAGTTATCAACCACGACCGAACTGACGGGGACATTCGACAATTCGCGCCCAATGACCACGGCCGGGATATTTCGCTCGGAAAACTCTGAAAGCAGCTTGCTATCCAGATAGAGCGGGTTGGCGATAGAGATGATACCTTCCACTCGGCGGCCCAGGAGCATGTCGAGACAGGTTTGAAATTGCGAGCGGTCATCCTGCAAGTCGGTAACGATCGGAAAAAGTCCAGATGGCCGTATGTGGTTCTGTATACCACGCAGGATCTGCGTGCAATAAGGATCAGTCAGATCAAATACCATCACCCCCAGCGTCTGGCTGCGATTGCTGCGCAGCGAGCGCGCATGCAGATTCGGCCGATAACCCAACCGGCGCGCTACTTCCCAGATCCGATTGCGCGTGCGCTCGGGAATGCGGCTGACGCCGGCGCCGTTGTTCAGGACCATCGACACCGTGGTTACGGAAAAGCCACTTTTGCCCGCCACCTCCCGGATTGTGATCATTTCGAATCTCCCGAGACAGGACTCATCTCTACCACGTCATTGTGCAAGCGCGCACTGAAATAAAAGCATCTCGAGTTCATCGTGATCGTTCACAACCCAATTGGCCTCGCTCAAATCTTCCTTCGAAAGAGTGGTGCAGAGACCTATGACAGCGCAACCCGCCGCACGCGCTGCTTCGATGCCAAAGGGAGCATTCTCAATCACAACACAGGAAGCCGGATCAGCCTGCAGGAGTTGCGTCGCCCGTAGAAATGGCTCCGGATTCGGCTTCCCCCGCGCCACATCGTCGGCTGTCACAATGATGTCGAACCATCGTGCCTCCTCCGGTTGCAGCACGCTGTGCAGCGACTTCCTCGAAGACCCGGTGACCAACCCATTGCGGCAGCCCACGTGTCGCAATCTGCTCAGCAGCCGAGGTATTGCAGGAAATAACTTTCGCTCACCGATCCGAATGTCATACTCCCGACGTCGGATCACGAGGTCTCTGATCTTATCGTCATCCACACGGACATGATGCCTATCGAAGATCGCCCGCAAGAGAACCGGCGTTGGCTCACCTTCGCGCAAGAAAATCTCACGTGGAGTGGTGCGGATACCCTCCTCCCGCAATACCATTTCATACGCCCCGTAGAAACTACGACCGGAATCTACCAGCACGCCGTCCCAATCCCACAAGACTACAGAGAAACAATGCTGGGCGAGCTGAGAGATGCTCATTTGGTTTATTGCGGGCAACTCCATCTCATTGTCTGCGTTGCTCCCGGCAGGAGTACACGAATGCCAATCGAGCAGTTCATCGTGCAGTATATCGTTTCACTAAGCTGCCAGAAAAGCGATGGACGTTTCAGTCTCGCAATGAAACACCCATCAGCCCCGTCCAACGCCCGTCGGCGTTTCCTCAAACCTGGTGCGACGGAACTTGGGATTCAGCTGTGCGGATGACATGATTTCCGACACAGCCTGACAACTGAGCTTCGACGCAAGGGCACTCACTCGAAAGTCGTTTCGGCCTTGCTCGAACTAACGATCGCAGTAGCCTGCAAGATTTCGAGCAAGCCCTGGGTCAGGTCGTGAGCAGCCAGTCGTTACCCAGTTGTGACCCAAAGGGGACCGTGCAGTGAGAATTCCTCGATTTTATTGGGTTTTGGTGGGCCCACCAGGATTTGAACCTGGAACCAACAGATTATGAGTCTGCTGCTCTAACCGTTGAGCTATGGGCCCGTCCGTTTGAATTGTACAGGTTAGAGCGCCCCTTGCGAGGCGCTCGATTCATTGCAGGGGTTTTTGCAGGCGGTCAGATGGCTGGTGAACTGGAACCAGCGTTGCCGCGTGTTCCTGATCCCGCCGCTGACGGTCGCGCTGAAGCGTGGCAGAGATTGCGATGACGTCCCGCTCCTCGGGATGGACATAACGCATCGTCGTGGAGATTTGCGAATGCCCGGCGATTCTCATCAAAGCGCGAACGTTCGGAGTGACCCGCGCTGCTTCGCTCAAAAAAGTGTGCCGCAATGCATGCAGTCCGCTGCCGGGACGGAATTCGCCCGTTTCCATGGTGCGAGTGTGCTGGATGCCGAGCGTATCCGGGGAGAGAGGTTCTTTACGATCACGGAGACTGGAGAACACGTACTCGCATTCGGAGAGTTTCATTTGCTCGCGGAGACAATCAGCCATGGCACGAGTGATTGGCAAAGTTCGCTTCCGCGCCTTGCGTTTTAATCCGCGAATCACGCTGATCGAACCCCAGATGTCGTCCTGATCGCCGTAGTCGTGAAGATCGACCGCATCCTTGCGAAGATGGAGAATTTCATTTCGGCAGATGCCCGATTCGCGCGCGAGGATCGATGCCTCACGGAGAGGGGACGGGGCGATTTCCAGCCACTGCCGATAATCATCATCGCTGAACGTGACCTCCCGTCCCGGTTCGTTGCCATACAACTTGATTTGCGGAACCCGGTCGAACTTGCGGAGTGTGAGTGCGGCATAGCTGCACCGTTGGAAGTCTTGGCGAAAAAAATATCCACTAGAACCTGATACTGCCCGTGATCTGAAAAGAGTATCCCTGGTATGTGGAGCGGTCTTCGAATTCCTTGAAGTACCTGACACCAATACTCACATTCCGCGGCGGCAAAATCACACTTGAACCGAATCCAAGGGCGTTGATCCGATAATGCGCAGAAGACTGGACGTGAGTCACATCCGGCCCGGTCTTGTCCGTGAGTTGCCACTGTTCGTAGCCTACCAATCCCACTTGAAGATTCAAATCGGATCGCAATGGCACTATGTGTGTTACCGAATAATCGAGATTAAGGGTGTCGCCCGGATGGATTTGGGTACCCTGCTGAGTCGTGTGGGTCTCATACATCTGAAACGCTGAGATCGCGGTTCTTCTGTTCTCGCTTAAGTAGAAGGTTTGGCCCGATGAGAAGGCATGCGTCCAATAGCCAGAGCCGACATTGTTGCTTGCGCCGACACTGAACTTGCCAGTCGGGGCGAGAAATCCATAGATGCCTCGAATATCAACCCGCTTTGTGCGCCAACCGAGGATGAACGGCTGATAATACGAGTCAGCCAGCCCGCCACCACCGCTGATTCCTCCCGCAGTATCCGACGTGAGCGAGTTGTTGGCGATCGGGATCGTGGCTGACATGGAAAATCGCGCGCCTCCAATGAAGTCCAGTTTTTGTTTACTCACCCAAACGAGGCTATTCATGTCCATCATCACCGAGTTCTGACCGGTAGCGAGGACTTCGCCGCTCGGCCCTTTCGCCTGATCGCGAGAGTAGAACAGAAATTGATTGACGTAGGAAATTCCGGGCTCGGGCGAGACACCGGAGTTGGTCGCACTCATTCCCAGCGGGTATACACCCCTGACTTGGGCCGCGGCGGGCAGTGATATCACGCAGATCAAAACGAAAAAACGGAGAAGTGCGACGCTTGCAGTGGAGGAGCTTCGCTTCACGACGCGCGCCGAGCTCCGTCAGCCGCGGATTGCTCCAAGGATTCAATTTTCCGAGAATTGTCAGCCACTTGGGTTGCTGGCTTAGAGAACTTGGCTAGATACTTTGCAAAAGGCATAAGCATCAGCAATCCCACAATCGCAACTACAACGACCATGACGATAACGTTGGGATCGCTGAAGTTCTGGCCACCTACCACCAGCGCAGCCGCGATGTTGCGTTGGGCGGTGCCGAGTGACATCACTCCGCGAGTGTCTGACTGAGGCCCGCCCAAAATCCATCCGATTCCCGACCCTGCAGCAATGAACAAGATGCTTGCCAGAACACCGCGCGTCCCGTAGAGGCTCAATACGTTCTGCATGTTCGTAATCAACAAAAGCACAATCAGCAGAGCGAGGCTCAAAATCGAGACTCGGCCGAGCGAAGGTTGCACTTTTGCGGCGAGTCCACTCAAGCGCGCTTTCACCAGGAGCCCGACTGCGAGCGGGAGCATCATCAGGAAAACCAGCGAGCGGCCGATTTTCATCGGATCGACTGAAACTCCTTCGAGCAAAAGCGGCAGGACAAGTGGCATGTACGCCACCGTCACGACCATCAGCAAGACCATCAAGCCCACGGAGAATGCCAGATTTCCTTTGCTGATTCGAGCCAATAACGGTAGAAACGGCGCGCCCGACGCGGTGCCCAGCAAAAGCAGAGCAATGCCGAGTGGCTCGTCTAGCCGGAGCAACCTTGCGATGCCAAAAGCCGCCAGTGGCATCAAGACAAAATTCGCCAGGAGCGCAAATACAATTAACCTGTAGTTCCGCAAGGGAGCAAGAATCTGCCCGACCGTGAGACTTAAGCCCATCGAGAGCATGCTTGACACCACGAAGGTCAGCATCGCGATCGGGACTATCTTGCTCAGGATTTCCATTTGACCTCTCCGGGTACGACAGCCATCGCTCTCAGGCAACAGCCTGAGGTTGTTTCGTGCGTGCCCCGCTTGCCAGCGGCATCGTTGCCAGGTTCTTCCAGAACGTCTCCAACGATTCGACCCCACCAAACAATGTGGTAAAGATCGTGGAATCCGCCAGCAGGATGTTCCCGGCGCGTTGTGTAGTCGGCGGCATCCATATAAACGAGTTGAATTCGGTGTTCCCAGCTTCGATGAAAGGATGCGGCCGTTCGAGGTCAATGGGTTGTCGCGTGAGGACGTGCACCGATTTTGTGTCGCCACCGGTCACTGCGTAATGTGGCAGGTGAGGATGAAAGTTAAAAGTTGTAACGCCGTTAAGCAGCGCTAACTCATCCAGATCTCTGTTGATTGTGAGCGGTGCGATCTGTTTAGTGCCTTTGACCAGAGCTGGACGCAGCCCATACTGATTCATCACCGGCACCCCGAGTCCCTTCATCATCGAACGTGTGTACTGTCCGAAGCGCTGCTGGCGAGGGACCAGCGCATCCCCATGGTGCAAATACTCCTGTTGTCGCTGCTTCAGATCTTCGGTGAATCCCACGTCATGGTGTGGCCCAAGCAAGAGACACGTGCCCTCTCGCTGCAACCATTCGCGAACTGCCGCGATTTCCTCCGGCGCCGCCTCCTGTTCCGAAACCAGGTGGTCGAGGCCAAAAACCATCAGCGTGTCTGTATCAGCCAGGATTCGTTCGTCGATCGGAAGCTTGTATCCTGCCTGGTCGATTCGCTGAAAGACTGCGACGGGATGTCCCGTGGCCTCACCTGCAACCTTCTGAAACGCGAGCGTGGAGCGATGGAAAAGTTCCAGGGTTCCGGCGATTCCCTGAAGGAAATGCATTTCATCCCATTCCGTGCCCTCATAAGCTGGCCACGCTACTCGACGAACTTCAGTCATCGTCGAGAAGCGATTGTCCATTTTGGTGGTATCGCGGTTAGATTCCCAAGGATAACTCCACGTCCAGTAAATTGAGACTCGGCGTTTGCCGGGAGTGTACTTTCGAGGCGCATGATCCTGGTTGTAAGTACGCGGAGGCTGAAGAAGGGTGCTCATGCTGACCTGCCTTTCTGTTCTTCCGAATCGATGTGTAGACTAACAACCATCAGTGAGACGCGAGATAACGCAGAGCTCGAATCCCCGGCAAGAAAAAGTACGCGCCACCACGGATCGTGGTAAAAGCCGGTAGCCCGGTGATCTTCTTCCGAATGGGTCGCTTCGGGATGGTCATGTCAAAAGTGCCATCCTGGGTACCGAAGATGGGATCGCGCTCGTTTCCCAATTCATGAAAGTTCGGGTCGTTTGCCCACACATTCATGGCAAATTCAAATTGGCGGACCAGACTCGCGCAACCCACGAACGCCGCAATCCCGCGTTCTACGCCGTCCTCGGGAGCACCCTCTGGCAACGCAGGACCATAGGTCCCACCGCGCCGAATCATCTTCCGGCGATTCATGTTGGCTGCGGTATCGCG
>Ga0335079_10009207_pt1 | contig 11248 bp, 10 predicted proteins | sample Lox_Sample_33_FD_206719 | JGI IMG/M metagenome (GOLD analysis project Ga0335079, IMG submission 206719) | Soil microbial communities from Loxahatchee National Wildlife Refuge, Florida, United States - Lox_Sample_3.3 | ecosystem: Environmental > Terrestrial > Soil > Wetlands | place: USA... | reverse complement strand
CCCATGCTGGAACGCGAGGGCTACCTCGAAGAATACGTCGCATTCTGGAACGCGCGCGAGGAAGTGGACCACATCTGGATCAGCCTCTATAGCCCGCAGATGGGCGAACAGGCTGCGGAGGTCTTGACCCCGGAAGACCGGGTGTATCTGGCGCAGATGCTGCCACCACTACGCAGCAAGTATCCCAAGCTGCTGGTGAACGAAGGCGTAGCGCGCACCTGGATCACTCCGCCCGCAAAACCGAGCGAGTGCATTTTCTCGCGCATGTCAGCCAACTACTCGGCCGATTTGAAGACGCGCATTGAGCCCTGCGTCTTCGGCGGCACACCCGATTGCAGCCAGTGCGGCTGCGCCATCAGCAGCGCGCTGCACTGGATTAAAGACATCAAAGTCGCCGGGCCGGTGAAGGTCGGCCACCTGGTACGTGGCTCGATGGCTGTGGGCTCAACCCTGAACCGGCTGCGGCCGCATGCTGGTGATCCGCAACGCTGGAAAACCGAACCGCAGGTGGAAAACGAGCCGGCGGCGGCGGAGATTTGAGTTCATTTGATTTGCACATTCACCGGGGTACATGTCCTGAATTCGCGGGCCGGCTGTCCTCATTTCTGAAAATGGCGGCGCGATTCTCCCCCACAATAATGGCAGGTTGTGTGCCCCGTGAAACGTGCATTCCTTGGCCTTGGTGCGCTTGCGCTGACCGCGGCACTTTCTGCCTGCGGCGGGGGCGGCAGCTCGACCACGCAGCTTGGGAGCGGCTCGGGCAGCGGCGGCTCCGGCGGAGGCACTTCCGGCGGCGGCAATGGCCAGAACAGCGCGTGCAGCGCCATGAGCGCCGGCCAGGGCGCGAGCCTGAACGGATTCCTACCCTTCACCAGCAACAATCTCTGGAACAAAGACATCTCCTCTGCGGCGGTGGACCCGACTTCCAGCGCGATGATCAATTTCATTGGCGCAAATATCGGACTGCATCCGGATTTCGGCTCAGGCGAGTATCAGGGCTCGAATATCGGCATTCCGTACACCGTGGTCGCGGGCAGCCAGAGCCTGGTGAATGTGAACTTCACCGCCTACGGCGACGAAAGTGATCCCGGACCGATGCCGATTCCCGCCAGCGCGCCGATCGAGGGCGATCCCAACCCCGGCAACGGCGACCGTCACGTGCTGGTGCTCGACAACAGCAACTGCTTTCTCTACGAACTCTACAGCGCGTACCCGAACGGCAACGGCAGCTGGAACGCCGCCTCGGCCGCGGTGTGGGATTTGACCGCCGATGAGCAGCGCCCCTGGACCTGGACCTCGGCTGATGCTGCCGGTTTGCCGATCTTTCCCGGGCTTGTTCGCTACGATGAAGTAGCGGCGGGAGCGATCGGGCACGCGCTGCGCTTCACCCTGCCCCAGAGCCGGGCGGCGTTTACGCCTCCGGCCTCGCACTGGGCTTCGAACTCCACCAACTCACTGGCTGCGCCCATGGGCATGCGGCTGCGGCTGAAATCCAGCTTCGATGTTTCGGGGTTTCCCGCCAGCGTGCAGGTGATTTTGAACGCACTGAAGAAGTACGGCATGATCATGGCGGATAACGGCAGCGCCATGTACATCAGCGGCGCGCCAGACAATCGCTGGAACAACGACGATCTGCATACGCTGGGGCAGGTGACCGCCTCAGATTTTGAAGTCGTGCAGATGAACCCTGTGTACACCGCTGCCAACGTGCCCCAGGGCACCGCACCCACGATTGCGAGCTTCACCAGCAGCGCATCATCGGTTTCCTCGGGAAGCAGCGCGACGCTTTCCTGGAGTGTGAGCGGAGCATCTTACGTGATCATTTCTCCGCAGCTGGGCGCAGTGCGCGGCACCAGCGTCAGCGTTTCGCCTGGGCGGACGACAACTTACACGCTCTACGCCACCAACCAGTACGGGCGCACTACGGCCAGCGTGGCCGTGAACGTGCAGTAGCGGCGGCTCAGGCGACCTGCAGGATCTCGCGGCTGCCGCTGATCCACAGCTCGGTGTAGCCCTTCATCTTGTCGCGGAAAGCGGTGTTGGTGGCGTAGTCCTTCATGCGGGCTTCGAACTCGCCCACGTTTTCGGCCTCGTATTCAAGAATCACACGATTGAAATCGCCGGTAAGATCGGTGAGCACGCGGTGGCGGGGAATCTTGGCCGTGGCCGCGGCTTCCTTCAGTTGGGCGGCGAGCTTGCTGGCGTTCCCCGGCTTGGCGATAAAGCAGTTGCGAACGACGATCATAAATGGATTCCTTTCGGCGGGCGGCAAAATCATATCCCAGAGGAAGATGTGGCGTCGCGGTGTGGAACCTCGGCGCCCGGCGGTAAGCTCTATCTTCAAAAAGGGCGCAAGCTGCAAGAATCTTTAACCGCGGAGGGCGCGGTGGGCTGAGAGCGCTGCTCGGAATGTTGTAGGCTAGACCATGATGCCCTCAGCCAGCGAGAATCCGCACCGGCCGCGCTGGTTCTTTATTCCGGTGCGGGTGCTGGTGGTGACGTTTGTTCTGACTTTGCTTTCTTTTGCGCTGGGCCTTTTATTGGGGATCATGGGCACGGCGCTGGCGGCGGGAGTTCGCGGGCTGCATCCCAACATGACCCATGCCTACCGCCACGTTGCTCTGCCCATCGCGGCCAGCGTTGGCGCCATCACGCTGATTACGATGACCGTGGTGGAGTTGCGGCACTATCGCCGGCCAAGGCCCTGGCTGAGATCGAGCAGCACGGCTGAAGCAGCGCGATACAATCACCTCATGGTAAGAGTGGCCATTCCCGTGCCGCATTCGGAGGCTGAGTACGCTGGCCGTGCCCTGCCGCAATATGAAGAGGCGGTGCGCCAGGCGGGAGGAGAGCCGGTGCCTATTCCTCTCGGCCTGCCGCCCGCGGAAGTGATGAAGCTGATCGAACGCTGCGACGCCGTGGTGCTGCCCGGCAGCAAGGCCGATGTGGACCCGGCAAAGTATGATGCGCCGCGGAACGCGAAAACCGCGCATGCCGATGCGGGCCGCGACATGGTGGATGAACTGCTGCTGCAGGATGCCTACAACATGCACAAGCCGGTGCTCGGCATCTGCTACGGATTGCAGATTTTGAATGTCTATCGCAGCGGAACGCTGCTGCAGCACATTGCGTCAGCCGTGAATCACGAAGCGGGGCGGAAGGTTCCGGTGGCACATAAGGTGGAAATTGTGCCGGGCTCGAAGCTGGCGGAAATTGTGAGTGCGGCGGTGATGCCGGTCAATTCCAGCCATCATCAGTCGGCGGAAGTGGTGGGCGATGGCCTGCGCATCGCGGCCCGCTCCCCGGAGGATGGAATCATCGAAGCGCTCGAAGGCACCGCCCCCGATCATTTTGTGCTGGCGGTACAGTGGCACCCGGAGCGCTCAGTGGAAGACGATGCATGTTCGCGAAAAATCTTCGCTGCCTTGATCGAAGCTGCAAAAACGCGACGAGAGAAGCTCGCGGGCGAGTTCGAATCGGTCTGAGCGAAAGAACGCCACGGATCGCCGCGGATTTCCACGGATCAAGGAACGTACTCACGGCAAAATCGGTGAAATCCGCGTTAGTCCGTGGTTTTTTTTCGGGCGCGGCGCACCGGCTTCTTTTCGAGCGCTACGACGGCATGAGCGATGGCCGCATCGTCGGTGCCAATGCCCTCGGGCGTTTTGGCTTTAATTCCCACGCAGTCCTCGGGAATGCCGAGCAGTTCGGCAACCCGCGAGCGAAGGGCCGCCGCCTGCGGGCCGATCTTCGGCGCGAGCAGGATCAGCGTCGAATCCACATTGGCGACTGAGTAGCCCGCCTGGCGCACGCGCCGCAGCGCCTCGGCCAGGAAAACCGCCGAGTCCGCGCCCTTCCACTGCGGGTCGGCTGGGGAGAAGAGCGTGCCGATATCGGGGGCGGCAATAGCGCCCAGCAGCGCGTCGGTAATGGCGTGCAGCAGCACGTCGCCATCGGAGTGGCCGCCAAGACCCCTGGCGTGAGCCAGTTCCACGCCGCCTATTTTCAGCGGGATGCCGGCCTTGAATTCGTGCGAGTCCCAGCCGTAGCCGATTCTCATGAAGCCATACCGGCCACGGATTCACACGGATTTCCGCGGGTTTTCTTCCTCTGATTATCAAACATTGCAAGCATCGTAGAAAGCCTTCAATTCTGCCGGCCGATCATCCATATCGCCGACGGTCTATCCGTATTGCATGAACAAATCCCTGAGAATCGGCGTTAGTCCGTGGCCTGTTTCCCCAAATAAAATTCGGCCAGTTCCAGATCGGCCGGCGTCGTGATCTTGATGTTGCGCGGCGAGCCCATCACCACGGCGACGGCGTGGCCGGAGCGCTCGAGCAGCGAAGCTTCATCGGTGCCCATGAATCCATCGGCCGCCGCTTCATCGAAAACTTGCTTCAGCAGGGCAAAGCGAAAGCCTTGCGGAGTCTGCGCCATCACGACTTTCTCGCGCGGAATAGTCGCCTTGATGAGCGCGCCTTCGGCGGTGCGCTCCACCTGCTTGACCGTATCTACCGCCGGCAGGCCGGCAATGGCCGCGCCGTATTTACTCGCGCCCGCGATGACCTCGTGAATGATCTCTGGAGTGACGAAGGGCCGCACCGCATCATGCACCAGCACCAGATCATCGGGCTCGGCCTGAATCGCGGCCAGCGCGTTGGCTACCGATTGCTGGCGGTGCTCGCCGCCTTCCACCAGCTGCAGTTTTTTCTGCAATATATCTTTGCCTTCTTTTTCCAGGCGGGCACGAAATGAGTTTATCTCGCCCGGCCGCAGGGCAACGCAAAGCTCTGAGATTTTCTCGCAGGCGGCAAATTTTCTTAGAGTACGCATCAGGAGGGGAATGCCGCCGAGCTCGGCGAACTGCTTGGAGGGCGCTCCCTTTTTCCCTTTTTCGCTGGGCGCCGACGCCATCCGTGTGCCCAGGCCGGCGGCCGGAATGATGACGAATACCTTCATCGCGGGCTGTAAGTATACGAAGGCGCAGCAGGGAGTTCAATGCGGCAGAGCACGTACCACCCGGAAGGGCGCGAAGGCACGCGATGGGAATCTGATCCGTGCAATTCTCTCACCCGGCAATTCTCTCACCGCAATCCTCTCCGCCGCGACAAGGAAGAACGGACTACGCGAAAAGCTGTAGGGCGTGAGAGGCGAAAAGCTGGACACCTCGTGCATTTATTGCCACAAAGCGGCCGCTTGAGCGCCGCAGAATGCGCGCTCAAAAACCATGGCAAGTGTCAATGTCTTAAGTACTTACGACATTGCCGGGAGAAACTGGGTCGTCTGGCACGCGGCTTGCCCATCCAACCCCTGGAGCCGCCATCCCGTCAAAGTTGGGCGGGTGAAGTGCTCGGGAGGAACCTTGTCCACAAAAAAGCGCACCTGGTTCTCGCTCCTGATGTTCTGTCTTACGGCCGCGCTCGCCAGCGCGCTGGCTGCCGCGGTGCTTTTTGCCGGAGCCAGCTTCGTATTCGCCAAGAGCCAGTCCGCTGCGGGGGATGCGGCCGCGCCGCTTGCAGCGCAGTCGCTCTCCGGCGTAATCAGCGATTCACGCTGCGGCGCGCGCCACATGCCGAATTCTGGCAAGAGCCCGGCCGAATGCACCCGCTTCTGCGTTCGCCAGGGCGCGAGCTACGTGCTGGTGAATGGGGATCAGATTTACGTGTTGCGGGGGCGGCCTTCGACCATCGAGCGGCTGGCCGGGCAAAGAGTAGTAGTCACGGGCGCGCTCGACGGCAACACCCTGCGGGTGAAGTCGGTCGTTGCGCAGTAGGCGGGGTGCCTATTCCGTCCTGATGCCGCCGGCAGAATCCGCCAGCACCGGCTTTTTCGGCTCCGCGGCCACGGCAGGAGGCGGCACCGGCACCCCGACCCGCGGCTCGCTGCGCGAGGCGCGCTCATCCCACTTGCCGAAGATCATCTTTCCCGCAGTAGTCTGCAGCACCGAGGTCACAGAAATATCTACCGTCTTGCCGATCATCTTGCGGGCGTTATCCACTACCACCATGGTGCCGTCATCCAGGTAAGCCACGCCCTGGTTGTATTCCTTGCCTTCTTTGAGAACGAATACCCGCATGCCCTCGCCGGGCAGCACCACCGGCTTGAGCGAATTGGCCAGTTCGTTGATGTTCAGCACTTCCACGCCTTGCAGCTGCGCAACTTTGTTCAGATTGAAGTCGTTGGTGATGATCTTGCCTTCGTACACCTTGGCCAGTTCGATCAGCTTCAGGTCCACTTCGCGGATGGTGGGAAAATCATCTTCCACGATCTGGATCTGCACCGTAGCCACTTTCTGCAGGCGCTGCAGAATGTCGAGACCGCGGCGCCCGCGATTGCGCTTCAGCGAGTCGGCGGAGTCGGCCACCAGCTGCAACTCGCGCAGCACGAACTGCGGAATCACAATGATGCCGTCGAGAAAACCAGTCTCGGCGATGTCGGCGATGCGGCCGTCAATGATGACGCTGGTGTCGAGAATCTTGTAACTCTTCTTGCCCTGCTTCTCGCCGCCGAAAATTCCCCCGAGCGCCGCCAGGTTCAGCAGATCGCCCTTGTTGGCGCCCACGATCAGCCCCACGTAGGCCATGAGCAGCATGACCATGATCTGCATGAAGCTCTGCGTGTGATTTTCAGGAAGGCTGTTGCGGATGACCAGCGCGAAGAGATAGGCGCCCACGATGCCGAGCACGCTGCCGATGGCGGCGCCGATCAGCCGCTTGAGGCTCACTTTGCGCAGCCGCCATTCGAACAGCACAATGCCCAGGCCCAGCGCCGCGCCCACCACCCCATCCATCTTCGAGGGCAGGCCAAAGGGTTCGATCAGGTAGCAGGTAACAGCAACAATCAGTACGAATAAAACCCGAACCAGAACCAGGTCCAAGGAAAGACCTCCTCAGAACGGCCTGCGCCGGCAAAGTCGCACGCAACGTTCTGCACCGGCCGCGCTCTCTAAACCGCGCCGGACCGATGATCTATACGGAGCGATGAATTATCTATGAAACTGAAGCTCCGTCACTCTCCCGGAATAGGGCCGGGAAGCCCGAAAATTGTCACGGGAAGTATATACCCGGTGTAAAGACTTATCGGTGCGGCGGCGGGCGGGCATCGTTACTTCCGGAGGGTGACGGAAATCTCAAGCAGATAAACGAAACATCTTCCCCTGGCAGGCGGCGGCTTACCCGGCGACTTCACCGCCCTGGCACTATGGCTTGTTACACTATGCGGCATGAAAGCGCTCGTCATCAGCCGTTACGGCGGACCCGAAGTGCTCGAAGTGCGAAATGTGCCCGAGCCCGCCCTGCAGCCGGGAGAAGAAATCGTGGCGGTGCGGGCCGGCGGCCTGAACTTCGCCGATGCCATGACCATGAAAGGCGGCTATCCCGGAACACCGCAACCGCCACTGGTCGCCGGGCGCGAGTTCTGCGGCGAGCGCCAGAGCGACGGCCGCCGCGTTATGGGATACACGCAGTGGGCGGCCTTCGCCGAGCGCGCTGCCGCGCGCAGCGCCTTACTATGGCCTGTGCCGGAGAGCTGGCGCGATGGGGAGGCCGCCGCTTTCCCCGTCAACTACTTCACCGCTTACTTCGCATATTGGAAAGCAGGATTGCTGGAGGCAACCTCGAACCCTCGGCCGCGCGTGCTCATTCACGCCGTGGCCGGTGGAGTTGGCACCGCGGCCGTGCAGATTGGCAAGTTGCTCGGCGTGGAGATGTACGGCACCTCCTCTTCGGATGAAAAACTGGCGCGCGTAAAAGAGCTGGGCCTCGAGCACGGCATCAACTACAAACAGCAGGATTACGAAAGCGCTATCCGCGAGCTCACTCACGGCGAAGGCGTGGATGCTGCCTTCGAAATGCTTGGCGGCGAGCACACCGGCAAGAGCACGAGATGCCTGCGCGACTTTGGGCGCGTGATCATTTATGGGACGGCCACCGGCCGCCAGCCGGAATTCGACACTCGCGCCATGTACGCCAAAGGCGCCAGCGTTCACGGACTGTGGCTGACCTATCTTTCCGCGAAACGGGAGCTGATGAACCAGGCCTGGCAACAGCTCTCCGCCTGGATTGCCGAAGGGAATCTTCGCCCCGTCATTGGCCACGAGCTGCCACTCGAACAGGGGGCAGAGGCCTACCGGTTGCTGCTCGAAGGCCGCAACTTCGGCAAGGTCGTGCTGCGGGTGGCGGAATAATTCACCGAACAAGTCCTTAGCCGCGAGGGTGGGCGGCAACTTCGCAAAACGCAAAGCTCGCTCCGCCGGGTTATTCCTAGACAAAACAATCGCGGGTTGTGCCGCAGAAAAGCTGTGCTAACGGCGTTTGCCGTGCCCCGTCAAACTGGGTGATTGCGGCAGGAAATGTTGGTGAACTTTTCCGCGCCGCGCAACGTATCTTGCAACGATCGGTGGGGAGCTGGACCATGAACCAGCCGGTCCGGTTTTCGCAGAGAAATTCGCGGGGTTAAGGGATCGTCCTCACACTCGGTTTGGCGGCCCAGGTGAGCGCAATCCTCGAGCAGAGCGGCCTTGCGGCGCGCCTGTTGTGCTTAACCCCGAGGCAGCATTGTAGGCCTTTCGCCGGCAAAGGCAAGGCCTTCCTGCAGGCTGGATCACGCCGCCCCGAACCGCTTCCCGACGCTTCGGGAAAGATAAAAGGAGTTTTATGAAGGCATCCAGAATCCTGAAAGGCTCGCTTCTCTCTCTCGCGCTGTTGCTGGCCAGCAGCGCATTTGCCGCCAACAAAGGCTCGCTGCAGGTTTACAGCGACATCATGGTAGGCGGAAAGCAACTGAAGGCAGGAAGCTACAACGTCACCTGGGAAGGCAGCGGCAATTCCGTGCAGCTCAACATTCTCAAGGGCAAGAACGTAGTGGCCACTGCACCCGCGCAAATGGTGACCCTGCCCAAAGCTCCCGACCGCAACGCCGCCGTGCTCAACCGCAACAGCGATGGCAGCGTGTCATTGTCGGAGGTGCGCTTCGCGGGAAAAGCTTATTCCCTACAGGTCAGCGAAGACCCCTCCGGTTCGGCCAGCGGCGCAAGCAGCAAGTAATATTCACCCGTAGAAGAATGGTGAGCGGGAAGCGCGAAACGCTTCCCGCTTTTTGCTTGACGCGGCAACTTCGGTTTTGTCAGCCTCTGCATTTTGCCAGGCGGGAACATGGAACCGAGTATCCGGCGGCTGACCCATGACGATATTCCACAGGCCATGCGCCTGAAGGATGCCGCGGGCTGGAACCAGACCGCGGCCGATTGGCAAATCTTCATCTCCTCAAACTCCGCAGGCTGCTTTGCGGCGGAGCACGACGGGCGGCTGATCGGCACCGTGACGACGATCGTTTACGAAGAGCGGTTTGCCTGGATAGGCATGTTGCTGGTGGACCTCCAGTTTCGCGGCCGGGGAATCGGCCGCGCGCTGCTGGAGCACGCCATCCGCCACCTGGATGAGCGGGGCATTGCCTGCGCCAAGCTCGACGCGACTCCGCAAGGCAAGCCGCTTTACCAGAAACTCGGATTCGTAGCTGAGTACGAAATCGAGCGCTGGGCGCTCCCGCGGCCGCCTGGGCAAGAAAATGCTGCCGCACTTGCGCCTGCAGAGGGCGATCTGGCCGCGGCACTCAAACTGGACCGCGAGATTTTTGGCGCCGACCGCGGCTCTGTGCTGCGGCGGGTTGCGCGGTCCGCTCCCGAGTTCGTGCAGATTGCGCGCGGAGGAAATGAGATCGCCGGCTACACCTTTGGCCGTCACGGTTCGCTTGCAGATCACCTCGGCCCCTGGGTAGCTCGCGAGAAAGCAACCGCCAGCATGCAACTGGACCAGTTTCTAAGACACTCCACAAGAGAGCTGCTATTTGTGGACTGCGTACTGGAGAATTCATGGGCCGCGCCCCTGGCTCGGGCCCGCGGCTTTGAGCTCTCCCGCCCGCTCACCCGCATGTTCCGCGGAGAAAACAGATATCCCGGAAAGCCCGGGTATACTTGCGCGGGCCTTGGTCCAGAGTTTGGCTGATGTTTACTGCGAACTCAGTTCCTGAGACTGATGATCAGCGGGTTCTTGCCGGTGACGGGGCTCAGCACTGATGAGCCGCTAGTACTTCGGCATGGTCTTATCCACGCGGTCGGCCCAGGCCAGAATTCCGCCCGCCAGGTTGCGCGCCTTGAAGCCATTCTGCCGCAGCAAGGCAACCGCCTTGGCGCTGCGGCCCCCCATTTTGCAGTGGGCCACAATCTCGCGCTTGGGATCGAGTTCGCTCATGCGCTTGGTCAAATCCCCAAGCGGAATCAGGTAGCCCTGCAGGTTGCAGATCTGGTACTCGTGCGGCTCACGCACATCGAGCACAAAAAGGTCTTCGCCGGCATCCATGCGCCGTTTGAGCTCTTCCACCTGCATATCGGAGGTATTCACTTCCACGGCCTGCTCCTCGCCCCGGATTCCACAGAACTGTTCGTAATCAATTAACTTGGTAATCGTGCGATGCTTGCCGCACACCGGGCAGTCGGGATTTTTGCGCAGCTTGAGCTCGCGGAACTTCATGCCCAGCGCATCTACCAGCAGCAATCGGCCGATGAGCGGGTCGCCCTTGCCAAGAATCAGCTTGATCGCTTCCGTGGCCTGAATCACTCCGACCAATCCCGGAAGAATTCCCAGCACTCCGCCTTCGGCGCAGGAAGGAACCAACCCCGGCGGTGGCGGCTCAGGATACAGGCAGCGGTAGCACGGGCCTTCCTCAGTGGCGAACACGCTGGCCTGCCCTTCAAAGCGGAAAATTGAACCGTAAACGTTGGGCTTGCCGGTCAGCACGCAGGCGTCGTTCACCAGATAGCGGGTCGGGAAGTTATCGGTGCCATCGGCAATAATGTCGAACTCGCGGAACAACTCCAGCGCGTTCTCGCTGGAAAGCCGGGTCTCGAATCGGCGGATGTTGAGGAACGGGTTAATCGCCTTCAGCTTTTCCGCCGCCGAATCCAGCTTCTTGCGGCCCACGTCGGCGGTGGTGTGGATGATCTGCCGCTGCAGGTTGGTGTAGTCCACTACGTCGAAATCTACGATGCCGAGCGTGCCCACGCCGGCCGCGCCCAGATACAGAGCCAGGGGCGATCCCAGCCCACCCGCGCCCACGCAGAGCACCTTCGCGGCCTTGAGCTTCTGCTGCCCTTCCATACCTACCTCGGGCATGATCAGGTGGCGCGAGTAGCGCAAAATTTCGTCGTTGTTCAGGCTGGGAGTTTCGGGTTTCACATCTACCATCGTGG
>Ga0335079_10009205_pt1 | contig 11250 bp, 7 predicted proteins | sample Lox_Sample_33_FD_206719 | JGI IMG/M metagenome (GOLD analysis project Ga0335079, IMG submission 206719) | Soil microbial communities from Loxahatchee National Wildlife Refuge, Florida, United States - Lox_Sample_3.3 | ecosystem: Environmental > Terrestrial > Soil > Wetlands | place: USA: Florida... | reverse complement strand
TTCGAGGCGCGGGACTCCTCAGCGTGGATCTGGATGCCGTTCGCGCCGCTATTCACACGCTGCCGTGGGTCGATTCGGTGAGTGTGCAGCGCGCGTGGCCGCGCGGATTGCGCGTGTTGGTCATTGAGCAGGTGGCGGCCGCGCGCTGGGGCGAGACCGGGCTGCTCAATACGCGCGGCGAGCTGTTCTCGAAGGATGAGCGCCACATGCCGCCCGAGCTGGCCGAGCTGTCCGGCCCCGAGGGCAAGGAGGCCGTGGTCGCGCAGCGTTATCTCGCCGCCCAGGGGCGGCTGATCCAGGCCGGACTGCGGCTCACGGCGATGCGCCTGGATGCGCGCGGCGCCTGGGAGTTCGACCTGTCGAACGGTGTGACCGTGCGGCTGGGGCGGCGCCAGATCGATGAGCGCTTCGACAAATTCATCAATGCGGCCCTGAAGCTGGTCACGCAGCGGGGCGGGGACATCTCTTACGTGGACATGCGGTACACCAATGGATTTGCGATCGGCTGGCGTGGCGGAGCCTCACACAGTGCTAAAGAAGACGGTGGTCGGGATGCTTAAGCGCTCCGAAAGAAATCTGATCGTGGGGCTGGACATCGGCACCTCGAAGGTGGTCGCCCTGGTGGGCGAGATCGGAGTGGACGGCTCCATAGAAGTGCTGGGCATCGGCTCGCAGCCCTCGCGCGGGCTGAAGAAGGGCGTGGTGGTCAACATCGAATCCACCGTGCAGTCCATCCAGCGCGCCGTGGAAGAGGCCGAGCTCATGGCCGGGTGCGAGATCCACTCCGTGTTCGCCGGCATCGCCGGCAGCCACGTGCGCAGTCTCAACTCGCACGGCGTGGTGGCGATCCGCGACAAGGAGGTCACCCACGGCGACGTCGAGCACGTGATCGACGCGGCGAAGGCGGTGGCCATCCCCGCGGACCAGAAGATCCTGCACGTGCTGCCGCAGGAGTTCATCGTGGATGGACAGGAAGGCATCCGCGATCCCATCGGCATGTCCGGCGTGCGCCTGGAAGCGAAGGTGCACATCGTGACCGGCGCGGACAGCGCCGCGCAGAACATCGAGAAGTGCATCCAGCGCTGCGGGCTCGAGGTGGACGATGTCGTGCTCGAGCAGCTCGCATCGAGCTTTGCGGTGCTGACGGAAGATGAGAAGGAGCTGGGGGTGTGCCTGGTGGACATCGGCGGCGGTACGACCGATCTGGCGGTGTTCGCCAACGGCGCGATCCGCCACACGGCAGTGATACCGATTGCCGGGGATCAGGTGACCAACGACATCGCCGTGTCCATGCGCACTCCGACGCAGTACGCCGAAGACATCAAGATCCGCTACGCGTGCGCGCTCTCGCAGCTCGCCAACCCCGACGAGAGCATCGAGGTCCCGAGCGTGGGCGACCGCCCCGCGCGCCGGCTCGCCCGGCAGACACTCGCCGAGATCGTCGAGCCGCGTTACGAGGAGCTGTTCGGACTGGTGCGCGAGGAGCTGCGCCGCAGCGGCTTCGAGGAAGTCATCGCGGCGGGCATCGTGCTCACCGGCGGCAGCGCCAAGATGGAGGGCGCCATCGAGCTGGCGGAAGAGGTATTTCACGTGCCCGTGAGGCTCGGCCTGCCGCAGTCCGTGCGCGGCCTGTCGGACGTGGTGCGCAATCCGATTTATTCGACGGGCGTGGGGCTGCTGCTCTACGCACGCGACAACGTCATGCCCGCCAGGCGCGGGCGCTCCCTGGGAGGCAACGCCAAGACGGTGCTGGACCGCATGCGGTCCTGGTTCCAGGGCAACTTTTGAGCTGACAGACGAGAGAGTGAGAGCTGGGTAGTACAGGCGAACAAGGGCCGCAAGGCTCGACCAACCAATGATTGTGGACAGGAGCGCGAAACATGTTTGAACTGATGGACGCGTACAGCCAGAGCGCCGTCATCAAGGTGATCGGTGTGGGCGGCGGCGGCGGGAACGCCGTGGCCCACATGGTCACCAGCGGCATCGACGGGGTTGAATTCATGTGCATCAACACCGACTCGCAGGCCTTGCAGCATGCGAAGGTGAAGACCGCACTGCAGATCGGCTGCAACATCACCAAGGGTCTGGGCGCGGGGGCCGATCCGGAGGTGGGCCGGCAGGCCGCGATGGAGGACCGGGACCGCATCGTCGAGCTGGTGGAAGGCTGCGACATGCTGTTCATCACCGCCGGCATGGGCGGTGGCACCGGCACCGGAGCCGCGCCGGTGGTGGCGCAGGTTGCCAAGGAGCTGGGCATCCTCACGGTGGCGGTGGTGACCAAGCCGTTCGAGATGGAGGGCAACAAGCGTTCCTTCGTCGCGGATCACGGTATTGCCGAGCTCGGCAAGTACTGCGACTCGCTGATCACCATCCCCAACCAGAAGCTGCTGACGGTGCTGGGTCCGCAGACCACGCTGCTGGATGCCTTCAAGTCGGCCAACCAGGTGCTGCAGGGTGCGGTGCAGGGCATTGCCGAACTGATCACGCGTCCCGGACTGATCAACGTGGACTTCGCGGACGTGCGCACGGTGATGGCGGAGACGGGCATGGCCATGATGGGCTCGGGGTCGGCGAGCGGCGAGAACCGCGCGCGCGAGGCGGCCGAGGCGGCCGTGTCCTCACCTCTTCTGGAGGATATCAACCTCGCCGGCGCGCATGGCATCCTGGTCAACGTCACGGCGGGCATGGACCTGTCCATCGGCGAGTTCCAGGAGGTGGGGCAGATCGTCAAACAGTTTGCCTCCGAGGATGCCACCGTCGTGGTGGGCACCGTGATCGACCCGGAGCTGTCGAACACTGTGCGGGTCACCGTGGTCGCGACGGGTCTGGGGCGACCGGCCACCGCTGCGCGTCCGGTGCCTGCGCAGCATCGGGAAGCGCCTGTCGGCCGCGAGGGACCCGCCTCGCACCGGGAGCCCGCCCCCCGTGCCGAGCCGGCAATGCGGGTCGTGCGCCGGGGCCCCCTGTCGAACAGCGACTATGCCGCGTTGGACAAGCCCACGGTTCAGCGGCAGCGTGCGGTTGGAGACGGGTTGCGTCCCGAGGCCGATCCGGAGGATCTGCTGGACATCCCGGCGTTTCTGCGCCGGCAGGCCGACTGAGTGGGCCCCCGCGCGTCCTTCACCCTGTGAGGGGCCGCGCGGGAGCGCACAATTTCGGCGCGACATCATTGGAGTCGGTTTTTCGCCTGTGATACGGTAACCAGCCATTTTGCGCCCCGGCGGATGCGATGCCGCGAAGCACACATCCCCGGGGCGATTTCTGCGGTCAGACAGTCAATCCAAGCATGGTCGGACAACGGACGCTGAAGAACTCCATTCGTGCCACGGGTGTGGGTCTGCACACGGGCAAGAAGGTTCTGATGACCCTGCACCCGGCCGCCGCGGATGCCGGAATCGTATTCAGGCGGACCGACCTGCCCGAGCGGGTCGAGATCCGTGCCCATGCCGAGAACGTGGGCGACACCATGATGGGAACCACACTGGGCAAGGGCGAGGCCCGCGTTTCGACGGTCGAGCATCTGCTGTCCGCCTTCGCGGGACTGGGCATCGATAACGCCGTGGTGGAGCTGAGCGCGCCGGAAGTCCCGATCATGGACGGCAGTGCCGGACCCTTCGTGTTTCTGATCCAGTCCGCCGGCATCGAGGAGCAGCGCCGGCCCAAGCGCTTCATCCGGGTGAACAAGCGCCTGCGCGTGGAAGACGGCGGCAAGTGGGCGCAGTTCGACCCGTTCGACGGCTTCAAGGTCAACTTCGAGATCGAGTTCAATCACCCGATCTTCAAGCGCCGCTCGCAGAAGGCATCCATGGATTTCTCCACGACCTCCTTCCTCAAGGAGGTCAGCCGGGCGCGCACCTTCGGCTTCATGCGCGACCTGGAGACGCTGCGGGCGCACAATCTGGCCCTCGGCGGCAATCTCGACAACGCCATCGTGCTGGATGATTTCCGCGTGCTGAACGAGGATGGCCTGCGCTACGAGGATGAGTTCGTGAAGCACAAGATCCTCGATGCCATCGGCGATCTGTACCTGCTCGGACACAGCCTGATCGGCGAGTTCAGCGGCCACAAGTCCGGCCACGCCCTCAACAACAAGCTGCTGCGAGCCTTGCTGGCGGACCACAGCACCTGGGAAGAGGTGTCGTTCGAGTCGTACGCGGATGCGCCGATTTCCTATATCGAGGCGCCCGCGCTCCCTGGTCCGGGCTGAAGCCCGTACATCCGCCCAGGTATCCGCGGCCGCACCGCCGGTCAGTCCGTCTGCGCGGCTATTCGCGCGAACGCGGCGGCAGCACCCGCACCGCAATACTGCTGATGCCGGGAGCGTCTGCGCGGATCTGGGTTTCCAGCTCCTGTATTGCATAACGCAGCCGCGCGGACCAGGCGGCCGACTCGGCGAATATGACCAGGGCGCCATCGCGCTCCACGACCCCGCACAGGCGCGGGAGCAGGTCTTCGGGCAGATGCAGTGCGAGCCACTTGCGCCAGTGATCCTGCCGGCCTGCCTGGGCAGAAACGCGCGTGAGCGTGGGCGTCAGACGTGACAGAACATCTTTGACAGAATGCGGGGCAGGCACCGGTTTTGCGACACCGGTCCGGGGTGTTCGCGGGTTACCGCGCTTGTTTCGGCGGGGCTGATTGGGCATATTGAAATTGCTGCTTGGGCAAACCCGCCGAAAGGCGGGGACGCAAAGCCACCGGTCTAGAGCGAGGAGCCATGACAGCGGGGTTGCCAGCAAGGTGCAAGCTATTTACGTCGATTGAACGAGAACAGGGCGGTTCACGCCCGGGCCACGGCCGTTCGCTAGCGACTCGGCTAATGCCCATCGAAACGGGGTATTGCACGAGTCGGGAGCGCGCGCGATGAATATCATCTTTTTTTCCAAGCGGGAGGGGCTGGCGCGCCAGCTGAACCTCGCGCACCCGCTCACCCTGACGCTGCTGGCGGGGCTGGTGCTGGGCATCCTCGGCACCGCCTTCGCGCTGGGCATGCAGCTCGGCCAGGGGAGCGGTGGGCGCCTGGCCCGGGGCGAGAGCGCCCGCTGGAGCGCCATCCTGGCCGACCAGAGGCACCAGATCGCCGAGCTCAAGGAGCGCATGAACGAGCGCGTGGACGCCATGGCCATGCGCATGGGCGAGGTCAACGCCCACGTGATCCGCCTGGATGCCCTGGGCAAGCGGCTCACGGAAATGGCCGACATCGACAGCCACGAATTCGACTTCGACAGCGCCCCGCCCAGCGGGGGGCCGGAGGGCGGCTCGGGCATCAGCGCCCAGATTCCCGACCTGTCCACCAAGCTGCAGGAGCTGGAGCAGCGCGTGGCCCTGCGGGACTCGCAGCTGTCGGCGCTGGAGAACGTGATCCTGGCCCGCGAGCTCAAGGAGCAGACGCACCCCGAGGGGCGGCCGGTCACCAAGGGATTCATTTCCTCCTATTTCGGCGAGCGCGAAGATCCCTTCTCCGGTGAGGAGGCCTACCACAAGGGCGTGGATTTCGCCGGCACCGAGGGCGCCAACGTCATGGCGGTGGCCGCGGGCGTCGTGACCTGGGCCGGCAATCGCACCGGCTACGGCAATCTCGTCGAGATCAACCACGGCGACGGCTATGTGACCCGCTACGCCCACAACGAGCGCACGCTGGTCAGTGTCGGCCAGACCGTGAAGCGGGGCGATCCCATTGCCCTGATGGGGTCCACCGGGCGCTCGACCGGACCACATGTGCACTTCGAAGTGCTGCGCAACGGCCGCCAGATCGACCCGCTGAGCTTCATCGGCCGCTAGTCTTCGCGCCCGCCTGCGCGCCCTGCGGAGCGCCCTCAGGCGCCCTGAGAGGCCCTGCAACCGCCGTCCGCTGCCTGCCCTTGAAATCAGGGGCGGCAGAACCAATTGGGCGCGTTGGCCTCTATTGCGTAGAATACGCCGCTTTGACAGCTCCCCGCGCAGCCCCTCGGCCGGCATAAAGGCTTGCCGGGCCTCGCAATTCTTCCGATCTCAGGACCTTACGTTGCTGCAATTTCTCACGCGCGTCTTCGGTAGCCGGAACGACCGGCTGGTGCGCAGCTATGGACGATACGTCAACGCCGCGAACGAGCTCGAGCCGCAGATCAAGGCTCTGAGCGATGAGGCGCTGCGTGCCAGGACCGACGAGTTCCGGCAGCGGCTCAAGGACGGCACCCCCCTGGATGCATTGCTTCCCGAGGCGTTTGCCGTCGTTCGCGAGGCCGCGCAGCGCACGCTGAAGATGCGCCATTTCGACGTGCAGCTCATCGGCGGTATCGCCCTTCACGAAGGCAAGATCTCGGAGATGCGCACCGGCGAGGGCAAGACGCTCATGGCGACCCTGCCGGCGTATCTGAACGCGCTGCCGGCCAACGGCGTCCACATCGTGACCGTGAACGAGTATCTCGCGCAGCGCGATGCGGACTGGATGGGCCCCATCTACCGCTTCCTGGGACTCACGGTCGGCGTCATCAAGAACGCCCAGAGCCCGCCGGAAAAGCGCGCGGCGTACGCCTGCGACATCACCTATGGAACCAACAACGAGTTCGGCTTCGACTACCTGCGCGACAACCTGGCCTACCGGCTCGAGGACCGGGTGCAGCGCGGCCTGGCCTACGCCGTGGTCGACGAGGTGGACTCGATCCTGATCGATGAGGCGCGCACGCCGCTGATCATTTCCGGACCCGCCGAGGAGAGCACCGAGCTGTATCTGCGGATCAACCAGCTCGTCCCGCGGCTCAAGCGCCAGCCCGAGGAGAATGCGCCCGGGGATTTCTCCGTCGAGGAGAAAACCAAGCAGGTGCACATCACCGAGGAGGGCCATGAGCACGTCGAGGCCCTGATGATCGAGCTCGGTCTGCTGCGCGAGGGCGAGAGCCTTTACGATCCGGCCAACATCCGGCTGATGCATCACCTGAACGCCGCGCTGCGGGCACATGCTCTCTACAAGCGCGACGTCGAGTACATCGTCCGTGGCGGTGAAGTGATCATCGTCGACGAATTCACGGGTCGCACCATGCAGGGCCGCCGCTGGTCGGATGGGCTGCATCAGGCCGTGGAGGCCAAGGAAGGCGTGCGGGTGCGCGAAGAGAATCAGACGGTCGCCTCGATCACGTTCCAGAACTACTTCCGGCTGTACCGCAAGCTGGCGGGCATGACCGGCACGGCCGATACCGAGGCACCGGAGTTCCTGCAGATCTATGGTCTGGAAGTGGTCGTGATCCCCACGCACCGTCCGATGATCCGCAAGGACATGCCGGACTTCGTGTACCTGACCCAGAAGGACAAGTTCGAGGCCATCATCGAGGACATCCGCGACTGCGTGGAACGCGAGCAGCCGGTGCTGGTCGGCACCACGTCCATCGAGACCTCCGAGTTTCTGGCTGGCCTGCTGCAGAAGGAAAAGGTTCCGCACCAGGTGCTGAACGCGAAGCAGCACGAGCGGGAGGCCCACATCGTCGCCCAGGCGGGCCGCCCCGCCGCGGTGACCATCGCGACCAACATGGCCGGCCGCGGCACCGACATCGTGCTGGGAGGCAATCTCGAGGCCGAGCTGCAGTCGCTCGGTACCGTGGACGATGCCACGCGCGAGCGCGTGCGCGTCGAATGGCAGAGTCGTCACGACAAGGTCGTGGCCGCGGGCGGGCTGCACATCGTCGGCACCGAGCGGCACGAGTCCCGTCGTATCGACAATCAGCTGCGCGGCCGTTCCGGCCGCCAGGGCGATCCGGGATCGAGCCGCTTCTATCTGTCGATGGAAGACAACCTGATGCGCATCTTCGGCGATCCGATGCGCACCAAGCGGCTCCTGCAGATGGCCGGCATGAAGGAGGGCGAGGTCATCGAGAGCGGGATGCTCACGCGGCAGATCGAGAAGGCGCAGCGAAAGGTCGAGTCGCACAACTTCGATATCCGCAAGCAGCTGCTGCTGTTCGACGATGTGGCGAACGACCAGCGCAAGGTGGTCTATCAGCAGCGAACGGAGATCATGGGCACCGAAGATCTCTCCGCCGCCATCCGCGGCATCATGGAGGAATCGGTCGGGACGCTGCTCGATCAGTACATGCCCAAGCACGCCGCCCCGGCCGACTGGGACATGCAGGGACTGGCCGATGCCGTGCTCAAGGACTTCAACGCGCGCGTGGAACCCAAGGCGTGGCTCGATCAGGAGCCGGAGCTGGACGAGGCGACGCTGCGTGCGCGCATCGCCAAGGCGGTCATGGACACGTACGAGGCCAAGGTGGTCCGGATCGGCAACGCCGATCAGGACGTGCCGATCATGCGGCACGTCGAGAAGGACATCATGCTGAACATGCTGGATCAGCACTGGCGTGAGCACCTGGCGGCGATGGACTACCTGCGCCAGGGCATCCACCTGCGCGGCTATGCGCAGAAGGACTACCGCTTCGAGTACAAGCGGGAGGCCTTCGAGCTGTTCGCGGCCATGCTCGACCGGGTGAAGTTCGAGACGGTCTCCATGCTGACCAAGATCGAGGTTCGCACCCAGGCCGAGATCGATCAGCAGGAGGAGGAGCGGCGGCAGCGACTGATGCGGGCCCTGCAGGCCCAGCATGCCGAAGCTCATTCAGCGCTGGCGCTCGATGGCGCCGACGACGCCGCGGCCGCGGAGGCTGCGCGTGCCGCCGCGCCTGCGATCGGGGCACCTGGTTCGCCGCAGCGCGCGGGGGTGTTGCCCATGCCAGCTGCGGAGGAGCCGCAAGGCACCTTCGTGCGCTCGGAGCGCAAGATCGGCCGCAACGAGCCCTGCCCGTGCGGTTCCGGCAAGAAATACAAGAACTGCCACGGGGCGCTGTCGGGAATCGGCTAGCGTTGCCGCCGCGCCTGCTGGTCGTTGCCGCAGCCCTGCGTGACCGCGACGGTCGCGTACTGATCGCGCAGCGGCCCGCCGGCAAGCACATGGCGGGCCGCTGGGAATTCCCGGGCGGCAAGCTCGCTCCCGGGGAGACCGAAGATCAGGCGCTGGCGCGCGAGTTGCGCGAGGAGCTGGGCGTCGAGGTGACGGCAAGCCGGCCGTTCATGCGCCTCCGGCACGACTATGCCGACCGCCAGGTCGAGCTGTCGATGTGGCTGGTCGATGGCTTCACCGGGACGCCGCGCGGACTCGACGGACAGGCGCTGAAGTGGGTCAGCGTCGATCGGCTGCTGGAGGAGGATATTCTGGAAGCCGACCGGCCGTTCATCGAGGCCCTCCGGAGCGGTGCCCTTGCATAGCGGCCGTTAGGCCCCCACACATGCGCTGTGTACAATGTTGTGCGCCTCCAACTGGCTTGAACAGGTCCCGACATGGCAGCCCAGAACGATCTCCCTGACGTCAGAATCGATCCCGCGAGCCTGTATCGGGAGGATGTGTTCACCGATCGCCGGGCGGGCACGATACGGCGCCTGACACCGGTGGGCCTGGATGGGGCCGTTGACGCCACCCGCCCCGTGCTGTTCTCGGGCCAGACGCAACTGCTCACGCCGGCTGGCGTGCTGCCGCTGGTCTTCGAGATCGATGCCTCGAACCTCAAGGAGGCGATCGACCGGTTCCCCGAAGGCGTGAAGAATGCCCTGGAACAGGCGATCGACGAGGCGCGTGAGATGCGGCGCGAAGCGGCGTCGCGCATCGTCGTGCCCGAGGTCGGCGGCGGGCTGGGTCCTCCCCCTGGTCCGGGCGGCGGCAAGATCAAATTCCCCTGAGGGGGGGTCAGCGCCCGCCGGCGCGCGCCGGATCTCCGATCGTCCGGTCGAAGAAACGCTTGACCGTCATGTAGCCATGCGGACCCGTGTCCGCGTGACGCAGCAGCCCATGCTTGCCGCCCGGGTAGGTCATGACGTCGAAGGGCTTATCCAGATCCTGAAGCTTCCTGAACAGTGTCGTGCTGTGCGCAAACAGCACGTTGTCGTCCGCCATTCCGTGCATGATCAGCAATTCTCCGCGCAGCGCGGCGGCGTGTTCCAGGACGCCGCTGTGCAGATAACCCTGCGGGTTCTCCTGGGGAGTTCCCATGTAGCGCTCGGTGTAGTGGGTGTCGTAGAGCTTCCAGTCCGTCACCGGTGCTCCTGCCACGCCGGCCGCAAAGACCTCCGGTGCGCGCAGCAGGCACATCAGCGCCATGTAGCCGCCATAACTCCAGCCAAACACGCCGATCCGGGCGGGATCCACATAGGGTAGCGACTTCAGCCAGGACACCCCCGCGACCTGGTCGTCGACCTCGACAGAGCCGAAACGGCGATAGAGCGCTGTCTCGAACCGGACACCGCGCGAGCCGCTGCCGCGATTGTCGAGCGTGAAGACGATATAGCCATTCTGCGCGAGATACTGTCTGAACAGTCCCTCGTTGCTGCGCGGATATCCGCCCCATGCGTTGCGTACGCGCTGCGCGCCCGGTCCGCCGTATACATCGACGATCACCGGATAGCGCCGCCCTGCAATCAGCGGTCGGGGCTTGATGATCTGGTAGTGCAGTGTCTGGCCGTCGCTCGCCTGCAGGGTGCCGAACTCGGTCGGCAGATGATCCGCGAGATACGGCGCGTACGGATGATCCTTCGTGATCCGGTTAGGGACCAGCGGGGCGATGAGCGCACCATCCGCGCCACGCAAGGTGACCGAAGGCGGCTGATCCGCAGTGGAGAATGTATCGAGGAACAGCCGCGCATCGCTCGACATGGTCACGGCATGCCAGCCCGCCTCGGCGGTGATCCGCTGCATCGGTGCGGACGGATCGGTGAGCGAGACGCTGTAGAGATGCCGCTCCAGCGGCGTTGGTGTATTGGCGAGGAAGTAGATGAGGCCGCGCTGTTCGTCCACGCCGCGCAGGCCATGAGACTCGTTGTCGCCGGTGACCTGCCATTCTCCCTGCGTCAGCGGCCGCACCAGCCTGCCGTCCCAGTCGTACAGATACAGGTGCTCGTAGCCGGTGCGCTGCGAGCCCCAGATGAACTGGCGGGTATGGGCGAGAAAGGTGAGTTCGTCATTCAGCTCGACCCAGGTGCCGCTGTGCTCGGCGAGCAGCTCGGTGGTCGCGCCACTCGATGGATCGGCGCGCAACAGGGTGAGCGTTTTCTGATCGCGCGTCTGGCGCTGAACGGCCAGCGCGCTGGCATCGGGGAACCAGTTGACCCGGGCCAGGTAGAAGTCCGGATCGCTGCCCAGCTCGATCTGCGTCGGCGGTGTCGCAGCATCCCCGGCATCGCCGATTCTCGCGACGAACAGGCTTACACGGGCATTGGCGCTGCCCGCCAACGGATAGC
>Ga0335079_10009204_pt1 | contig 11250 bp, 10 predicted proteins | sample Lox_Sample_33_FD_206719 | JGI IMG/M metagenome (GOLD analysis project Ga0335079, IMG submission 206719) | Soil microbial communities from Loxahatchee National Wildlife Refuge, Florida, United States - Lox_Sample_3.3 | ecosystem: Environmental > Terrestrial > Soil > Wetlands | place: USA... | reverse complement strand
CCTGATTTCACTTTTGTCTCGACTGTGAATGCTTTCGTTCTGCGCGGCGCCAAGCCGATCTTCATTGACGTTCGAGTGGATACCCTTAACTTGGATGAATCCAAGCTCGAGGCGTTGATCACGCCGCGCACCAAAGCGATTGTCCCCGTGCATTATGCGGGCGTCGGTTGCGAGATGGATCAGATCACCGCGCTTGCCTATCAGCATGGAATCGCGATTGTCGAAGATAATGCGCATGGACTGTTTGGAAAATATAAAGGTAAATATCTTGGCACGTTCGGTGCGCTGGCGGCTCAATCCTTCCACGAGACGAAGAACTTCAGCAGCGGGGAGGGCGGCGCATTGCTGATCAATGATTCGGCCTTGGCGGAGCGCGCCGAGATCATCCGTGAAAAAGGAACCAATCGCTCCCGTTTCTTCCGTGGACAAGTAGATAAATACACTTGGGTGGATATTGGCTCTTCATTCCTGCCATCCGATATTCTCGCGGCGTATCTCTACGGGCAACTGGAGCAACGCCTGCGCATCCAATCGCATCGCGAGAATATTTGGCATACATATCAAGCTGGTCTGAAGGATTGGGCTGGGAAACACGGCGTTCAACTTCCGACCATTCCTGAATATTGCGAGCAGTCATATCACATGTTTTATCTTCTGATGCCGAATCTCGGTCTGCGCCAAAAATTGATTATGTATCTGCGCCAGCGCGGCATTTACAGCGTTTTTCATTACCTGCCTCTTCACCTTTCCGACATGGGACGCGGCTTTGGGGGCCGCGAAGGCGATTGCCCGGTCACGGAACGCGTCAGCGATCAATTGATTCGTTTGCCGTTCCACAATGTGTTGACTGGCGCAGATCAAGAGCAAGTCATCGAAGCGATTTTGGAATTCAAATTCTGATGCAAAGCGTTCTGGTCACTGGCGGCGCGGGATTTATCGGCTCGAACTTTGTGCGTTATCTGCTCAAGGTCGAGCCGAATGTTCGCGTCGTCAATCTCGATGCATTGACTTATGCTGGCAGTCTTGAAAATTTAAAAGATTTGCCGGATGAATCTCGGCATACATTGATTCAAGGCGATATATGTGATGAGAAATTAGTCGGTAAGATCTTCAGCGAAAATAAAATTGATACCGTTGTTCATTTTGCCGCCGAGTCGCATGTGGATCGTTCCATCCTCGGACCCGCGCCGTTCATTCAGACGAATATCGTCGGGACGTTTACACTTCTCGAAGCCGCGCGGCACGCTTGGGGAGGAGAAAGAAGCGGAAAAAGATTTCATCATGTGTCCACAGATGAAGTTTTCGGTTCATTGAATCCAAACGATTCCGCATTTACTGAATCAACTTCGTATGAACCGCGCTCGCCATATTCTGCATCGAAAGCCTCATCGGATCATCTCGTGCGTGCGCACTTTTATACGTATGGTTTGCCGGTGACGATCACGAATTGCTCGAACAATTACGGGCCTTATCAATTCCCTGAAAAGTTGATTCCGCTGATGATCTTGAATGCCTTGCGAGGAAAACCACTGCCGGTTTACGGCGATGGAAAACAAATCCGCGATTGGCTTTATGTGGAAGATCACTGCGAAGCAATTTATCTCGTTTTGAAAAATGGCAAGCCGGGTGAGACATATAACATCGGCGGTGGCAATCAACCGTATAACATTGACCTTGTGCATGAACTATGTTCCATCCTTGATGAACTAAAGCCCGCTTCTAAACCATATGAAGAGCTGATCACTTATGTTCCAGATCGCCCTGGTCATGACCGCCGTTACGCGATGGACATCAAGAAGATACGCAATGAATTGGGTTGGAATCCGAAGCACAACATCGAGACCGGTTTGCGTGCAACGGTGAAGTGGTATCTTGCTCACATGGATTGGGCCGAAGCGATTATGAATCAGGAAAATTTTAGCGATTGGCTCGAACAAAATTACGCGCGGAGGGGAGGATGAAGGGCATCATTCTCGCAGGTGGACGCGGCACGCGTCTTTATCCATTGACGCTCGGCGTGAGCAAACAAATCCTGCCGGTTTATAACAAGCCGATGATCTATTATCCGCTTTCGATGTTGATGCTGGCGGGTATCCGAGAAATTTTGATCATCAGCTCGCCGGAAGATTTGCCAGCATTCCAACGTTTGCTTGACGATGGGAGAAAATGGGGAGTTTCGTTTTCCTATGCGGAGCAATTCGAGCCGCGCGGACTTGCTGAGGCGTTTATCATTGGAAAGGATTTTATTGGCAACGATACTGGCTGTTTGATTCTCGGCGATAATATTTTCTTCGGCACTGGTTTATGGGATTATCTGCGCGAGGCTTCGGCCTTGAAAGAAGGAGCGCGCATTTTTGCTTATCCTGTACGCGATCCGAAGCAATATGGCGTGATTGAATTTGATGCGGATGGCAAAGCGCTCAGTCTCGAAGAGAAACCGGATCATCCGCGCTCGAACTTTGCTGTGCCGGGATTATATTTTTACGATAATCGCGTTGTGGATTTTGCGGCGCGTCTCAAGCCTTCTCCGCGCGGTGAACTGGAGATTACTGACATCAATCGCATCTATCTGGACCGAGGCTTGTTGCGTGTTCAACAACTTGGACGCGGCATCGCCTGGCTGGATGCTGGGACTCATGAAACGCTTTTGCAAGCCGCCAACTTTGTGCAAACCGTCGAAGAGCGGCAGGGACTGATGATTGGTTGCCCCGAAGAAGTTGCCTATCGAGTTGGCTTTATCACGCGTAAGCAATTGATTGAGTTGGCTTTGCCGCTCAAACAAAATAGCTATGGGGATTACCTGCTAAAGCTCGCTGACGAATTCAATGGCTAATGTGGCTTGATAAAACGCCTTCTCATACTAAGAACGCCTCTTATGTATTATTTAGCTTCATTCTATTCTGCCTGAGAAAGGTTGTCTTGCCCTACGGACCGCACCCGAAGGCTGTGCGGGGCCGATTGCAGTAAGCTTGGTGAATAGCCACTTTGCCCGCCAAGAGCCTTCTCGCTTTTGACTTGGCATCCTTACGGTTCATTCAACCCCAATCTATCGTTCCCTAAATTTTTCTTCCACTTCTTTCTCCTTGACATTTTATGTAAACTAGTTTATATTACAAACTAGTTTACAAAAGGAGAAAACATGAATGTGCAGATTGATACAGCGCTAAAACGCGCTCGGGGGTATTGGTTCATAGATGGATTCACCGAAATGGCCGCAGGTGGATTGTTTGTCATCCTGGCCGGGATTCTCCTTTTCAGCGGATATGTGCCGCAGGCGTCATTCCTCCCCTGGTTCCTATCGGTCACAGGTGAAATTGTCATCGCCAAGCTGTTCGGCATTCTCGTAGCCATCCTGATCTTATGGTGGCTAAAGGACCATTTTACCTATCCGCGTACTGGCTTCGTGAGAGGCAAACGGGTTACAGTAATGCAAATACTCGTCATCCTCAGGAATGTAATTCTGTTTCTGTTCCTTCCGATACTGGTACTGTTAGCTGCATCCTTGCTCATCGCCTCAGCGCGCAATTTTTTAGCATCCATGCCAGTATGGTTCCCTGTTGGACTAGGCTTGATATGGGGAGGCGTGTACTTGCTGGCGGGTGGATGGATGGGATTGCGTCGCTTCCGTTGGTTGGCAGTCATAATGGTGCTGACCGGAATCGCGATTGGTATTTGGCAGTTTGCGATAGGCTTGCCAACTTTTCCATCCAATATACAATCGGGAATTTTTCAACCGATAGTGTTTGAAACTATCCGCCGAACTTTGATCAGTCTCTGCTTTCTTATCCTAATCTCTGGCGTCATTTTGATGATCTCAGGTCTCGTGACCTTCCTGCGCTATCGGAAAGAAAATCCGACTCCCTATGCGGAGGAATCATGAGCGGCTCGCTTCAAAACCTCTCCGGGTTGGACCGCGTGATCCACGAGCCCGCGCGTCTGATGCTGGTGGCGTTGCTATCTTCAGTCGAATCGGCAGACTTCTTATTTCTGCTCAAAGAAAGCGGCCTGACCAAAGGAAACTTATCTGTGCATCTATCGCGGCTTGAAGAAGCCGGCTACCTGCGGGCGGATAAAACCTTCCAAGGGAAAATCCCGCATACGGAATACGGCCTTACGGCTAAGGGAAGAACCGCCTTCAATGAGTACAGAAAAAGGCTTGATCCGATCATTCGGCGGCTGCGCCGCTAAGTCAAAGAAATGGATATCAAGATGAATTGGTCAATCGAAACAGAGAACCTCGGAAAATTCTATGGCGATGTACGGGCCGTTGAACATCTTTCTTTGCGCGTTGCCGAAGGTGAGATTTACGCGTTTCTCGGATTGAATGGCGCGGGGAAAACCACCACCATCCGAATGTTGCTTGGGATGATTAGACCCTCTATGGGATATGCCAAGCTGCTGAATACAATCGTCCGGCTTGGTAGTCGAAAACCTTGGGAGTCTGTGGGCTATTTAGTGGAGATACCTCATTGCTATCCGGAATTATCCGTGTATGAAAACCTGGAGGTTGCTCGTCGTTTGCATCCAGGCACGCCGAGCGAGGCCGTTAGTCGGATCATTGAACGTATGGGATTGGCTGTTTACGCGGATCGGCCTGCAGGCACTCTTTCGCAGGGCAATGCACAACGGCTTGGATTGGCGAAAGCTCTATTGCATAATCCGAAATTGATTTTTTTAGACGAGCCAGCCAATGGTTTGGACCCGGCCGGGATTGTTGAAATCCGCGAGCTTCTGCTAGAACTGACGCGCGAACAGGGCGTGACGGTCTTCATGTCGAGTCACATCCTGGCTGAAGTTGCGCGTCTTGCCCAGCGGCTAGGGATTATTCACAAAGGGAATCTGATTCAAGAATTGAATATGGATGAGCTGGAACGGAATCGAAAAAGGCGGCTCTTATTGCGGACACGAGATGTCGAGTCCGCTCACCGGTCTTTGATGAACGCCGGGCGTATGCCAGCAATCTTAAGTGATGGGATTATCGAGCTTAAAGATTCGTCTTCCATTAACCGTCCAGATGATATCAACACTCTCTTGGTCAACGCTGGAACGCCGCCTATTCAGTTGATGGTGGAGGAAGAGGAATTAGAGCAATATTTCCTTCGATTGATTGGGATGAAGGGAGAATGAAATGAATAATATCTCAGATATGATCTGGGTCGAACTACGAAAAGCGATCCGCTCAAAGATGCCTTTGTGGACTGCCGTCGGTTCTTTATTTATGCCGTTAGGGATCGCTTTCTTGATTTTTGTTGCCAAGAATCCGGCAATATCTCAAAATCTTGGATTGGTGGGTGCCAAAGCGAACTTAATGGCATTTACGGGAACAGATTGGTCAACCTACCTGGGAGTCTATGCTGAGGCTATCGGCGCAGGTGGTCTTATTTTATTCATGCTGATCATTAGCTGGATATTTGGCCGTGAATTTATTGATGGTACCTTGAAAGATATGCTTGCTGTACCAATTCAGCGGGCAAGCATACTTCTTGCAAAATTTGTTGTAGCGGCGGTCTGGTCTATAGCGATGACAATGATTATTTTCATTGCCGCATTGGTTATGGGCGCAATCATCAAGCTTCCGGGTGGCTCGTTCAGTGTTGTTGTTCATGGCATTATCCTTTTAACAGTCACCGCGCTTCTGGCAATTGCAGTGACTCTACCTTTTGCACTCTTCGCTAGCATGGGACGTGGGTATTTGCTGCCGATAGGAGTTGCCGTCCTTTTGATGATGACGATAAACTTTGCACAGATCTTGGGGTGGGGCGAATATTTCCCGTGGGCCGTGCCGGTCATATATGCAATAGGAAAAAGTCCCCTAACCCCGATTAGCTTTTGGATTGTATTTTTGACCGGTATAGCTGGGATGATTGGAACGTATCTGTGGTGGAAGTTCGCTGATCAGAGCCGTTAGGTAGATAATACCGCATGGTAAAATGATGGGGCAAAGAGGAAACCGTGCCGCGAAAATCCCGTCTCTCGATTGATATCGTTATACCTGTTTATGATGAGGCTGGCGTTGTGGAACAGACCTACGCCAGCCTGTGCGCTGTTATAGATTCGCTCCCATATGCTTTTACAATTTATTATGTTAACGATGGTTCGACGGATGCCACATCCGAATCGCTGGCCGCGTTGGCGGAAAAAGATAAGCGGATTCAAACCCTGGACCTGAGTCGCAACTTTGGACATCAGGCCGCGTTGACAGCAGGGCTTGATGCATCGCGCGGCGATTTGGTCATCACGATGGACTGCGACGGCCAGCATCCGTCGGAATTGATTCCCGAAATGATCGATCTATTCAAGCAGGGTTATGATGTAATTCAGGGTCTGCGAAGTGATACCGTTGCGATAGGTGCGTTCAAAAAATGGACCTCAGATGGATTCTATAAAATCCTAAACCTCGTGAGCGGCACACGCGTCCTGCCGGGGGCGGCAGATTTTCGGGCGTTGTCGCGTCAGGCGGTAGAGGCGCTCAAGTCCATGCCGGAATATCATCGCTTCCTGCGCGGCATGATCGTCTGGATGGGTTATCGAAGCGTGATCCTGCCCTATCGCGAACCGGAGCGCATCGCGGGCAAGTCCAAGTATTCGCTTGGAAAAATGATCCGCCTTGCGTCAGATGCGATCTTTTCCTTTTCGTTGATGCCGCTTTATATCGGCTTGAGCGTTGGCTTTACGTTCATTATTTTGGCGCTTGCTCAGATCATCTACGTTGTAGTCTTGTGGTTGACACATCAGACAAATCGTATTGTGCCCGGCTGGAGCTCGTTGATGGCAGTCTTGCTGATCGCCAGCGGCATCATCATGATTCTGCTTGGCTTCATTGGCGTGTATGTCGGCTATATCTTCCAAGAAGTGAAGCACCGGCCCATCTATTTGATACGCCGCCCAAAGCCGGAGGAATGAACGTGGCGCGTCGAATCTCTTTTCCGCTTTGGACGATTCCTTTGTCGCTCTTGATCGTCGTGGTGGCTGCATACGGTCTCTTTATGACTCAAGGCGGAATCCATTGGGACGATTGGGCATTCCTTTGGATTCCTGCGTTTCTAGGGCAGCAGGGCCTCATTCAATATTTTTCCACCAGCCGCCCAATTTGGGGATATTTCTTTATTCCCACAACGTCGTTGATCGGCACCAATATTTTGGGTTGGCAGATTTTTGCGTTGATCTGGCGTTGGCTTGCCGCCGTAGCGTTATGGTGGGCGCTTCATCTGACGTGGCCGAAAAGACTACGCGCGGTATTTTTCATGACGCTGTTCATTGTTTTGTACCCCGGCTTCATGGAACATTCGATTGTCATCACCTACGGACATTTCTCATTAATCTTCACGTTCTTCTTTCTTTCTATTGCCCTGATGCAATTTGGCGAACGTCAGCCGCGCTATTATTGGCCCGCCACAATCGGCGGGGTCATTTGCTCAGCCCTGAATCTTTTTTCGCTGGAGTATTATTTCGGCCTTGAGTTGCTGCGTCTATTATTGTTGTGGGTGGTGGTTTCTGACATAACGACGGAAAGAAAAAATCAGATCAAGCGCACACTTCTAACTTACCTGCCTTATGCCATCGTGCTGATCTGTTTTGTTTTGTGGCGCGCGCTCGGCTTTCAATCCCAAGATTATGGGATTCGCTTAAGCAATGCGAACAGCGGATTTCTGCAATCACTGGGAATGATGCTTCAACAAGTTCCCGGGGCAATCTGGGCTTCCAGTGTTGGCGCTTGGCTGGAGATTTTTCAATTCCCCTCGGCCGCCGATTTTGGGATATTTCTTTCGGTCATTTATTTCATTATCCTATTGGGTTCATTCGTCGGATTGATTTTCTATGTATCACGCTTGAAGACTTCGGAAAATCAAATCGACTTGCCCGGAGCGGATAAAAAGATCATTTGGCAATGGCTCATCATCGGCGGTTGCGCTTTGATAACCGCGGGCATTCCGTTCTATATAGTTGGTCTCCGAGTCCGGTTGGATTTTCCAGCGGATCGCTTCACTCAACCTTTTGCTTTTGGCGCAGCTCTGATTTTGGCTGGATTGCTTGAGTTGATTCCATCATCTGCATGGCGCACCGCTCTTGCCGCGGCCTTGGTCGCGTTGGCGATTGGACTGCAAATCCAATATGGTTTTGCATTTCGTGAAGATTGGAAATTGCAGAAGGCATATTTCTGGCAGCTCTTCTGGCGCGCGCCTGCAATCCAGCCGGGCACCGCCATTCTCTCGGACAATTCGATCTTTCCGTATACGGGTGACGTTCAAATGACATTGCCGCTTAATTGGATCTATACGCCGGATCGCAAAAGCGGATCGGTTCTTTACGCGCAGACGTTTTTTTCCATTAATTCCGGAAGTTCGATTCCGCTGACAGCCGGGGCGTCACTTGATCGAACGAGAGATGTGGTCAGCTTTCATGGCTCGACCGATGCCGCGCTCGTCGTTCAATTTATGCCGCCATCCTGCCTGCATATCTTGAATCCGCTTTATGATTCAGACTTGCCGCTGGCTCCTCTTGCGGGCGCAAATTATACGGCGCTTTCCAGTGCGGGCTTTCCGATGCTTGGACGCAAGGATGAGATCGCACTTCCGCTTTCGAATCCTTCCTTGATCACGCCCTCTAATCATACGCCAGCTTCTTTATCAAACCTTTTCGGGCCCGAACCACTGCAACACTGGTGTTACTTTTATGAAAAAGCAGACCTTGCCCGACAGGAAGGCGACTGGGCTCAAGTTGCTAAATTGGGCGATCAAGCCTTTGCCGCTTCCTATCGCCCGGATGATCTATCGGAGTATTTACCGTTCATCGAAGCATATGCTCGTTTGAATCGCTGGAATGACGCGAAGCAATTGACTCTCTCGACGGCCGATACAATGCCGATTCTTGAACCAGCGTTGTGTGGTTTGTGGCAAAGAGTGAATCAAGATTCTTCGTTATTGGCTCAACAGCACAACTATATTCTGAATATTGAAAATCGTTTGAAGTATTGTCCGGTGCATTGAAATGATCGAACTCTCTTACACTTTCACATTTCTTCGTCACGGTGAATCGGTTGGCAACGCCGAAGAACGCTTTCAGGGTCATTCGGATTTTCCTTTAACGAATGAGGGCCGCGCTCAAGCGCGCGCCTTGGCGGAACGCTGGCTGAAAGCCGGAATCAAATTCGATTTGGCGGTGACCAGCTCGCTTATCCGCGCGAAAGAAACGGCGGAGATCGTCGCCAGCGTTTTGAAAATTCCGCTCGAAATTGATCCGATCTGGGTCGAGCGCGATAACGGTGAATTCTCCGGCTTGACGCGCGATGAAGTCAACGAGCGGTTTCCTGAACCCGAATTCAGAACGCCTTATGATTCGTTCGGCGAAAGCGGCGAAGGCGATTGGGAACTTTATTTGCGTGCGGGCAAAGCCGTACATGAACTGATCAAACGACCAGCCGGAAGATATTTGATCGTCACGCATGGCGGCTTATTGAATAAAGTGATGTATGCGATTCTCGGAATTCCTGTTCAGGCGAATTCAAACGGTCCGAGTTTTCGATTTGAAAATACGGGCTTTGTAACGTTTCAGTATGTGCCTGCGCGTCATCAATGGCGGATGATCCGGCTCGAATCTCCTGAATAACATGTCACCCTCCCGAAGGACAGCGGGACGATGTGAGCGAAGCGAGGGTCTCGAATAAGATTCTTCGTTGCTTCGCTCCTCAGAATGAAATCAAGGAAACAGAATGGCAAATCTTAAAATTTTATCTTTTGGCGCGGGAGCCATCGGTACCTACATCGGCGGCTCATTGGCGCTGGCAGGCGAGCAAATCGTTTTTGTGGAACAGCCCGCGGTCGCGGATGAATTGCGTCAGCGCGGTTTGAAATTGAATCTAACGATTGATAAGCGGCGCAAGACGAATCAAATCCTGGCGCTTCCGCCATCAGCTTTCGTGGCGGCGCCATCCCTCGAAGAAGCATTGCGTTATGGTCCATTCGATGCGGCTCTGTTCGCGCTCAAATCGTTCGATACGGCGTCGGCAGTGAAGGGCATGAAGACATTTATCGAAAGGCTTCCGCCCATTCTTTGCCTCTCGAATGGCGTGGATAATGAATCTTTAATTGCCAATGCACTCGGCGCCGATAAAGTCATTCCTGGGACAGTGACCAGCGCGATTGGCCGGCGCGGCGCCGGCGATATTGTCTTGGAAAAATTGCGCGGCATCGGCATTGCTTCGGCGCATCCGCTTTCGGATAAGTTGTTGGCTTCCGCGAAATCGGCATATCTCAACCCTCAAGCTTTTTCTAACGCGGCCGCGATGAAATGGTCCAAGATGCTGACCAATCTCATCGCGAATCCAACATCCGCGATTCTCAACATGTCCGCCGCGGAAATCTTTGCGGATCGCAGACTCTATGAACTTGAAATCAGAATGCTGCGTGAATGTCTGGCGGTGATGGAAGCGCAAAAGATTCCGGTTGTGGATCTGCCAGGCACGCCCGTGCGCGCATTGGCATTGGCCACGCGCTTGCCGTTGACCCTATCAAAGCCGTTGTTGGCGCGCGCGGCGGGTGCGGGACGCGGCGGCAAGATGCCATCCTTTCATATTGATCTATATTCCGGGCGCGGCAAGTCGGAAGTGGAATATTTGCACGGCGCGGTGGTCAGAGCGGGAGAGAAGTTTGGAATCCCAACGCCGGTCAACAAAGTCCTGACCGAAACGCTGATGAAGTTGACGAATAAAGAGATTCCGCTTGAAGAGTTTGCACGTCAGCCGGAGAAATTATTGGCGCTTATTTAACAGTATGTCATTGCAAGCCGCCGAAGGTGACGTCGCAATCCCATGTAGCATTCAATGGATTGTTAAATGAGATTGCTTCGGGAAGAACACCCTCGCAATGACATTTGATTACAGTGATAAAATACGCTTCTTGTTGGTAAATCTATGAACGCAAAATCAAAATTCAATCTTGTTTCGCCGCGCCCGCAAGTGGAGATTCATCTTCCAGACGGGCGCGTTCTATCGGGTCCGCGCGGCGCGCAGGCCGGGGAGTTCCTCAAAGCGGTCGAATTCTCCGCACCGGTTGTGGCGGCGATTGTCAATGACGATCTTCACGAGTTGACTTATCCCATTGACATGGACGCGAATGTTCGTCCCGTAACCATGTCCGATTCAGATGGCGCGCTCATCTATCGCCGCTCGTTAAACTTCTTGTTGGAAACTGCTTTTGCCGATCTCTTTCCCAAAGTCAAATTGACAATCGATCATTCGATTTCCTTCGGCGG
>Ga0335079_10009202_pt1 | contig 11251 bp, 6 predicted proteins | sample Lox_Sample_33_FD_206719 | JGI IMG/M metagenome (GOLD analysis project Ga0335079, IMG submission 206719) | Soil microbial communities from Loxahatchee National Wildlife Refuge, Florida, United States - Lox_Sample_3.3 | ecosystem: Environmental > Terrestrial > Soil > Wetlands | place: USA: Florida... | reverse complement strand
GTGGAGGCCGCTTTTGGTCTGGCCCATAAGGGAGCGGAGGGTGAACAATCCGCCGAGGCCGGCCATGCCGTTGCCGAGGAAGGTACGGCGGGAACAGGTGGGGCAATCGCTAGTTTCGGGTGATGGTTTCATGCGAGTTCAAAATGGCGCGGGCGACTGTGGTCATGGCGGCCAGCTCCGGGGGCTTGAGGTCCACGGGCACGGGCGATTCGCCTTCGTGGATGAGCTGCCGCGCGTTCTCGGGCGAGCGGCGAAATTCGGCCAGACTCTTCTGATACAGGCCGTTCAGGATGCGGGCCTCTTCGGCGGAGGGCGGACGGGAAAGGGCGCGCTGGAAGCCCCAATCAATGTCGTGATGGAGGATGTTCTGCGCGAAGACACGCGCGGCTTCCACGTAGATAGGATCGTTGAGAAGGACGAGGGCCTGGAGCGGGGTGTTGGAATTGACGCGGTTGACGGCGCACTCTTCGCGGGTGGGCGCGTCGAAGGTGAGCAGGCTGGGATGGAGGAAACTGCGCTGCCAGAAGGTGTAGACGCCGCGGCGGTAGAGATCTGCGCCGTGGCTGGCCGAGTATTCGCGCTTGGGGAAGTTGAGCGTGGCCAGATAGCCATCGGGCTGATACGGCTTGGCGCTCGGGCCGCCGAACTTCTCCTGCATGAGACCGGAGACATCGAGAGCGATGTCGCGGACAACCTCGGCGTCGACGCGGAAGCGGCTCTGGCGGGCGAGCAGGCGGTTGTCGGGATCGCGCTCGTCGAGCTCGGGCGTGCTCATGGAGGACTGGCGGTAGGTGCGGCTGGTGACGATGGTGCGGATGAGATGCTTGACGTCCCAGTTGGATTTGAACTCGGAGGCGAGCCAGTCGAGCAGCTCGGGATGAGTGGGCCATTCGCCCTGCGAGCCGAGGTCGTCGAGGACCTTGGAGAGGCCGATGCCGAAGAACTCGCGCCAGGTGCGGTTGACGTAGACGCGCGCGGTGAGCGGGTTATCGGGGGAGACGAGCCAGTTGGCGAGGTCGAGGCGGGTGGCGCGGCGGTCGCCGGTTTCGAGTTTGCCGAGGAAGGCGGGGATGGCGGGCTGCACGATGTCGCCGGTCTCGTCCATCCAGTTGGCGCGCGGGAGGATGCGGGTTTCCGTGGGGGCGACGGCCTCGGTGACGACGGAGTGCGGGATTTCGGCCTCGAGGCGAGCGACGGTCATTTCGGTGCGCGCGACTTCGGTGGCCTCTTCGGGCGCCATCCACTGGTAGAGCGCGGCGACGGTCTTCTTCTGGGCTTCGGTGCGGTCCTTTTCCGGGGCGCGCAGGGCTTTCAGGGTGGATTCGGAGAGCTCCTTGCCTTTCGCGGGATTGGGCGCGGGGAACTCGCTGGCGGAAAGCGCGAGGCGGAAGCGGCCGAGCGTGGAGCGGCGGAATTCGGAATCGTGGTGGATGCGGACGGTGAGGGTTTCGCCGGAGCGGGTGACGAGCGGCTCGGCGAAGCGCAGCACGAGTTGTACTTCGGTGGTCTCGTTGTAGGCGCTGACCGCCCAGCCGGTCTTGGGGTCGCCATCGACGGCGGCGATGGGCATGTATTGCTCGGACTGGTTGCTGAGGTTGGCGGAGGCGGCGGAGAAGGAAAGTTTGCGGCCATCGAGCTCGGCTTCGAGCTCGTTGACGATGAGGCGGTCGGCGCCGCGCGAGACGCGGAGGCCGGGGAGGCTCTCGTCCTGGACGACCTCGAGGCCGAGCGCGCGCCAGGTGCCGGCGCCGGGCTGCATGGTGACGGTGTAGGTTTCGTTATCGGAGTTGGGGCCACTGACGATGATCACGCCGTTGCCGGGCTTGCGGAAGGCGCTGAGGTTGCCGCCATCGTAGCTGGTGAAATCGACGGGGTCGTCGTTGTGAATGGTGAGCACGGCGCCGTTGGCGGACTTCGCGGAGGTGGGATGCTGGACGGTCCAGGCGAGATCGCCGGATTCGAAGCGGGCGAGGAGCTGCTTTTCCCACTCAGCGCGGGCGGGCTCGAGGCTCTTCATTTTGGCGTCGAGTTTCGCGCGAGCGGCGGCGAGCTGCTGGTTGAGCGCGTCCAGGCGGGCGTGCTGCTCGGGCGAGGGCAGAGCGATCTGGGAGCCCCACGCATTCTTGCCGCGGTCGGGGACGAGGCCGGTCTCCTTGATATCGGCGAAGAAGGCCTTCATGGAGTAGAAGTCGCGCGAGGTGAAGGGGTCGAACTTATGGTCGTGGCACTCTGCGCAGCCGAGGGTGCTGCCCATCCAGATGGCGACGGTGGTGCGGACGCGATCGGCGGCGTACTTGGCGAGGTACTCCTTGGGCTGAAGGCCGCCTTCGGCGGAGGTGCGGGTGAGGCGGTTGTAGGCGGAGGCGACTTTCTGCTCGGGCGTTGCGTTGGGGATGAGGTCGCCGGCGAGCTGCTCGCGGGTGAACTGATCGAAGGGCTTGTTGTCGCGGAAGGCGCGCAGGACGTAATCGCGATAGGGCCAGGCGGGGAAGGCGTTGTCGCCATGGAAGCCGCAGGTATCGGCGTAGCGGACGGCGTCGAGCCAGTGCATGGCCTGCTGTTCGGCGTAGCGGGGCGAGGCCATGAGTCGGTCGACGAGCTTATCGTAGTCGCCGTCCTTGACGAACGCGGCGACCTCTTCGGGCGTGGGCGGTAGGCCGGTGAGATCGAGGGTGACCCGGCGGATCAGGGTGCGGCGATCGGCCTCGGGGGAGAAGTGGAGGCCTTCGCGGGAGAGGCGCTCGCCAATGAAGTAGTCGATGGGGTTGACGCCGGGGGGGAGCTCGGGGCGGCGGATGGGCTGGTAGGCCCAGTGGCCTTCGTATTTGGCGCCTTCGGCGACCCAGCGTCGGATGGTTTCCTTCTGCGCCTGGGTCAGCTCCTTGTGGGCGAAGGCGGGCGGCATGATGCGCGGGCCGGCGGCGAAGATTCGCTGGATGATGGCGCTTTTCTCGGGATCGCCGGGGACGATGGGGGTGACGCCGCGGGCGGTGGGCTTGAGAGCTTCGTCGCGGATATCCAGGCGCATGCCGGCCATGCGGGAACTCTTGTCCGGACCGTGGCAGCGGAAGCAGGTTTCGGACATGATGGGCCGGATATCGCGATTGAACTGGACTTGTGCGTGGCCGCGGGCCGTGAGGACAAGCAGAGCGCACAGGGCTCCTCTGAGGTGCATCGTGGAACCAGTATACAGCCGGGGGCGGGCGGGATGGCGGGGTGGCGTAGGTTCGTTCTTGAGGGGCTTTGTTGATAACAAAAGACTTCTAGGTTCGTTTTGTAATCCGCAGTTTTCGAGGGCGGAGGGGGGCGGCGTGAGGGGCGCGGGGATGGAGCGACGAATAGTCATGGGGTTCAAGATAAGGCCCTCTTAGTTCCATGATAGCGCGGGGGTCCAAGAGAGCGGAGAGTAAGTGGTTTGTTTTCAGTGGAAAGTGACTGTGAACCGACTGCGGGTACCGGAAATATCGGCCGCCCGGGCGATGCGCGTGATATGCTTTCTCTCACCTGAGGCCCGCAGGATCAAGGGTGAAGGGGATCAAGGCCTGCCGGCAAAGCGGGGCTTATGAAACCTACGTTTCTGTTTCTATCCGCCTTCTTCGCGCCGGCGATTCTCATCTCACAGCAATGGCCCGTGATTCCCGCGGATGAACTCCAGTTGACTCGGGCTCCCCGCGGACTGCGCAGGAACGCAATCCTTCTGTACCGTTCGCTGGCTTTCGACGACCAGAAGAAAACGGCCGAAGCGCATCTGCGGATCAAGATTCTTACGGAGGAAGGCCGCGAGCAAGCTAATATCGAAATCCCCTTCGTCAAGGGTTCGACGGAAATCGCCGACCTGCGCGCCAGAACCGTGCAGCCGGACGGCAAAGAGCAGGCCTTCGACGGGGCCGTCTACGAAAAAACTATTGTCCGCGCGAGGAAGTTCCGCTACCTGGCAAAGACCTTCACCCTGCCGGATGTGCAGGTCGGAAGCATTCTCGAATATCGCTACACCATAAAACGAAAGGAGGTCGGTGACGCCTCCTGGCATCTGCAACACGAACTCTACACGCTGCACGCCCGTTTCTCCATCAAACCGGCAAAGATCGAAGGGGTCTCGCTCCGCGCGGCAGATATGAACGTACGAGATGGTGTCCTGCCGAAGTGGAACGCGGATGGCAGCGCAACCTTGGAACTCGATAACGTCCCGGCTCTCGAATCGGAAGAATACACCTTACCCGAACGGGAGCTCATGCCCCGTTTCGAGTTCTACTATGAAGGTCCCGGCTCTAATATCGAGACCTACTGGACGGACACGTTTCAAGCGTGGGCGGAGGCCGCCGAAAGGTTCCTGGGGAAACCCAAGGACCTGGCGGACGCGGCCGCCTCCATCGTGGGAGCGTCGGATTCCTCGGACCAAAAGCTACGCAAAATCTACGCACGCGTTCAGCAACTGCGAAATCTCAGCCACGAAGGCGGACGGACCTCACAGGAGTTGAAGCGCCAGGAGATCAAGGAGAACAAGAACGTCCGGGATGTTTGGGCACGGGGGTACGGGGTCGGCGCCGAGATCGATCTGCTTTTCGTGGCCCTCGCCCGTGCCGCCGGCTTCGACGCCAGCTTCGTGAGGTATGCCGGCCGCAATCAGGGCGTTTTTCACCGCAACCTGCCCGACAGACGCCAGTTCAACGGAGTCCTGGCGGCGGTCACGCTGCCGAAGCAGGGAGGCGGTGCGGAGGACATTTTTCTCGACCCTGCCGTGCCCACTTTGCGGTACGGAATGCTCGACTGGGACAGCACGGGAGTTACCGGTGTTCGTCTACGGAGCGCGGATTCGCGGCCGGCTGCCACGTCTTACGAGTTCATTTCGATTCCCAACCGGCACGAATGGGGTGGAAGCATCCTGCGAAAGTCCGTGTTCGATTTGGATAGCGCCGGACGACTCTGGGGAACGGTCACCGTCTCGTTCGACGGCCAGGATGCCATCCTATGGCGGAAGCAGGCCAAAGAAGGAGACTTCGATGAGGCCACGAAGCGGGAAGAACTGGAAGGCGCCCTCAAGGCGTGGGTGATTGACGGGGCGCGCGTCAAGTTACTCAAGATGAGCGGCTGGGAGGACTCGCTCGAATCCCTGACGGCCGACTTCTCGGTGGAGATCCCGGATTTCGCCACGGTCACACCGCGGCGTTTGATGGTGCCCGTGACTGCCTTCCGCACACACCATCTCTTGCAGGACGCGACGCAACACGCCAACCGGATGTTCGCCTTCTATTTCAAGTACGCGTGGGAGGAAGACGACGATACCACTATCCGCCTGCCCGCAGGGACGGATACCGAGGAGTTGCCGGCGCCCGTATCCAGGGAAATGCCGAAAGCCAGCTACCAAAGCTCCTGGGAGAAGCTGCCAGGCGTGCTGCACACCAAGCGCAGGCTGGCCATCAATGCCATTTTCTATCCGGACCCGCGTCCGGTCCGTGAATTCTTCAGCGATGTCCGGGTCGGCGACGAGAACATCGCCCTGGTGCACAGGCCCGCACGGGATGGGAACTGACATGATCTCCGCAGGCTTTGCGATTCTGACAGCCGCGCTCCTGGCATCCAGCTCCGCCCGGGCAGCGGCGCCGGACTGGCTGCGGGCTCTCGTCTCCGCACCCTTGCCTTCGTATCCGGCCAAAACCGACGCCGTCATCCTTCTGGACGAGCGCGTCATCTCGGTGAAGGAAAACGGCGACATCAAAACCAACCGGCGCGTGGCTTTCAAAATCCTGCGCCGCGAAGGCAGCCAGTACGGCCGTTTCAGCGTCGCTTACGACCCGGATACCCGCCTCACGTTTCTCCGGGCCTGGTGCTTTCCCGCGGGCCAGGCGGAATACGAAGTGAAGGAGAAGGACGCGGTGGAAACCGGCCTTTCGCGAGAGTCCCTCTACTCGGATGTGCGCCGCAAGATCCTCTCTGTCCCGGCCACCGACCCTGGAAGCATCGCCGGATTCGAATATGAGCAGCGGAACCGGCCCTTCCTGCCGCAGTACGAGTGGGACTTTCAGCAGAGGATACCCGTGCGTAAGGCTCGCCTGGTTCTGCAGCTTCCGACAGGATGGGAGTTCAAGCCGGTATGGCGCAATTTCACGGCTAAGGAGCCCGTGGCCGCCGCCAATCAGTGGAGCTGGGAGCTGGACAACCTGCCGGGTATCGAACCTGAAGACCTGATGCCGGCCTGGAGGGCCGTTGCTTCCCAGATGGGCCTGAGCTATTTCGCCAAGGATCCCAGTGTTGTGAAGAATCAAGCCAACTGGAGGGACGTAGGCGCGTGGTACGGCTCGCTGGCTGCGCCGCGACTGTCCGCGACACCTTCTCTCGCGAGCATCACCTCTCAGGTGGTTGCCGGCGCCACCACTCCCTGGAAGAGACTCGAAGCGCTCTCTGCTTTCGTGCAAAAAGAGATTCGATACGTGGCTATTCCCATCGGCATCGGCAGCCACCAGCCCCATGCGGCCGCCGACGTGCTTGCCAACCGGTATGGCGATTGTAAAGACAAAGTCACTCTCCTTAAAGCCATGCTGAAGCAGGTTGGTATTGAGTCCTACTATCTGCTTGTCGATAGCGAACGTGGCGCGGTAAACCCGGATTTCGCCTCTGTCCTGAACTTCGACCACGTGGTGCTTGCCATTCGCCGCCCCGCGGGTGATGAAGCCGTTTTTGCGCTGGTGCAGCATCCGGTGCTCGGAGATCTCGTCGTATTCGATCCGACCGACGATCTGACGCCTCTCGGAACTTTGCCGGATTCCGAACAGGGTGCGTACGGCCTCCTGGTCAGGGAGGATGGCGGCGAGCTGTTGCGGCTGCCGGTTCACTCGCCATCGGCGTGCCGCCTGATCCGCACCGGTGCGCTCAAGCTCCTTGCGGACGGCTCGCTCTCCGGCACTGTGAAGGAGATACGCTGGGGCCGCTTTGCGGCCGAGACGCGCCGTGTATATCGCCTTGCGGAAGGACAAACGCAAGCTAAGATCCTCGAAGACTTCGTCGGACGTTCGATCGGACAGTTCCACTTGACGAGCGGCCTGATCGATAATCTCAACGGTCTGGAGGATCTCACGCTGACCTACATATTTAGCGCGCCGAACTACGGGAAGACCACCGGCCCCATGCTGCTGCTGCGGCCGCGCGTGCTGGGGCAGAAGGGCCTCGTGCTGGGCGAAAAGAAGGACCGACGCTATTCCGTAAGCCTCGCATCCAACTCCGTAGAGAGCGACATCTTCGATATCGAGCTGCCCGCGGAGTATGAGGTGGACGAGCTGCCTCGTCCCGTCACGTCGGACTACCCGTTCGCGAGATACACCAGCAAGGTGGAAATGAGAGGCAATACTCTCCATTACGAGCGGCACTATCTCACCCGGCAGGTCGAGATCCCCAGGGAGAGCTTTGACGACCTGTGGAATTTCCAGCGGCTTATATCCGCCGACGAGCGGGGTTATGCCGTACTGCGCAAGAGACCGTGAAATCACGCCACGGTGAAAAACGGGCTGGCGGCAATGCCAGCACCGCGTCAAAATCTACCTATGAGCGAATCTCCTCGTCGAAGCCTGCATACAGCCAGAGAGTTTAACGAGATGTACGCCGGGACACCTCCGTGGGATATCGGCAGGCCGCAGCACGCCTTCCAGGCCCTCGCCGATAACGGGGAGTTGCGCGGGCGCGTCCTGGATATCGGCTGCGGCACCGGCGAGCACGCGTTGATGGCGGCGCAGCGCGGCCTGGAAGCCACCGGCGTCGACAGCTCTCCCGCGGCCATCGAAATCGCGAAACGCAAAGCTCGGGAGCGCGGGCTGAACGTTCGCTTCCTGGTCCACAACGCGCTCGACCTGGCCTCGATGGGCGAGCAGTTCGATACGGTGCTCGACAGCGGCTTGTTCCACGTTTTCAGCGACGAAGATCGGGCGGCGTATGTCGGAGGACTCAAAGTGGCGACACGGCCCGGCGCGCGTTACTTCATGTTGTGCTTCAGCGACCATCAGCCCGGCGACTTCGGCCCTCGGCGTGTGAGCCAGCAGGAGATCCGGCAGAGTTTCCGTGAGGGCTGGCGGATCGACTCGATCGAGATGAAGAAGCTCGAAACCAACCTAGGGCCCGAGGGAATCATCGGGTGGCTGGCACGCATCACAAGGGAAAATGACTGACACCTGGCTCCATCCAATCCGGAACCGAGGGACGATCTTTGGGCGGGTTGTTCAGTGTGCCAACGCCGTAACTTGTAAAATTCGATATCGATTCGTCATACGCCTTTCGATTTTCACGTTGTTTTGCGCGTGAAAAAGAGAATGACCATTTCGGAGGGTGTATGTCACGAACGAATCCATTTGGGCCTGCCGCCTACGCACTGGCGACCGGAGCCGACGCTGTCGGGCGGCTCAAGGTGCTGCACGAAATCTACTCGCCCATGGGCCAGCAGGTCCTTGTCGATGCCGGAATCTCAGAGGGGATGACCGTTGCCGACTTCGGCTGCGGCCCAGGCGCCACGACCCGGTTGCTTGCGGCACTGGTCGGTCCGTCGGGCAGCGTTACGGGGATCGATTTGCACAATGCACAGATCGAAGAAGCCGGCCGCTTGTCCGCGGCCGAGGGATTTACGAATGTAAGGTTCATGGCGGCCGACGCCTGCAAGACGGGACTGGCCGCAAACCAGTTCGATCTTGCCTATTGCCGGTTCTTGCTGCTCCATTTGAAGGATCCGGCTGTGTGTCTCGGAGAGATGTGGCGCATCCTGAAACCGGGAGGGATCCTGGTAGTGGAGGACGGAGACCTGGCCTCTGCGTGCAGTGTTCCGCCAACACCCCTCGACGTATTCGGGGAGTTGTTCAGCCGGCTGGCACCGACTCGCGGCGTGGACTATTCTGTTGGCAACCGCCTGTGGCATCTCGTCGCAGATGCGGGTTTCACAATCACGAACGTGAACGTCCATCAGCCTTCAGAGCGAGCCGGATCAACCGGCCTCCTCTTGAAATGGAGCGTGGAGGAGGCCGGGCCCGCATTCGTCGAGGCCGGTTTGATTACTTCGGAGGAGTTGCAGCGCACGGTTACGGAAATGGAGAGCGCGGCAAGGAATCCCGGGGTGTTAGCTCTGGCGCCGCGCATGTCCCTGGTATCGGCGCGCAAGCGCGTGAACTGATTCAGCGCCTTGGTGGGCCGGACGCCGGCCCCTGCGTCTGAGTACCTCGGTCGGAACGCCCCTGCGGCGCTGGGCAGGCCGGGAGGCCTGCCCTACAAAAACCCATGCGCACGTCCGGTGCGGCCCTTGTACAATACCTCTTTTGCGAACCAAGGAAAGAGGAACATGAAACGATATCGGTCGATCAGCGTCGCGGTGTGCCTGTTGGCGATCCCATTTTTTGCGCCGGCTCAAGGAGGACGGCAGGGCCGGGGCGTCCCCGGTGCTCAACCAGGAGGGCAGCAGACTGGAACCACCGGGAACGCGGGCGGCCGGGGCGCGACCGGCGCTCTCGATTTTTACACTTTCGATCCCGCGGCAGGCGCCGGTCCGAGCTTCACCGACGCCGCACCGGCCGAAACTCACCAGAAGATCTCCATCAATGGGCAGGCGCTAGCGTACACGACCCGGGCCGGCTACCTGCCGCTCTACAACGCCACGACCGGGCAATCGGAAGGACGCCTCTTTTACACGTTCTACGCAAAGGAAGAGGTGACCGACCCATCGACCCGGGCTTTGGTGTTCTTCCTGGGCGGCGCTCCGGGTGTTTCCGCGGCATGGCAGGACCTGGGCGGCCTGGGGCCCAAGCGAATGAAGCCCATGAGTGACACGGAGGCCCCCTCGTACGGGTGGGCCGACAATCCAAGCACGCTGCTGGCACAGGCGGACCTGGTTTTTGTGAATCCCATCGGCACGGCCTTCAGCAGACCGGAGCGTCCCGATCGCGGTCCGGCATTCTGGAATACCGCCGCCGATACGGCGTCCCTGGGCGAGTTCGTGCGCAGCTTCATCAACCGCTACGACCGCAGATCGTCGCGGCTCTTCGTGGCCGGCGAAGACCTGGCCACGGGACGCGCAGCGAACCTGGCCAACTATCTTCTGGAGCATCAGGTCCCGGTGCATGGCGTCGTGCTGCTATCGATGACCATGAACCCGGATGCGGAGGCGGGCGATGCGCGATACATCACCTTGCTGCCAAGTATCGTCATGACCGCGTGGCACCACAAGAAACTCGGGCCCGAGCTGAACCGCATGGGATCGGAACAGATTGCCGGCCAGGCGCGGCAATTCGCTTCGCGCGAATACCTGCATGCGCTCTACAAGGGGGACCGCATGACGGCCGAGGAACGCACCAAGGCAATTGCCGACCTGGCGCGATTGACCGGATTCTCCAAAGGATTCCTGGTGAGCAACGACCTGCGCGTGACGCTGGAGAGGTTCAACAGCGAGCTGATGCGCGATCAGCAGCGGGGCCTTTCGTACTCGGACGCGCGGGTGACGGGTTTTGTGCCGACGACGCCCGGAGGAGGGCGCGGCGGCCGCGGAGGCTTTGGCCCGGTGCCGGTGGAGCCGATCGACTTCAACCTGAGCAGCCTCTCCGGAGGCTTCCTGACGGCTTACGAGGACTACCTGCGCAGGGAACTTACATTCAAAGCCGGCAACGGAATCTTCTACCTCATGAGCGGCGGCGTCAGCGGATTCACCTCCAACGGGAACGACAGCGCCAGCCTGTCTACGGCATTCGCCCGCAAGCCGAACCTCCGCCTGTTTGTGGCGGTGAACTACTTCGACCTGAACGCTCCATTCTACGCGACGGAGCATACCCTGGCTCACTTGAACGTTTCGCCCGAAGTGCGCGCTCACAACATCACGGTGAGTCACCTGGAAGCGGGGCAGATGCCCTACCTCGACTCCAAGGCGATTGTGAAACTGCACGACGACCTGGCGAGCTTCCTGGCTCCAAGCGCACGGTGAGGCGAAAGGAATGACGGCATGAGATTACACAGACGATTTCAAAGACTCTGGATCCTGGCAGTGTTGATGGGTGTCACGGCCATCGCGGCATCCGCGCAGGGGCGCGGACGGGGCGCCACCACCGGGGCGACGAACGGATTTTACCGCTTCAACTACGGCGCGGAAGAAATGCAGCCGGTCACGTATCCCACGCAGCCTATCGTCACGGAGCACAAAATCACCCTGCACGGACAGGCCATCGAGTACACGGCCAACGTCGGCTTCATGCCGATTCGCCACGCGACCACCGGCGCGACGCAGGGACACCTCTTCTAC
>Ga0335079_10009199_pt1 | contig 11253 bp, 12 predicted proteins | sample Lox_Sample_33_FD_206719 | JGI IMG/M metagenome (GOLD analysis project Ga0335079, IMG submission 206719) | Soil microbial communities from Loxahatchee National Wildlife Refuge, Florida, United States - Lox_Sample_3.3 | ecosystem: Environmental > Terrestrial > Soil > Wetlands | place: USA... | reverse complement strand
CGATCGCCACGTTGACGCGGCCGGAGGTGGCGTTGGTGCCCTTGATGACGGAGTTGGCGATGGTGACCCCGGCGGTGTGCCGCAGGCTGATGGCGAAGGCCCCGCCGGTGATGACCTGGGAGTTCTTGACGGTGACGTTGCTGGCGTCGATCTCCACGGTGCAGGGGATGTTCAGGCCGCTGAGGACGGCGCCGTTGCCGGTGACGGTGACCTCGCCGGTCGCGGCGACGTACTTCCAGCCGGGCCCGGAGGAGACCTGGGCCGGGACCGAGACCAGGGTGGTGCCGGCCGGGACGCCGGTGGTGGCCGCGGCGGGGTAGCCGCAGCTGGCGGGGCTGGCGGCGCAGCCGGTCAGGGCGGCGGCGCGGGCCGGGGTGCCGGCGGTCCCGGCGGTCAGGGCGGCGGCCGCGGCGAGGGCGGTGATGGCGGCCGCGGCGGCGGCGGCGCGGCCGCGGCGGGCGGGGGCGGCCGGGGTGGCGGGGGTGCGGGTGGCGGTCATGGCGTTGCCCTCTCGTATTAACCGGGTGAACTGTCATGACCACTGTCGGTAATTTTCCGGGGGTGTTTCAGGGGACAATTCCCTGACTACCGGGGGGCGTTTTCCCTGTCCTTTGGACCCGGTTATTCCGGCCTGGTTCTTCCGGCCCTGGTTTCCCTTTTCCGGCCGGGCCTTCCGGCCCCGGCACAAGGTCCCGCCGCCGCCCAGGACCCGCCCGGGCGACTGCGGACGACGGCACCGGGACCAGGCAGGCGGCGCCGGCACGGGACACCAGGGCGCCGGGGTACGGGGGCACCGGGGCGCCGGGGCACGGCCGGCACAGCCCGGCTTCGTGATAACCACTCGTCCCGGGGGAGCCTTCGGGCCGGCTCGCCGACAGTGAGAGCTGCGCTTGCGCACTTAGCGTGGCCGCGAAATGCCTGGCGCCGTACATGCGGCCAATGAGGACTGGCGCGGTGATCTTGATGGCGATCCACCCGGCATGCGACTGCACCGACAGAGCTGGTCATACTTGAAAATCACCGGATAGTGAGGGTGCGGAGCGAGTTGCCCGAGGGACACTGGCTGACGTGGTGCTGGATGGGTTCGTTCGGGCGCTGGACGGATTTGAGGCGGTGCTTGCCGGGGTGGCGCCAGGCCGCTGGGGCGCGCCGTCGCCGTGCGAAGGCTGGTCCGCCGCCGATGTCGCCGGTCACGTGATCGGTGATCTGCGGGCGACTGAGGCGATCGCGCGCGGGCGCTACGAGGAGATCGAGGCTAGTGACCCGGGATCTGCCGCCGGTGACGATCCGCTGGCCGCGTGGCGCGTGGCTCGGGCTGACATGATGGCGGCGCTGGACCCCGCGGCGCTGGCCCGGCTCGTGCCGGGGCCCTGGGGGCAGATGCCGCTGAGCGAATTCCTGGAGCGGTCTGCGATGGAGTTCCTGGTGCACACGTGGGATGTGGCACAGGCCACTGGCCAAGTCGCCGTGCTAGATCCAGGCCTGGTGCGCGACGCGCTGGGACCGGCACGGCAGTTTGCCCCGCTGGCCCGTTTGTCTGGACTGGTTGGTCCCGAATGCGCCGTGCCCGGGGACGCCGACGATCTCACCAGGCTGCTGGCGATCTTCGGCCGCCCGAACACCGGCAGCTAAGGGTCTATTGAGACCCCTTGGCCCTCTTACCGCATCTTCATGGCGGTTCCTCTATGAGCAGCGCCGCAGGTCATGCAACGGCGGCGGCACGACCAACTTGCGCCCTAGGATGAGCGCCCGGTCTCGTCTCCCGTCCCATGTTGCCAGGTCAAGGGCGGCGCAGCGCCTCAAGTCCGGTTTGGGGTGAGGAACGACCCGGTGGCCTTGGCGAGGCACTTCTGGGGTGGTCAGCACCTGAGCGATGAGGCTAACCTCGAAGGTCCGCTAGCCGGAGGGCTCCTATCGCAGCGCGTCGCACAGTTCGAGGGGTCTGAGTCTTAGACTGGATCAAGATGGCTACGTCATTCGGATTCATGCCGGCAAGAAAATCAGCAGCGCTCTCGATGGTAAGAGGGACAGTACCCCAGTAGCTATGACATAGGGATGATTCTGTCAGCGCCTCCTCCTCGTATTTCATTACTTCTTCCGCGAATACTCCGTATAGGGTCCACTCGGAGAGATCTCGCTGCCCAGTTACTGCATCCATCCAGGGCCGGGCTGTCACCTGCTCAATTCGGGCCAGCATAGCCCGGAGGACGCGTGGTTCCCAGACACAAAATGAGGTTACATAATCAGGAGCGGGGAACTGCGCTGGAGGGAGTCCAAGAAGCCGTCTGGCAACTTTATGCCACTGCATATGCCGCGGCAGGCTAGTGTCTACCTCTCCCGGGCGCTTATAGAGCATGACACGCCCGCCTCGGCGCAACATCGCCTCGTTTAGCGGCCGCACGAGTTCTACGTCAGAGTCAATCAGCAGAACCATGTCGACGTCAAGCTGGCGCGAAAATTCCATCTTGAGCGCTTGCTGCATTACCCAGCCACGGATAGGGCGAAGCGGGGACTTGGTATTAATCGCAGCAATCCTTGCGTGCGAAGGAACGCGAGGTAGAGGGCGGAGAAGATGGTTGACGAGGCTCGCACTCCTGTAGTGCGCCGAGTACAAAGATTCCTCGGGAACTATAATGCATCTCGGCCCGGCCATTGCCGCAAAGAGGTCGGCATCGCCCCTCGGAACCACCGCGTAGTGCTTAACAGACTCATCCGTATGAAGCAGGACCGACTGATGCAGATCCGCAAAAAGCGTAAGGTCGTTCCGGTAAGTCGGCGTAATTAGTGCAAGAGTCATATTCACTACTCTCAGTGCTAGTGAGCGTTCCGCTTTGGTCTGGGTGACGGGCTGGTCCTGGCGTCCACACCTCATTCGCCGGTCATATTCGAGCACAAGATGATCACTTGAAAGGCGTTGAAGAAAGCGTCACAGTTCTTGCCTAGTTAGTTTTCACCGGCGATGAGGCGGCGTCAGCCCGCGGAACGCGCCTTCAGGCCCGCGATCAGCGGTTCCCAGCTAGATCGCCGCGAAACGGCGAGCAGGGCGGCGCGGTGACTGGGGTTGGCCGACCGCAGAAATTGGTTCAGCAGCACGAGAGCACGCAGGACCCTACTCGGCCTGCCGTACTTTTCGAAGTACCGGACACGATTGACCGCCATCAGGGCGAGGAGCATGGAGGATTGACCAGACCCCCCCTTACGATGCCGGGCTCGCGCCTGCGGCACGTACTCCACGCGCAGGCCAGCGGCCCGAACCCGGGCTGCGTAGTCCACCTCTTCCATGTAAAGGAAGAACCGTTCATCCCACGCGCCAACGGCGCGATCGCAGGCCGCGGATATCAGCATCACCGCCCCGCTAGCCCAGTCAACCGCATGGCGGTAGCCATACTCGCGCTCACCGCGCACGACGCCGCTCATCCAGCCGGGGCGGCGCTTGAAATGGCTTCCGAACAGCGCGTCTCCGGCCGCGCTGGCCAAAGTCGGCTCGCGGCGCAACGATGGCTCGCGGTGCCCTTCAAGGTCGAGGATCATCGGCACGACCATGCCCACAGCCGGATCGTCAAGGGCAGTAAACATCTCATGCAGGGCACCTGGCTCAAGTATCAGGTCGGGGTTGAGTATGCCGAGCGCGCCGCACGGGCCAGCGTGGCGCCGACCAACGTTGATTCCGCCTGCATACCCGAGGTTCGCCCCGGTCTCGATGCAAATCACTCCCGGATGATCACGAACTCGTTCGACTGTGTCATCGGCCGAGCCGTTGTCCACGACGATGACTCGCAACGTGAGCCCGGCGGCCGCGGCGACCACGGAGTCCAGGAGTGCAGCGATATCACGCGTGCTGTTATAGGTGACGATGATGACCACGCAATCAACGTAGTCTGGCTGATCTATTTCAGTCACCGTGGCCTCCCCGGGGTGCTGCAGTCGGATTTCGATAGCGAACTGTTCTGTTTCGGCGGGTCCGCGGATGTCTCGTTGACCACATAGCACGATGTTTCGCGGTGTTATGCATCCCGGCCCTTGTTACCGCTACTGAGGAATCCGGTCGCTGTCCTCCCGGACGATCCGCGAGTGAACCCATACCCGCGATGCGGCCAATGCAGTGCCAGGACGACGCCGCAGCTTGACGATGACGCACTGCCCGAACATCCGGGACCTAGTTGGCAGGCGGAACCGCGTCTTCGGGATTGGGCTGGCGTTGACCGTAACAGCTTCAACGTCGAACTTGCCCTCGGCCATACGCTTCAGGTTCCACAGGTAAATCGGCGTTATGTGCCCGATGTTCTGGTAGGCAGAATCAAGGAAGTTATAGAGACGCCCGGTCAGGGCATACCAGGCTCGGACGTACACGTTGGACAGGTTCGGCGTGCTGATAATGACCAAACCGCCAGGTTCGGTTATTCGGTGGAGCTCCCGCATGAAGAACCATGGATTCTCCAGGTGCTCGATCACCTCGGTACTGACGACCACCTGGAACTGACCATCAGCGAACGGAAGTCCCTCGTTGAGATTGGCCGTCTTTACCTCGATGCCAACCGGGCGGAAATCATCGATCATCGCGTCGGCCGCGGTGACATCAAACCCTTCTTTGCGCAAGCGCTCCGCGAGAGTGCCGTCACCGGCACCCAGATCCACCAAAGTACCCCGGCGCTCACTGGCGAGCAACTCGATTACCCCATCATGTATTGCAGTGTTCAGACCGATTATCGTCCGACTAACCATGATAAACCTTCTAACGGCTGGTCCATGAATTGCGCTTAGCCTGCTGCGGCTACAGCACAAATGTTCCGGAGCGGGGCGGGTGAGGGATACCTTGACGAGAAGATTGGACAATGGCGTAATGCCCGGCAGACCTATCCACGTTGCCGACGGGCAGATACCCCACGCCGGGGGCGTGGTGACCATACGCGTAGACAGGCTGGTCAAGGATGGCGGGGTCGTTATACACGCCGACGATGTACACCGCTGAGTTGGCGGGTGCGGGTGGGTTACCTGGTGTGCGGGACATGGTCCCGGCCTTCCGTCTGGCGGGGTATGGCGGGTACGGGGGCCGCGGGGGTGGCTGGCGGCGGGGCGGGGCGGGGGGCCTGGGTGGCCGGGGGGGTGCGGCTGCTCTCGTCGCGCAGCCAGGTCAGGTAGTCGCCGCGGGCGAGGGCGCGGCTGGCCCTGAGCCGGGCGAGGATGGCCACCGACAGGAAGTACCCGACCCGGGGCAGCATGGCGGGCCGGTGCCAGGTGATGGCGGCCAGGTCGGATATCCGCGTCTGGTCGGCTGAGCTGTCCAGGCCCGGCTGCCGTTTGATCTGCGCGGTCCCGGTCACGCAGCGGGTTCTGCGGCTCAGCAGGCCGGCGAAGGTGGTGGGCAGGTGGATGATGACCCGGGCGGCGGGTACCAGCGCGGTCTCGTGCGGTCCGAACATCAGCGATGCGGCCAGGTCGTCGGCCTGGAGCGGGGGCAGGCCGGCCAGGCGCTGGTGCCCGGCCTGGTTCACGGCGATGACGCCCCGGCCCCACAGCCCGCGCTGGACTCCTGGCAGCAGGGTCCAGACGTCGTAGTACCAGCGGACCTGCCAGGGCCGTCCGGCCGTGACCAGCTCGCGGCGCGGCGCGGCGGCCAGCACTCCGGGCCGCGATAGCGCCGCGGCCAGGGCCCGGACGTCGTCTGCCCGCAGTTCCAGGTCCGCGTCGACGTAAATGCGCGGGAAGCCCGCGGCGGCGCGGTCTCCGGCGGTCAGGGCTTTCTGCTTGCAGGCGGCGGGGAGGGTCAGGACCCGGACGGCCGGCCCGAATGAGGCCGCTACCGCGGCGGTGTCATCGGTGCAGCCGTTGGCGACGACTATTATGTCCATCTCGCCCGGGTCGGTGCCATTTATGAGCTGCTCGAGAAGGCGCCGGATCACCCGGGCCTCATTATGCGCGGGAATCACGACTGTCATCACGACACAGCATTATGAACGACGGCGGTGGCCGCGGGCGGTAATTAATGATGTGCCAGGAGATTTATTTCCGCAGCTACAGGGCGCATAGCCCGAAATATTCAGGCGTTTACCCGGATATTCAGGCAGGGCCATTGCGCTCTATTATGCGTAATCCGGCCGCACGCGGCATATCAGCAATCCCGCACCGGACGCTGCCTTCACGCCTAAATGCCCGGTAGCTGCAGGTACGGGCCGTGCGGACCGTCGGCGGCGGAGCTTGCGGATCGGCGAGGCCGCCACGAGAGTGCGCCACCGCATGACCAGCCTGCCGGGTAGAGCTGACACCTAATTCATTCGTGGCAGCCTTTTCTCGCCAGGAACATGCGCTCGGCGGCCTACCGGTTCGCCAGCCCTTCGCCGATGAACTCCAGGACGAACCGTTAAAACCTTGCGAAAGCCCGCCGATATGGGGTCAAAAAGGCTGATCGCCTAGCCGCTATCTCGGCCGCACCTCCACCGAGGCGTTCGAAGGTGATTTTCGCCGGTAGGCGACTTCTTGTAACTCAGTTCAAACAAATTTGAAATAAGCTGCGAATCACGCTTTAATGGATGTTACGCCAGTAGCGCGGGGGACGGGTTCCGGATTAGGGGGCGCTCAGATGCATCGGCCAGTCACGTTGTTCGTCCGCATTACGCTAAACGCGCTGATTCTAATCGCCGGCTGCCTCGCCGGGGCTGTGGTGGCCGTGGCCACCGGGCAGCAGGCACTGGCGGGTACCGTGCCACCCGCTCCCCCAGGGTGGACCACCGTGTTCGGGGACGACTTCGCCGGCGCGGCCGGATCCGCGCCATCATCGGCCAACTGGTTCTACGATCTCCACACAGATTCGGGCAACCAGGAGGTCAACCTCAACACCAACTCGACCAGCAACGTCTACCTGGACGGTAAGGGCCACCTGGTGCTGAAGGCAATCGACAGCGGCGGTAGCTGGACCTCGGCCCGGATAGAAAGCACCCGCGACGACTTCCGGGCCCCGCCCGGTGGCGAAATGGAGATAACCGCGTCACTCGAGCAGCCGAATCCGGCGCACGGGCTGGGGTACTGGCCCGCCTTCTGGGCACTCGGGTCGCCCACGCGGGCGGGCGGCTCCCTGGCCACCACCGGCGAGACCGACATGATGGAGGACGTCAACGGCCTGAACAAGGCCGCGCAGTTCGTGCACACCGCGGCGGGCGCCAGTAGTAGTCACCCGCTGGTCCCGTGCCCCGCCGCCGGATCCGGGTGCCAGACCGGCTACCACACCTACTCGGTGATCATCAACCGGACGAACATCAGCGCGGAGTACCTGCAGTTGCTCATGGACGGCACAGTGGAGAGCACGCTCACCGAGGCGCATGTCGGCACGACCGCCTGGCAGGAGTCCATAGATCCCGGCTTCTTCATCATCCTCGACCTGGCCATGGGCGGCCATTACCCGAACGGGGTCTGCGGCTGCAAGACCCCGACCTCGGCCACGACATCCAGCGCATCGATGAGCGTGTCGTACGTCGCCGTATACGAGAAGGGCGGTAACTCCACGCCGACTGCCACCCCCACCGCGACCGGGCAGGTGAAAGGCCTCGACGGGCTCTGCCTGAGCAACCAGGACTCGCTGAACACCGTGGGCAACCCGATGTACGTGAGCGCGTGCCACGGCAGTTCCGGTCAGCAGTGGTCGCCGTACACCGACAGCACCCTGCGGACCGAGGGGGGATGCCTCGATGTCGTGGGCGGCGGCCTCAAGAGCGGCACCGACGTGGACTGGTATCCGTGTAATGGCACTGCGGCCCAGACCTGGATCCATAGGTCAAATGGAGAGCTGGTGAACTCACACGCCAACCTGTGCCTTACCGATCCTGGCGGCAACACCGGTTCCCGGCTCGACATCGAGACCTGTACCGGCTCGGCACGGCAGATCTGGACGCTGCCTTCCGGGTCTTCCCGATCGTAACTGGATAGGTGGCTTGCTCGGTTGCTATGGCGTTCGGGGTACCCAGGCTGATCCTGATGCCGCGCGGGTGAGGACGTCGAGCATGCCGATGCTGTGCCCACAACTTGGTGGCGGTGGACAGGTAGGAGCGGATGGCGCAGAACGCCTCGGCGCCGGCCATTGACGCATGGACCCGGAGATCTTGATCCGCACGTTGCCCATTCTGATCTCCCTCTCCGCGGCATTGTTGTCGAATGGCACGCGGGGGTCGCGGGTGTAGCGCAGGTAGCCGTCTTCGCGCTGGAGGAGCCGCCGGGCCAGGGCGTGGTGACTGCGCATCAGCGGGCTGGCGCGGTAGGTGTCGGACGGGGGACCATGCGTCGTGAACTGCGATGCCGCGGAATGCGGGGAGCACCCTGGCGGCGTCCATCGCCTCCTGGCAACCCGGAAGCCGGTCTCGTCGAAGTGGGTGACCGGGGCGGCGGCCAGTGACCGGCGGATCGCCTCCACTGCGGCCCGCAGCTTCTCAAGCTCAGCCTGATAGCCCTCGACCCGCGCGCGGAGCGCGGCAACCTCAGCGTCCGTGGCCTCAATCACCTGCCCCGGGCCTGCCCGCCGCCCGCGGACACCCCGGGCCCATCAACCGTCTTTACGACACCGCAGGCCACGGCCTCAATTAACGACTTTGCCATGTCCCTGTTTCCCGAGCTGAGCATTATCTACGCGTCCCTTAGTGGCCTACTTCGCTTACCTCGCCTGGCGGTAGCGTCTGAATAGGCACAGAGGGTTTCAGCGGCCAGCCGCTTATAATTTATCGCATCAAGATCCAGCGTCTCAGGCCGATTAGTCGAGGCAGCTACCAATGCAGCGCTTAGAGCATCCTCTGGTGTTCCATCGCAGAGCCATACCCATTCAGCCCCGAATTTATCGCGCAAATTTCGGTTGGCTGGTGTGTCATTTAGTACTGCAGGCCTACTTAGGGAAAGCGCCAAGTGGGCCACACCCGAGTTTAGAGCACTCCGGGCTATGTAGGGCATGACAACAACATCCGCTATCGCGAAGATGGTCGGTACTTCGTCGTCATGTATGAAGCGAAGCAGCAAGTGAATATCGTTAAAGTCACCGGCCTGCTTCTTGATGACTTCCGCGATTTCCGAATCCATCGGACGGCCTGCTATCACAAGCTGCGGTCGGGGTTCAGGCAACTGTCGCCAGGCTCGTATTATACCGGGCAGATTCTTGTACGGGCGTATTAGCCCGAAGCAGAGAAGGATAGGTCGATCGTCAAGCTTGAGCTCTCTGCGGAGGATCGCGGCCTTCGGCGGAGTCGTGTAGTAGTCCCGGTAGTGGCCATGCGGCACTACTACTGTCGGAACTCGGGCCAGTTGGGAATGCCGTTCGACAAGCAACGATGTCGCCCCTTCGCTAAAGGAAATCAGGACGTCGACCTGGGAAATAAAGAACCTATTGTAGACTCGCCAAAGCCTAGGACGAGAAAGCTCATGAGGTTCTAGGTCGTGCCCGGTCCATACGAGAGCCGTACCACGACAGCGGGCGAGCCAAAGTAGACCCAAAGTGGCTACAACGTCGAGCGGCGCAATCCAGGGAAATCTCCATCTAATAAGCCACTCGGGAAAATGGATATGAATCACGTCGGGTCGGCTCAGAAGACTTTTCTTCCTATAGTAAGGGCTGATCTTAACGCCATGCCTCATTACTTCGCTAAAGAGCAACGATAGAGAAGGATTGTCAGTCAGCTCATCCGGTGCAGGGCTCATCAGCACCTGAAGCATCTTCTCCTGAGAGCGCATTATAACTCGGTTCTTGCGATACACCTACATAGCCCTCTCAGGCCTTGACTGCGCACGGGTGGGAGTCAGACATTTGATTGCCCGGCTGGCCTGATCGCCGACGCTACGGTAACCGGCACAGCAGCTCACCTGACTGGCCGGGGGCTTGCGGTGCCAGGCCGATTACAGAAGCGAATGAATTGGCGCGGCGCTCCCAGGTATGCCTGGCGGCGAATGCTATACATTGACCGGCTCTCGTAGGGTCTTCTGCCACCATGTTGGGGAAGCCGCCCCCCGGTGCAGAGGGACTGTCGCTCGCCGCGATTCGGCGAATGGCACTGACAAAGTCGGCGCCGTCGCTTGCCAGTACCATGATACGGTCGGCCCATCGAGCCTGTTCTCCACGAGTGAGGTCAGCGCGCAGCCAGCGGGCCGCCGGAATATCCGCACTGACCACCGGTATACCCGCGCCAAGATACTCAAGTGTCTTCAGCGGAAACGATGCCCGGTTGAATGGTGTATCCCGATACGGTGTAATCCCGATATCGATAGCAGCCAGATACGACGGCAGCGCCTCAGCTGGGACTGGGCCTGTATAATAGACGTGCGGCTTGTTGACCAATTCCTTAAACCGTTGCTGCTGTTCCCACCGCGGATCCAGCGGGCCGACAATCAAGAGCGAAAGTCCGGCGTCGGCGATTGCATTCAGGACCGGCAGGTCGATCCGGTCTGATAGCTGCCCTATCAGACCTACAACCGGATGAGTCAGATCCTTCGGCTTAGGCAGGACAACCCGCTCCCCCGCCTTGATCGCCCAGCAGCCGTTAGGGATAACAACAGGGCTGGCGCCGAAGCCTGCCCACCGCTCCGCTAGCTGCGGCGAAACCGCCGCCACCACATCCGCCTGGCTCACAATCCGGATTTCCTGCCGTAGCTGGTAGCGCGCAGATAGGCCCATGAGCTCGGCTCCGGCCACATAGTCGTCGGTACCGTAGAAGACATTTACGACGTTGCCGCCCCAGTAACCGAGGAGATCACCAGGATAGGTCGCCACTACGGCAAACGGTTGGATGCCGAGCCGGCGCAAAGCCCACCTAGTCTGCAGGCGCACAAGTGCGGCCGTCGTCACGCGTATACCGGGCCGACTCAACCCCGGCATGGCCTTTGGTGTCAGACGAGTGACTTGGCGATTTACGACCGAGATTTCTGGTCTGGGAGTATAATGAGTTGTACTGCGCAGCAAAGCTGCCCTAACTGGTGAGAGTGGCGGATCGACCCAAAGAATACGGGCATGGCACGCCATTGCGGTCACCATGTGCCGGTCGGTACCACGGATTCCATCCCATGACACACCCGCCATCCAGACCAAATAACGATTCTCTTCAGTCAAAGGATCTCCTCGTCGGGGACGCTTGGCGATGCCGCCTGTGCCGGCTGTCACGGCACGCAGGATGGCCACATGCCGAGTAAGGCAGTTTCCGCATTGAAGCGCGTGACAGACTCTTCCGCTGAGTTGGCGGGTGCGGGTGGGTTACCTGGTGTGCGGGACATGGTCCCGGCCTTCCGTCTGGCGGG
>Ga0335079_10009198_pt1 | contig 11254 bp, 9 predicted proteins | sample Lox_Sample_33_FD_206719 | JGI IMG/M metagenome (GOLD analysis project Ga0335079, IMG submission 206719) | Soil microbial communities from Loxahatchee National Wildlife Refuge, Florida, United States - Lox_Sample_3.3 | ecosystem: Environmental > Terrestrial > Soil > Wetlands | place: USA: Florida... | reverse complement strand
AAACCGCCCCCCCCGCCCCCGGCGCCGGGCCCCCGCCGGGGCCCCCGGGGGGGGGGGGGGGGGGGGGGCCGCGCCCCCCCCCCCCCGCCCCCCTGTTTCTACCGTGCCACCATGAGCTTCCTGACCGCCGCCTGCAGGCCGTCGAGGCTGAGCTCCTCCATGGGCAGCACCTGGCGGATCATGCCGATCGTGCGCGCGCCGTAGGCCCACTCCCACTGCTCCCGCGGGATGGTGTTGAGCCAGACCGAGTGGTCGAAGTGATGCCGCAGGCGGCGGAGCCACTCGATGCCCGGCTCGTCGTTGGCGTATCCCCACCAGATGATGCCGTTCCGGCTGAGCAGCTCGCTCGGCGCCATGGCGGCATCGCCCACGATGATCAGCTTGTAGTCGGGGCTCAGGTCGTGCAGCACGCGGTTCGTGGACACCGCGCCCTGACGCGTCATGTCGGTGTCTGTGTACAGCCAGTCGTAGATGCAGTTGTGGAAGTAGAAGGTCCGCAGATCCTTGAAGTGAGTCTGGCTGTTGACCGCGCTGAAGAGCTGGCTGCACAGGCGCAGGTAGGGGTGCATCGAGCCGCCCACGTCCATGGCGAGCAGCACCTTGACCGCGTTCTTGCGGCTCTTCTGCCAGACGAGCGAGAGCCTGCCGGCCTGTTCGGCGGTCTCGTCGACCGTGGCCTCGAGATCCAGCTCGTCGGCCGGCCCCTCGTTGCGACTGCTCAATTGCCGCAGGCGGCGCAGGGCCAGCTCGAACTGGCGCACCCCGACCCTGACGTCGGTGCGATAGCCGCGATAGCGGCGCTCGCCGGCCACCTTCACGGCGCTGCGGCTGCGACTCTCGCCGCCGACCCGGATGCCGCCGGGGTGCACGCCGGAGTGGCCGAACGGCGAGGTACCTCCAGTGCCAACCCACTTGTTGCCGCCGTGATGGGCCTCGGTCTGCTCGGCGACGCGCTCCGCGAAGAGGCGCTGCAGCTCGTCGAGGTCGAGGTCGCCGAGCATCTCCACGAGCTGACGCTTCTCCTCGTCGCTCAAGTTCGGCAGGGCGAGCGGGTCGGCGAGCCAGTCCCAGACCTCGTCGGCGATCTCGATCGGCGTCTCGACGCCCTCGAAGCAGGCGGCGAAGGCCTGGTCGTACTGATCGTAGAAGCTCTCCGACTTGACGAGGATGCTGCGAGCCAGCGAGTAGAAGCGGTCGAGGCTCGAGAGGGCGAGCCCCTCGGAGAGGGCGCGCATGAGCATCATCCACTCGGTGACGGTGACCGGTACGCCGTAGGCGCGCAGCAGGAAGAAGAAGCGTGTGAACATGGCCGGCGCCGAGCCTCGGTCGGAGCCCGCCGCGCTACGTGCGGCGCCGCTTGGCGCCGGAGCCGGAGCGCTTGCCGCCCGAGCCCGAGGACTTGCCGCCCGAGCCCGACGTCTTGCCGCCTGTGCCCGACGTCTTGCCGCCTGTGCCGGACGAGCCGGCCGATCGCCCTGACCCCGAGCCGGGCGGCCGGCGCGAACGGGAGTACCAGGTCAACGCCGTGGCGACGATGACGAACACCGAGGGCACGATGAGGATGAGCAGGTAGTGCCAGTTGACGCTGGCGGCGGCGATCATCGGGTCCCTAACGCCGCCCCCGCCCGGAGTGCAGGGCGGCGATGGCGGCGTCGACGTCGTGGTCCTTCTTGAGCAGCACGCCGAGGAACGGCATGGTGGCGACGATGTCCTCGTGGCGCACGCCGCCCACCTGCAGCGCCTGCACCCAGTCGATGAGCTCGCTGGTCGACGGCTTCTTCTGCAGCCCGGTGACGCCGCGCAGCCAGTAGAAGGCCTGGAGCGCGAGCTGCAGCAGGCGGCCGTCGAGGCCGGGATGGTGCACGCGCACGATGCGCTCCATCATGGCCGCGTCGGGAAACTCGATGAAGTGAAAGACGCAGCGCCGCAGAAAGGCGTCGGGCAGCTCCTTCTCGGCGTTGGACGTGATGATCACGACCGGGCGCTGGACCGCCTTGACGGTCTCGTGGGTCTCGGGGATGAAGAACTCCATCTGGTCGAGCTCCCAGAGCAGGTCGTTGGGAAACTCGATGTCGGCCTTGTCGACCTCGTCGATCAGCAGCACGCAGCGGCGCTCGCTCGTGAAGGCCTCGCCCAGCTTGCCCAGCTTGATGTAGTGGGCGATGTCGGCCACGTCGGCGTCACCGAACTGGCCGTCATAGAGGCGCTGCACCGTGTCGTAGACGTACAGGCCGTCCTGGGCCTTGGTCGTCGACTTGATGTTCCAGGCGATGAGCGGCATGTCGAGACCCCGGGCGATGCTCTGCGCCAGCATCGTCTTGCCCGTGCCGGGCTCGCCCTTGATGAGCAGCGGCCGCGAGAGCGTCATGGCCACGTTGACGGTCTGCATGAGCTGGGGCGCGGCGATGTAGTCGGCGGTGCCGGCGTACGCGACGGGCGCGGCGCCGGCGCGTGGCGAGGTCGGGTCGCTCATGGGGGTCGCGATCACCTTTCTTCGGGCGCGAGGGACCGCGCGAAGTGTACCAAAGCGCCGCCGCGAGTGTCGCTTCGGCCAGTCGGCTCCGCTTGCGGAGCTCGCCGGGTCAGCCGGGTCGGGCGAGCTCCGCACGCTTGGCGCACCGGCTCGCCCAGGTCAGGCGAGCTCCTCGCGGATGGTGCACTCGGCCCCCGGCCCGGCGATGATCAGCAGCTGATCGCCGGGCTCGACGACCGTCTCGGGCTTGGGCATGACGATCTGCGTGTCGTGCAGCAGGGCCGCCACCACGCAGCCCTCGGGCAGGCCGAGCTGCTGCATCGTCTTGCCCGCCGCCCAGTGGCCGGCGTTGATCGTCATCGACGAGACCGTGACCTCGCCCTCGTGCAGGTCGAGCAGGGTGACGACGTCGGCGAGGGTGGCTTCTTCCTCGATCAGCTTGGTGACGATCTCGGCCGAGTCGATGGCCACGTCGACGCCCCAGCTGCGGTTGTAGAGCCAGCGGTTGCGCGGGTTGCGCACGGCGGCGATCACCTTGCGCACCTTGTATTCGTTCTTGGCGAGCAGACTCGCCACCAGGTTGTCCTCGTCGTGGCCCGTCGAGGCCACGAACACGTCGGCGCGGTCGACGCCGGCCTCGAACAGCACGGACGGCTCGTCGGCGTCGCCGACCAGGACCTTGACGCCGAGCTCCTCTTCGACGGCCTGCGCCCGCACGCGCGACTGCTCGATAACGAGCACCTCGTGGTCGGCGCGCGTGTAGTTGGCGACGCGACGGCCGAGGGTGCCGGCTCCTGCGATCACGATCCTCATGACTTCCACCCCATCATCTTCTGGAACTTCTCGACGGCCGACTGGTGGATGACCACGTAGACCTGGTCGTCGGACTCGAGGGTGGTGCCCGAGACCGGCACGACGCCCTTGCCCATGCGCACCACGAGGGCCACGCGGATCTCGCCGGGGATGGCGAGGTCCCTGACCGGCTTGCCGATCAGGTGAGTCGGCACCCAGGCGGCCAGGAGCTGCACCTCGCCGTTGCCGAAGGCCATCTCGCGTTCGAGCGTCGGACTGACGATGAGCTCGACGATCTTGCTCACGCTCCAGGCGGTCGGGGCGAAGGTCTGCACACCGTAGCGGCGATAGATGTCGGCGCGGCGCGGGTCGAAGATGCGCGCTACGACATCGGGCACACGGTAGACCTCTTTGGCGATGCGCGCGGCCACCGCGTTGGTGTTGTCGCCGCTCGCCGAGGCGACGAACGCGTCGGCCTCGCGGATGCCGGCCGACTCGAGCACGTCGCGGTCGAACCCGGTGCCGACGATCGTGCGGCCGCTGAAGTTCGTCGGCAGCAGGCGGAACGCGTCGGTGTTGCGGTCGACGACGACCACATCGTGGCCGGCTCGCGCGAGCTCGGCCGCGGTCGATGCCCCGACGCGGCCGCACCCCACGATGATCACGTGCATGGGCTCACCCTCCTTGAGGCGCCGTGTCTCGACGCCGTGCGAACCATTTTCTCGCTTCTTCGGCAAAGAAGACAGAGACGGCGGCGACCGTGAGGATCGCCCAGTCGAGCGCGGTCAGCGGAGCCGTCTTGAAGATGCCCTGCATGAACGGCACGTAGGAGATGGCGGCCATGATGGCGATGCCGACCGCCTCGGCGTAGACCAGCCACATGTTGCTGAAGACGCCGACCTTGAACAGCGACTCGCGCTCGGTGCGGCAGGCGAAGCCGTTGCCGACCTGGCACATGACGATCGCCGCCTGCGTCATGGTGATCGCCTCGCGCCAGTACAGGTAGTGCGGGTTGCCGGGGTTCATCCAGGAGCCGTCGCCCCAGGTCCAGCCGTGCGAGAACAGCACGAAGAGGAAGCCGGCCACCGCCCAGAACGACTCGATGACGCCGATGAAGACGACCCGGCGCAGCGTGGCCCGGCTCAGGAGTCGCTCGGAGCGGGGCCGCGGCGGCAGCTTCATGACGCCCGGCTCGGGGTGCTCGGTGCCCAAGGCAAGACCCGGCAGCACGTCGGAGCCGAGGTCGATCGACAGGACCTGGATGGCGCCCAGAGGGACGAGGCCCACACCGCCGAGGGCGCAGAAGACGAAGGGGAAGAGCTCGGCCATGTTGTGCGAGAAGATGTAGGTGATCATCTTCTTGACGTTGGCGTAGACGCCGCGGCCCTGCTCGACGGCCTTGATGATGCTGGCGAAGCTGTCGTCGAGCAGGATCATGATGGCCGCTTCGCGGGCGACGTCGGTGCCCGCCAAGCCCATGGCGACGCCGATGTCGGCCTTCTTGAGGGCCGGTGCGTCGTTCACCCCGTCGCCGGTCACCGCGACGATGTCCTTCATCTCCTTGAGGGCCGAGACGACCTGCATCTTGTGCTCGGGGGCGACCCTGGCGAAGATCACATCCTGCGGCTTGCCGAGCTCGGCCTTGAGGTCGTCCTCGGTCATGTCCTCGAGGTCGGTGCCCGTGATCACCCGCACGTTGCGGTCGCCGCGCACGATGCCGATGCGCCGGGCGATGGCCTCGGCCGTCAGGCCGCAGTCGCCGGTCACCATGATGATGCGGATACCGGCGGTGAGAGCGTGCTCGACGGCCTCGCTGACCTCGGGCCGCGGGGGGTCGATCATGCCGACCAGGCCGAGGAACGTGAGCTCACTCTCGACCGTGTCGGGCGTGTAGTCGGTGAGACCGCCGGGCAGCTCGCGCTCGGCGACGGCCAGCACGCGCAGCGCCTGGCGCGACATCTCGTCGTTGCGCTCGACGATGCGCGCCCGCAGCTCGTCGGTCATGGGCACGACCTTGCCGTCGAGCCGCACGCTGGTGCAGCGCGGGATGGTCTCCGACGGGGCGCCCTTGACGTAGGCCTTCTGGCCGTCCCCTTCGACGTGCACGACCGACATGCGCTTGCGCACCGACTCGAACGGCAGCTCGTAGATCTTGGGGCGCTGGACGATCTCGTCGGACAGGTCGAAGCCGACCTTCTGAGAGGCCACCAGCAGGCAGCCCTCGGTCGGGTCGCCGATGACCCGCCAGCCCTTGTCGTCGCTCGGCGGCAGCACCTTGGCGTCGTTGGCGAAGCTCATGGCGCGCAGCAGCAGCTCGAGACGGCGGCGAGCCTCGTCTTTGGGCAAGGTCGTGTCACCGACGACGAAGTCGCCGACCGGTTCGTACCCGGCGCCCGTCACCTCGACGACGCTGTCGGCGGTGAACATCTCGCGGACCGTCATCTCGGCTTTGGTGAGCGTGCCGGTCTTGTCGGTGCAGATCACGTTGGTCGAGCCCAGCGTCTCGACGCCCATCAGCTTCTTGATGAGCGCGTTCTCCTTGGCCATGCGCTGCACGCCGATGGCCAGGGCGACCGACAGGGTGGCCGGCAGGCCCTCGGGCACGAGCGCCACCATGACGCCCAGGGCGAAGAGCAACGCGGGGACCGCGCCGAACTTGAAGATCAGCAGCGCCGCGAAGAACAGGGCGATGCCGCAGATGACGGCAATGATCGACACCGTGCGGGCCATGACGTCGATCTCGCGCTGCAGCGGCGACTTCTCGTCGGACACGCCGCTCGTGAGCGTGAAGATGTGGCCGAACTGGGTCTCGAGGCCGGTGGCGAAGACCACCGCCTGGCCGGTGCCCGAGGCGACGCTCGTGCCCATGAAGACGAGGTTCGGCATGTTGATGGTGGCCAGCTCCTCGTCGACCATCGGGTCGGAGGTCTTGCGGACAGCGTCTGACTCGCCGGTGAGGGCGATGTTGATGGTCGACATCTCGTACTGGCGGATGAGCCGGGCGTCGGCCGAGATGCTGTCGCCCTCTTCGAGCTGCACGAGGTCGCCGGGCACGAGGTCGGCGACGGCAACGATCGTCACCTCGCCGTCGCGAACGACCTTGGCGTTCTGGGGCACCATCTTCTGCAGCGCCTCGGTCGCCTTTTCGGCGCGATACTCCTGGAAGAAGCCGATGGTCGCGTTCAGCAGGACGACCCCGACGATGGCGATGGCGACGTTGATCTGGTCCTGGCGGTCCGAGCCGTGCGAGAGCACGGCGGCGATCACGCACAGCAGCGCCGCCGCTTCGAGCATGATGGCGAAGAGCGTCTTGAACTGGTCGAAGAAGCGGAAGATGATCGGCCGCCCGACCTTGGCCGGCAGCACGTTGGGACCGTACTGCTTGAGGCGGCGGAAGGCCTCGTCTTCGGTCAGGCCGCGAGGCGAGGTCTGCAGGCGCTCGAAGACGTCGTCTTGCGGAAGGGCCCAGATGCCGTCGGCCATTGAGGTGGCCGACGAGTCGGAAGACGGCGCCGCGTGGCGGTCGCCGGGCGCCGTCGCCACCTCGCCTCGAACCTGCGTTTCCACAGCGCTCACACGCTCCTGTCGTACTTGCAGGGTGGGGCGGGCCCGCGGGATGACGAGCAGAGCGCTCGTGCATGCACCTGCCGGACGGCTTGGCCGCCGCCACCGTCGCCGGCGACCATACCGACGCATCGGCCTCCCGGGCCGACCGAGCCACGCTACGCCGACCACTATAAAGAATCAATAAACTCGCCGGGTTTCAGTATAAAGAAGGCATAAAGACCAGAGGGCGTTGGCCAGCCCCGGGGCCGTGGCTCGATGGGCGGCGGCGGAGCACGACGCCAGCGGCCGGAAGTGGCCGAGGGCGCTGCGCGGTGGTCGCTAGCTCTGCCCGGGTTCCCTCGTCGCCTTGCTCGGGTCGGCCACCGCCAGCACGTCCATGTCCTCGGTCTCGCGCATGATGCGGGCGATCAGGGAGGAGCCTCGCAGTACTTCGTCCATGCGCGAACGCTTCGACTGGCCCATCACGACGAACGTGGCCCGTCGCTCGCGGGCAAAGCTGAGGATCGCCTCGGCCTCGGAGTCGCCCGAGAGCTCGACGACGTTGCCGCCCAGGTTGCGGGTGAGCTCGAACAGCTCCTGGAGCTCGTCGTGGTGGCGGCCCAGGCTCTCGCCGGGCGTGTGTACGTGCACGACCCAGAAGTGGCCCTGCAGGCGCTTGGCCAGCCGATAGCCGCGACGCACGAGCTTCTTGGCGATCGGCCCGGCCTTCACACAGACGACGACGCGGTCCTCGGTCGCCCAGGGCGTCTCGATCTCGTGCGACTCGATATAGTCCTCGAGCTTCTCATCGACCTCTTCGGCGGTCTTGCGCAACGCGAGCTCGCGCAGCGCCACGAGGTTGCCGCGCCGGAAGAAGTTGGACAGGGCGCCCGGGATCTTCTCGAGGTCGTAGACGACGCCCCGGTTCAGCCGGTTGATGAGCGCGTCGGCCGTCAGGTCGACGAGCACGACCTCGTCGGCGCGATCGAGGATGGCGTCGGGCAGGGTCTCGCGCACGCGCACGGTGGTGATCTGGAAGATCGTGTCGTTCAGGCTCTCGAAGTGCTGGATGTTCACGGTCGAGATCACGTCGATGCCGGCGGCCAGGATCTCCTCGACGCTCTGCCAGCGCTTCTCGTGCGCCGTGCCCGGGATGTTGGTGTGGGCGAGCTCGTCGACCAGGGCGACGCTCGGCCGGCGCGCGATCACCGCGGCGGTGTCCATCTCCTCGAACGTCTTGCCACGGTACTCGATCGTCTTGCGAGGGATCACCGGCAGACCCTCGGCAAGCTCGGCGATGGCCTTGCGGCCGTGTGTCTCGACGAAGCCGATGACGACGTCTTCGCCGCGCTGACAACGCCGCTGGGCCTCGGCCAGCATGGTGAAGGTCTTGCCCACGCCCGGCGCGTAGCCGAGGAAGATCTTGTGGTGCCCGCGGTTGCGCAGCGTGCGCAGGGCGACATGCTCGGCCGACTCCGCGGCGCCGGGCGGCGGGGCGGTGTCGCCGGAGGGGCGAGGGGGCGGGTCGGAGCCCGGCGGGTCGGAGCCCGAGGGCGCGTCGGCGCCGGACATCACGGCCCCGCGGTGTGAGCGCCGTCGAGTGCCAGGTTGAGCTGCAGCACGTTCACCGTCGGTTCGCCGAGGAACCCGAGCTCGCGGCCGGCCGTGTGCTTGTCGATCAGGGCGAGCACGGCTGCGACGCTCATGCCGCGGGCCACCGCCACGCGCGGCGCCTGTGCCCGCGCGTTGGCGATCGTGATGTCGGGATCGAGCCCGCTGGCCGAGGTCGTCACCATGTCGATCGGCACCTGCCCGAACTTCAGGCCGGGGTTGGCGGCGATCTCGGCCTTGACCGACGCCTTCACGCGGTCGGCCAGCGTCCTGTTCGTCGGCCCCAGGTTCGAAAACGACGAGTCCATGGCGTCGTAGCCACTGCCCGCCGCCGAGGGCCGCGGCTGGAAGTAGCGGGCCGCCGTGAAGTTCTGACCTATCAGACTCGAACCGATCACCACACCGTTCTTCTTGATCAGGCTGCCGTCGGCCTTGCCCGGAAAGACGACCTGGGCGATGCCGGTCATGGCAAGCGGATAGATGATGCCCGCGATGACCGCCGTCACGATCGTCATGCGAATCGCTGTCCAGACGTACTTCACGTCGCGTCGGCTCCCTTAGGTCGTCAGGTGGAGGCCCACCAGGATGAGGTCGATGATCTTGATGCCGATGAACGGCGCAATCACGCCGCCCAGGCCGTAGACGAGCAGGTTGTAGCGCAGCAGGGCCGCCGCGCCGATCGGCCTGTACTTCACCCCGCGCAGCGCGAGGGGGATGAGCGCCACGATGATGAGGGCGTTGAAGATCACGGCCGAGAGCACGGCGCTGTGCGGTGAGTGCAACCGCATGACATTGAGCGAGTGCAACTCGGGGAAGGCCACCATGAACATCGCCGGGATGATGGCGAAGTACTTGGCGACATCGTTGGCGATGCTGAAGGTGGTGAGCGCGCCGCGCGTGATCAGGAGCTGCTTGCCGATCGCCACGATCTCGATGAGCTTGGTCGGGTTGGAGTCGAGGTCGACCATGTTGCCGGCCTCTTTGGCGGCCGAGGTGCCCGAGTTCATGGCCACTCCGACGTCGGCCTGAGCGAGGGCCGGGGCGTCGTTCGTGCCGTCGCCGGTCATGGCCACGAGCTTGCCCTGCTGCTGCTCGGCGCGGATCAGCTCCATCTTGGCCTCGGGTGTCGCCTCGGCCAGGAAGTCGTCGACACCGGCCTCTTTGGCGATGACCGCGGCGGTCAGCGGGTTGTCGCCGGTGATCATGACCGTGCGGATGCCCATGGCCCGCAGCTCGTCGAAGCGCTCGCGGATGCCGCCCTTGACGATGTCCTTCAGGTGGATCACCCCGAGCACCTGGTCGTTGCGGGCCACGGCGAGCGGCGTGCCGCCCTGCAGCGAGACCGCTTCGATCGAGCGCTCGAGCTCGTCGGGCACCGCGCCACCGCGCTGGCGGATCCAGGCGATCACGGCCTCGCCGGCGCCCTTGCGGATGGAGATGCCGTCGACGTCGATGCCGCTCATACGCGTCTGGGCGCTGAACTCGACGAAGGTCGCCTTGTCGGGGTCGATGTGCCGACCGCGGATGCCGTAGGTCTTGGCGAGCACGACGATGGAGCGCCCCTCTGGCGTCTCGTCGGCGAGTGACGCGAGCTGGGCGGCGTCGGCGAGCTCGGCCTCGGTCACCCCCGGCAGGGGGATGAACTCGGCTGCCTGGCGGTTGCCCAGCGTGATCGTGCCGGTCTTGTCGAGCAGCAGGGTGTCGACGTCGCCGGCCGCCTCCACCGCACGGCCGCTCATGGCCAGCACGTTGTGGCGTACCAGGCGATCCATACCGGCGATGCCGATGGCCGCGAGCAGGCCGCCGATCGTGGTCGGGATGAGGCAGACGAGCAGGGCGATGAGCACCGTCGGCGACTGCGCGGCGTTGCTGTAAATGGCGAACGGCTCGAGCGTGAGGATGACGATGACGAAGATGATGGTCAGCGCGGCCAGCAGGATCGTCAGCGCGATCTCGTTCGGCGTCTTCTGACGCTCGGCGCCCTCGACCAGGCCGATCATGCGGTCGAGGAAGCTCTCTCCCGGGTTCGACGTGATCTCCACCCTGATCTGGTCGGAGAGCACCTTGGTGCCGCCGGTCACGGCGCTGCGGTCGCCGCCGCTCTCACGGATGACGGGCGCCGACTCGCCCGTGATGGCCGACTCGTCGACCGAGGCGATGCCCTCGATCACCTCGCCGTCGCCGGGGATGATCTCGCCGGCCGAGACGACCACGACGTGACCGCGGCGCAGCTGGGCCGCCGGCACCTGCGTGATGCCCTCGTCGGTGACCAGGTTCGCGTAGGTCTCGGTGCGCATCTTGCGCAGCGCGTCGGCCTGGGCCTTGCCACGGCCCTCGGCCATGGCCGTCGCGAAGTTGGCGAAGAGCACCGTGAACCACAGCCAGCCGGCCACCGCGCCCACGAAGGCGGTATCGGTGCGTGTCTGAACGAGACCGAGGATGAAGTAGTAGGTGGTGATCACGCTGCCGATCTCGACCACGAACATCACCGGGTTGCGGGCCACGTCGCGTGGATCGAGCTTGCGGAACGAGCTTGCGATCGCCGGCCAGATCAGCCCCTTCATCGAAGCCTCGTTGCGAATGGTCACGCGCTCCTCGTGCAGGGCGGGTGACTCGGGTTCATCCGGCACGGGCGGGACTTGCCGATCCTCGGGCGTCACCTCTCGGTCGTCGGGCACGGGTGGTTCCTGTCGATCGTCAGCCATCGATGGTTCTTTCGGTTCGTCGGTCATGGATCACCCGAAGAGCTTGCCGGCGTACATGAGGAAGTGCTCGACGATCGGCCCCAGGGCGAAGGCCGGGAACCAGGTGAGCGCCCCGACGATGAGGATC
>Ga0335079_10009191_pt1 | contig 11257 bp, 8 predicted proteins | sample Lox_Sample_33_FD_206719 | JGI IMG/M metagenome (GOLD analysis project Ga0335079, IMG submission 206719) | Soil microbial communities from Loxahatchee National Wildlife Refuge, Florida, United States - Lox_Sample_3.3 | ecosystem: Environmental > Terrestrial > Soil > Wetlands | place: USA: Florida... | reverse complement strand
CGGTAACGCGCGGGCCCATCTGGGCGCCGCTCGCCGCCGGGCGCCGGGAAGCGGCGCCCGGGAGCCGCCGCATGGCGCCGGCCGGGCCGGCGGTCACGCGGTGCGCGTACGGTCCGCGTCCCCCAGGCCGAGCTCGCTGACCGAGGTCTCGCGCATCACGAACTTCTGCACCTTCCCGGTGACCGTCATCGGGAAGCCGTCGGTGATCCGCAGGTACCGGGGGATCTTGAAGTGGGCGATCTGCCCGGTGCAGAACTCCCGCAGCTCGTCCAGGCTCAGCCCGGCCCCGGGGCGCAGCTTGACCCAGGCGCACAGCTCCTCGCCGTACTTGGCGTCGGGGACCCCGATCACCTGGACATCCTCGATCGCCGGGTGGGTGTAGAGGAACTCCTCCACCTCGCGCGGGTACACGTTCTCCCCGCCCCGGATGACCATGTCCTTGATCCGGCCCGCGATGTTCAGGTACCCGGCCGCGTCCATCACCGCCAGGTCACCGGTGTGCATCCAGCGGGCGCCGTCGATCACGGCCTCGGTCTGCGCCTCGTCGTCCCAGTAGCCGAGCATGACCGAATACCCCCGGGTGCACAGCTCGCCGGTGGTGCCGCGCGGGACCACCAGGCCGGTCGCCGGATCGATGATCTTCACCTCGACATGGGGGTGCACCCGGCCCACCGTGGACACCCGGCGGCCGGTGTCGTCATCGGCCCGGGTCTGGGTGGACACCGGGGACGTCTCGGTCATCCCGTAGCAGATGGTGACCTCGGTCATGTGCATCTCGCTGACGACCCGCTTCATCACCTCGACCGGGCATGGCGACCCGGCCATGATCCCGGTCCGCAGCGTCGACAGGTCGTAGCCGGCGAAGCCGGGCAGCGCGAGCTCGGCGATGAACATGGTCGGCACCCCGTACAGAGAGGTGCACCGCTCCGCCTGCACCGCCGCCAGCGCCGCGGCCGGCTCGAAGCCGGCCGACGGGATGACGATGCAGGCCCCGTGGGTGGTGCAGGCCAGGTTGCCCAGCACCATGCCGAAGCAGTGGTAGAAGGGCACCGGGATGCAGACCCGGTCCTGCTCGGTGTAGCGGCAGCCCTCGCCGATGAAGAACCCGTTGTTCAGGATGTTGTGATGGGACAGGGTGGCGCCCTTCGGGAAGCCGGTGGTCCCGCTGGTGTACTGGATGTTGATCGGGTCGTCGAAGGACAGGCCGGCCTCCCGCGCGGCCAGCGGGCCGAGCTCGCCCGGCACGCCCGCGCCCGCGTTCAGCAGCTCCTGCCATTCCGGCGACCCCAGGTAGATGACCCGTTCCAGCTGCGCGGGCGCGTCCGGCCCGCCCCGCACCTCGTCCACCATCGCGCGGTAATCGCTGGTCTTGAACGATTCCGCGCTGACCAGCACCCGGACCCCCGACTGGCGCAGCGCGTAGCCGAGCTCATGGCTGCGGTAGGCCGGGTTGATGTTCACCAGGACGATCCCCGCCTTTGCGGTGGCGTACTGGAGCAGCACCCATTCGGCGCAGTTCGGCGCCCAGATGCCCACCCGGTCGCCCGCCTCGATGCCCGCCGCGATCAGGGCCCGGGCGAGCCCGTCGGTGTCGAGGTCGAGCCCGGCGTAGGTCCACCGCCGCCCGGCGGGCACGTCCACCACCGCCTCCCGGTCCGGGTAGGTGGCGGCGACCCGGCGCAGGCTGGCCCCGATCGTCTCGCCCAGCAGCGGCACCGCGGATGCGCCGTGACTGTAGGACCGTTCTGTGACGCCGGTCATGGCAGCCCCCTCTGGCTCGGCCGTCAGGCCCTGCTTGCGTTGCCCATCAGGGCATGTCTGGCACCATGGTGCCCCGCACACGGCCGGGTGTGAATACTCGGGCCGGCGCCGGCGGGCCCGGGCCGGCCCGCGGCGGCCGCCGCGCAGCCTCGTTCTGCATGGTGAGGGGTGAACGGCCGGCGGCTCCGTGCCGTCAGCAATGGTGTTGGCGCGCTGCGGGGGAGTTACTGTTCAATACAGGGATTCGGGACAGCCGCACGTGTCCGCCCACCGGCGGACTCGCCGCTCATGTGCCCGTGCCGGGAGTGACCATGGAGTCGTGGATTGTCTGGCTGGTCCTAGCCGCGGTGCTCGGGATCGCCGAGGTCATGACGACCACGCTCGCCTTCGGCCTGCTGGCCGCCGCGGCGGTGGCAGCGGCCATCGTCGGCGGGGTCGGCCTGGCCCTTCCCTTCCAGCTCATCGCCTTCGTTCTCGCGGCGGGGGCGGGTCTCGGCATCGCGCGGCCGCTGGCCGTGCGCCACATCCGGCAGCCCCCGCTGCTGAGAACCGGTACGTCCGCCCTGGTGGGGCGGTCCGCCATCGTGACCGAGGAGGTCACGGCGCTTGACGGGCGGGTCCGCATCGGCGGCGAGGTCTGGTCGGCACGCTCCTACGACGAGTCATCGGTCATCCCCGAGGGCTCCAAGGTCGACGTCCTCGCGATCGAGGGTGCCACCGCGCTTGTCCATCCCAAGGAGTAGTCATGGAAGCAGGAATAGTCGCGGCCGTCGCCGCCGTCATCGTGGTCATCTTGATGTTCGTCTTCGTGGCCAAGACGGTGCGCATCGTGCCGCAGGCGCGGGCGCGCAACATCGAGCGCTTCGGCAGATACCGCAAGACCCTGCAGCCGGGGATGAACTTCATCATCCCGTTCGTGGACAGGGTCAAGCCGCTCATCGACCTGCGTGAGCAGGTGGTCGCCTTCAAGGGCCAGCCGGTCATCACCGAGGACAACCTGGTCGTGCTCATCGACACGGTGCTGTTCTTCCAGGTCACCGACCCCCGGGCGGCTGACTACGAGATCGTCAACTACATCCAGGCGATCGAGCAGATCACCGCGACCATGCTGCGCAGCGTGATCGGGAACATGGACCTCGAGGAGACCCTCACCTCACGCGACAAGATCAACACCATGCTGCGCGGCGTGCTCGACGACGCCTCGGGCAAGTGGGGACTCCGGGTGACCCGGGTGGAGATCAAGGCGATCGACCCGCCCAAGAGCGTCATTGACGCGATGGAGAAGCAGATGCGGGCGGAGCGGGAGAAGCGCGCGGCCATCCTCACCGCCGAAGGGGTGCGCCAGTCCAGGATCCTGACCGCGGAAGGCGAGAAGCAGAGCAGCATCCTTCGCGCGGAAGGCGAGAAGCAGAGCCAGATCCTGCAGGCCGAGGGCCAGGCGCAGGCGATCGGCACCGTGTTCCAGGCCGTGCACGTCAACGACGCGGACGCCAAGGTGCTCGCCTACCAGTACCTGCAGACGCTGCCGCAGCTCGCGCAGGCCGAGGGCAACACGTTCTGGGTGATCCCGAGCGAGGTGACGTCGGCACTGCGGACGCTGAGCGGGGCGTTCGGCGGTGAGGGGGCTGGCCAGCCGGCCGCGCCCGCCGGGCCCGTCCATGCGGTCGGCCCCGGGGCCGGCCCCGCCCCCGCGGCTCTCACCGACGCCGGGGCCGGGCAGCCCGGCCCGGCCGCGAACGGGGATCCGGCCACGACGGCAGAGCAGGCCGGGAACGGGGATCTCACCAGGGCGGAAGAGGCGGTCGCGGAGGAGTCGGCCCGCACGCACGACCAGCTCGCACAGGTGGAGGAGGAAGTCGCGGCGGTCCGGCGGCAGGCGGAGCAGTTCGGTCCCGGTTAACGGGCAGGCGGCTCCGCATCCGGTCAGAGCGTGACCGCGAGGCCGATGGTGAGCAGGGCGCCGAACGCGAGCTGCAGCCTGCCGGTCTGCCCCAGCGCGCCGATCAGGGCCGGGCCCTGCGCGCCCGCCCGCACCGCCCGCAGCGGCGGCAGCGCCAGCGGCAGGGTGGCCAGGGCCAGCAGCGCGAGCGGGCGCGCGAAGGCGATCACCACCACCGCGGCGAACGGGATCAGCGTGCAGCCGGCGTACAGCACGCGGGTCCGCTGGTCGCCGATGAGGACCGCGAGGGTGCGCTTGCCGGCCACCTCGTCGGAGGGGATGTCGCGCAGGTTGTTGACCACCAGCAGGGCACACGACAGCAGGCCGACCGGCACCGACGCCGCCAGTGCCAGCCAGGTCAGCCGGCCCATCTGGACGTAGGCGGTGCCGGTCACGGCGGCGACCCCGAAGAAGGCGAAGACCGCCACCTCGCCCAGGCCCCGGTAGCCGTACGGGTGGCTGCCGCCGGTGTAGGTCCAGGCGGCGGCCACCGCGGCGGCGCCGACCAGCAGCAGCCACCAGGACGTGGCAGCGGCCAGCACGAACCCGGCCGCGCATGCGGTGGCGAAGCAGGCGAGCGCGGCGGCGCGCACCTGCCGGGCCGGGGCGAGCCCGGCTGCCACCAGCCGGACCGGCCCGACCCGGCGCTCGTCGGCGCCCCGGACGCCGTCGCTGTAGTCGTTGGCGTAGTTGACCCCGACCTGCAGGGCGAGCGCGACCACCAGGGCCAGGGCCGCCCGCCACAGCGAGAAGCGGCCGTAGCCGAAGGCCACCCCGCTGCCCACCGTGACCGGCACGATCGCCGCTGGCAGCGTCCGTGGCCGGGCGCCGCCCAGCCACTCCCGCGGCGTCGCCATCAGCGCAGGTCTCGCGGGTCCATGCCTTGCGCGTCCACGCCTAGTTCGTGGCCGGGCCTGGCGCTGGCCCCTCCGCGTGCGCGGACATCGGGCGCCATGAGCTGGGATCACGCACGGCGCCGGTGGAGGCCGACGTCGCCATGGCGGCGTAGACCTGCAGTGCCTGGCTGACCGTGCGGTTGCGACCAATCGGCTGGAAGCCGCTGGCGCCCAGCCGCTCCCGCCGGGCGGCCAGCTCGGCCTCGGGCACGTCCAGCGTGAGCTCGCGGCGCGGGATGTCGATCGCGATCCGGTCGCCGTCCTGCACCAGCGCGATCATCCCGCCCGAGGCGGCCTCCGGCGCGACATGGCAGATGGACAGCCCCGAGGTGCCGCCGGAGAACCGGCCGTCGGTGATGAGCGCGCAGGCCCGGCCCAGGCCCTTGCCCTTGAGGAAGCTGGTCGGGTAGAGCATCTCCTGCATGCCCGGCCCGCCCTTGGGCCCTTCATACCGGATGACCACCACGTCGCCCGCGGCCACCTGGCCGTTCAGGATGCCCTCGACGGCGTCTTCCTGGCTCTCGAACACCCGGGCCGGCCCGGCGAACCCCCACAGGTCCTCCGGCACCCCGGCGGTCTTCACGATCGCCCCCTCAGGCGCCAGGTTGCCGTAGAGCACGGCCAGGCCGCCGTCGGCGCTGTAGGCGTGCTGCCGGTCCCTGATGCAGCCCTCCGCCCGGTCCTCGTCGAGCGTGGCCCACCGGGCGTTCTGCGAATAGGGCTTGATGGTGCGGACCCCGCCCGGCGCGGCGTGGAACAGCTCGCGCGCCGCGGGCGACACCGCCTCCGAGTGGATGTCCCACTGGCCGAGGAAGGCCCGCAGCGAGGGGCTGTGCACCGTGTGCACGCCCTGGTTGAGCAGGCCGGCCCGGTCCAGCTCACCCAGGATGGCCGGGATGCCGCCGGCCCGGTGCACGTCCTCCACGTGGTAGCTGCTGCTCGGGGCCACCTTGCACAGGCACGGCACCCGCCGGGACAGCTCGTCGATCTCCTTCAGCCCGAAGCCGACCCGGGCCTCGTGGGCGGCTGCCAGCAGGTGCAGGATCGTGTTGGTCGAGCCGCCCATCGCGATGTCCAGCGCCATCGCGTTCTCGAACGCGTCCCGGGTGGCGACCGACAGCGGCAGCACCGACTCGTCGTCGCCCTCGTAGTACCGCCGGGCCAGCTCGACCACCAGCTGGCCCGCCCGCTCGAACAGCTCGCGCCGCGCGGTGTGGGTCGCCAGCGTGGTGCCGTTGCCGGGCAGCGACAGGCCGATCGCCTCGGTGAGGCAGTTCATGGAGTTGGCGGTGAACATGCCCGAGCACGAGCCGCAGGTCGGGCAGGCGGCCTCCTCCAGCTCGGCGAGCCGCTCGTCGGACACCGAGGGATCGGCCGAGGCGATCATCGGGTCGATCAGGTCGAGCTTGACCGGCTTCCCGGTCGTCTCGCCGTCGGTGCGCGGGACGCCGGCCTCCATCGGCCCGCCGGACACGAACACCGTGGGGATGTTCAGCCGCAGCGCGGCGAGCAGCATCCCTGGGGTGATCTTGTCGCAGTTGGAGATGCAGACCAGCGCGTCGGCGCAGTGCGCGTTCACCATGTACTCGACCGAGTCGGCGATCAGCTCGCGGCTCGGCAGGGAGTACAGCATGCCGCCGTGGCCCATCGCGATGCCGTCGTCCACCGCGATCGTGTTGAACTCCCGCGGCACCGCCCCGGCGGCCTGCACCGCGTCGGCGACGACCTGGCCCACCTCGCGCAGGTGCACATGGCCGGGGACGAACTCGGTGAAGCTGTTGGCGACCGCGACGATCGGCTTGCCGATGTCCTCGCGTGCGACCCCGGTGGCACGCAGCAGCGCGCGCGCCCCGGCCATGTTCCGCCCGTGCGTGACGGTGCGGGAGCGTAGCGGCGGCATCTTTCCTCCACGTGGGTGAAGCCCCCAGCCTACCGGCGCAGCCCCGGCCGGATGCGCCGTCCCTGGCCGCCGTCCTTGGCAGGGAGCGCGGAATGGCCGCGTTGTACCCGGGCGGCCGGCCAGCTACGGTTCGGTAACGTGACGCAGATTCATGACCTGACGGTGCTGGAGCTGGCGGCCGCGGTCCGGCGGCGCGAGCTGTCGCCGGCCGAGATCACCGGCCACTACCTGGACCGCATCGGGCGCCTCAACGCCGAGGTCGGGGCCTTCTTCACGGTCACCGCCGACCTCGCAAGCGAGCAGGCCAGCCAGGCAGGGAAGGCCGTCGCCCGGGCCGGCGATCCGGCCTCGCTCCCGCCGCTCACCGGGGTGCCGATCCCGATCAAGGACCTCAACATGGTCGCCGGGGTCCGCCAGACGCTCGGCTCGCTGACGTTCGAGGACAACGTCCCCGCCGAGGACGACTTCGTGACGGCCCGGCTGCGCGCGGCGGGCGCGGTGATCACCGGCAAGACCGCCACGCCGGAGTTCGGGCTGCCCTGCTACACCGAGACGGCGATCGGGCCGCCCGCCCGCACGCCGTGGGACCTGTCGCGGTCGGCGGGCGGGTCCAGCGGCGGCGCGGGCGCGGCGGTGGCGGCCGGGCTGGCCCCGGCGGCCCAGGGCAGCGACGGCGGCGGGTCGATCCGCATCCCGGCCAGTGTCTGCGGCCTGTTCGGCATCAAGCCGACGCGGGGCCGGATCTCCTCCGCCCCGCTCATGCCGGATCTGGTCGGGCTGGGCATCGACGGCCCGCTGGCCCGGACGGTGGCCGACGCGGCACTCCTGCTCGACGTGATGACCGGCAACCAGCCCGGCGACATGTACACCCAGCCGCCGCTGGCGCCCGGGCAGAGCTTCCTGGGCTGTGCGCGCCGCGAGCCGGGCCGGCTCCGGATCGGCCGGACGCTGGAGCACGCGGTCGGCGGGGGAGAGGTGCACCCGGACTGCGTGGCCGCCTATGAGGAGGCCAGCTCGCTGCTGGCCGGCCTCGGGCACGAGGTCGAGGACATCGACCCGCCGTTCGGCGCGGAAGTGGTGCCCGCGTTCGAGACGCTCTGGTACGCGATGGCGACCCTGGCGCCGGTGGACCCGTCCCAGGAGGACCGCCTGCTGCCGCTCACCCGCTACCTGCGCGGCAAGGGGAAGGCGCTCGGCGCGCAGGACCTCATCCTCGCCCAGGCGTACCTGCAGCTGACGGTCCGCGCGGCCTGGGAGACGCTGAACGGCTACGACGCGGTGCTCACGCCCACCCTCGCCTCGCCACCCGTGCCGGTGGGCTACTTCGAGGAGGTGGAGCCGGCGGAGAACTTCGAGCGGCAGAAGCGGTTCACGCCGTATACGGCCGTGTATAACGTGACGGGGCAGCCAGCGGTGAGCCTGCCGCTGCACTGGACCGCCGGCGGGCTGCCGGTCGGGGTGATGCTGGCCGGCCGGATGGGCGACGAGGCCACCCTGATCTCGCTGTCCGCCCAGGTGGAGGCGGCCCGGCCGTGGCAGGACCGGCACCCGCCGCTGTGGTGAGCCGGCTGGGACCGTGGGGGGGCTGATGGGACGCGTCTTCAACGTGCTGGCGGCGCTGCTGGTGTCCGCCGCCGTGCTGGCGCTGTTCGCGCTCGGCTACGGCCCGGTGCCCGCGCTCGGCCGCGCGCTCGACCCCGGGCACGGCGCCTGGACGTCGGCGGCTGGCGGGCAGCCGGCCCACTCCCAGGCCCTGTCCCTGCCGGGCCTGGCCCACCCGGTCACGGTCGCCTTCACCAGCCACGGGGTGGCCTCCATCCGGGCGGCCGACGACGCCGACGCGTTCCTCGCGCTCGGCTACCTGCACGCACGGTTCCGGCTGACCGAGATGGACCTGGAGCGCCGCCTCGGCGAGGGCCGCGTCGCCCAGCTGGCGGGCCCGGCCGGCCTGTCCTCGGACAAGTTCGAGCTGCGCCTCGGCCTGCTGCGCACCGCCCGGGCCGAATGGGCCGCCACCTCGCGCACCAGCCCGGCCGGGCAGGCGCTCATCGCCTACTCCCGCGGCGTCAACGACTACCTGGCCCAGGCCAGCAGCTCCGGCGAATGGCCCTCCATCTACGGGCTGACCGGTGTCTACCCGGGCCGCTGGACTCCCGTGGACAGCCTCGTCCTGCAGGGAGTCCTCACCCAGCAACTCGACTACACCACCACCCCGCTCGACTACGCCATCCTCGAGCGCACCCTCGGCCCGGCCCACACGATGGCCTGGTTCCCCGTCCTGGCCCCCGGCCAGCACAATCCCTACGACCCGGGCCCGTACAAAGACCGCGGCATCGCCCCCATCGCCCCGCAAGCCGGCCAGCCGGTGCTGGCGGCAACGGCCTCGGCGGGAGCGGTAAAGGGGCCGGTGGCCGGCCCCGGCCCCGGCAGCAACCGCATCACACCGCAGGTAGCGGCAGCCGCAGCCGCCATCCTCGCCCAGACGGACGCGCTGCCGGCCGGCACCATCCACCAGTACCCCGACAGCAACGCCTGGGCGGCGAACGGCCCCAAGGTCGCGGGCGCGAAGTCGATGCTGGCCGGCGACCCGCACCTGCCGCAGACCGTGCCCTCGATCTGGTACCAGATCGCGCTGTCCGCGCCCGGCCTGTCGGTGACCGGGGTGAGCGTCCCCGGCCTGCCGGGGGTGCTGATCGGCCACAACGCGCACATCGCGTGGTCGCTCACCGACACCCAGAACCAGGCCACGCTGTTCTACACCGAGCGGACCAGCAAGAGCCGTCCCGGGCAGTACTTCTGGCGCGGCGCCTGGCGGCGGATGCGGCAGGTGTCCTACACGATCCCGGTCCGGGGCGGGTCGGCGGCCCACCTGACGGTGGACATCACCGTGCACGGCCCGGTGATGACGCAGGCGGGCCAGACAACGTCGGTGGACTGGATGGGCAATATTCCCTCGCCCGACCTCGCGGTGATGCTCGCGGTGAACCGCGCGCACGACTTCGCGCAGTTCCGCGCGGCGCTGGCGGGCTGGCGGGCGCCGTCACAGAACTTCGTCTACGCCGACGACCAGGGGAACATCGGGGCGATCTCGGCCGGCTACTACCCGCTGGTCCGCCACGGCGACCCGTGGCTGCCGATGCCGGGCACCGGTGCCGACGACGTGGCCGGGGTGATCCCGTACGCCTCGGTGCCGCAGGTCTACGACCCGCCGCGCCATGTGGTGGCCACGGCGAACCAGCGCCCGGCTGGCCCCTCCTATCCCTACTACATCGGCACCAGCGCGAACTTCTTCGACCCCGGGTACCGGGCGGGGGAGATCTACGCCTCGCTGCAGGGGCGGTCGCGGATGCACCCGGCCGACTTCGCGGCGGTCCAGCTCAGCCTGACCGACCGGCTGGCGCAGCAGATCGTGCCGCCGCTGCTCGCGGCGCTGCGGGGCGGGCACCTGACGGCGCGGCAGCAGGCGGCGGCCGCGCTGCTGCACGGCTGGAACGGCGCCATGGCGCAGAGCTCGGCGGCCGCGGCGCTGTGGTGGACGTTCTGGGGCGACTACCTGGACGCGGTGTTCGGGCCGTGGTGGAAGGCCGCCAAGGTGCCGGTGCACAAGGACCGGGCCGGTCTGGCGGTCTCCCCGCAGAACCAGGTCAGCCTCGACCAGGTACTCGCGGAATGGACCACGGCCGACCCGGCCAACAGCGCGTTCAGCCCGCCCGGCGGTCCCCACCGCACGGCGCCAGCGGTGATGCGGTCCGCGTTCGCCACCGCGGTGGCGCACCTGGGCGCCACCTTGCACGGCGCGCCGTCGAGCTGGGCCTGGGGCCGGCTGCACTTCCGCCAGTTCCCGTCGGTGACGCAGGCGCCGGCGCTCGGGTACGGGCCGCGTGCCTCCGGTGCCGACCCGTGGACGGTGGACGCCGCCGATGGCGGCCTGGTCTCACACCAGGGGCCGAGCTGGCGGATGATCGTGGCGTGGCCCGGCCACGGGACCGCCACCGGCGAGGGCGTGTACCCGGGCGGGCAGAGCGAGAACCCGGCCTCGCCCTGGTATTCCGATCAGATGGCGGACTGGTGGGACGGGCGGTACCTGCCGATGCCACCGGCCGGCGGGTACGCGGCAGGCCCTGTGCTGTGGAGCCTGCGGCCATGAGCATGGGAGCGTGGCGTGGCTGATCTGCGCAGGCTGGGCAGGCGGGGCTCGTACCGGCTCGGCCGGCTCGGGGCCCCGCCGCCCGCCGGGAAGCCCCCGGCGGCGCCCCACTACCCGGCCTGGGCGCCGGGCCACCGGGGGTCGGCCGGCCTGTGGCTGCTGGCCTGCCTGGCCGCGGCGGCGTTCATCGCGGTGGGCGCCCTGGTGGGCTCGTGGGCCATCCCGTTCCTGGCCGGCCTGGCCGGAGGAGTGGCGTCCCGCCACGGCCGCTGGCGGCTGCGGGTCGCGCTGCCCGCGGTGGTGCTGGTGGCCGCGGCCGGCTGGGGCGCGGCCCTGTGGTGGCTGGCGCTGCGGGGGCTGCCCGAGGGAGCGGTGGCCCGGGTCATCGCGGCGCTGGCGGGCCTGCCCGCGCAGGCGGCGGTCGCGATCGCGGTCACGCTGCTGGTCGCGGCCATCCAGGCGGCGGCGGGCCTGTGGCTCGGCCGTGCCCTTGGCCCCCGCCACCCGGCCGGCTGACGGGGCGACGGCGCCGGGCGGTCCTGCTGCCGGGGCCGTCAGAGCCTCAGCTGGTCATGGGGCCGGGTAAGCAGGTGACGGCTCTCGATCAGGGCCAG
>Ga0335079_10009190_pt1 | contig 11257 bp, 14 predicted proteins | sample Lox_Sample_33_FD_206719 | JGI IMG/M metagenome (GOLD analysis project Ga0335079, IMG submission 206719) | Soil microbial communities from Loxahatchee National Wildlife Refuge, Florida, United States - Lox_Sample_3.3 | ecosystem: Environmental > Terrestrial > Soil > Wetlands | place: USA... | reverse complement strand
CTGGGTGAGGTCGGTGTGCCGTTGCCTATGACCTCATCGGCGTTCGCGAGCAGCGGCGCGACCGGAAGGCCAGCCGCATCCGAGGTGCCCATTCCCTGCGGCGTCAGGTCGTTTGTGGACACGTCGGACCAGAGAGCGTTCGAGGAATCACTCCACGGGCCGCCCTCATAGATCCCCTGCCACATCTCATAGAGAGCCGGCGTGGTCGCGCCTGCACCGGCGCGATAGACGAGCACGTGCCGGTCGCCCGTCGATTGACTGGTGCCTTCTACAGGCGCGTTCGGTGGGATGGGAGCCGATGTGAAATACCGTTGATACTCGGTCGTGGTAACCGACACGTCCGGCTGAGTGGACGGAACCTGGATCACCGGTATTCCACTCGGAAAGGCGCCGTACGCGTGCCCGAAATAGGGCGCTATCACCGAGGAGACATCACTGCTGCCGATCGCTGCTGCGGGTGAGGTATCCACCGGAAGGCCGGTCGTGGCGGCATCTACGCGGTGGTGAAAGATCGAATTCGATGGAAAGATATCGGCCAGGAAGGCGTTGCTGCCGTTGATGGAAAAGGAAATCTGCTTCGTGGCCTGGGTCTTGTTGGCGTCGGTCACGATGAACAGGGGCGCGTAGACTCCCTCTCCGCCGATCCAGCTGCTAGCGATCTGCCCGGTCGCGGCATTGAGAGACAGGCCTTCGGGCAGGGGCGGGTAACTAGTAGTCGTATTGAACGAGAAGGTGTACGGCGGAGTGCCGCCCGTCGCCGAGATCGTGCAGCCAGCGTACGCGGCTCCCTGTGTCCCGCCCGGGCACGAAGTGGTGGTTACGGTCAGCGGGCCCCCGGCGCTCACGGTGGCGACAGAGACCGTGGTGCTGGAGGTTGTCGAGCCCGAGGAGTTGGTCGCTGACAGCGTGTACGTAGTCGTTGATACCGGACTCACCGACACGGAGCCGCTCGCGTCGGTGCTGGTAAACGTGCCCGGGTTGATGGAGAGCGTGGTCGCGCCGCTGCTCACCCAGCTGAGCGTCGTGCTCGAGCCGGGATTAATGCTGGCAGGCATGGCGCGGAACGATGTAATTGTCGGAGCAGACCCGGCGGCGGGCGGCGGGCTCGTCGGGTTAGGGATGCCGCCCGTAGCTGGGTCATTCGAGGATCCGCCACAGCTTGCGAGGAAGGCAAACATCATCAGCGAGAGCACCAGCATGCCTGATGCCGATCCCGCAGATGCGCGGGTACGGTTAGCGTGACCAGCGGAACAGCGGTTGGCGCGACTCATGCGCAATTCCCCGATTGCACTTGCGCTGATGCTATTCAGCAGTGACAGTCCGCGACAGCGGGTCGTAGCGGAACCGGTGAACGCGTCGCGAAATTTTGCACGAGTCTGCCGCCTGCCGTCGCCATTTCCAGACAGAAATCCTCACAACGGTCGAAACGCAACGCGCTCGGATTCTGGCGCGGGTGGCGGCGAGATCCCGGTCTTATTGCTGCAACTGCAGAACCTGGGTCGATTCTTGCGGACGGGCGCCGATCATGCAGCGGCCGCGAATCGCTTGCGGTGAAGCTCTGGGGGCCGCGGGGTCAGTCGACGGCGCACGAGTCTCAGCGCGGCCAACTACAGCCGCAGATTAACAGTTGATTAACAAACGATTAAAAACGCAGGGGTCCTCTTTCGTGGTCGCTAGAATGCTCGTCAGACCGCCATTCCCCTCATCCCTCGCAGTTGAGTCCCCCAATGGATGGTGGTTCGTTGCCGGGAGCTGAATCAGCAGCTCCCGGCACTTCTGCAGGCCCCGGCGGGCGGCGTTTTTCGTGCCGGAGCGCCGTAAGGGTTCTCGTCTCCGGGATACCCGCGGTACCGGTTGCAGGGAATTGATCGTCGGCTAGAACCGATGGACTTCCACGCTGTAGAGGGCCAACCTGTCGGTGCGGCGCGTGCACAGCCCTTATCCTGCGGACAGTCGCTGTTCGCTTGCGGAGCGTTTGTGCCAGAGAGCATAGTTTCTTGAATCTTACGATCCAGTGGGAGAACTCGACGTGCGACGGTTTTGGGCAGTGATGATGGTGGCCGTTGCCGGATGCGCGGCGCAGCCGCCCGCGCCGGAGATCACGCCCGCGTAGCACGCGGCGAATATCACGGCTGCCGAGCAGGCCGGCTACAAGGTCGTGGCCAAAGGCGATCGGACGTTATTCTGCCCCACAGCGGCGCCAAAGGGGCTCACACATGGGTCCAACGTGCATCACGGAGAGCGACTTCGAAGCAATGGTTGGGCGGAACACTACGGCGCCCGGCGCGACACTGCAGCATCAGTTGCCGGGTCCGGGTCCCGGGTCCCGGGCACTAGGCGGCGCGCTCGCAGCGGGATAAGAGACGGCCCAGGCTAGCGGCGGAAATTGCCTCACGAATCTCACGCGCGCTCAAGGGGTCTCGGAGCATGAGCGCTGCGGCATGTGGAAGGTTGTTCTCCATGCGCCTAACCATCTCCTGTGGATACCACAGCACCTGTTGTGCTTCGAGACTGGGATTCATGCGCTGGCTCACGTAGGTCGCCAGCCCTTCGACCCACATCGTCCACCAAGCAGGCTCATCGCCCTGCGGCGCCTGGGAGCCAACCGCCTGCCGCTGATAGAGATGAAAGATCTCATGGTCGAAGAACGCGGGCATATCTGCAGGGACATGAAGCCGGGGGAATGGTGTCCACACCGAACCGCAGATGGTGCTTGCCCGAGAAATCGACCGGGTGCCCGTCAAACTTCATGAGGGACACTCCGAACTCCACGGTCGTATCGCAGGTGAAATCGGCAAAGACCTGCATGAATCTACGCTGCCGCGCGGCGAACTCCGGACCGACGACCCTGGCGAGCGCAGCGAGACGCTCGGGCGTGAGTGGCGGCAGGCCGGGCAACATAGTCTTCTGCGCCGGCCCGAAGAATCGCGTTGCCTGGGCCTTCAACTTGGCCTCGTCGCCGAAACCTGTGCTGGAGTAATAGTCGGGGAAACGGTCTGCAATCTGTCTCAGAAACGCCATGGCACGGTCCTCGGGCGGCGTATTCACCGTTGCAGCAGCGAATTCCTCGTACGCCGGCATCAGGTCCACGTAGTCGCAGGGCTGACCCCGAGCCGACCAAGCCGACGAACCGTAGATGGCGACGATTGCCAGGGGGCAGTTCAGTCTCAGGGAGTTTGATGCTCGCATACAATTTTGATCGTACGGACACAGCGGTAAGTATGAGTCACCTGTGGCAAAGCATCATTGCTTGCACCCACCCAGCGGCGCATGCTTGTGATTGAGGGGCGCCGGAGTGCAATTCATGCTCGAGTGCACGGGCTTGCCCCGAGAGGAGGCGCACCATGGCAACGTTCATCAGTCTGTTGAATTTCACGGACCAGGGCATCCGCAATATCAAAGATTCGCCGGATCGTTATGGAGCATTCAGGGCAATTGCCGAGAAGCTGGGCGTGACCGTCAAGGGCTTCTACTACACCGTGGGCCATCACGACATGGTGATCATCCTGGAGGGAACCGACGAGGCGGTGACCACTACGCTGCTCAAGGCGGGGTCGCTGGGCAACGTGCGAACCGAGACGCTGCGTGGCTTCTCGGTGGATGAAGCGAAGAGAATGATCGGGAACATTCCGTAAGGCGTGACTAAAGCGCCTCCGGGGCCGCGCGTCGCTGCAACGCGCTGCCTCGGTCGGCGCATGGCTTCTGGATCTGGTAAGCGGCGATTGCGCAAAACCGCAGCGGGGTCGTGGCAATTAGGTTTGGGCCGACACGTTCAGTCCGTCACTCACACCCCAGGCGAACTCGGTGCTGTGGTTCGAGGCGGCCAACCCGCCCTGGTCGGTGCTCAGCTTCAACGTTGCCAGCCCAGCCTTGCCGTAAATATCCAGAAATGGCACTGGAATCGGCAGGAACCCGACTGCATAAGCCGCGAACACCTGCGCATCCGATTGATTGATGCCCCGGCACGCGGCCATACACAGCAATCCGTACATGGTCCCTCTACCGTCTCGCTGCCAAGATCCAGATAGTCTGCTTCGACCGCGAACGCGCTGATCGGACGGAAACCGGCGAAGACCTTCCACGACGTAGTATCGATGTCGGGGAAACCCGTCCCCTGTACAGGTATCCACGAACGTTGGCTCCCGCCGATTGCCCCACGGATTGAACAGCACTTGGAGCCACGCGGACCATGTCTCGGTGACCACGCTGACGGTGGCGAAGGCGGTGAGATGCACGGCCAGCGCTCGCGCGCTCGTGCCGTGACTTATCGAGTAGCGCCGCGCCAAACCGACGATGAAGGGCGTAGCCAGTGCCCACGGAAGCCAGGACACGAGCTCGGTCGCGAAGAGCGGCAGCCACGGGATGCCTGCCTTCCGCATGCATGATGAGCACCGTTTGACTTGCGTCGAACAGCCATCTGGTGCGCCGGCGGGATAGGTGCCGGACGATGCGCGGCCCGCCCGAACCATCCATTGATCCGACCGCTGTGAACGCTGTTAAGCAACTCGAGCAGGACACGGGGGATGCAATGGTGCGCGTCGATGTCGACAAGCTCAATCAGATCTACCCCGACGATTTCGCAACCGTCGGCGCCTCCGGTCCAAGATTCACTGATCGCTGTGGAAGGGAAAAATCCACGCTCCGCGGGATCGGGCAGAGGAAGGCCAGCATGCCAAGCCTGCGTTTCCATACGGACTCGACCCGGTGCCGCTCTGCGTAACTCTCAAGGCCCATTTCGTGAGTCAGGACCAGAAGCGACCCCATGCCGACCGATGCGAGCTCGATAATCACTCGATCGTGCGTTAGCGTGCGTGAGCTGTCGCTGAGGCTGAACATGAGCAGGTGAGGCCGATCGATCGAGATATATTTTCCGACCCGCCGGATCTCCGTACCGTTCTCGCGTCGCACGAATTTGAACCGTCCCCCGATGCGTGCATCGATATCCGCTCGCACGACTTCGCCGGCGTCGGTGGCGAAGAGAAACGAGCCCGCTATCACCGGGTCGAGCCACGCGTCAAAGACGCACTCGATCGTCGCGCAGAACTGACGACTGACCCTGGCCGTTACAGCTCGGGTCGCGACGCTTGGCATCAGTTCGAGATGGTTGTGCAACCTCATTTCAGCACGCTCCTGAACCGATCGATACCGCAATCCTAAAGGCTATTGAGGACAGGACTTGTCCGCGAGGCGCTTATACTTTGCACCATGCTCAAGACCTCCGCGCGCCTGCTGCGTCTATTGTCGGTCCTTCAGTCGCGTCGGCATTGGTCGGGCAGTGAGTTGAGTGAACGAGTTGGGGTCGACGCGCGCACGATTCGGCGTGACATCGACCGCTTGCGCGAGCTGGGCTATGCCGTCGAAGCGTCGCCCGGCCTGGGGGGTGGTTACCAGCTGAGGGCCGGTTCCTCGCTCCCGCCGGTGCTGCTCGATGACGATGAGGCGGTGGCGGTCGCAGTTGGCGTGCGCGCTGCCGCGAGCAGCGTCGGCAAGATGGAACAGACCGCCGTCGGGCTCCTTGCGAAGCTCGATCAGCTGCTTCCCGCTCGCTTGCGCAAGCGGGCCAGCGCCTTGCACTCGGTCACGGTCTCTCTGGCCAGCTCACGGGCGGTGCCGTCCATCGAAGTGCTTACTCGGGTCGCAACGGCCTCCCGTGATCACCTCAAGCTGCGGCTCAATTACCGGGACCGCGCCGGCAATGCCACAGCGCGCACGGTCGAACCGTTGCGGCTGGTTTACACGGGGCATCTTTGGTACCTCGTCGCCTGGGATGCGCAGCGCTCGGACTGGCGGACCTTCCGCATGGATCGCATCCAGCGCCTGGTGTCCAGTGGCCCTCATTTCGCGCCGCGCGCGTTTCCCGGAGATGTTGCCCAGTTCGTGGCCCGCTCGATGACGCAGGTGCCCTACCGCTATCGCATGAGGCTCAGGCTCAAAGGATCCGCCGCTGAGCTTGCCAAACGGATTCCGAGCTGGTGCGGAGTGTTGGAAGCGCTCGACGAGGCGAGTTGCACTCTGAGCACCGGCGCGGACTCCATCGAGGTCCTCGCGGCGCAGGTCGTGCTAATTGGGACGGACTTCGAGATCCTCGGCTCGCGCGAGTTGGTTCCGGAGCTGCGAAGGATTGCAGAGCGATTACACCGGGCAACGCAGTAAGCCGTGGTGAACGCTCCGCTGTAGCGCGCGAAGGCGGCCGAAGGATGGAACGAGCGGCGCTCACGACGCTAAGCCGCGCGCTCCTTGAGCGGTTCCAGCCGGGCCCGAGCGCGAGCAACGGCTGACCTGGGCTCACCATTCAGCGAAAGTCACAGACCACACAAGTGCTTCACGCGGCCTCGGCGGGTAACATTGGCGACCAGGGTCAGGGGGTAGGCTAGTCGGTTCCGGATTCGGAAGTCCGACAGGACTCAACGAACTTTGCCAGCAGCTCGTAGTCCGCAGCCAGCGCAGAAAGGTCATGATGAGCCGCGCCGGCCTGCATCGAAGAAACGCGAGCGCGAATGGCGGCCGCTATCTGGCGGTAATACTGGGCTCGGTCGGCCAGATCTGAATACTCGTCCGCCATGCGAACCGCCGTCCCCGAAGGTTCCCATTAATTCGGCGAAGTATTCTAAAAATTCGCCGAGGTTACGCTTGTCGGCGACTATCACCAGCGGCGGTAAGAAACAGCCTACGGCATGCAGCCGCTTAATGGCGGCCTGATGCTCACGCGGAGCCTTGCGCCCCGTATCATTGCCGTCTATGAGCAGGGAAGAGTAACCCCTGTCACGTGAGACGGGTAGCGGGGACCTATGAGCTTGAGGGGCGGAAAGGAAGTACGCGTTGCGACACTTCGCAATCCTCAGCGAATCAAGCCAGCTCGACGCAGGCGGTCCGCAGTAGGCGCCGTTAGCGTCATTAGAGTAGCTTCGGTCGAATCGATCTCTTGCGACTTCGTTACTGTATCTATCGTGTAGATCAGCGTCGCGCCATGCGTCGCGTAGAGCTTCGTCACCACGTGAAGCGAACTCGTGAGCGACGTAAGGGGAGGTGCCGTTTGGAACTCTACGTAGGTCACCGGCATGCCATATGCGCCGTAGGCAAGATCTGTGGCCTTGTAGAGTGAATCGCCGCGCGTGTCGTCGCTATTACCTTCCCCGTGCCCGAACTTCATGGAGACCAGGCGCGTCGCGAGTACTGCATCGGCATGAAGCGATGTGGCCACGCGCTCCACGTTCTCGCGGGTCAGCGGCTCCTTTGCGTTCATCTGGTCGCAGCTCGAGATCACCGCCGTTGACGCGCTTATAAGCTGAGATGCGAAGTCCGACTCGAACGCGCACCTCAGGTCGCGATCTGGGGTGACTCCGATGACAAGTAACCTTGCATAGGTCTGATTGCGGGGTGCCCCATCCTGCCACGTGCCTTTTACGGAAACGCCGGAGCATCCGCAAAGCCAGACTGTGAGGGTAAGTAAGCTCAAGGAAACAATGGACCGGTGAGTCTTCTGCATCTGAAGGCGCTTGCTGGTGCGCATAACGTGCTCGTCTGAGTGAGAGATGCGCTAAGTATAGTCGCGATTCGCCTGGCGGAATTCTTTACCTTGCCTGAGGCGCCCATCGGGCGGAGCTCCACTACCTTCAGCAGCGCTGAGCTGCACTTAGGGCTCCCTTACGGCAGCACGCGCATTCGATCTGCGGCTAAGCTCACCGGGCCTTGGTAACTGCGCTTGATCGAATCCAACACTGCGTTTTGATTCTGCTCCACGGCGGGCGAGATGTGGCTCAACAAGAGACTGTGTACGCTCGCGTCCCGGGCAAGCTCACCGATGGCGCGCGGCGGCGTATGCAGCGTGTACAAGATTGCGGGCGAGCCGGGGGGATCGAGGACCACGCTATTGAACACCAGCAAGTCGCTTCCCCTGGCGATGGTGCGCAGCCCTGGCAGGCCCTTCGCATCGATATCACCCGAGAACGTGATGCTCTTGCCGGCATAGTCGATGCGATAAATCACAGCCGGGGCGTCACCATGATGTCCAGCGATGGCTCTAATGACGAGACCGCTCTCATTGAGAATTTCCTGGGGTGCCAGATTCAACTGAACCTTCGCGGGAATGTCGTGCGCTTGGAGGGAAATCGGCGCAGCAAAATCGCGCAAGTATGCAAAGGCTCCCTTTGTCCCGAACAGCAGCTCGAGAAATCGACTCGTGGAGGGGAAATACGCGCCTTCTTGTGGCTTACCCGTGCCCGCCGGCCCCCAGACGTTGAATACAACGGAGTCGCCGCCCGAAACCGCCCGCGCCTTGAACAAGCCTGGAAGCTCACCCGCATGGTCGATATGCAGGTGGGTCAGAAGAACGATGTCGGTGTCTGACAGAGATAGCTTGGCTTCACCGAGCCGAGCAAATGCACCCGGGCCGGCATCTACGAGTATCCGCGCAGTGCCATCGACGAGCACGAGATAACAAGACGCGGCTCGCCCGACCGCTCCCGGACCGCCCGATCCGAGCACCGTGAGCTCGAGAGGAGCTTTCAAAGGCTGAGCTACAACGGAATGGGTGCCCGCGAATGTCGCTACGAGTGAGGCTAGAATTCGAATTAGAGACTTGAGCAGATGCACAATTTATGCTTTCGCAGATGCTGCTTTTCCTATTGCCGAGTGTGACCAGGGCGCCTCACAAACGTAAGCTCCCATGGGGCGTTCGGGTCCTTGAAACTCCGCAAGACGTCCACATCGGCTAGTGTGATCCCAAACCTCTGCTGCACGCTTTGCCCGTGAAGCGCCGTGTAAAGGAGCGGGTTATCCAGTGGGTTACCTGCCTGTACATAGCAAAGACATCCGACTGAGTTGCAGAATACCCGCCAGACAGTGGGCATCCGCAACCCTTCGCCGATGATCTCCCGCAACTCTTCTTCAAATTCATGGGCCCAACGATCGTCCGCTGCCCTGTGCTTGGCTACGACCGCGAGTGCGAACTCTCTCTGCGATGGAGGAGAAAAAGGATAAGCCAGAGCACGCCTTATCCAGTCAGGTGCGAATCCAGACTCCACTGGATCATCGGAGTCAGCTACCGGGATCGCCGCAGGTATTGGGGCGCCAGGCCCCACGGAATTCCAGTCGATTGACCGCACTGCCGCGGCACCGCTCCTAGCTGGCGAGGGCTGTCCTGACGCAGTAACCGACAGCGTCCACGCAAGTAGCGACGTGATTACCGTCAAGATGGCGCTCGGTCGCCCTCCATTCCCTTGCATCGCGCGAATGCGCTTAGGCATTGAGTAGCCCTCCAATCCCAATACGCTTGAGCGCCATCGGGATAGCAACCTGAACGTCATTGACGGAAAACTATATGGCAACTCCCGTTCCGCTGGATCGTCGGACGGTACGATGAGTATCTCCCCGGCTAATGACAAGCGCCGGGATCGATAACCATCCAGTCGATGATTCCCACGTTGTCCGCGTCCCTTGTCGCGAATTGTGTCTTACCTTGTAGCACAAAAACATATACAAACAACGCCTTGAGTTTTTGTCCTGAACAGCAACCGCGCAACGAGCGGTTCAACTGCCACCGCGCCACATCTCGACTCTACCCGGTTCGTGACGCTCCTGACGAGCGTTTCAGCCGGTAGCCCTGCCGTCCATAAGCAGGGGAGCGGTCCCACTGCGAGCGGCTATTGTGAGGGGAGGCCCGCGGGCAACCTGACACTTGGTAGAACGGCGGCCATCCAGCCTTAGGGAATCGTCCGAAATTCGTGTTCTGAATGTTGGCGGTACTGCGATCGAAGAGATCAGCGGGAATCCGCAAGGTGATCGTCGTGTTGGGTCGGCCCTTCTTCAGTCCCATCTTTAGTCGTTTGTCGATCATATAAAAGCGATGATCGCAGCCCTTTAGTCGCCAGCGTATCCCGCCTCAAGCTGGTGTCGAAGGGCAAGAATAAGGACTATGTCTTCGGCCGGAAGCCAACGGTAATTCGCGATATATCCGTAGCGGCCGCGAGAGAGGATGAGCTCGCGTCGACCCTCTTCAGCGGGCCGGCCGAGTAGAGGATGATCGGCCAAGAGCTCAAATGCCTTTCGTACGCTCAGAATCTGTTCACGCGCCTTTTGGGGATTCTCGGCGGCGATGAAGTCAAAGAGCCGTTCGAGGTCGGCAAGCGCTCTTCGGGTTATTTCGACCGACGCCATGCACGGGCCCTGGGGCGCCGCGCCTTGGCGCCGGACGCTCGCGCGGCCAGGTAGTCAAAGGTAGCGGCGAGCTCAAGGGCCTTCCCGCTCGAAAGCGCTTCTTCCTCTGAACGTGCTGCCTGGTCGGCGAAGCGCGCTCTCAGTTCCGATCGCTCAGCTTCGCGAGCCAGCGCTTCGACCATGAACGCGTGGGGCGTCTTATTTGCGGCATTTGCCAGTCGCTCGATGCGGCGTTTGAGGTCTTCAGGGAGTTTAAGGCTGGTAGCGGCCATCGGGTGACTTAATGCTCGTGGGTAGTCATAAGGTAATACCTGGGAGGCGAGGCGTCAAGATGCCGCGGGCTCCGTCCTCGATCGAATGCGTGGGCGGCCGCCTTTGCGACCGTTTCTGCGCGCTGCAGCTGCTTTGGCGGCGGAGGATTTTCGGCCACCGACGCGGCCGAGCTCTGCCAGCCACACTGGTCCGGCAAGAACGGAGGAAAAGAGACCGAGTACGCTCAGGTCAAGATCGAGGCTCTCGAAGTGCAAACCACCGCCTCGACCAAGGATCTCGACCGCGCGGAGATCTTGGGGAGTGCTCGCGTGAGACTTGGTATCAGCTTCACTGGCAACGTGATCGCAGCCCCGTTCGCGAGCTTGATTCGCAATGCGTGCTCCCTTGGGCGGTACACGACGGTTCTGGCTCGCGGCCCCGTCTTCGCCGCACGTCTCCCAGCGCGGGAAGCTCGAGCGAAATTCGAGCGCAGCTGCTTCCCTACCCAGCTAGGCATCAGGCGTGACTTACGCATGGAACCAAACGCTTGGGTTACCGCGGTGGGAAAAAAACTGTCGCAAATTTAAGGGAAGAAGGGAAGCAGGTTCAGGGGGTTGCGCAAGTTCTTATTCTGAATGGTGGGCGGTACTGGGATCGAACCAGTGGCCCCTGCCGTGTGAAACGGGGGTAAGGAGCCTACGAATCAACGATATGCGAGCCTAGTTTCCACTTGCAACAGGCACTTAGTATCACGCAATCTCACAAGAGGACTGTCCCATAATTGTCCCACCGACAACCGGGCAAATACCGCGGGCGGCTCGACGGACCAAAGCGACAGCAAACCGGTCAA
>Ga0335079_10009187_pt1 | contig 11259 bp, 9 predicted proteins | sample Lox_Sample_33_FD_206719 | JGI IMG/M metagenome (GOLD analysis project Ga0335079, IMG submission 206719) | Soil microbial communities from Loxahatchee National Wildlife Refuge, Florida, United States - Lox_Sample_3.3 | ecosystem: Environmental > Terrestrial > Soil > Wetlands | place: USA: Florida... | reverse complement strand
TTGAGCCAACTGAGAAATTCTTGCGCATGGCACCTCTCCTATACGAGTCGGCCTGCACACTTCTTGTCACGAAATACACGAGTGCGGCCCCGGAGCCTTTTGTACCGCCGGCGACCTAAACCCAACATAAACCAACAGAGAAACCCGTAAAGGATTCGACCTTGGAGCAGAGGGAGGCTTGATCCGCAGACGTAAAACTCGAGTTAGTGAAACGCCGCGGGTCGGTCAGAATTCTGCCGGGTAAATCGCAGATCCAGACCCGCGAGCCGGCCAGGCTGAGGGCAACGATCTTTCCCGTGGCATCTCGCAGAAAGTGCACGCTGCCGAGTGGACTAGCCTCTTTAGTTGCCGGCGGTCTGCGAATTTGCGCTACCGCCGGATTTGTGTTGCTGGAACCAGCCGGCGACATAGAGCATTTTCGTAATGTGATGGCTGGGCCGGCGGCTGATCCCGTGCGGCTCTTCGGGCACGCGCACCAGCACGGCATCAATGTTCATCATTTTCAGGCCCGCGTAGAACTGCTCCGCTTCGGAAATTGGTGTGCGGTAGTCGGCTTCGCCGGTCATCACCAACGTGGGCGTCTTGACCTTGTTCAGCAGCGTAGTCAGCGAGCGGTCCATGTACTGTTGCGTGTTGTCCCACGGATTGCCCGGGAACCAGTATTTTGCGGTCCAGGGGATGTCGCTGGTGAGCACGAAGCTGTACCAATTGATGACCGGATAGAGACACGCTGCTGCGCGATAGCGATCGGTGTGCTCGATGGTCCACGCCGTAAGTACGCCACCACCGCTGCCGCCAGTGACGAACAAATTGTTCGTATCGATGTAGCCTTTGGCGATGACGGCGTCCACCCCGCTGTTCATATCGTAAAAATCGTCTCCGGGATACGCATGATGAATCAGGTTGGCAAACTCCTCGCCGTAGCTAGTGCTGCCGCGGGGATTCGTGTAGACCACGACGTAACCCATCGACGCCCACACCTGCTTTTCGAAATCGAACCGGTCACCATAATCGCCAAAGGGGCCGCCGTGAATTTCCAGAATCAGCGGATATTTTTTGTTGGCGTCGAAATCCGGCGGTAGAACGACCCAACCTTGAACGTCGCGATTGTCCTTGGAAGATTTGTAGTTGATCTCTTCGACGCGGCCTGGCTTCTTTTGCTCGAGCAATTCCTGATTGATCGCGGTCAGCACTTTCATCGCGCCGTTGTTGATGACGGCGACGTCGCCAGGGCGGTCGGGAGTGCCATAGGTGAACGCGATCACGCCGGAGTGTGACACAGAGAAGGAACCGCCGCCGTAGGCGCTGGTGCTGGCCGTGATATGATCCGCGATTTTCTTGGGCGTGCCGTCGGGCGAAAGGAAACCGATTTTCGTGTCCCCGTGATCGTTGTACTGGAAATAGACCCCGCTATTGTCCGGCGCCCAGGTCGGATTGGAAATGTCGCGGTCGAGTTTGTCGGAAATGGAATGCGCGCCGGAACCGTTGCGCGCCATCAGATAAAGATGCGTCGTCTGATGGCCCTGGTAGCGATCGTCAAAACCAGTGTAGGCGATCCACTTCGAATCCGAAGAAATCGCCGGCGCATTGTCCGGGCCTTTGCGATTCGTCAGTGCGCGGACCGAACCATCCGCAACACTAAACTCATACACTTCGGTGTCAAACGTATCGTGATCCGATTCAGGGTGGCGATTGATCGAGATGAGCAACGACTTGCCATCGGGAGTCCAGGTCGCGCGATTGGGGCCGTATTCATTGCCGCCATTCGGGAAATTGCCGTTCGAAATTTGCCGCGGCGCGCCGCCTTCCGCGGACACAACGAAAATTTGCTCGAACCCGGGCTTCAGGTAACCGGCGCCGTTAAAGCGGTACACGCGCCGGTCATACGCCGTCGCGGGATCGGCCCACTTGGCTCCCGGCGGCGGGGAAGGCAAATCGGCGATATGGGGTCCCTTGCCGGGAACGAGCGCGGAAAATGAGAGCATTTTTCCGTCAGGCGACCACTCGACAGCGCTGGGCGAGTCTTCGAGGTTAGTGATGCGCGCAGTTTGCCCCGAATCCATCCAGCGAATGTAGATTTGCTGCTTGCCGTCCACATCGGAGAGATACGCGATGCGTGTGCCGTCGGGCGACCAGTGCGGCGAGCTGTCTCCGTGATTCCCGGTGGTCAGCGCGCGGTGGTCCGTGCCGTCAGCATTGATGATCCAGAGATTGCCGTAGCGGCGATCCGTCATCGGATCGGAAAAGCCGCGGACGTAAACGACTTTCTTGCCGTCGGGCGAAATTTGCGGGTCGGTGGGCAGTTGCAACTGAAATTCGTCCATCGCTGTGAGCTTGTTCGCGGACTCTTGCGCGCGCACGGAGCCAGTCGAAAAAGACAGAGCGCCGGCAAGAAGCCAGACACCAGTAGATAGGTTGAATCTCATGGCAAACCTCCTCGGTGCCGGGAGTAAACAATGTCAGAAAACTTGTGTCAAGCCCGGAACCAGACGGGCTAATGGCACCAGCGGCAACATGCGGCTCATGAAGAAGCTGGTGAAGATGAAAGACGAAGGGTCAGACGTATGCCGACACATAAGAAAGCGCGAAGCCTTCCGGCGTGCAGATTGTCGCGCGCAACCACAAAGCGTGGAAGCCGCGCCATTGAGCGAACCTCTGCGATGATGATGACCACTGTCGTCATTCGACTTTGGCCGGCGCGCATTCGAATTATCTGGGTGGCGCAAGTGACTTCCGCCGCGCCTCTGTATTAAAATCTTAGGGCACGCATCACCCGTTCCCCGGTAGCTCAACGGTAGAGCATTCGGCTGTTAACCGAAGGGTTGCTAGTTCGAATCTAGCCCGGGGAGCCAAATCGCCTCATCGCCGGTCCCTCTGCCTCACTCCCCTCGTAGGACTTTCTCGACGGAAGAAATCGCCCCTTTTGACTCTCATGCGGCGAGCGCTGGCCGTGGGACTAAATGCGGCGCGGAATGTTGGGAAAATCCAGCCACACTTTCACGCCGCAGAAGTGCGAACCTTCCGTGCAGATCGGCGTGGTTACGTTGTGCCGTAGATGGCAGGGCGGCCCGACGTATTTTGCTAACTCCGGATGTACTTCGCGTAGTTGCACGACTTCGTCCATCGACGCGGCGTAGATCTCTTCCTGCGCGTTGAAACACGTGCGCATCGTCCATTTGTGCAGCAAATGCAGCAGCGAGCCGGTCTCCACGAGCCGGATCGCTTTCGCGTTTGGCAGAAGATAAAGCGCGATTTCCCGCGGCACGCCGCGGTCCAGCAGTTCGTTCTTCGCTTTCCAGGCCTCCTGCATCGCGCGGTTGTAAACCTCGCGCGCCCGCGGATTCTGCGCCAGCAGCGCCGGCGTGATGTAATCAGGCTCGCGCGTGTCCGCCAGCGTCAGCAGGGGACGCGAGCCCGGCACCATGCGGTGCCGCTGGTCCTGTGAATCCGCGGTGTGGCTGATTTTTTTCGCGAACGTATAGTTCGCATGTTGCAAAGCCCGCATCATGGGGGCGTGGACTCCGACGTCCATGGTCTCGAGCCGATAGGGGTTGCGCGCGGGATTCAGCAGCCGGTCAATGGCTTCAGCGTCGGAGCATTGCGCTGAGGTCAGGCCGAGCACCGCGCGGTACGAGTCGGCCATGACCGACGGCGCATGGGGAGAGTAGTCGATGAGCTTGGAGGTTTTGCCCGCCAGCTTGGCATCAAACTCACCTAGAAATGATTGAGCCGATTGGGGTTGCACCGTATTTAACCGGTCAGCTAAATAACCGACCGACGTTTCTGTATTTAACCCGCTGGTTAAATACGATGCCCCGTTCGTCCCATTTCCCCCGCGGGTCTTCCACTCAGGCCGCTCCTCGAGCGGTTCAGTTCCAAAGCGCTCGAAGAATTGCGGGTCGATCTTTTTCACTTCCTCGACCATCGCGCCGATCACCGCACGCGCTTCGCTGGGCGTGTCGCTGGCGGCGCTCATCCGCCACAGACGGTGCAGCACAATGCCGGAAACCGTGTGCACCATCGTGGTAAACGCGGCCACCGGCAGCACATACCGCGCAATTTCTATGGCCCGCTTCTCCGCGGAACGCTCGATTTTCTGCAGCCGCTTGGGATGCGACATCGGTCCGACGTGCCAGAGGTCCGAAAGGATTGCGCGGGTATCGTTCAGCAATAGCGCAGAGAGCTCGCGGTAATAATTCCAGGCGCGAACGACGGCAGATTCGTAGATGTCTCGAACCGCCGCGTTGTAAAAGAGAGATTCGGGATCAAACATCGGATCCCGGGCCGGAACATACGCTTGCACCCGATCCATGCGGACATACCGTTGCGACTGCTGCTCCGAGTTGTAAAACGGATGCGCATGCAAGAACGACCACACAAACTGCCGGCTGACATTTTCCAGTCCGAATTCGAAATGCGCGTGCTGGTAAACGGTATGGTGGCCGCTGTAAAACGTCGCGGCCCCGATGTTCAGCCGCTGCTTGTCGGTGATTTCTTCCGGAGTGATTAATCGCGATGCGTAGCAGGTGCGCGCAGCGGCAATCGCCGAATCAAAAGGATGCGCGAACGCATTGCGCAGCGTAATTCGCGGAGGACCGGTCTCCACCAGCGCGTTGGACGGCGCGCCGTCGAACATGCGCGATTGCGTAGCCACGATGGACCGGTATTCTACACGCGTGCAAAACTTTTAACACGCGGCCCCAAGCGATCTACTCTGCGTAGACAAAAAAAGGGATAGCCCGCCAGGACTGTCCCTGCCAAAAAAAATGATGGTGTTGCTACTTTTTGGCGGCCGTTTTTGAGGCTTCGACTTTGGCGGCGGCATCAGCGTATTTTTTGGTGAAGCGTTCCACGCGGCCGGCGGTATCCACCAGCTTTTGCTTGCCGGTGAAAAATGGATGGCAGTTCGAACAGATTTCGACGTTCAGACGCTCCCCCTTGATGGTCGAGCGCGTCTGAAAATTATTGCCGCAGGCGCAGTGCACTGTGACGGCGTGATAATCGGGATGAATTCCGGGTTTCATGAGGCTCCATTCTTTCGCGTCCGGTCTGCACGGCTGTTTGACACTCGAAGCGCTCGCGCTCCGCAAAGGGAACGAGCCACAGCCGCGTCGCTAGGTCGCGAGGAAACCATTATTATACCGGAGCCAGTATTCCCTTTCCAAATCGCCCACGGAGGATCATGCCATGCTCACGAGTTTCACCCGCAGACTTGCGATCCCAATCTGCCTGCTCGCTGTAACCCCGTTCAGTACGTGGACTTCTTCAAAAGCCGCTGCTGATTCACAAGCGGAAATCGAGCAGTTTAACGAACATTACCGCCAGCTGCATCTCCAAATGGATACACCAGGGATCTTTGCCACGTGGACTGACGACGGCGTGGACCTGTTGCCGGGCGAAGTGCCGCTAATTGGCAAGAAAGCGATTCAGGCCTGGGTGGACAATCTTCTCGCGAAGATGCCGGGTTACAAGGTCGTGAAGCAGGACATGGAATTTCATGACCTTACGGTTTCCGGCGACTGGGCCTCGGAGTGGGCGTTGGAACATCAGATCGCGCAGCCTCCCGACGGTAAAGAGCCCATCGAGACTTGGGGCAAAATGGCGCTGATCCTGCACCGTGATGCGAAAGGCCAATGGAAGGTCAAACAGGAGATGTGGAACGCGGCGCCGAAGCAATGAAGCTTCGCTGGCGTTCGCAACGCGCCGCAGGCCTGCTCTAGAATCGCCAGCGCGTAGCCGACTCCGCAAAGTTCTCGGCGTGTTCGTCTTGCCCGAAAGCCGTGCGCGGCTCAACCCGGTAGACATTCCCGCCGCAGGACGTGAGCATGGGCTCGACATCTCCGCCGTATTTTGTGTTGTAGACCGCCGCAAAGCGCTTCCACTCGGTGCGGTCCTTAATCTCCTGCGGCGCGCCTTCCAAAATGATGGCCTCGTCCGCCTTCTCCGTGCCAATGCAGCAAAAACCGTGCGCCACGATGTTTTTGGCTTTGCGGGTGTTTGGCCCGGTACTGAACCAGAACGCGTTTTCCCACCAGATTCCCCACACCACCATCAAGTGCGGTCGTCCCTCCGGCCACGAAGTCGCAATCCAGTAGTTGTGCGACTTCTCCAGGCGTTCGAGTGCCCAACTCCACGGTTTCAGCCCGACCGTGTTCTTCGGCATCGGCGGAACATCTTTCCAATAGGGACGGCTTGCGATCGGCTCGGTCATTGCGCCTCCGCTGTTGGCAAACAGCGGGATTGTAGCAGCGACACGACGCGCGGCGAATAGGTTTACCGCGCAATCAGACGCACGATTCACCGAATGTACTTGCGACCCGCGCACCCTTCGCGTAGTTTCGCTGCATGCGTGTCGAGGCCGTCACCGCCATTCCCAAACGCGCAACTACATTCGCAGCCGATGCTGCGGACTCCGGCACGACCCTGGCGCTCAAGAATTTCGCGACAGCAATAGCCGGCGAAGATTCACTTTTCGTTTTGTTGGAACCGCTGTCGGATCCAACTCCTGTCGGGTCCGATCGCCCGCGCGAATGCTCCGCAGACGTCGTCCTCGGCTTCCAGCCGCCTGAGCTAGCGAGACAAAGAAGTGTTTATTTCTCGTTGCTTGAAAAACTCATCGAGCTGCTGAAAGAGGCCGGATCGGCCGAAACCCTGGGGGCGGAAATTTGTTTGTTGTCGGAAACTCGCGATCTGCCGGGTAGTCCGCAAATTGCGTTGTGCGTTCGGCTCATTGCCTTCGGCGATTCGCCCGAACAAGCACGGCTGCGCTGGGGACTCGGCCTGGCACACTTGCAGCAAGCTTTGCTCTTTACGTCGCGGTTCTTGCGGCAACAAGTCAAGCAAGCCGGTAGTTAATGAAGGGATGTCGTCGACTAGCTATAGGTTAAGCGGGTGATTTCAGGAAACGAACGCGCAGCCAATCCGGTAAACGCCTTGCGCCAGCCGCTGCGTCCATACTGGCCGCAAATTCACGCGCACCGGCGGCAGAATCGGCACATGCAGAATCGCCAGAATGCTTTCCGACACCTCCTGCTCGCTTTCGAGTTCCAGCGCCACACCGCCAAAACCTAAATCGAGCACGCGAGCACGGGCCACGCCGCTTTCGCCCAAGACCGCATAAGCATTCGTGCCGGACATCGAAACCCGCTCCGCTTTTCGCGGGGTCGTATAGATTTTTCTTTGCGCCGCGGTAACCATCTTTTTCTCCGCTGCTGGCGGCAGAACAGCTGGCTCGACAACAACCGCCGATTCCATCTTTTCCGCCGCTGGCCGGGATTCGAATGGAATCGCACGCGGTTTGCCGCCGGCTGGCGGGGCGGCTGAAGACGGTTCGCTGGACGGGCTGGCGGAAGTCTCAGCTCGCCCTCCTCCACCGGGACCTGTGCCATGATTGCCGTGCTTCAAGTGATAGAGCCGCTCGTCGGCGGCGTGAATCAGTTGTTCCACTTGATCGCCGTCTTGCGGGAAAGTCGCCACGCCGTGATCCATGCCTACGCTTACGGCAAGTTGAAAAGGCTTGATGGACTCGGCAAAAACCGTTTCGACGCGCCGGCTCAGCGCCACAGCCTGCGCCGCATCCGTCTGCGGCAGCAGCAGCGCAAACTCATCGCCGCCGATTCGAAATGCGGAATCCGAAGTGCGCAGCGCTTTCCTGAGCGTGGTGGCCGCAGCCACCAACACTTCGTCTCCGCGCGGATGGCCATACTTGTCGTTCACCTCTTTAAACCGGTGCAGGTCGAGCATCACTAATCCAAGCGGCTGTCCGTAACGCTTGGCGCGATTCAGTTCTTTTTCAAACGTCTCGCTGAAGAGTCGCCGGTTGTACAGGCCCGTCAGTGGATCGGTGACGGCATTCAACTGCAGTTTCTTCAGTTCTTCGTATTCAATCAGGATGGGAACGCGAAACAACCCAGCCGACGTGAGTACGTCCATAAGAGCGGTTTTCAGCGAGACCGGCCGGCCCACGTTCTCGCTCCATTCGCGGCGCCGGATCAGCGTCTCATCCCAGAGCTGCACGCATTGCGACTCGCGCAATTCCAGGTGGGTAATCGCGCGAAAATAGCGTTGGAGAAACTGTCCGCGCGCAGGAGTGTCTAGGCTTTCGAGCGTGTCCGCAAGCAGCTCGAGATACGAGTCCTCAATCGGCAAGCGCGGGGGCGCAGGGGCGCCGGGGCTGGGCATATCCGGTTAAACCTGACCTTAGCCTATCCCCGCGGGGTTTGGGGAAAGCACACTGAGCTTTCACTTTCTGGAAGGAGCAAGCGTAAGTCCAACTTTAGACGCGAACCCGCGCTGCTCCTGCGAGCATCGGATGAATTTGATCTTTGGCTAAGTCCTTATTTTAAAATGAAATAGGGCCGAGGCTTTGCGTGGGGCGATTTCCGGGCTGAGCAGCGAGGTAACTTTTCTACTCAACTTTTCCCTGGGCCACCGCGCAAAGAGGCAACACTTTACTCAAGTGGCTTGAGGAATTCCAGCCCAAAGAGGCGCACATCCCCTGCCTGGCTTTGCCGTAGAACCCGGGCCGTGATGGGCGGCGTTTCGGTCGGCACCATACCAGACGAGGAAGATGCCGCAGGCGGCGTAGGAATTGTCAGATGCACAATCTGATCCGGCCGGAGAATATGGGTCGAAGCGACACATGCACCGGTCGTGCTGATATTGAGCGTTTTGGTCAGCTCAATAAACTCCGCGCCAGAGCTGTCCGTAGCCCGCAGAAACACTGGCATCTGCAAGCGAATACGCGGCGATCGACGGACCTTGGAGGGATCCACGCGCTGACCGTCCTTCACTAGACCAGTGTGCACACAAACTCGCTTGGTACCGGGGAACTAGTACGGAACGATGCACATTGGGGGCCAGAGCCAGGTGCTACCATAGTCCAATAACCGCTTTTTCTTCAACGTCATGTGGCGGTCCGACCGGCAAACATTTGTTGCCTCGCCCTTTCCGTTTACATGGTGGATATTCTGTTTCCTCAAATGTGCAAATGGAACGCTTTTGCCATTGACACTTCGAGGGCCGGTCTGCCAGCATGGGTCACTCGCCAAAACGGAAAATTTTTTCCTATGGCCCTAGCGAGAAACCTACAGTAAATGTCCGGAACTTTGACCACCTCTGCCCTCACCGACCAGCGAACCATGCCTATCGTGCCGACGGCCTTTGCACGTTGTCTCCTGGACGCCGTCCCAGCACCCGCTTGGCTGGCAGACCGCTCTGGCAAGGTGCTGCTCTGCAATTCGGGCGCTCGTCAATATCTTGGCGTGGGCCTTTCCGACGATGTTACGGATCTGAATCTGTTGTCCGGCTTGTTTCGCGTCGATGCCTCGCAGATCCACGAAAAGATCGATGCCGGCGAACACGAATTGGAGTTGGAAATTCAGCTCGACGCCAAAAAAGCCCGTGCTCGGATTCAATGGGTCGCCGATCCCGGCTGCTTGTTCGTTCGTTTGGATGCTCCGGCCGGCAGCAACGCGGGGGCAGACTCGAGCACGCAGCTTACCGTGCAGGAACTCCTGCAAGAACGGGAAATCACTTACCGGAATTTGCTTGCGGCTTATCTCAAGCTGCAGGAAGTGAACCGCCAGAAAACGGTGTTCCTGGCGTCCGCAGCCCACGAACTCAAAACTCCTCTTGCGGTCATCAAGGGCTATTACGATCTGATGCTCACCGGCTCGCTCGGACGACTCACTGACAAGCAGCGGGACATTCTCGAGGAATCGAAGGACAGTTGCGAGCGCCTGGTACGTCTCGTGTCGATGTTCCTGAACTACTCTGCGCTTGAGAGCGGCAAACTCGTTCTGCAACTCCGCGAAAACGATTTGCGCGATTGTCTCGAAGAGCTCACCAAGCGTTGGTCGGAAGCTTTCCAGCGAAAGGGCGTGAAGCTCGAAGCCAGCTTCGATCCTTCGATTCCGACATTTCGCTTCGACTACCAGAAAGTTCAACAAGCCGCCGCGAATCTGCTGGACAATTCGCTCAAGCACACGCCTTCCGGCGGCAGCGTTACGCTGAAAGCCGCGCCCCATTTCTGGGAACGCCGCGTTGCGGCGGTGGCTCCGGTTGAAGAACGTCGTCGGTTTCGTTTGCCGCGCCCGAATAGCGTGGAGGTTTGTGTCTCCGATACGGGTCCGGGTATTCCCGCGGAATATCACCAGGAAATTTTCGAGGATTTTGTGCGTGTGGACCGCAACACCTCCGGTATGGGCCTTGGCCTCGCGATTTGCAAGCGCCTGATTCAGGCGCACCGCGGGAAAATCTGGGTGGAAAGCGAACCGAAGGCCGGAAGCCGTTTCACATTTCTGCTGCCGATGGATCAAGGCTAAGTCGCATCAGTGCTGAGTTCGGCAAAATTGGGGTAGGGCAAAAGGGAGAGAACGCATGGCTGCTGCAAAAGAAAAAATCATGGTCGTGGATGATGAGCCGAGCATCCGCAAATATTTGCAAACGCTGCTTGAAGTTGACGGCTTTGACGTCGAAGCGGTGAGCTCCGGCCGCGAAGCCATCGCCAAAATCACCAACGGCGACCGCCCCGATTTCATCATTCTCGACGTCCTGATGCCGGAGATGAACGGCATCGACACGCTCAAAGAGCTGATGCAGCTGGACCGCACGCTCAACGTGATCATGCTGTCCTGCTCGAATGAAGTCGGCACTGTTGTGGAAGCCATTCGCATCGGCGCGCACGATTACCTGACGAAGCCGTTTGAAAAAACCGAGCTCGACGCGGCCATGCTCAAGTCGCGCCAGAAAAAAGAGCTCACGACAGAAAACCAGGCGCTGCGCGATTACTGCGATCAGGTCACGGAAGACCTCAGCTTCCTGGCGGCCAGTCCGCAAATGGTGCGCATACGCCAACAAATTTTACAAATCGCTCCTGTGGATGTGCCGGTTTTTATTTGCGGCGAGAGTGGCGTCGGAAAAGAAGTCGTCGCGCGCATGATTCACCTGCGCTCCAAGCGCCGCAACCAGCCATTCGTGAAAGTCAATTGCGCGGCGCTGCCCGGCGAACTGCTTGAGTCTGAGCTTTTCGGGTTCGAGCAGGGCGCCTTCACCGGCGCGATTCGCAGCAAGCCCGGGAAATTCGAAATGGCCAACAAGGGCACGATCTTCCTCGACGAAATCGCCGAAATGACTACGCCGTTGCAGGCCAAGCTGCTGCACGTTTTGCAAGACCATCAATACTCGCGTCTCGGCGGGCGCCACATGATTGATACGGATGTGCGCGTGCTCGCCGCCACGAACGTAGACGTGCAGGAA
>Ga0335079_10009185_pt1 | contig 11260 bp, 8 predicted proteins | sample Lox_Sample_33_FD_206719 | JGI IMG/M metagenome (GOLD analysis project Ga0335079, IMG submission 206719) | Soil microbial communities from Loxahatchee National Wildlife Refuge, Florida, United States - Lox_Sample_3.3 | ecosystem: Environmental > Terrestrial > Soil > Wetlands | place: USA: Florida... | reverse complement strand
AATGCGATAGGCTTCTGGAGCGCTGATCATTTCTCCGGAAAGGATGAGTTGCAGGGCCAGGCCTTTTCCAACCAAACGCGGCAGCCGCTGGGTGCCCCCGAAGCACGGGATAATTCCCAGTTTTACTTCAGGCTGGCCGAATTTCGCGCCTTCTGCGGCCAATCTGATGGTACAAGCCATGGCTGCTTCGCAGCCGCCGCCCAAGGCATATCCGTTGACGGCAGCGATCACCGGCTTCCCCAGGTTCTCGATGAGATCGAACGCTGCCTGCGCGCTTCGGCTGAACTCCTCCGCTTCAACAGCCGAGAGGCTGGCGAGTTCGCTAATGTCCGCCCCCGCGATAAAGGCTTTGGAACCGGACCCTGTCAGGATGACGCCTAATACCTCGGAATCCTTGCCGGCTTCCTCGAAAACCGTCGTCAATTCCGTAATAGTTTTGCCGTTCAGAGCGTTGAGTACTTTGGGGCGGTTCAGGGTTACATACGCGACCCCATCTTTCTTCTCGTACAGGACGTTCTCTAGCGTTGATACCGCAATTGTCGAATCCATAAATTTATCCTCTCTTGTCAGAACCTCGAATTTCATCACTCACGATGGAGCTGGTGCTCACCTCCTCCACCGTTACGGGAGATAGAATCGGATCGTGGAGAAGGCCACCAGGTCGCCGCCTGGCGGCGTGTGGCCTACTCCACTCCAGAGGGTGCGATGCAGGTACTCCACCTGGTTTCCATACTGGATCCTGCCAAACTTCCCTTGAAAGAGCTTGAACCAATAACCCGCAGACACTTCATAAATATTGCGATTAGCGCCGTTGCAAGTATTGATCGCAACTTCACTTGTGCAGGCTGCATAACTGACCAGAGGAGAACCGTAACCGGCAGCGCTACCATCGGGCGCCACCATCGCATAGCGCCCTACATACTCGTCGCCGCCATAGGCGAAGAAATCGAAGCGTTTGTTAGGATGATATTCGATGGCGCCCATGAACCGCGCCTCACGTAACGGCTTCATCTCTGCCGTTATCGGATTCAAGGTCACGTCCGGCGTTGATGATGCGCCGTAGCGGCCGATACCCTGACCGGCGAATCCTTCGACCTCCAAGTCCAACTTATTCTTCACGACCGGTAAAATTGCACCGAAACCGAATCCGTAGCCCTCTGTGTAATTCATGCGCCCGGGCATGGTCGCCGTGGAAGCAATCCGGTCACGAAAGAAGCGGCCCAGAGCCTTGATTTCGAAGTGTCCCCAACCAGGTTCGAATACCACTTTTGCCAAAAGGTCGGGAACCAGTGTGGTTGAGTTGCCGTTGCTGTAGCCGGCCAGGTAGGGAAGCAGCAGAACGCCGGAGCTGGCGTTCTGGCTGGTGTTTAGCCCCATGACGTTCGCGGGCATATACGCTGCCGAATAAGTATTTTCCGGATCGTCAACTTCAAATGCCGCCCAGATCTTATCGTGGAAATTCCTGGTCACGCGAATCGATCTCTCCCGCACCCAGGTGAAGCCTACGATGTAGCTACCGTCCATTACGTTGGGAATGAACTCCGATCGGGGCGCGAGGCCTTGCCGATTGGTCGTGAGCAGAGACCAGAACTGACCGCCAGCGACAGACCAACCCGACGGCCTTTCGACCTGCACCCAGGCTTGCCGCAGGCGTGGCGTGAAGGCACTGGACTGTACGAAGTTGGCGGTCGGTGCCGCGCCGAGAAAGTCGCCTTCGAGGTATCCAGTGAGCTTTAGGCTGCCGGCGTCGTGTTCCGCCAGCAGTGAGAACCGCGAATCGCGCGTGGACCCGCGGTACTCGCTCAACTTCGAGTTCGATGTCCCGTTTAGTGGGATACCTGAAAAGCTACTCGCGATGTCCGCATTTTCGTTGCGATTGCGCACCAGCGCTGTGGCTTCGAAGAATCCGCCAGGGGTCAGTGTAAGCCCTTTGTAGTGGATCGATGCCGGCTCTTCCAGGGATATCACCCTGTTTTTTTGCTCCTTTAGCGCCGCTTCGACGGAATCCACTGAACTCTCAGCCTTTGCCAATTCCGTGCCTTGGGCTCGCAGAGAGCCGCTAACGACGGCGACCGAACTCTTTACGTCGGCGGCCACCGTGCCGGCCTGCACAGCGCTTTCGCGCGCCGCGTTAGCCTGTTCCTTCGCCTCTTCCACGGATGCCTGCAACTGCCGCTGCTGCTGTTGCAGCAGATTCACGCTATCCTGCAACGATCTCTGCAACTGCTCAATCTGGGCTTGCTGCTGCTGGATTTGCGCTTGCGCCTGATCGAGTTTGCTTTCCAAGGATTCCACCTTCTTGGTAGGGTTCGCAGACTGTTTGTTGGCAGTTTTGTGAACCCGGGCCCCCACTTTTGTGGCCGGATTGGCCGCAGTCGTTGTCTGCGCCCAGGAATTGACTGCGAACAATGTGGCAGCCGCGACCGATAACAATGACCCAACGTTTCTTGACATGTGCTCTTTCCTCGAATTACCCTCGGCAAGGCTTCACACCCAGTGCGTCAGGTAGTAAATAGCGATAACCACGAAGCACGCTGTCGTTTTGATACAAGTAACAGCGAAAATATCTTTGTAGGACTGCTTATGTGACAGCCCGCACACCGCCAGAAGGGTGATAACCGCACCGTTATGGGGCAGGGTGTCCATTCCTCCGCTCGCCATCGAGGCGACGCGGTGCAAAACTTCCATCGGAATATGCGCGACATTGGCCGCGGCGATGAATTTATCCGCCATGGCCGCCAGCGCAATGCCTAGTCCGCCAGAAGCCGAACCCGTGATTCCCGCTAGTACGTTCACGGTGACTGCTTCGTTCACAAGCGGGTTGGGAATGTGCTCCAGGGCACCACGGATGAGAAGGAAACCTGGCAACGCCGCGATAACAGTGCCGAATCCGAACTCGGAGGCTGTGTTCAGCGTAGCGAGCATTGCCCCACCAAGCGCACTTTTGGTGCTTTCGGCGAACGCGGCCCCCACCTTCTTCCAGGCGGAAGCCAGGATCAGAAGGATGCCTATGAAAAGAGCGACTTCGATGGCCCAGATCCCTTGCATCCTTGCCACGGACTGGACAACGGCTTTAGCCGTTGAACTCAACTGCACCGTCACCTCGGCGCCGTACCACCTACTGAACAGCCGGGTAATGATAATGTTCACGACGGCAACCAAAACCAGCGGCAGAACGGCGACGGCCGGATGAGCGAGACCGGTAAGTTCCATGGGCGCCGGCTCGTTGGTGTGTCCCTTGCCATAGCCTTCGCCGGCGGCCGCCGCCCGCACGCGGCACCAGTGCAGATAAGTGACGCCAACGATGAAGATGAAGATGGAACCGAGAATTCCCAGGACCGGAGCGGCCGTGCTGGTGGTCTTGAAGAATGTGGTCGGAATGATGTTCTGGATCTGTGGTGTGCCAGGTAGGGAATCCATAGTGAAGGTGAACGCGCCCATGGCAATCGTCCCCGGAATCAGGCGCTTGGGGATATTCAGCGCACGGAACGTCTCCACCGCGAATGGATAAACAGCGAAGACCACCACGAACATCGACACCCCGCCATACGTCAGCAGCGCGCAACATATAACGACGGCTCCCATGGCGCGCGAGGGTCCGAGTAAATCAATAGACGAGTTGACAATCGACTTGGCGAACCCAGAGATCTCGATCAGCTTTCCAAATATCGCGCCGAGCATGAATACCGGGAAATAGTTCTTCACGAAGACCACCATGTTCTCCATGAACACGCCGCTGTAAGCCGGCAGAACCGAGGATGGGCTAGTAAGAAGGACAGCCAGCAGCGCCGCAATTGGGGCGAACAGAATGACGCTGAAGCCCCTGTAGGCCACAAACATCAGAAAACATAACGCAAAGATGCAGACTAGAAAAGTCACGGATTCCTCACTTCCGTGTGAGTGCAAGTGGACCACCAAAGCGAGGGATGTGTAGCCGAGAGCCACGCCTGAAAGACTTGAATTGGATGCTTGGCCTATCTCAGGCAAAACAGGGAACGCACATTCGCGATGTGGCTGTTCCCGGATGGAGCATTTGCGTCATGCAGCCAGTCGAGATAGCCCATATGGGCCACTCGGTGCGTGAACTGCTGTCCGGTATCCTGGTCCCCTTCCGATCCTGATTCCGGACTTCTCTTGCGTTTCCAAAACCTTGCTTGTCGCATACGCCGAGTCCGATGCATTGGCGCGATGAGTGCTCCTGTCTGAGTTCGGAGATGTCCGTTGCGTGTGAAGAGACTATCTCTTCCGAGGAGAGTTATTCATGTCGAAAGTCATCAGTGCGGAACAGGCAGCAGCATTCATAAAGGATGGTGCCACGCTCGGCGCCAGTGCACTTCTGATTTCAGGGTGGCCTGAAGAGCTTGCCATCGCGATTGAGAAGAAGTTTGTCGAAACCGGCCATCCTGCCGGCCTTACGATCGTGCATGGCTCCGGAATCGGCGATTGGAAGACGCGGGGGATGCAGCACTTCGCTCATCCCGGACTGGTGAAGCGGTGGATTGGCGGGCACACTGGAGTCGCGCCTGCTATGGGCAAGATGATCCTCGATGGTGGCTGCGAGGGCTACAACCTTCCGCAAGGCGTGGTTTGCCAGTTGTGGCGCGAAATAGCGGCCCATCGGCCTGGACTGATTACCAAAATCGGCTTGGGCACGTTCGTGGACCCGCGTCTGGAAGGCGGAAAAATGAACCAGCGCACCACAGAGGACTTTGTCAAAGTCATTCAGTTGGAAGGCCAGGAGTGGCTGTTTTACCCGGCTCTCAAGAAGATTGATGTGGCCATCATCCGCGGTACGGTCGCGGATGAAAATGGCAATCTTACCGAAGACCTGGAGGGCGCTCTACTCGAGTGCTTGCCGCTTGCTCAGGCAACGAAAAACACTGGCGGCATCGTGATCGCGGAGGTCGAATACCTGGCCCAGAGCGGATCCCTGCATCCCAAGCGAGTGCGGGTTCCAGGCGTTCTGATTGACTATCTGGTGATCGCGTCCGAAGAACATCATTGGCAGGCGGCCGGCACGCGATTCAATCCGGCATTCTCGGGTGACATTCGGGTCCCGGTCGGCGCAGCAGCGGAGATGCCGCTGGACGAGCGTCTGATCATCGGGCGCCGCGCCGCAATAGAGTTGGAACCGGGCTCAATCGTAAATCTCGGTATCGGCATGCCCGAGGGCGTCGCGGCGGTCGCCGGAATGGAAGGCGCCGCCGACCTGCTGACGCTGACCACAGAGATCGGCACTATCGGGGGCGTTCCCGCCGGCGGCGAAAACTTTGGCATGTCCTTCAACGCGCAAGCCTTCGTCGAGCAGCACGCTCAATTTGACTGGTATGACGGCGGCGGGCTGGACCAAGCCTTTCTTGGCGCCGCCGAAGTGGACTCGACCGGCAACGTGAACGTCAGCAAGTTCAAAGGCAAGTCCGTGGGTTGTGGCGGCTTCATTAATATTACGCAGAATTCGAAAAAGGTCGTCTACTGCGGGACGTTCACGGCCGGGGGGCTAAAGGCCGCAGTGGAAAACGGCCAGCTAGTCATCAAGCAGGAAGGCAAGGGCAAGAAGTACGTCAAGAAAGTCGAGCAGGTGACTTTCAGCGGCGCTTATGCGGCGGCTACCAAACAGCCTGTGTTATTCGTAACTGAGCGCGCTGTGTTTGAGCTTCAAGATGGCCAAGTCACGTTAGTTGAAATCGCGCCAGGGATCAACCTCGAAAAGGACATTCTGGCGCAGATGGAGTTCACGCCCCGGATCTCTCCGAATCTGAAACCAATGCTTGCGGGCATCTTCCAGCCTAAGTGGGGAGGGCTTCGTCAGATCATCGAGGCAAAGGGCCATCTAGTTCCAGGGACCAAGGCGGCGTGAAACAACGTCCCGGTGAGTTCACCGGCGCAATGAGAGGAGTAGCCATGAATCGAGAACAGTCCGCCTTCGCGAGTGTTAAAGGCGCAATTCGCGAACTTAGAAGCGGACGCATGATCGTCGTCGTCGACGATGAGGATCGCGAGAACGAAGGCGACCTGCTCATGGCGGCGGAAATGATCACGCCGGAGGCCATCAACTTTATGGCTACCCACGGACGAGGTCTGATCTGCCTGGCCTTGACCGGGACAAGGCTCGACGAGCTGAGGCTCGGCCCAATGGCGCCGGGCGACACTGCGTTGGGGGACACGGCCTTTACGGTCTCGATTGATGCCAAGGGACATGGCGTCAGCACGGGCATTTCGACCCGTGACCGCGCGCTGACGATTCGGGCCGCCATCGATGCACATAGCGTCCCGGGTGACTTTGCGCGGCCGGGCCACGTTTTTCCGCTGCGATCCCGCGTTGGCGGGGTCTTGGAGCGCCGCGGTCACACTGAGGCGGCAGTCGATTTTGCGCGCCTCGCGGGATTGCACTCCTCCGGAGTGATCTGCGAGATTCTCAACGAGGATGGCAGCATGGCGCGGGTACCCGACCTCATCCGCTTCTGCAAGCTGCACGGGCTCAAAATGATCACAGTCGCCGAATTGGTAAGGTACCGGTTGGAATGGGATTACGAGATTGCGGAGAACGATAGAGGAGAACTCACTGCTGCCCAGGCCAAGAATTTAATACCGGAAATCGGAAGTCGCCCAGTGCCGGCGCCTTGGCAGTAAGCTCTCTGACCCCTGTGCGGCAACGGGGAATCCGAGTGACGTGCCCTTGATTAGAACGCGAATGCAGCCTGGCGGAGGGCATCCCGAGATTGCCGTGCGGCTGGTTGAACTTCCCGACAGAGAAAGTTGATTCGGGATCCTTTGTATGTGGATATCGCGCTTGGCTTCTTCACAACGGGCAGTATCGGCCGTCATCGTAGCAGGCTGGCTCGTTTGTGCTTCGCAGCCTGCCAATAGTGAGCGGCAACAGCCGCAATCGAACTGGACTAGTCCTGATGCGCCGTGCGCGAACTTTGACAATTTGCGAAACCCTGTTTGGCGGGATATCGGTGTTAAGATCGACGCGGCCAGGCCGTGGGCTGATGGATTCCGCCGCGCCCTACGTTTCTGGAACACCGTCTTAACCGCGAACCTGCGCGAAGAACCCGACCTCAGCGTTTGCAGCATACGAATTATCGATGGCAACCCTGGCATTTTGGATCTAGCGGTTGCGGCTCGTTCGCAAATGACGGATCGTGCCAATTTTCGCGGAAAAATTGCTGTCAGCAGCGTAGCAGCGAAGGGGATGAACAGTGGTGAAATCTATGCCGCAGCCATTCACGAAATTGGTCACATGCTGGGTCTCAAACACAATGCGAACATCCACTCGGTCATGTACTTTCTCGATGTCGAGGGCAGCGAAGTTCTCGACAGTAGAGATATCTCGGACCTGAGCCGGCGCCATGAGCTGCGGCCGGCAATTTTCGCGAGTGACTTTGTGCCAATCCAGGAGAGTTCAAGGAAGTAGAGAATCATGGCAGAGACCGCGACCCAATCCGTGCGCCCGATGCAGATCGCGAATAATATCGGGATCGCGATCATCGACAATCCGCCAGTTAATTCGCTCAGCAGCGACGTTTGCGATAACCTGCTCGAGTCCTTCGATGAGTTTGAGAAAGCCCGTGTGCGAGTCGTCATCATTGGCGCGAACCCAAACACGAAGATCTGGTCTGCCGGTCACGACATCCGCGAGATTCCACTCGACGGCCACGACGCCGTGACTTGGACGACGGGATTTGAACGAGTCCTCCATCGCATTCGGAACTGTACGGCGCCGGTGATCTCCATGCTTCACAGCAGCGTCTGGGGCGCGGCCTGTGACTTGGCCGTGACATGCGACCTCGTAATCGGCACACCTAAGACGACCTTCGCCATCACTCCTGTTAAGTTGGGGATCTCCTACAACACGGCAGGGATGTCGCATTTCCTTGGGGCCTTGCCCCTGCACATCATCAAAGAGATGGTCTTCACGGGCAATCCCCTCTCGGCCGAAGATGCCTATCGTCTCGGGCTGCTCAATCGCCTCGTGAGCCCCGAGAAACTGGAGGCGACGACGATGGAAATCGCGAAGACAATCGCCGACCGCGCGCCTCTGGCTGTCTCGGTCGTCAAGGCCGAACTGAGCAGCCTTAGCAGGGGCGCCCCAATGAGCGCCGACGAGTTCGAGTTTATTCAAGCAGCACGGCGAGCCGCATTTTTTAGCGACGACCTCAAAGAGGGAGTGAAGGCGTTTTTTGAGAAGCGACCTCCTGTCTTCCGGGGCAAGTGATGGGGGAGGGCTTGATCCCAACCAGTTCTCCGCGGCTAAGCCGGCTGAGTCGATCGGCGGTCCGGCGCCACGCAGGAGCGTCATCATGATCGAGAGAGAACTGAAAATCCTAGACGATTTCCCGCCTGTCAGTTACGACACCTGGAAGCCGCAAGCGGTGGCTGACCTCAAAGGTGTGCCTTTCGAAAAGAAAATGATCACTCACACCTATGAGGGCATTGATATCCAGCCGATCTACACGCCGGAGAGTTGGCCTTCGGCGAACGACCCGTCCGGCTTCCCAGGAAGTCGGCCGTACACGAGGGGAACACGGCCGCTGGGGCATTCCCTGGACGGCTGGGACGTGCGGCAGGAGGTCCTGCATCCGGAGCCTGCCGAGGTCAACCGGATCGTGCTCGAGGAATTGGACAACGGCGTGACATCCGTCGAGCTGAAACTCGATGCGGCGGCGTCCGCCGGACTCGACGCCGACGATCCCCGATCGGCCGGGCTGTGCGGCCGCGACGGGGTCATGGTGTACAGCCTGGGTGATCTCGACCAAGCCCTCAAAGGCGTCCAGATGGACGTCGTGCCGGTCTCCCTGGAAGCTGGCGCTGCCTTCCTGCCGGCCGCGGCCCTACTGGCCGCGCTGTGGGAGGAAACGGGTGTCGAAGGTTGGAAGGTCCTGGGCGCCTTCAATGCGGACCCGCTGGGTGCACTGATGCGCGACGGCGCCCTACCGCAGCCACTGGATGTGGCTCTCTTGCACATGACTGATCTCGCGGCTTGGACGACATCCCACCTTCCGAACGTGAACTCTGTTCGAGTGTCAACCGCCGTATATCACCATGCAGGCGCCGATTCGGTCCAGGATCTGGCATTCGCCATGGGGACTGCGGTCGAGTATCTGCGCGCCATGACCGCCGCCGGTCTCGAGTTCGACGCGGCAGTCAGGCAAATTGCCTTCCACGAGACCGTGGGATGCAAGTTTTTCCAGTCAATTGCCAAGCTCAGAGCCCTACGAAAACTCTGGGCCAAAGTGATCGAGGCTTGCGGCGCCGACGTGAAGGCCGCATCTGGTCTGCGGTTGATCGTCGAGACCAGCCGGCGCGTGATGACCCACCGGGATCCCTGGGTCAACCTTCTCCGCAATACTGCCGCATCCTTCGCGGGCGCAGTGGGCGGAGCCGACGCGATCATCACGCTTCCCATGGACGCCGCGGCAGGGTTGAGCGTCGAATCCACTCGGAGATTGGCCCGGAACACTCAACTGATCCTGCAGGAGGAATGTCAGCTCAATCAGACCGTGGACCCGGCAGGCGGCTCATGGTTTCTTGAGAAGCTTACGGACGAGATGGCCGAGAGGGCATGGTCTCTGTTCCAGCAAGTCGAGGGTCTGGGAGGAATGATAACAGCGGTGACGGGCGGCTGGGTTCGCGATCAGTTCCAGGCGGTCGAGAAGCGGCGCGAGCAGGACATCGCGACGCGCAAAGCCGCAATCACCGGGGTGAGCGAGCATACCACCGTGTTCGAGAAGGATCTCAGTCGCCCCGCCCCAGATTACCCCGAGTTACGCACGAAAGCGGCCGGGAGGCTGCTGAAGTGGCGCCACGATCGCCGTCAAAGCAACTCGGTCGCGGCCCTGGGCGCTGTAGTGGCCAAGTCACGGCGCGGCAGTGAACTGATGGCCTCGGCTGTCGAGGCGGCACGAGCGGGGGCGACCATCGGCGAGCTCACATCGACCCTCGCCGAACCGGGGGCGAATCGCCAAGGAGCATCCACGCCATCGCTGGCTTCCCATCCCTACGCAGCCGCGTATGAGCAGTTGCGCGACATGGTCGATGCCTATGCCCAGGCGCATGGAGGCGAGCGGCCCCAGATCTTCCTTGCCAACATAGGGACGAGAAGGGAGTTTCTCGCCCGCTCTAACTATGCACGGGATTTCTTCGAAGCGGGTGGCTTCGAACCCGTCGACAATGACGGCTTCACCGACGCGCAGGCCGCCGCCGCCGCCTTCGCTGCGTCCCGCGCAGAGATCGCCGTCATCTGTTCGACCGACGCTCGCTACGCAACCGACGTAGAACAAGTGGCAGCGAGGTTGCTGGCCGCCGGGGCCAGGATCGTCGTGCTAGCCGGGAACCCGGGCTCGAACGAGGCCAGGTATCGCGCTGCCGGAGTCAACCAGTTCATCTTCATCAAATGCAACGTTCTCGAAATCCTTCGCTCGCTGCTTCATCAAGTAGGAGTGCTGCCATGAACCAGATCCCAAGGTTCCAAAACATCCCGTGGAACGGCGGGCCGGAAATCGATAACCGATTAGCCGACTGGCGCGCCGGCGCGATGGCTCAGTCGGGCCGCTCGCTGGATCAACTCGCCTCGTATACGCCCGAGCAGATTCCCATACAGCTCCTCTACACCAGTGCCGATCTCGAGGGGCTAGGGCACCTAGGCACGATGCCGGGGCTTCCGCCGTTCTTAAGGGGACCTTACTCCACGATGTACGTAGGCCGGCCCTGGACCATCAGACAATATACCGGCTTCTCGACTGCGGAGGAATCGAACGCCTTCTATAGGCGGAACTTAGCGGCCGGTCAGAAGGGCCTCAGCATCGCCTTCGACCTGGCCACTCACCGCGGCTACGATTCGGACAATCCTCGGGTCGCCAGCGACGTCGGCATGGCTGGCGTGGCCGTCGACAGCATCCTCGACATGAGGATCCTCTTCGATCGTATCCCGCTGGACCGCATGAGCGTGTCGATGACCATGAACGGGGCCGTGCTGCCGGTTCTGGCCTTGTACATCGTCGCCGCTGAGGAGCAAGGGGTAAAGCAGGAGCAGCTCTCGGGAACCATACAAAACGACATCCTCAAGGAGTTCATGGTCCGCAACACCTACATCTATCCGCCGCAGCCCAGCATGCGACTGATTGGGGATATCTTCGCCTATACGAGTCAACATATGCCGTTGTTCAACAGCATCAGCATCAGCGGATACCACATGCAGGAGGCCGGCGCCACCGCCGACCTGGAGCTCGGCTACACATTGGCGAACGGGCTTGAGTAT
>Ga0335079_10009182_pt1 | contig 11262 bp, 4 predicted proteins | sample Lox_Sample_33_FD_206719 | JGI IMG/M metagenome (GOLD analysis project Ga0335079, IMG submission 206719) | Soil microbial communities from Loxahatchee National Wildlife Refuge, Florida, United States - Lox_Sample_3.3 | ecosystem: Environmental > Terrestrial > Soil > Wetlands | place: USA: Florida... | reverse complement strand
CCTCAGGGGCTAAAGCCCGCACTGATTTTGCTGAACTTCCGGCACGGCTGAAGCCGTGCCCTTTCAAAAACTGGGGCTTAATCAGAGTCTCCCTACCTATTACGTTAGTAACCATTTGTCAGCCGATATTTGGTTACTAAAGCCACTGCGACGGGGTTTATCTCCTGTAGTTCGGACGCACCTGCCGGATAGTGTGACTTCATGAGCAGTCCATCCTGACCGTTGGAACTGCGAAGCTGATTTTTCTGTGGCGGGTAGCCAGAAAGAAGTCCGAACATGTCGTCCGAAACACTGTTTTTTCTATCGACAGCCTCTGTCGCTGGCGCAATTTCTATGGTGGCAAGAGCCTTCGCTGTTGTCGTGAATCGGCTTTGTCCGAGGGGGCACGACTTGCGCTCCGTGCAAACCGGAAGGCAAGCACCAAAGAAACATATAAATCGATGCGCCACGCCTGGGGAAATGGAAACTTCATCGCTAGATGGTTGGATTCACCATATCTTGCAATCTGACCGGAAGGGTACGAAGGACAACATCACCCTTGGGCAAAAGCATCGCAGAGGAAACCTCTCCAGTAGGTTGGCGTGCCTCTCTGAGAGGATCGATTGGGAGGTCGCGAGCGGCGACGATTTGACCACGGTCAATTTGCCAGCAGGCTCGGGCGATCAACCGTACGTGATCCTGGTCTTGGTCCCTCAGCCACCTAGCGAGGATTCCAATGTCGCAGCTTGATCCTCCGGATAGCAGCGCTGAAGATGCCGGACTTCTTCCAAGCCGCGGATGCTTGCCGAGATGGCATCAAAAGTAATCCTACTACCAAGTTACGCTCGACTTTCCCGCCGCGGAATTGACATGATTCCGCGGCTTTTTTCCTCACCTTAGATTCTAAAGACAAGGTGCGCAGAATAGATTGAACCTATTCGGATGAAATAAGGTGTCTCCTCTAGGTAGCACCGTTCTGGAAGAAATTTGTCCCTAGAACCGCTCTGTTGTTCTATGTTACTGCCGTAATCAAAATTTGGTGCCATTAGGGTTACGGAAGACTATTCTTAGGTGACTACACTCTGTACTTCCAATGGGCCATGCCGATAGTGTCGAGGCATGAGGACTCTGTTCCCTACCAGCCCTACTCTCTGCCGCCGAAGAGGCGGAACAGTCGCGAGCAAGTTGCTAGTTGTCGCCGCAATGTTGCTATTCATCTCGGCGGGTTTTGCGCAACCGCCAAATTTTACTGTGGCGAGCCTGGCAAGCAGCGTACAAGTGACCCAGGGTTCGCAGGCCAGCACCACCGTTCGAACAAAAGCCACTTCGGGTTTCAAAGATAACATCGATTTGGCCGTATCGGGGATGCCGCCCGGCATCGTGGTCAGCCTTTCCAGGAGTTCCATTCCGAGTCCCGGAATCGGCACCGCGGTAATGACAGTTTCCGTCAGCGCGAGCACTCGCCCGGGTACGTATCCTCTCACGCTCGAGGCCCGCTCCGGTGAAAAGGTCCAACAAACGACGGTGCCAGTTATGGTGGGGCCGGCGCATTTGGCGCCGACAGGATATGGTTGGCATCAACTTGCGAATACTGTCATGAGTTCGGTTTGCCTGGGCAACGTGTCCAACGGCATGTACTCCGACCCGACCATGACCAGCACGACCAACTACAACTTCAACTGCAACCAGATCATCCCCTGGAGCGGCGGCGTTGTTGATACCGTAAACAATCGGGTCATCGTTTGGGGCGGAGGGCACTCGGATTACGCTGGCGACGAAGTCTCCGCGCTGAACTTGAACGGTACACCCTCCTGGCAGGCGCTTACCACTCCCACTTACCCAGTCCCCTACGTATGGGATGGACATAACTGGGAGGGCCTTCAGCCCTATTTCGTTCGCGCGGCCGATGGCGGCATTTATCAATCGGGCGCAAAGCCTGCGTCACGTCATACCTACAACAGTCTGGCCTATGTCCCGTCGCAGGACGCACTGTATTCCTTCGGCGGCGCGCTGGCCAATGTTGGGTTCTTATCGCAGGAGGTATGGAGCCTCAATCTGAGCACGGCGACCTGGACGCTGGTCGGCCCTCCCTATTCTCAATCTCCGGGGTATCCCACCGTTGCCTACAATCCGAACACGGGTCACATCATCATGCACGACAAGAACTGGACCCTGTTCGATTACAACCCCGCCAATAATGTTTGGACTACGCTGACCACGCAATACACGATTGGGGATGGAACCACCGCGGTCGTTGATCCGGTGAATAATCTCTTCGTCGTGGTAGGCGGCTACGGAACAACCGACAACCTGGGCTATCCCAATGTTCCGGCCTCAAACTCCATTCAAGCCTTTCCTCTGACCGCGCCTTACGCGATGCAGACATGGACCAATCCCAGTTGCGACCTGATCTATCGTAGCGGCGGACTAACGTGGGATTCCAACCTGGGACTGGTGGTCGGATATCCGGGAGGCGGCAATCAGGTCTACCTGCTCAACACCGGACCGCAGCCAGTAACAACTCCCTTCGGCACCGTGCCCTCTCACCAGTGCCTTGACGTTCCCATCAGCACGAATCCGTCGCCCGTTCTGGGGACCGACTACCCTCCCAATCCTGAGGGTACGGGCAACGATCAGAACCTTGGCATCTTCGGTCGCTTCGGGTATTTCCCGTCGCTGGACCAGTTTGCTGTAGTCAACGACCACACCAAGAATGCCTGGACCGTGCAATTGACCGGAGGCGGTTCGGCTCCGAACTTCGCGGTCTCGGTTCCGCCAACTTTGAGCGTGCCGGAAGGATCGCAGGGGACCTTGACGGTCACGACTACAGTCTCCAATGGCTTCGATAATGCGATTGCGCTGACCGCCGTAGGCATGCCCGCGGGCGTGAGCATTACGTTTTCGCCCAGCACCATCGGGGCACCCGGTGGGGGCAGCTCAACGATGACGGTGAATGTCGCCGCCGACGCCCAGGCCGGAGTTTATCCTATCGTCGTCAGTGCCACCGGCGGGGGCGATACCCACAATCCGATGTTCACGCTGACCGTGACCAATGCCGGCCAGCCGAACTTCGTAGTCACGCCCATGCCGGCCGCCGTGAATATCCCGCAGGGTACTGAGGGTGGGGCGAACATCAATACGACCATCAGCGGCGGTTTCAACGATCCCATCACTCTGTCCGCTTCTGGCGCGCCAGCCGGAGCCACGATAACCTTCGCTCCCCAGACGATACCGGCTCCGGGTGCCGGCAGCTCGGCCATGAATATTGTGGTCGCGTCCAATACCCCGACCGGAACCTATCCCATCACTGTGACCGGCAATGGTGGTGGTGTTCAGCAGAACGCCACGGTCACAGTGACGGTGTCAGCGGCACAAGGTCAGCCGAGCTTCACGTTAACGGCATCGCCTGCCTCGCTGACGGTTTCGCAGGGAAATCAGGGAACGTCAACGATTACGTCCACCATCGCCAATGGCTTTGACAGCGCCGTGACTCTTTCGGCTTCGGGAGTTCCGTCAGGAACGACGGTCAGCTTCAACCCGTCAACCATACCAGTGCCGGGCTCGGGCAATGCGACGATGGGCATTAATGTCGGCGCCAGCACCGCTGCGGGTACATATCCCATCGTGGTGACCGGCAACGGCGGCGGTATGCAGTCGACTACCACCGTCATGCTGACGGTCACCACCGACCCGGGCTATACGCTGTCTGCCGCACCAGCTTCGTTGACCATCCAGCAAGGCAACCAGGGAACGTCGACGATTACCAGCACCATCCAGTCCGGATTCAATAGCTCGATTAGCCTCTCGGCCTCCGGTGCGCCAACCGGCACCACGGTCAGCTTTAATCCAGCGAGCCTGCCTGCGCCCGGATCCGGCAACTCGACCATGACGATCAGCGTGGGAGCGAGCACGCCCGTCGGCAATTACCCAATCACGGTAACCGGCAATGGCGGCGGGGTGCAGCAACACACGACCGTGACGCTCACGGTAACCGCCTCGGGCGGTGGAGGCGGATGGCAGCAAGGGTTCGACTTCCGCAATACATCAACCTTCGTCACCGATCCTGCTGGTGACGTGGGAGTGTTTCCCACCACTCCATACCCGACACAGGGCAGCGGTGTGACCTACGGTTGGGCGAACACGAGTCTGGTGCAAGGCCGGGACCGTATCGCAACCGAGGACCCGCGGCTGGCGGGAGTGAACTTCGCCACGAATGGCACGCCTGCGACCTTCAAGGTCCAACTGCCGTCGGCGGGCACCTACAACGTTTCGGTCGCGCTGGGTGATGCTGGATACCTGTCTTGCTGGGTGGGATGCCAGGTTCAGTTCTACGATGGCAGCACCTTATTGGCTACGGTCACCAGGGTGTCAGATGGCCAGAACTATTTCGACGACGCGAGGTCGAACAACTGGTCTGCTGCGGCGTGGCCGAGCAGCAATCTGCAGCAGCAGGTAACACTGGCCGGTAGCCTCCTGACTGTGGTTGTGGGAACGAACCAAAACACGGGCGACGACACGCCGCTCGCGTTCCTGGGAGTAGCGCAAGTCGGCAGCGGCACGCCGAATTTCGCGCTTTCCGCTTCGCCGTCATCACTGAGCGTGCAGCAAGGAAATCAAGGCACGTCGACGATCACCAGCACCATCAGCGGCGGCTTCAATGGCGCGATTAGCCTGTCGGCATCCGGCATGCCTGCCGGCACGACGGTGAGCTTTAATCCATCGACGATCTCCGCGCCGGGTTCGGGTACCTCCACGATGACCATCAGCGTGGGTTCGAGCACGCCGACGGGCACCTATCCCATCACGGTGGCGGGTAATGGCGGCGGGCTCCAGCGCACGACCACAGTCACGCTGACGGTGACGCAGGCGCAGCAGCCTAACTTCGCGCTATCGGCCTCGCCATCGTCGTTGAGCGTGCAGCAGGGCAATCAGGGAAGCTCCACGATTACCTCGACGATCAGCGGCGGCTTCAACGCTTCCATCAGCCTGTCCGCGGCGGGCATGCCTTCGGGCACGACGGTGAGCTTCAATCCCTCGACGCTGGCTGCGCCAGGCTCGGGCACGTCGGCGATGACCATCAGCGTGGGGGCAAGCACACCGACAGGCACCTATCCCATCACCGTGACGGGTAACGGTGGCGGGCTCCAGCGCACTACAACGGTAACGCTGACGGTTACCGCTGCTGCCAACTTCGCGCTGTCAGCCTCGCCATCGTCGTTGAGCGTGCAGCAGGGCAATCAGGGCACATCCACGATCACGTCGACCATCAGCGGCGGCTTCAACGGTGCGATCGGTCTGTCGGCATCCGGCATACCGTCGGGCACAACCGTGAGCTTCAATCCCTCGACCATACCCGCGCCGGGCTCGGGTACCTCGACCATGACCATCACGGTGGGGACAAGCACGCCGGTAGGCACGTATCCCATCACGGTCACAGGTAATGGCGGCGGTCTCCAGCGCACGACCACGGTCACGCTGACCGTGACCGCGCAACAGCAGCCTGGTTTCACGCTTTCCGCCTCGCCGTCTTCACTGACGATTCAGCAAGGGAGTCAGGGGAACTCGACCATCACAACCACGGTTAGCGGAGGTTTTAATGCAGCAATCACGTTCTTAGCCTCGGGGACACCCTCGGGCACGACGGTGAGCCTCAATCCGAAAATGATACCCGCGCCAGGATCGGGCAACTCGACGATGACCATTACCGTTGGGGCGAGCACGCCGACAGGCACGTATCCCATTATCGTGACGGGCTACGGTGGCGCCGGTATGCAGCACAGCAGTACGACGGTGACACTGACCGTCACGGCGCAGCAACAGCCAAACTTTGCTCTGTCGGCCTCGCCGGCGTCGCTGACGGTTCAACAGGGCAACCAGGGAAGCTCGACGATTACCTCCACCATTAGCGGCGGCTTTAACTCCAGCATCAGCTTGTCGGCCTCCGGTGTGCCGTCGGGCACAACCGTCAGCTTCAATCCATCTACGATTCCCGCGCCTGGATCAGGTACCTCGAGCATGACCATCACGGTCGGCGCAAGCACTCCAACTGGCACGTATCCGATCACCGTAGCAGGCAATGGCGGTGGTTTGCAGCGCACGACAACGGTCACGCTGACGGTGAGCGCTGCTGCCAACTTCGCGCTGTCTGCCTCGCCATCGTCACTGACGGTGCAGCAAGGCAATCAGGGAAGCTCGACAATCACCTCTACAGTCAGCGGCGGCTTCAGCGGTGCGATCAGCTTGTCGGCGTCGGGCATACCTTCAGGGGCGACGGTTAGCTTTAATCCGCAGACCATACCCGCACCGGGTTCAGGCACCTCCGCCATGACCATCAGCGTTGGCGGAAGCACGCCGACAGGGACATACCCGATTACGGTCACCGGAACCAGTGGCAGCACGCAGCACACCGCAACGGTCACGCTGACGGTGAGCGCTGCTGCCAACTTCGCGCTGTCGGCCTCGCCATCGTCACTGACGGTGCAGCAAGGCAATCAGGGAAGCTCGACAATCACCTCTACAATCAGCGGCGGCTTCAACGGTGCGATCAGCTTGTCGGCGTCGGGTATGCCGTCAGGAACGACGGTGAGCTTTAGCCCGCAGACCATACCCGCGCCGGGTTCAGGCACCTCCGCCATGACGATCAGCGTTGGCGGGAGCACGCCGACAGGGACATACCCGATTACGGTCACCGGAACCAGTGGCAGCACGCAAGAAACTACGACCGTGACATTGACGGTCACGGGCAGTGGCGGCGGAGGCGGAGGAGATTCGATTACCGTCTACTCGACTTCCGGATCGCCCCAGACGAACCGCATCCTCTCACTGGGCCGTTTCTTCAAGGATGGCGACATCCCGGACTTTGCTCAGGCAGTGATCGGAAGCACGCCCCTCCTGACGCAGTGCGACGTCAAGAACCGCTGGCCGGATGGCTCGCTGAAGTTCGCTGTGGTGAGCTTCATCATCCCGAGCCTTTCGACCACGGGAACGCAGGTGAGCTTCCAGAATCAGGGTACGGGCAACAACACCGGCTATCTGCAGCAGGCCGACATGCTCAGCCAGCCCTACAACTTCGATGGCCAGATGCAGCTCACTGGCAGCAATAGTCCCGCCATCAGTGCCCGTAGCATCCTGCAAGCGGGAGACTATACCTACTGGCTGCAAGGTCCCATCGTGACTGCTGTCATTCTGGAAGACCGTGCGAACCGCAGCTTCGACGTTAATACCGATGGCGGATTGGGCAACCCGCTGCATCCCATCTTTGAGGCGTGGTTCTATCCGCAGGGCAACCAGGTCGATCTGGGATTCACGATTGAGAACTCCTGGGCCTCGTCGACCGCGTCCAACTCGGCACGTAACCAGACCTATGCCTTGACTATAACCACCGGAAACAACAACCCAACGGCACAGCTTACTCAGGCGTCGTTCACGCAGGACATCTTCACTCGCTGGCGGCGGGACTTCTGGGTGAGTTCTGCTCCTCCGCCGATCCAAATCAACTACAACTGGCCGTATCTTGCATCCACCACGGCCTATGCCAACTTCAATGCCGCGTACACGCCCAACGAGGCTGACTTGGAGAGCATGTATGCGGTCTACACCAGCGAACCTGCGGGCCGGCTCACCATTCCCGGCATCGACAACATCAGTGGCAACGGCGGCATCGTGAATTATGACGAAGCCGTCGACGCTGCCGGGTATGCGCCTTGGATTGGGCCTTACTCGCAGTGGGATGTGGACCTGCTCATGACCGGCGATACTCGCATGCAGTTGATGAGCCAGCAGAATGCGGACCTCGCGGGCCGCTTCCCCATCTTCTTCCGCGAGGCCGATCACAATGCCGGTACTGGGCACTACTTCGACGCTCCGGGGACCGGTAGCGTCGATCCCTATGGCCATGTGGTCTCGATTAACGCACGTCAGTTTGCCACCCTGAATCTTGCCAACGATTGGGACGTTAGCTGCAACAACAATAGTGCCGATCTGATCGCCACCAGTTACCCAAGCGATGGCAGCCAGTGGTATACCGTTCCCGGCGATACCAGCCACTTGCCCGACTTCGCCTATATTCCTTATACCTTGACCGGCAAGGAGTTCTATCTGGAGAACGAGATGCTGGAGGCGGGCTTCGCGGCCGGTCACGGCGTCGGCTGCTACAGCGGGACGGCGACCTATGGCCGCGAGGGACACTACGGAATGTTGTACAGCACCACGCGTGAACTGGCATGGGCGCTGCGAACCATGGTGTATGCGGCATTCATCGCACCTGACGGCACTCCCGAAGGACCGTACTTCGCCAGCAAAGTCATCAACAATCTCGCCATGATCGAAGGCGAGCATGCTTTGCCTCAGACCTACACCGGGACCGATCCTACCTGGGCCTACAACTGGGGAAAGAACTACTTCCAGTTCTCCCAAGCGGCCAATCCGTCTGCCCTGGACTTCTGGCGCATGGGTGACTGTCAGGACGGAACGACGACTTGCTATGTTGCTAATGGCGACGGCGCCAACAACAATATCAATGCCAACGTCGTGCAGTCGGCCGAGAGCGGCTTTATGTCAAGCTTCATCGACATTGTCTTCGGCTTGACCAAGCAGATGGGGATTGCGGATACGACACCGATCCTGCAGCGTGACGCGAGGCGTTACTTGAACATACTGCTGAACCCGGCCATCAACCACTACCTGATCGAACAGTACGTTTATCCCACGACCCTGGTTGGGCCGGTCTGCCAAAACCCCGCCAATCCTGGTTGCAACTGGATCTCAGACTGGAACACGTTCCAGTCGGGATACCTGTCGCTGCCGACGGGTTGGAGCGATCGCGGGGTGGACTATGGAGCGGAGGCAGCCAGCGCCTTGAGCTTCATGACCAATCTCACGGTGGACGGCTACAATGGTCTGGATGCCTGGAACTTCTTTACCACCAACGATGCCACGTATCTAGGTCAGGTTTACAACAATGCACCGCAGTGGAGCATTGCGCCGCTGCAGTAAGCGGCCGGATTGCGATTCCGTGGTTCCCGTTCTGCTGTTTCGCAAAGTCAGATAGTCCGTGCCTCTCCGGGACCGTCCGGCTAGAGCAGTTTCAAAGTCGCTGTATAACAATTACCTGCTCTCCGTCGTTCCTACCGCCAAGCCGTTCCTGCACAGTCTTCGAAGGGCTAATTTCAAAGGAATTAGCCCTCATTTTCGCCGCCAGAAGTTTGGCAGCCGACCTGTATTACATCTTGAAGTTGCGAGCGTCTCATCTCGCAACCGCCGCCACGCTCGCACGATCGGAGCTACCGCCCGTGCTGTTTTCGGAGGAACCCATGAGGATCGCATCGTTATTCATGTTGCCGCTGGCTGCGGCGCTTGCCCTGCCGGCGGTCGCGCAGCAGTCCACGCCGGACACGCAGGCACCCGCTGCTTCAACCAGCCAGAGCAGCTCGCAAGCCACGCCGGCCAACACCGCCGCGCCCGACGTCAGCTCAGATCAGAACCTCTCGGCGCAGCAACCGCTGCAGCCGCAGACGCGCGAGGGCTTCTGGGGCAAGATCAATCCCTTCGCCCGCAAGAAGTACGTGCAACGCCAGCTCACCCCCATCCGCAACCGCGTGAACGAGCTTGACGATCTTACGGCCGCTAACGCGCGCGAGATCAAGGACGTGGATGCGCGCGCCCAGCAGGGCATTCGCGACGCCGACGCCAAAGCGACGCAAGCTGATCAGCACGCCGTCGACGCCGGCAACCGCGCGCAGCAGGCCAACCAGACCGCGCTCGACGCCACCAATCGCCTGAATACGGTGCAGCAGGTAGTTGGCAACATCGACCAGTATCAGCCCGCGACCCAGACCGAGATTCGCTATCGCTCCGGCCAGACCGTGCTGAGCACCAAGGACAAGCAGGCGCTCGACGACATGACCGTCAACCTGCAAAACGAGAAGGGCTACATCATCGAGGTGCAGGGCTTCTCGACCGGCGCGGGACAACCCGGTGTGTATAACTCGCAGGCCATGGCCAACGCCGTCGTGCGCTACCTGGTCGTGAAGAACCAAGTCCCGGTGTACCGCATCTACGTCCTGGGGATGGGCAACGCCAGGCTGCCCGCCAACGAGGGAACCACGGGCACCCACGGCAATCGCGTCGAGATCAGCCTGCTGAAGAACAATGTTGACCAGTTGGCCTCCGCCGCGCAGCCGGCCGGAGCCATGAACCCGAACCAGCCGACGAGCTACAACTCGAACTCGTACGCGGCTCCGGCAAACCCACAATCGGCGCCGGCGCCGGCCCCGCAATCTAACAACTCCTCCCAAAGCAACTCGCCGCAACCGTAGCGAACAACCGACAACCAACAACCCCAACCACCCTCGCGCAAGCGAGGGTCTTTCTTGGCCGCCATTATTGGTCAGTGCTCAGTGCTCAGTTGCCTGTTGGGGGGGCGCGAGAAATTCAACGGTGTGTCATCCCGACCGGAGCGTCCGCTTTTTCTTTTTCACCTGCATCCTTTGCGGGTGGGCGGACGCGGAGCCGGGGTCCCCAACGAGGGCCGCTTTTGACCTCGTTGGGGTGGAGGAGTGGAGGGAGCTGCTTTTTGCGGGAAGTAGAGGGATGTGGCGCCCCCGGCTGCATGTGGACGGCGGAAAGAATGTCGTAGGATAAATCCGCATGGCGGAAGACGACGGACTCGATGGCCTCGACCTGCTGGAAGAAACGCCCGCGATCCTGCGCGGCCTGATGCGCGAACTCTCGCACGACGACGCCCATTGGAAGCCGGCGCCCGATCGGTTTTCGGTGGCCGAGGTGCTCGCCCACCTTTCGCATTCCGAGGGCCACTGCTATCGCCTGCGTGTCGATCAGTTCCTGAACGAAGAATTGCCGGAATTCGAAGAGGACGATGCGCAGATGTATCTCGATCTCTACCGCGATGCTAATGCCGAGGATTCCTTCGACCATTTCGCAACGCAGCGCGAGACCAACATCGCATTCCTGCGCACGCTGCCGCGCAGTACCGGCGGACGCAAGGCCAGGCACAAAGTCGCGGGAGAGGTCACGCTCCAGCAGATGCTGCATGAATGGGCCATGCATGATCTGGGGCACATTCGCCAGATTGCCGAGCTGGTGCGGGCGCGCAAGCACTGGCAGGCGGCGGGACGATTGGGGGAGTTCTATCAGCTCAGGCCGTGAAAAGCTGGGTTCTATAAAAGGGGATGTCAAGAGAAAATGTTTTTCCCTCCGCCGGAGGGCAGGGTAGTTTCCCGACATCCAGCCCCTCTCGTCGAGCCTGAGGGCCGAGTTAGGCAA
>Ga0335079_10009180_pt1 | contig 11262 bp, 14 predicted proteins | sample Lox_Sample_33_FD_206719 | JGI IMG/M metagenome (GOLD analysis project Ga0335079, IMG submission 206719) | Soil microbial communities from Loxahatchee National Wildlife Refuge, Florida, United States - Lox_Sample_3.3 | ecosystem: Environmental > Terrestrial > Soil > Wetlands | place: USA... | reverse complement strand
CGATGGCGAGCACCCCGCCGAAGTTGGTCTGCACCAGCACGCCCACCGTCCAGCCCCCCAGGCCCGCCGGCAGGCGCCGCGACGCGGTGCCGATCCCGCCCTTCCACCCGAAGGCCACGGTGCCGCGACCCGCGCCGACGCTGCCCTCGTCCACCGGGCCGTCCGTGGCGCCGGCCAGGGCGCGGAGCACGTCGGCCTCGCCCACGGCCCGCCGACGGATGGCGTTGAGGTAGCCGTCGTTGGTCTCGCCCACCACCACGTTCACCGACTGCACGTCCTCGTTCCCCGGCAGCGCCAGGATCCAGCCGAGCACCGCGTCGGCGACGCGCGGCACGCACAGCGTGCAGGTGAGCACCACCGGCGACTCCAGCTCCCCCAGCTCGCGCACCTGGGCGATGCCGGTGAGCTTGCCGAACCCGTTCCCCACCGCGACCGCGGCGGGCACCTTGTCGCGGAACACGTTGCCGCCATGCGCGAGAACGGCCGTGACGCCCGTGTTGATCGAGTCGCCGGCCACGACCGTCACCTGGCCGACCCGCACGCCGGCCACGTCGGTGATGGCGTCGAGCGGGCCGCTCGGCAGCACGCCGAACACCAGCCCGACGTCCCGGGCGCGCGGCCGCGCCGGCCCGGGCGCGGGCGCCTGCCGGACGCGTTCGTCGCGCCGCCCGCACGACTGGCACGCGAGCGGCCGCGGCGCCTGGGACCAGAGCGCGTGGGAGGAGCCGACGAGGAGGAGCAGGAGGACCGCGGGCCGCACGCGCCCCAAGATGGCGCGGCCTGCCCCGCTGTCAACAGCGCGGAAACGCTACGGCATCAGGCGCCGGGCGGCCCAGTAGCCCACGAAGATGCCGGCGATGGAGCCCACGACCATGCCGGCGAGGCCCATCACCTGCTGGCCGAGGGCCGCGAGCAGGGTGGCGGCGATGAACACGAGCAGCGTCCGCAGCAGCTTCACGCGGCCTCCACGGTGGCGATGGTGAGCCCGCGGCGACAGCTCCGGCACCGCACCCCCTGCGGGAAGCGGCGCCCGACCGCGAGCTCGAAGTCCTGCTCCACGCCGCAGTCGGGGCAGACCGCGTGCGCACCGCGCACCAGATCGCGCCGGCGCAGGCGTCGCAGGAACTGCCAGATCCCGATCCCGAACAGCGACGGCACCAGCACGAAATGCGCGACGGGAATGAACACGCTCACCATCATCGCGCCCCAGAACCCGGCCAGCCCCTTGGCGGCGCGGCGCATCCGCTGCGACCGGTCGAAGTGCACGACGAGCAGCGTGGCCGGCGTCGGCGCCCCGTGGTACCCGCTCACGCGGAGCGGGCGGGGAACGGACGGACCGCCGTCGGGGAGGGTTCGGCTCACGCGCGATGTACCGCACGCGGGGGCGGAGGTTCCGCACGACTTTGCACAGCAAAGTACTTGACACTTCCGCGGCGCCCGCCTATCCTCGCGGACATGCGACGTTTCGACCCCCCGGCCCCGCCGCCCGGCGCCCCCGCGCCCGGGGCGGACGCGCTGCACGCGCGGGCCATGGACGACCTGCGCTACATCCGGGCGACCATGGAGAACGCGGCGTCGTTCACGGCGCTGTCGGGCTGGGGCGGCGCCATCATCGGCCTCACGGCCTTTCCCGCGGCGTACCTGGCCTCCCGGGCCGCGACGCACCGCGCGTGGATGCGGGTGTGGCTGGTGGAGGCGCTGCTCGGCGTCGTGATCGGCGTCGGGATGACGGTGCGCAAGGCGCGGCGGGCGCGCCAGCCCCTGTTCGGGCGGCCGGGCCGCAAGTTCGCCCTGACGTTCGCCACGCCGATGGCGGCGGGCGCGATCCTCACCATTCCGCTCTACTACGGCGGGGCCACCGCGATCCTGCCGGGAACCTGGCTGCTCCTGTACGGGACGGCGTTCGCGACGGCGGGCGCGTTCTCGGTCAGCACGGTCCCGGTGATGGGCCTTTCCTTCATGGTGGTGGGCACGGCGGCGCTGGCCGCGCCGGCCGCGTGGGGCGACCTGCTGATGGTGGCGGGCTTCGGCGTGCTGCACGTGGTGTTCGGCGCCCTGATCGCGCGGAAGCACGGTGGCTAGGGCCGGCGCGATGCGGAAGGAGGCGGACCGGCGCCGCGTGGAGGAGCGCGAGCGGACCCGTCCGGCGAGCCACGCGTCCGAGCTCGACCGCCTGATCCACGAGCGGCTCCGTCTCGGCATCGTGAGCGCGCTGGCGGTGAACGAGTCGCTCAGCTTCGGCGACCTGAAGAAGCTGCTGGGCACCAGCGACGGCAACCTCAGCGTGCATGCGCGCAAGCTCGAGGAGGCGGAGTACGTCGCCTGCACGAAGTCGTTCGAGGGGCGGCTGCCGCGGACCGAGTACCGCCTCACCGCCGCGGGCCGCCGTGCGCTGGAGCGCTATCTCGAGCACATGGAGGCGCTGATCCGCGCCACCCGCGAGGGCTAGCGCACCGGGTGCCGCAGGATGGTCCGCAGCTTCGCCGGCCTCACGCGCTGCGGGTCCGACAGGTAGATCTCGTGGTGCTTGCCGCTGAACTTCAGGCCCTGCGCCTTGGCGAACGCCAGCATCGCATCCAGCGTCGGCCCCTCGTCCATGTAGGGACCGACGTGCAGCACCTGGACGCAGCGCCCCTCGGCGAGCCGCTCCAGCGCCACCCGGCCGATCGCCTTCGGCTTGCCCCTGGCGAGGAGCTGCCGCTTCGCTGCCACCACCTCGGCGGCGGTGACGAACGCCGGCATCCGGATCAGGACCTTCCACCGCCACTTCCCGCGGTCGGCCTCGATCATCCACCGCGACACCCCCACGCCCCACCACAGTCCCTCGAGGCCCGCGACCTTGAAGTCCCGGCCGGCCCGCTTGCGGGCCATCTTCACGGCGTAGGCGACGGCGTACAGCGCGCCCGCCTTCTCGCCGAACGCCGGGCCGCTGGGATCGCCCGACCCCGCGGCGGACAGGTAGCGCGCCGGCTTCGTCGCGACGATCGCGGGCGTGCGCGGCGCGGCGTACTCGGCGGCGTACAGCTGGTGGAGATCGAGCTTGCGGGCGGCTGGCATCGCGGCTTCCGGGTGGAGGTCCGCCGCCAAGATGACGCGGCCGGCGGTCCGCGGCCAGACCCCGGCCGCGCAGGTCCGGCGCGCCCACCCGCCGATCGCGCCGCCGTGACCTCGACCGTGCCCCGCATCCGCTGCCCCTGGAACGCGCAGTCGTACCGCACGAGCCCTCCTCCGGCGCGGGGTTTCTATGAACCGGTTGTGCTCGTTCAAGAAACCCGCGGCGCGGCGGCAACCCTCTAGCGCCAGCCGCCGCTCGTGATACATTGCGGCATGGCCCGCCACCGCCTGGAGCGGCAGATCGCCGGCATCGCGGCGCTCGAGGAGCCCGCGCGGCGCGCCCTCTACTTCTACGCGGTGGACCGGGGCGGCGCCGTCTCGCGCGACCAGGCCGCGCGCGGGACGGGGATCTCGCGGGCCCTGGCGGCCTTCCACCTCGACAAGCTGGTGGCGGCCGGCCTGCTGGTCGCCGAGTACCGCCGGCTCACCGGGCGCTCGGGACCGGGGGCCGGCCGGCCCGCGAAGCTCTACCGCCGTTCGGACGAGCAGCTCGCCGTGAGCCTCCCGCCGCGCAGCTACGCGCTGGCGGCGGAGCTGTTCGCCGAGGCGCTCGAGCGCGGGAGCGCGCGCTCCCGGGACCTCGGGCGCGTGGCACGCGCGTTCGGGGAGCGGCTCGGAAAGCAGATGGGCGAGGGGGCGCCGCGGGGCGCGGCACGCCGGCGGCCGCTCGCGGCGGTGACGGCGGCGGTGGAGATCCTGGGCTTCGAGCCCGCGCCGGAAGGCACCGGGGTGCGCCTGCGCAACTGCCCGTTCCACGCCCTGGCCCTGCACCATCGCGCCCTGGTGTGCGGCGCCAACCACGCCATGCTCCAGGGCCTCGTGGCGGGACTCGGCGCCCCCGGCGTCGAGACCGCGCTCGACCCGCGCCCGGGGATGTGCTGCGTCGCGCTCCGGCAGGCGCGCGGCACGCGCGGCGCCCGCCGGGCTCCGGCCCGGCGCCGGGCCTGAGCGCGTGGGCGCGCTCCGCGCCGCGGCGGGAGCGGGCTAGCGCGGTGGGCCGACGCGCCGGCATCGCCCTGCTCGCGGGCGCCGTCGCCGCGCTGGCCCGGGCCGCGCCCGCCGCCGCCCAGGAGCCGGTGGTGCCGCCCTGGGACTCGGTCGCGGCCATCCTCGAGACGCCGGCCGTCCCCGCGGCCGGCTACGTCCGCTACAACTTCCCGCGCCGCGACTTCACCGTGCGGCTGGGCGATGTCACCCTCGCCGTGCCGCTCGTGGCGGGGGCGTGGGCGGGATTCGCCGGGTCGGCCGCCGACGCCCTCGTGATGGGCGACCTGGTGCTCACGCCCGGCGAGCTCGGTCCGGTCGAGGCCGCGCTGCTCCACCAGCGCCTCGAGGTGACGGGGATCCACGACCACCTGGTGGGCGAGCAGCCGAGGCTGGTCTCCGTGCACTTCCACGCCGAGGGGGCCGCGCTGGATCTGGCCCGCCGGCTCGATTCCGTGCTCGCGCGGACCCTCACGCCCCGGCCGGTGGCGGCGGTCGTGGCGCCGCCGGTGACGGTCGACACCGCCACGGTCTTCCGCGTGCTGGGCCGGGGCGGCCGCGCGCAGGGCAGCGTGGTACAGCTCGGTTTCCTGCTGGTGAGCCGGCCGGTGCGCTGGCACAAGCGCACGCTGCCGCCCGCGCTGGCTCTCGCCACGCCGGTCAACATCCAGGCCATCACGCCGCGCCGGGCGGTGGCCACGGGCGACTTCGCGGTCCTCGAGGCCCAGGTGGCACCGGTGCTCCGCGCGATGGCGGCGAACGGCATCGTCGTCGAGGCGCTGCACGGCCACATGGTCGGCGAAACGCCGCCGGTCTACTTCATCCACTTCTGGGCCGACGGCTCGCTGCCCGCCGTGGTCGCCGGCCTCAAGGCGGCGATCGACGCGGCGCGGTGAAGGCCCGGCCGCGAGGCGCACCTCGCGGCGGCCGAGGTGGGCCCGCCCGGGCTCCCGGCCGCGACCGCAGCCCCGGCGCGATCCCGAGCGGGCGGCGCGACACCCGCCCTCTTGAGGAACGCCGCCCGCGACGGTACTCTCCCCGGCGGATCGCCGTTCCTCTTTGACAACTCGGGGGTTGCAGCCGTGGACGCCTCACCGGTCGTTGCTCGCGGCCATAACTTGGCCGCCCTGGTCCCGCCCGTTCCCGCGGCCGCCGCGCCGTACCTTCAGGCCATCCCCGAGTCCCGTCCCGTCCTCGTCCTCGCCGCCGACGCCGACCGCGCCGTCGCGCTCCACGAGGCCGCACCCCGCGCCGCCGCGCTCGCCGTCTCCGGCCTCGCACGCGCCCAGCGCCAGCTCACCGCGGGACTGCCGGGCCGCCTCTCGGTCTCGCCGGCCGACGCGCTCCGCCTCCTCAAGCGATCGGCCCTGAGGGCCGCGGAGTTCCAGACGGTGGTGTTGGCGTGGCCCGAGCAGCTCGACGACGAGGGACGCGAGGCGCTCGCGGCGGTGATGGCCGAAGTGGCCCGCGACGCCCAACGCATCATCCTGGTCTCCGCGCCCTCGCCCGAGATCGAAGCGCTCATCGAGCGCTACGCGTTCAAGGCCGTCACCTTCGGCTTCCCCCCCAACGACGCCAGCGACCTGCCCGCCCCCGCCGCCCTCGGGCCCGCGAGCTACGTCGTGGCCCGCCCCGAGCGCTTCGACGCCGTGCGCCGCGACGTTCTCGACGCGCTCGATCCCGCGTCGGACGACGACGTGACCGTCGCCCCGTGCCCGCCGAGCCGCGACGCCGCCGAGGGGCTGGCGCGGGCCGCGGCCGGCGCGGCGCGGCGGCTCGTCCTGGTCGTCGAGCCGTGCCAGCTGTCCTGGCTCCGGGGCGTATTCGCGCCCCTCACGGCGCTGCGACTGCCGACGGCGTTCGACGCCCTGGAGCGGCAGTCGGAGGCGCTGCGCGCGCGGCTCGCGCACACCATCGAACACGATAGCCTGGACCGCGAGCTGTTCCTCATCGGCCCGCTGCTCGGCCGCTTCGATCCCGCCGAGGTCGCCGCCGCGGCGCTTCGCCTCGGCCCGGGCGCGCCCGCCGGGGCGCACGCCCCGCCCGACGCGGCGGCGCCGGGCGCCGGCGCCGAGACGCCGGGCGCGGTGCCCGCGTGGGCGAAGCTGTGGATCGGCGTCGGCAAGAAGGACAACGTGCGCCCCGGTGACCTGCTGGGCGCGATCGTCGGCGAGGCCAGGTTGGCCGCCGAGCACGTCGGGAAGATCGAGGTGCGCGAGCTCTACTGTCTGGTCGAGGTGCGGGCCGAGGATGCGGAGCGGGTGGTGCGTGCCCTGACCGGCACGAGCCTGCGGGGCCGCCGGGTGGCCGCGCGGCTGGATCGCGGCCACGCCCCGGCGGCGGCCGGCCGCCCGGGCAAGGGGTCCTGACGCGAAGCGCCGCCCCGGGAAACCCGAGGCGGCGCCTCAATAATCAGCGGATCCGTGGCCGGGCTACTTGTTGTTGCGGACGGCGTCCTTGAGGCCCTTGCCGGCGCGGAACACCGGAGCGACCGACGCCTTGATGGTGATCTCCTTGCCCGTGCGCGGGTTGCGCCCCTTGCGAGCGCCGCGCTTCCTGGTCTCGAAGTTCCCGAAGCCGGTGATCTGCACCTTGGCGCCCTTCTTCAGCTCGTTGGCGATGACGCCGCTCGGAGCGAACAGCGCCTCGACCGTGCGACCGGCATCCGCCTTCGACATCTTCGTCTTGCCTGCCAGCGCGCCCACGAGATCGGACTTGTTCACCGGAGGACTCCTTCGCAGTGGGGGGTGTGCGTAGCGGGGCGGTGCCCCGATATGCCCGAAAACCTAGGTATTTCCTTGATTTTTCGCAATAGGGAAAGTCCGCGCCTTGACCCCCTCGGCACCGACTTTCATACTTCCGCACCCCTCCCGCCCACCCAGGATCGAAGATGTTCCACGGTACCAAGCCCGGCTGGATCGAAGTCATCTGCGGCTCGATGTTCAGCGGCAAGAGCGAGGAGCTGATCCGCCGGATCCGCCGGGCGGTGATCGCCAGGAACAAGGTCCAGGTCTTCAAGTCCCATCTCGACGCGCGCTACGCCGGGATCTACACGGTCTCGAGCCACGATGGCGGCATCGCCGAGGCGGAGCCGATCAACGAGGCGCGCGAGATCATGCAGCGCCTCAAGGCGGACACGCAGGTCGTGGCGGTGGACGAAGCGCAGTTCCTCGACGAGGGGATCGTGGAAGTGGCCAACGCGCTCGCCGACCGGGGGGTGCGGGTGATCCTCGCCGGCATCGACACCGACTTCCGCGCCGAGCCCTTCGGCGCGATGCCGGCGCTGATGGCCGCGGCGGAGATCGTGGACAAGCTGCACGCCATCTGCGTGGTGTGCGGCGGGCCCGCGACCCGCAACCAGCGGCTGGTGAACGGCCAGCCCGCGCCCTACGACTCGCCGCAGATCATGGTGGGCGGGCACGAGGCCTACGAGGCGCGCTGCCGCCACTGCCACGACGTGCCGCGCAGGGACGAGCTGCAGCGCAAGCTGTTCGAGATCTCGGCGCCCGCCTGATGCTCTCGGTCGCTCTCACCGGCAACGTCGCGGCGGGCAAGAGCACGGTGCTGGCGCACTTCGCGCACTGGGGCGCGGTGGTGGTGGACACCGACCAGCTGGCGCGCGAGGCGGTCGCCCCCGGCCGGCCGGCGCTGGCCGCGATCCTCGCGCGGTTCGGCGACGACCTGGCGCTCGCCGACGGCTCGCTGGACCGCGCGCTGCTGCGGCGCCGGGTGATGGGCGACGACGAGCGCCGGGCGGTGCTCAACGCCATCACCCATCCCGAGGTCATGCGGCTGCACGCCGAGCGGCTCGAGGACGCCCGCAAGGCCGGCGCCGCGATCGTCGTGTCCGACATCCCGCTGCTGTTCGAGGTCCTCGATCCCGACGCGTGGGACGTGGTGGTCCTGGTGGACGCGCCGGAGGAGACGCGACGGCGGCGGCTGGTGGAGCTGCGCGGCTACGCCGACGAGGAAGCCCGGGACGTGATGAGCGCGCAGCTGTCGAGCCGCTTCAAGCGCGCCAAGAGCCACATCGTCATCGACAACGACGGCTCGCTCGAGGCGCTGCAGGCGAACGCGCGAGCCGCGTGGGACGCGCTCACCGCCGAGGTGACCCGCCGCCGCAACGCGCGGCGCTAGAGCCGCGCGCGGCGCCGCGCGGGCGCGCGTTTTTCGCTTGACACCGGCCGGCGCCCCGAATACCCTTTGGGGCCGCCAGGAACCCTCGCTGCACGTGGAGCCCCGATGTCGAAGATCCCGGACGACCTCGCCTACACCGAAGAGCACGAATACGTCCACCAGACTGGCAAGCCGGGGATCGTCGAAGTCGGGATCACGGACTACGCCCAGGGCGAGCTCGGCGACGTGGTGTACGTGGATCTCCCCAAGCCCGGCGCCACGTTCGGCAAGATGGAGCCGTTCGGCACCATCGAGGCGGTGAAGGCGGTCTCGGAGCTGTACTGCCCGGTCGCCGGTGAAGTGGTGGAGGTGAACGCGGCCATCGAGGGCGACCCCTCGGTGATCAACAAGGACCCCTACGGCGGGGGCTGGATGATCCGCCTGCGGGTCACGAACCCCGCGGAGCTCGGCGAGCTGCTCGGCCCCGCGGACTACGCCGCGCACATCGGACAGTAACCACGGCGCCCCGGGCCAATCCCCGGGGCGCTGCACATTCTCCCCTCAGGCTCGATCTCCCATGTCCTACGTACCCCACAGCGACGCCGACGTCCGCGAGATGCTGAAGACGATCGGCATCGCCTCGCTCGACGAGCTGTTCGCGGCGATCCCCGCCGCGCTGCGGTCGGGCCGGCCGCTCGCCGTGCCCGAGGCCTCCCCCGAATGGGACACCGTGCGCGCGGTGAGCGCGCTGGCGGGCGAGGACGCCCCGCTGGTCTGCTTCGCGGGCGCGGGGATGTACGACCACTGGGTGCCCTCGATCGTGGACCACGTGCTGCGGCGCTCCGAGTTCTACACGGCCTACACGCCCTACCAGCCCGAGGTCTCGCAGGGCACGCTGCAGGTCATCTACGAGTTCCAGACCATGATGTGCGAGCTGTCGGGCATGGACGTCGCCAACGCCTCCATGTACGACGGCGCGAGTGCCTGCGCCGAGGCGGCCATCCTGGCCGGCAGCGTGAAGAAGGACCGGCCCCGGGTGGTGATGGCGCACACCGTGCACCCCCACTACCGCCGCGTGACCGAGACCTACATCGGCGCGACGGGACGCACGGTCGCGGTGGCCCCGCGCCGGTCCGACGGGACGCTCGACCTCGCCGCCGCGGGCCCGCTCCTCGCCGGCGCGTCCTGCCTGGTGGTGCAGCAGCCCAACTTCCTCGGCGTGATCGAGGACCTCGGCGCGTGCGCCGCCGCGGCGCACGACGCCGGCGCCCTGCTCGTGGTGGCGTTCAATCCGGTCGCGATGGCGCTGCTCGAGAGCCCCGGCGCCCGCGGTGCCGACGTCGCCGTGGCCGAGGGCCAGCCCCTCGGCATCCCGATGAGCTTCGGCGGCCCGGTGCTCGGCATCTTCGCCGCCAAGCAGGACTACATCCGGCACATGCCCGGCCGCATCGTCGGGGTGGCCCGGGACCACGAGGGCCGGCGCGGCTTCGTGCTGACGCTGCAGACGCGCGAGCAGCACATCCGCCGCGAGAAGGCGACCAGCAACATCTGCACCAACCAGGGGCTGCTGGCGCTCGCCGCCACCGTGTACCTCGCCACGGTGGGCCTCGAGGGCCTCCGGGGCGTCGCCGAGGCGTCGTGCGTCAACGCCCACGCGGTGTACGACGCCGTGACCCGGATCAAGGGGTACGCGCCGCTCTGTCCGGGCGGCCCGTTCTTCCACGAGTTCGCGGTGCGGACGCCCAAGCCCGCGGCCGAGATCGTCCACCGCGCCGCGGAGCTCGGCGTGCTGCCCGGCGTCGCACTCGACCGCTTCGCCTCCCCGATGGAGGACGGCCACGCGCTGCTCATCGCGGCGACCGAGAAGCGCACCACCGCCGACGTGGACCGGCTGGTCGAAGTGCTGAAGAAGATCTGAGCCGACGGCGATGCCCACGCTCACCTTCCACGGCCACGACTGCTTCGTGCTCGAGCACGCCGGCAAGCGGATCGTGTTCGACCCCTTCCTGACGGGTAACCCGCTGGCCGACATCGAGGCCGCCGCGCTGCCCAGGCCGGACGCCATCCTGCTCACCCACGGCCACGGCGACCACCTCGGCGACGCCATTCCGCTCGCCAAGCTGCACAAGGCCACGATCGTGGCACCGTACGAGCTGGCGCTGTTCTGCGCCGAGCAGGGCGCGCCGAACGTGCACCCGATGCACCTCGGCGGCGCGCGCGAGTTCCCGTTCGGGAAGGTGAAGCTGGTGGTGGCGTTCCACGGCGGCGGCGTCGAGGGCGACGACGCGGGACGGTTCACCACGTTCCCCTGCGGCTTCGTGGTCACGGTGGGGGGCCGCAGCGTGTACCACACCGGCGACACCGCCCTCACGCTGGAGATGCAGCTGCTCGAGGGCCGCGTGGACGTGATGCTGCTCCCCATCGGCGACAACTTCACGATGGGGATCGAGGACGCGGTGCGCGCCGTGTCGTTCGTCAAGCCGCGGGTGGCCATCCCGATGCACTGGGGCACCTTCCCGGTGATCGAGGCCGATCCCCAGGCCTTCAAGCAGGCGGTCGGAGCGCTCGCCCAGGTGGTGGTGCTCCAGCCCGGCCAGTCGTACGCCTTCTAGAGGACGACCATGCAGCCGTTCCCGCTGAGCCCGATTCCCACGCCCCTCATCTTCGAGCGCTCGCGGAGCGGGCGCGGCGGCACGCGGGTGCCCAGGCCGATCGCCCCGCGCCGCGCGGCCGACCTGCTGCCGGCCGCGGCGCTGCGCCGGGACCCGCCGCGCCTGCCCGAGGTGCCGGAGTTCGAGGTGATGCGGCACTTCGTGGAGCTGTCGCTCAAGAACCACCACGTGGACCGCGCCCTGTACCCGCTGGGGTCGTGCACCATGAAGTACAACCCCAAGGTCAACGAGGACATGGCGCGGCTGCCAGGGTTCGCCGCGCTGCATCCCTTCACGCCCGACTCGGCGTGCCAGGGCGCGCTGCAGCTGATGTTCACGCTGGGCGAGTGGCTCAAGGACGTCAGCGGGATGGACGCGATCACGCTCCAGCCCGCGG